>Ga0070732_10002264_pt1 | contig 10444 bp, 10 predicted proteins | sample Coa_R1_5_FD_66449 | JGI IMG/M metagenome (GOLD analysis project Ga0070732, IMG submission 66449) | Surface soil microbial communities from Centralia Pennsylvania, which are recovering from an underground coalmine fire - Coalmine... | ecosystem: Environmental > Terrestrial > Soil > Unclassified ...
CTGATCGTAGTTTCTCCTTACGCCAGACCGCAGTACATATCCCACAAAAACCATGATTTTGGCAGCATTCTGAAATTTGTTGAGGAAGCCTTCGACCTGCCTTCCCTGGGATATGCCGATACCAATGCGCTCGACGATCTCTCGGATTGCTTCGACTTCGGCCAATCGCCTCTCAAATTTCACACAATCGACGCACCGCTCCACACGGATTACTTTTTGAATGATAAGCGGCCGCCCACCGATCCCGACGACGACTGAGGACAAGACGCACTGGTACAAATCGTGAATGTTTCCGCAATCCGTAAAGCTGCGTCAACCGGTAAGGTCAACGGTACCCCTCGACTCGCGTCACTCGCTGAGGCCGGGTCTAAGGCCTAAGCCGCGCCCTTCCAAAGCCATCTATGAACTTTCTGTGCGGGACTCCACTTGGTCACGAGGCCACGTACTTTCGGCTGTCCGCCCCGCCTTACAAGTAAAATACAATAGAGCGATCTAGAAACAGGCAGGCTCGATGGCGCATCATACTTAACGAGTCCTCCTGCAATTTCAACGCTCAATTTCTGAGGCAGTTATGAAAATTCTTAAGGTCAGTTTCGCGGCCATGTTGCTGGTAGCTGTGGCGTATGCCATGCCCTTGAATTCTTCGGCCCGGGCGGTTGTGCCGGCAGACTTACTGCAACTCATCTCCGTCGACTACCGGGCACTGAAAGATTCGACCACGGCGATGGCGCTGAAGCAGCAGGTGCTGCCCGACAAGCTGAAGCAGTTTGAATCGGCGCTGAGAGGCATTGGCATCGATCCCGACCGCGACGTGGACACGCTGGCCTTCGCTTCGTTTCGCGCCCCTAAGCAAGGCATCGAAGGCATGGGCGTAGCCAGCGGCTCGTTCAACATGAAGTCCGTGCTCAAGAAGATGAAACTGGAAAAGATTGTGCCGCGGAAATACAACAATTCTCTTATCTATCCCATGGATGGCGGCTTCGTCATGAGTTTCCTTGACGACAGCACGTTGCTGTTCGGAGAATCGCCGGCGGTAAAATTCGCGCTCGACACTCGCGATGGACAAAATCTGAATGTTGATACGAACGCCACCATGGCTGAGATGATGTCGAGTGTCGACTCCGCCCCGGTGTGGAGCATCCTCGATCAGCAGGGCACGCAGAACATGATGCATTCCGCTATGGGGGATGCCTCGAAGATCGCAGATTACGAGACCGTGAAGAAGCGCCTGCTCGGTTCGCGCTATACCATGAGCTTTACCAGTGGCGTGAACTTCGATCTGGCGGTTGTGACTTCCGATTCCGTGACTGCGGCCACTTTGTCGTCGCTGGTCAAGGCCGGCATTCTCTATAAGAAAATGAATGCCTCGGCAGCAGAAAAAGTGGCGATGGACAATACCACGGTCGACTCTGACAGCCAGGACCTGCAGATTCACTTCAAATCCAACGACCAGCAGTTTCAGTCACTGATGCATTCGGAGCTGTTCGCGGCTGTGTCGCACTGAGTCAACTGAGCAGGTTGTTCGAAAGCTGCGAAGAACAATACGCTGGTTTTCTTCAGCTGAAAGACTGGGTGCGGAAAAATAAGGATCAAAAGTAGGTGCCTTCAGACTTGCTGGAGACTTGGAATTTCGAGCCCACGAGCGATGGTTGAAAATCGCTTATCAGCTGCCCTCGACAGGAAAACCGGAGAAAGCTTGACGGCCCGGATGAAGGCCGCGGGCCATCCAAACGACTCTACTCTGGTGTCTAAAGCGATTATGGCAGCTCTCCGTGTATCGGCTTGCATATTTGTAATCAGTTGCAATGCCATAGCACAGATCGCCGGTAACTTTTATCTAGATAAGTCTGTCTTCGTTCCCGGTGAACCGGTCGTCTTGCACTTCCAAGTAACGAATAATGGATCGAGATCAGTAAACATTTTGCAAGCGGATCCATATACTTTTTGTTCTGGCTATGAAATTACCCTCTCACACAATTCGGCCGATTCGACTGGCCAGCCATCCTGTCCCCAAGGCTTCGTCGGTGATTGTCTCTCGTCCGACACTCTTCTTAGACCAGGTGCAAGTAAAACTGAGGAAATTTTGCTTAATTACGAGCACGAGGTGGACAAGCCAGGTGCCTACGAAGTAGAAGCCACTCGAAGGCTGCCCTACGCCGATGCCCGTGTGAAATTCTTCGAAGCGCCAAAAGAAAATATCGAGGTACGCACCAAACTATATTTTCTGATTGATCGGAACTCAAGTGCAAATCCGGCGTCACTCCAGAGCTTCGTTGATCAACTTCACGCCGAAAGTCCCGAAAAAAGGAGGGAAGCGGCACGTACCTTGGCGAGCCTTGCTCCGCCTGCGCTTGAAAATGTTCTGATCACCTTGGCTGATAACCCAGAATTTCGCCAGTTTGCGCCGCTTGCCTTTCACCGTTTGAACACACCTCGAAGCATGGCGGCGATGGCCGACTTACTTACCAAAACACAACCCGGAACGTACGAGCATATGACCAGCGCAGATTACCTTGCTCAAAGCGGAGATATGCAGTGGTTTCCTCTTCTTCGGGAGGTGGGCCGTAATAACGCAAGAATCAGTAATTATGTGTCCGATGCGGCAGAACTCGGCGGAGAAAAGATGCTGCCGACACTTGTGGAGCTCTTGAAAAGCCCGGATAAAGAGTTCACCAGGATGAATGCAATTAGTGGGCTCGGTTATGCCCATACTAGAGATGCGGTTCCCATCCTGATAGAACTGCTCAGGAATCCGGATCGAAATGTCGTCGAATATGCGGAAGCAGCATTACGCATCCTGACTCGTCGCACCTCTGGCGCAAATCCAAGCCAAACGCTCATGTCCGATTATCCGAAGTGGTTCCAATGGTGGGCGCGTGACGGCTCAACAGCACCAATTTACAAGTACGACAATTGCGCCGATGTGACTCCTTTGCCGTAAAGAATGCGTGCGCAGCTCAGAGCTAGTCGCGCTTTCGTAACAGGCGGCTTTGCGACTGATGGCACTACCTTGCCGACAAAGCATTCATTGCCTGTTTATTGTGCAAACCGGTAGAAGTCCCGTGGATTCGGGCGTTACACGCGGATTTGAAATGCCTATTCACATTAATAACCACGGGGTCACTGGGACACGGAGAAACCGACTCGCGGCGTCTTGCTGTCTTAGAGTCCTCTCCGTGCCTCTGTGTCTCCACGGTAAACGTCACTTCTTTTGAACCGTCCGCTTGTCCCGCGCCCATCCTTCCTTCACAATCTGGCGGGCGCGGCCAATGGCCAGCGCATCCTGCGGAACATCGTCGGTGATACATGAGGCCGCTCCGACATAGGCTCCCTTGCCCACGCGTAAGGGCGCCACCAGCGTGCTATCGCTGCCGATGAAGACTCCATCTTCGATTACCGTTTTGTGCTTGTGCACGCCGTCGTAGTTGCAGGTGATCGTTCCGGCACCGATGTTAACGCCGGCGCCGATCTCGGCGTCGCCCAAATAGGTCAGGTGATTCGCCTTCGATCCCTTCCCCAGGCGGATCTTCTTGGTCTCGACAAAGTTTCCGACATGCGCGCCTTCACCGATGTCGCTGCCCGGCCGCAGGTGCGAGTAGGGACCGAGAATGGCTCCGGCCTCGACCCGAGCGTCCTCCATCACGCAGCCGGGACGAATCAGCACGCCGTCACCGATTTCGCAGTCGCGGATCACGCAGTAGGAACGAACCCGGCAGCCCGCGCCCAGCCGGGTCTTTCCCAGCAATTGCACGTACGGTTCAATCACCGTGTCGGGTGCGACTTCCACATCGGAGTCGATCACGCAGGTTGCCGGATAGAAAATGGTCACGCCCGCTGCCATGAGTTCATGGCACTTTGCCAGGCGCATCTTCTCGTCGATCTCCGCCAATTCTGCCCGCGTATTGGCGCCCAGGACTTCGCCGGGATTCGGCGTCTGGTACCCTACCACGCGCTTCCCAGCTCGGCGCAGCACCTCCGCCATATCGGTGAGGTAATACTCCGCATGAGGATTGGCGGTTGAAAGTTTCTCGATATTGGCATAGAGCTCCTTGACCTGGAACACATAGAATCCGGAATTAATCTCGCGAATCTTTTTCTGCGCGGCGGAGGCGGATTTTTCTTCCACGATGCCACGGACTTCTGCGCTACGGGCGCCCTTACGGAGAACGCGGCCATATCCAGTAGGATTGTCCAGTTCCGCGCTCAGTAGAGTCATCGCTGCCCGCTCTTCGAGATGGAAATTGCGCAGCTTTGCTATGGTCTCGGCTGAGATGAGCGGCGCGTCGCCGGAGAGGACGATGACATGATCGTAGCGGGCCAGCGCTGGCTCAGCGACCATGAGGGCGTGACCCGTTCCCCGCTGTTCGGCTTGCAGGACGAATTGAACGCCGGTTTCGCGCAGAGCCGCTCGCACCCGCTCGGCCTCGTGCCCGACGATGGCATAGATATCGGATGCAGGCACGATCTGGAGCGCGGCCGCGATAACGTGGGCGAGAAGCGGCCTTCCTCCGACTTCATGTAATACTTTAGGTATTTCCGATTTGAGCCGCGTGCCCTTGCCTGCAGCCATAATGGCCACCGCAATGCGCGGCTCGGCGCGGCGGTTTTCGTTGGTGGAGGCGTGCCGGGCCGAACCTTTCTTGGGAGCGGTCGAAGTCGCTAGCGATTTTTTCATTCGCCTCAATATACCTTGAACGCGGACGAGCGGCGCAGGCAAGCAACTCTCCGCCAGCTCCATCCCGCGCCGATTGTTGGCAATTCCTCGGCAAGATTCTACAATCTCGCTCCGGTCGCGTCTTTAATCTTTGTGGCGCGGATTTCAGGGAGGAACCATGCCGAAATACGTCATCGAGCGGGACATTGCGAACATTGGCGATGTCACGCCGGAGCAAGTCATAGCGATTTCTCAGAAGTCGTGCAGCGTTTTGAACAAGCTGGGGCCGCAAATCCAATGGCTGCACAGCTACGTCACGCAGGACAGGATTTACTGTGTCTACATTGCTCCCAATGAGGACATGGTGCGGGAACATGCGAAGCAGGGAGGCTTCCCTGCAAACCGCGTCTCCGAGGTCAAGCTTGTGATCGATCCTACGTCGGCGGAGGCGTGAATTGCGCCCGGTTACAGCCCAAGGCCACCATCGACGGCCAGAAGCTGACCAGTGATAAACAGCGGCGCCGTCGCAAAAAATAAGACTGCAGCTGCGACATCGTCCGCGCGGCCATTGCGGCGCATTGGAGTCTGTCCGGCCATGCGCTTCATGAAGGCCGCCGCCGAACGTTCTCCCAAATCAATCATTCCCGGGGCCACGGTGTTAACGGCAATCTCCGGCGCCAGCGCCTTGGCCATCACTCTAGTCAGCATGTGCAATGCCGCCTTCGATGAGCAGTAATGCGCGTGCGTGGCCCAGGGACGCAATCCCCCGAGCGATCCCATGTTGATAATTCGCGCCCCGTCTGCCGGTGCCTTACTTCCCTGCTTTCTCCGCCGCATCCACTTCAGGCCTTCGCGCGTCACCAGGAATGGGCCGCGAGTATTGGCGGCGAACATAGCATCCCATTGGCGGAGGGTCAGTTGCTCGAACTCTACCGTCTCGTAGTTCGCGGCATTGTTGACGAGGATGTCGATTCCGCCGAATTCGGCTCCCACTTTGCTCATCATTCGGCGAACGCTCGTCTCGTCAGTCACATCGCAGTTCAAGGCAATAGCACGGACGCCGCACTCGGAAAGATCCTCCACGGCCGCGTGCGCCTCGCGCCCTGATTTGCGAAACGTGATAGCCACGTCGGCGCCGGCCTGCGCCAGGGCCAGGGCAGACGACCGGCCCAACCGGCGCGCTCCTCCAGTGATCAGGGCAGTCCTTCCGCGAAGAGGTAGGGATGCAGGTTTTGACATGCACGGAATTCTAATACCAGGAGTCGGGGGATGGAGGAGAAGCGGAAATATGAGACCTGCAGCGTTCTCCTCAAAACTAGTTCAGTTTCTCCAGCGCTGCCAGAACCTCGATGCAGGTCTTGCCTCTTGGAACTACGACATTGGCGCTCTGCACGGCGCCTTCAACGAGCGCCTGGGCTTTGCCGACAGTCAGGATGATCGGAACATCCGGGCGCAAGCGCTTCATCTCGGCAGTGATGAGCGCCGCCTCTGATCCGTCGCCATCTACGTCAAGAACCGCAACATCGGACGCGCCAGTCCCGAATTGCAAGAGGCCGTCATAGCCGCTGCCGGCACTGAGGACGTTCCAGCCATTTTCTCTGAGGAGTGAACAACACAAATTCAGCTGGACGGGATCGGTCCCGATGCAGAGAACGCTCTTGAACTTCGTTCGCGAACCAGCCACGACTCCCCCTTTCTCGAGGGGGCACGCTCGTGCTGTGCCTCGGATCGTGCAAACAGAAACCCGCTTGTTAATAGTCTAAAGAGTTCTTCCCCGGCTTGCCGTGCTCCCAGTCACGCTCGACGATGCCGGGAGTCACAGCGAAACCCGGATCATTTTCAACTTCCCGGCGATGGGGTTCATCAATTGGTCCCCGTTCCCAACTGGAAATCTGCAAATTATCCGCGCTAGAATCTCACCTATGTCGGCTCTGCGCAGCGTAGTAGTCTACTCCCGCAAGGGATGTCATCTCTGCGAAGTCGTGAAGGAAAGCCTGGCCAAGCTTGCCCGCCGCGGCGGTTTCACGTGGCACGAGGTCGACGTGGACAGCGATAGTGAATTGCGCCATCAGTTCAACGACGAAGTGCCAGTGGTTTTCATCGACGGCCGTAAGGCCTTCAAGTATCGCATGGACGAGCAAGAATTTCTGCGAAAGCTTACCGCTGAGTAATCGACGGTGTTTGTAGCCCTGTCTTCGCCGACTCGGGCGTCCGGTTCCATCCGCCCATCGCCTCGCGCCTCATCCGACACCTTGCAGAAACTCCGCCGCTGGGCAATAGTTTCGGTCCCCGCCCAACATTTCTCCGATTTCGCTATGTCCGTCAGAATTGAGCCGTTAGCATCACCTAGGCCAAGGGCTCCCAGTTGCCCCGGCAGAGGTTGAAGGCGCGCTGCTGGAGCATCCGGCGGTGCGGGAATGCGGAGGGATCGGCCGGCCTGAATTGCGACTGCCATCACCTTCGCCAAGCCGCTGAAATCGACTCCAGATCCGCCAGGTGCGGAACATTTTTTCACTGCCGCACGTACCTTCAATTGCAGACGATTTCAGCCGGCGCTGATCGCGCCTGGCGAGGAGGATCACCATGGACGGACTCACCGGACTGGTAGCAGTGATCATGATTTTTGGCATGCCTGTGGCCTTGCTGGCAATGTACACTTTTTATCGCGTGCGCAAGTTGCGCACGGAAGAGCGCCTGGCCGCGATCAATCGCGGAGTCAGCGTGCCCATGGAGCCGGAACTTCCTGAAGGCGCGCGCTCGCGGCGTTCGGGGATTCTGCTGGTCGCCGGCGCCATCGGCTACATGCTGGCTTTCACTTTGATCGCGCGGATCGAACCCGACGCTTGGATCGCCGCGGCTTTCGGCACCATTCCCTTCGCGCTCGGCCTGGGATATTTCCTGGATTCGGCGCTGATTCGCCGCGACGCGCGGGCCTCGTAGGAGGCCCCAAGGCAGGTTCGGTTCGAGAGCGATCAGTTATAGTAGTTCCTCTCGGGGTTCCAAATGGCTGAACGTGCTTTGAGTGAACTTTTGTATGGCCAGGGCGCGCACGCGGACACTCTGGCTTGTGTTGCGGAGGTCCCGCCTGCTCTTGCCGGCCGCCGCCCCGATCATTCGCCGCATTCCATATGGCAACTGGTCTACCACATGAATTATTGGATGGACTATGAGCTGAAGCGAATTCGCGGCGAAAAACCGGCCTATCCCGAACACGCATCGGAGAGCTGGCCGGTGAACGCAGCTCCAGAGACAGCCGAAGAATGGCAAAACACGATCGCCCGGTTCGGCGAACTGCTGGAGGAGCTGGCGCGGCTGGCGGAGTCGCCGCCCGAGATCCTCGCGGAGGAAGTTGCGGCCACGCATTCGAGCCATACCAAGCGGGCTTCTTCGTTGCAGGCCGTTCTGTGGCAAACGCTGGTGCACAACAGCTATCACATCGGCCAGGTCGCCATGCTGCGCCGCACGTTCGGCGCATGGCCGCCCGCAGGTGGCGGAGACACCTGGTAAGCCGTCGGTTGTTTCACTGGGGTGTTGCGCTTTGTTTCGAGGCGTCTTGCAGCTTTTGGAACTCACGCATTTGCTCGGCAGCTTCCGCCGTCTTTCCTTCCTTCCGAAAGAGGCCCGCCAGGCCGAAGTGCGCCTGCGCGGCGAGAGGGCCTTCTTTCTCGATCTCAAGCAGGCTGGTCCATGCCTTTTCCGACGCAGCGTTATCGCTTGCCAGCGCGGCCGCCTTGCCCAGGGCATATAAGGTTTCCGGCATCTGCGGCTGCAACTGGTTGGAACGTTCCAGTTCCTTGCGCGCCTCGCGGATTCTTCCCTGTTGCAGGAGCGCGTCTCCCAGGCGGTACGCAGCCTCCGCGTTGCCGGGTTGCAGCTTGGCTTCTGCACGGAACTGCTCTTCGGCCTGCGGCCAACGCGACGCCATGGCATAGACCTGGCCAAGCTCCAGGTGAAGATTGGGAGTGTCTGGTCGTAATTGCAAAGCCTGCTGATACTGCTTCTCGGCTTCCGCCGTCTGCCGCAACACAAAATAATTTTCTGCCAGCGACTGATGTGCCCGCGAGGAATCGGGATATGCGGCGAGCAGAGTATCAATCGATTGCTTGGAGAGCAGACCGCTGGCACGGCCCAGGTAATACAGCAAGTCCGGATCATCGGGCCGCTTCTGCAGCGCGGCTTGCAAATTCGTGATGCTCTCGGCGAGCTGTCCGGTCTCGATCTGCGCAATTCCCAGCGCGGCCTGTTCGTGAACGCGCTCAAGATGCGGAATCGCATCAGCCGCATATCCCTGTGCCAGCAGCGCATAGCCCAAGAGCTGATGCGCCGGTGCAAGGGTTGAGTCGAGCTCCAGCGCGTGCTTGAGCGGGGGTACCGCGGCAGCGTAGTCATGCTGCTCCATCAAGGCTTGTCCCAGGCTAATAAAGCCGGAGGGGAAATTGGGCTCCAGTTCAGTAACCTTGCGGTATTCGCCAACCGCAATATCGAAATGCTTCTGGCTTTCCGCGCGGCGGGCAGCGTCCCAGTGCTGGGCAGCCTCCGGAGAGAGCGTCTGCCATACCAGCCAGAGCGCGAAAATAGCTCGAGGCATCCAAGGGTGAATCATGGCCGCTCCGGTTCGCGGATTTCAAGAAACTGATTGGCGCCGACATCATTCAGAACCTGGTGAGATCCCGAGGGCCAGAACACTTCGACTTTGGCGGACTTTGCGCCGCCCAGCCCGAAATGGAGGCGCTTATCGCTGGCGGATTCATAACTGCCGGCCGTAGTCGCGAAACGAGTTTGTCCGTTGACCAGTACGCGGGCTCCCAGGCCGTCGCGGTTGCTGCGAACACCGCGCAGAGTAATGGTCAGCCAATGCGCGCTGCCCCCTCGATTCATAAAAACCTGGGGGTGATTTCCGAGGATAGTGGTGACCACATCGATCCACCCATCATTGTTGAGATCGCCGAAGGCTGCGCCTCTTCCTGCAACCTTCGCCTCCGTTCCGGGATCGGTTTGCTCGAATCTGCCATCGCGATTCAAAGCTAACAAGGTCGGCTCGAGGTAGTGCAACGAAGGATCAATTACCTCGACATTGTCGAGCACATGACCCTGGGTCACGAACAGGTCCTTCTGCCCGTCATTGTCGAAATCTTCCAGGCCGACGCCCCAACCGGCAGAAACGCCCGAAAGCATGGTCACACCAGTTTGCAATCCCTGATCGGTGAAGGAGCCATTGCCATCGTTATGGAAGACAGCATAAGTCTGCCGCGGCAGGGTGGTGACAACGACATCGGGCCGTCCGTCATTGTCGTAATCCTGGAAGACGACTCCCATGCCCGACAGCGGCCCTCCATCGACGTTCAAGGCAGCGCCCGCCTCCAGGCCGACTTCTGTGAATGTTCCGTTGTGATTGTTGTGAAACAAATACTGCTGCATGCCATCGTTGGCAACATAGATGTCGGTGAATCCATCGCCGTCGTAATCGGCGAACGCGACGCCCAGGCCATGGCCTTTCTTGGCCGCAATTCCCGAGCGCTCGCTGACGTCCTCGAAGGTGCCGTCGCCGCGATTGTGGTAGAGGAGGTTGGTGGTGCGGGGAAATTCTCCGGGCGGACAATAGGTGTGATAGTTGCCGCCGCAATCTTTGCTGTGCTGCACGTCCCATTCCATATAGCGGGTGACGAACAGATCGAGCTTGCCGTCATTGTCATAGTCGAAAAAACCGGCTGACACCGACCAGCCACCTCCTGCCACTCCTGCCTTCGCCGTGACGTCGGTGAAGGTTCCGTCGCCATTGTTGTGGTAGAG
>Ga0070732_10002267_pt1 | contig 10429 bp, 17 predicted proteins | sample Coa_R1_5_FD_66449 | JGI IMG/M metagenome (GOLD analysis project Ga0070732, IMG submission 66449) | Surface soil microbial communities from Centralia Pennsylvania, which are recovering from an underground coalmine fire - Coalmine... | ecosystem: Environmental > Terrestrial > Soil > Unclassified ...
CTTGTGCTGCAAGATTTGCCTGATAGTTTTGTGATGCAATTGCCGATTGACTCGCACCAACCTGTGCTGCAAGTTGTGACTGTTGCGCATTTGCCGCTGCGATGGTCTGCAACGTTGACGCGCTATTGTCCTGCACTGCACCACCAGATGAACGCATCAACACCAGCAACAGAAACAGACCACCAACGGCAATACCTGCTGCTGCATAAGGATGATGCTTGATTGTCGCACCAATGCCGATATTCATACGTCACCTTCCACGTTACAAATTTGTGTTACACGGCACCTATGGATGCGTTGGCATCTGGTGCGTACATATCCAACAATGGTTGCTGGTTGATTTGCCCTGCACGAATACCAGCACCTTCCAGCGTTGCAGGAGTCAACGCAACCATTGCGCGTAACTGTGGTGATTGCATGGTGCGCCACTGTCCCGCGTATTGTCCTGCACCTTTCGTGACAACAACTGGGTATTCCCATTTCTTGTCAAAGACAAGCTGCAATGCGCCGTTGGTATAGATTGGCCCTGCGTGGTAACTATACAGGGAGTTAGGGTGTGGTTTGACCTTGTGAAACAGGTTGCGAAATAGCGACATAGTTACACACTCTTTCTAGTGCTTTATTTGTGCGAGTAACGACAGCATATAAAACGCCAACCCAAGTGCGACAAGGTTGTATCTTGTTGGCTGTGGATTCCAGAACGTTCCAAGCACGAAACAAAGCACTGCGAACGACAGTAAAATAATGGTCAACATTTGATGGCACCTTTCTGTGCTTTTGTACTCGCGTCACGAGACGCGCAACCAGTGTACGCAGTACCTAGTTGAAAGACAGACCACCACCACCACCACCTGTGAAGCTGTTGGAAGAGACGTTAGAACCATTGACAGGTGACAGCGCAATTCCCAAGTCATAACCGAAACCAGATGTTGCCGATTGAATGACCTTGGAAGTCTGTGCGCGGTTCGACACCAACGTTGCGAGAATAGCAACACCAATGATGGCAGTTGCAACGGTAACGAAACCTGCGATAACTTGGTTTCCCATTTTGTTTCTCCTATCCTGTAATTTTCTTGCCTGAAAGTGCAGAATTGAACTGCGCGAAAACACCCTTGTTACTTAGGAACAAAACAATAATCACCAGCAGCATAAACGCCCTGCTTACAGGTTGCAACGGTTTGATGTAACCAATTGCGCCGATAATCAGGATAGAAACCACCCAATAAATATAGTTGTTTTGTCCGGTAAAATCTTGCTTCAACAGGGTTGCTAAACCTGCATCTGTTACATTGCCGTTGGTGTCTTTCGTATCTGCAACAGTATTGCGCACTGCTGCTATGACCATAACCAACCCAATGATGATGAAAATATACGGCATGGTTTTACCTACTTTGTTTGCAGACCAATTACGCGCATATAACTTGGTAGTTCACCACGCATTGCGATGAACACAATAAAGCCTAGCAACAGGTAGATTGCAATTGCGCTAGACTGTGGCATGTTATGCCGCACCAATCTTTGCTTTCACCGTTGCGCCGATTTGGGGAAAGTACATTCCCAAAACGTACCCAATGATGATGGCAAAAAGAATGTGACTCCAATGAATTTGCATGTGCATCCTTTCCTTTGCTGAATTTTGAAATGTCCTGCAAATCAGCCATGGACGGTTTGGGGACATTTGTTTATGACAACGTTTCGCCAATAATTTCTGCTGCTGGTTCCACAACTTGACGCACAACAGTTGACCACAAGAAAGCCAGTATAAGAACGATTGCCAAACCTGCAACCCATTCCTGCAAAGTGCTTTCATCGTAACTTGCATGAGTTAGCCAACCAAACATCTTTTCAATCATAGTGTGTTCCTTTCTACAAATTAGTGTTCAAAGGTACTCGCGTTGCATACCGTCAAACCATGCACGATATGCAACGCGCAACCTGTGTACGCAGTACCTTACATTCCACCAGCAGGGAGTGACGCAGAACCAACCAACGTATTCTGCAACGCCATATCTTCCCAAAAGATTTGCAGATATGCCGCACCAGTTGCGTTGTCGTTTGCGTTCAAATTGATTTGCTGATTGCCGTACTGCGTTGTCCAGATTGGGTGCCGCCTGAAAGAGAAGTAAGACATACCTTGCGGCAAGTCAGAAGACAACACTTCACGCGCCAACAAATTTGCGTAGTCTTGCGTGTATTTCCAGACGTTTGTAAAGTTCGCAGTCGTTAGTGACCAATAATTGACACCATACGCTGCACGTCCTGCTGCTGTGCCATCGAAATTGAATAGAGCAATTGCACTGAAAAAATCCCTGAAATTGGTGAACGGTACAGGGAAGTCTTGGTTGGGTGAAATGCTGGTAAACATTGTGTTCTTTAGTTCGTACACAGTAGACAGCGAGATTTGCGGCAAGATGAACGTACCATCTTGTGCTGTCGGCAATTGGTCAAGATACACCTGATAAATGTCCACCTGTGCCTGTGTAAACAACCCTGTCTGTCCTGCGTACACAGAAAAGGTGTCATCGGCTGTTGGTGATGTGCCGTTGAAAGCCTTGTCTGCATTGAACGTCAATTGCAGGGACATTGTGGTGTTGACCACGTTTGCGAAAACCGCACCACGCAAGTCATCATCACTGTACGCAAGTGGGATTTCAAACACAGCAGAAACCAGTGCTGTATCACCAGCAGCAATGCTAGGTTCTGCAATGAACACATTGCGCGTTGCAGGTGGTGTGTTGAACATCTGTGAAACGCTGGTATGCGTATCACCACCAGCAGACAACACAATGGGTGCTGTCTGGTTGTAGTCTGAACAACCACCATAAGGTCTGCGACGTTTGACACTTGAAAGGGAAGTAAGATGTATACCGTTGGTGTTGATGCGCAGATTGTTTTGCAGGTCGTAGAACGTCACATTTTTCAGCAGGTTTGCTAGACCAAATTCTGTCAACGTTGCTTCATCCAAACCTGTGTTCTGTAACGTTGCCACAATGCGCACCACAAACTTTTTGATGATGCCGACATTACGCGGCACCACATTCAAAATTGCCTGTGACGTTGGATAGACAACACCACTGTAAATATTCTGCGTCATTTCAACTGCGTTTTGAACCAACAAACGCTGTGCAGCATTGTTTGCCTGTTGCACTGTCATCTGTGGTCTTGATTGTGTTGCAACGGGTGCGTTTTTCGCCATCACGTTCACTGTGCTTTCTGCGCCTATTTTACGCGCTGTTGATAGCTGTGGTTGTACGCTAGTTAGAAGATGCCATAGAAGCCATGTTATAACCCTGCGCGTTAGGTTCCATTTGTTCTACACTCAATCCCTGTGGTGCGCCATCATCGCTGCCTGTTGCTGGTTCGTGGTCAAAGAACGACAACAGAAGGTGTCCAAACATTGCGCCAATAATCAGCATCAACATGATGATTGCCCAATTCATAGGGTGCGAGATAATACGTGTGTTGATTAGTTGCATATTCACCTGCCTTTGTTTGTCATTCTTTGCAGCAACAAAACTTGTCTTACATCTGCGTTATGCAGCGTTGCGGTTTGTGTACCATTTCTGCGCTGCACCAATAGCAAAGAAACCTGTTGCAGCAATGATTAGAACTGTCACCCAATTTGTGACGTTCCACGCAATGATGTTTTCATTCATATTTCACCCTTTCTAGTTACAAGTAAGTTCGCATCTGTCGGCGTTCTTCTATAACTGGTTTTAGTTTGTCCTGAAAGGTTGCATTGATAGCTGCCATGTTCGGCACTGGTTTCAGTGTTACAAGATTGTGACGCGCCACGTCGTAATAATACGAATAGAAAGGCGGCAAGGTTTCGTTGCTGGTTTCCTTGTCACCAAAGATGGGTGAAAACTCGCTGATTGTTTTTCTGTCTCGCTTGTCAATCACCCTGAAAACTTGTATGAAAGATGCTTCACTGAAAACGAACCTTGAAACCGCAACAGGTCTTTGTGTGCAAACAATGACAGGAACACGCTTGCTTCTACCCTGCATAAGTATGGTGTTCAATGCTTCACTGTCGGCAAGCATGAAACCTTCATCAACAAAGATGCCAGTTTCACCCTGATTCCAAATGTCCCAAAGGTAATTTTCCAGTGCGTCTTTTTCGTGCAGCAAAGGTTGCACAACATACACACCATTCAACAGTGGCGCACCAATCGGCACATGTTGCGCGTATGGAATGGTTGCTATGTTGTCATCGCGTTTGAAGTCAACTATCAACCACGGCATACCGTCTATCTGCTGTCGTGACAGGTGCCACAAACCCGCAACTGTCTTGCCGCTGCCAGTGCCACCAATCAACACTGTACGGTCACTTATAGACGGCAAACGAATTTGCTTTTTAGCTTGCATTTTATATTGGCAATTCTTGTGCAACATCACCAGCAAAGAACTGCGACGAAATATAACCACCAGCAGCGGGAATATCCTGCGCCTGTACAGGTGCCGTTGCTGGTGGTGCAATTGGCGCAACACCATAGGTTGATGGTTGTGCGTTTCCTTGCGTTGGGATTGGTTGCGGCATTGGTGGTTGTGACTGCTGCACAGTCTGTGCGTTAGGGAAGGGAATTACAGGCGGCACCAACTTTGGTTTCTGTCCCTTGCGATGCATCACTAAAACAATGCGTGGTGCGTACACAGTACCCAACGCCATAATCATCTGTGACGCTGCAAGTTGCTTGTCTGAAAGTTCTGGTATTCCATACGCTTTCATCACGTCTAACAATGCCTTTGAAAGCATCGCAGATTCTTCACCGTCAATGCGCAATTCAGGTGTCTTTAGAAACGCTGCACCCATCATGTGTGCAGACAGCAACAGTTTTTCTAAATTGCCCTGCGACGAAAACGTAACACGCTTTTGTCTGGTGCCGCGTGGTTGTCCCGCGTCTGCGCGTCTGCGTCTGGTGCGCCTTGGTTCGTTGTCGTTGTCTGTGATGCTGGTGGGGTCGATTGGGAGGTCGTAGTCTGTGACGGTCTGCGCGTCATCCGTTGCGACAAAGACTCCTGTATCTTCTCCAATATTGTCAGTGCTTTCTGACTGAACAATTCCGGTGTTGATGCGTGTTGCGTCTGCAACGCTTTCAACTCTGTCAGAATCTGCGCGTTGGTCAGGTCTTGTTTGTCTAAACGTTCTTCCAGCCATTTCACATCATCCTGTATCTCAGATTTTGTTGGTGTCTCTGTGCTGGTTTCAGTTGTTGTTGGTGGTGTCTCTGCCGTTGACGTAACTGGTTGGTTCGCTGGTGCTGGCATCTGCGTTTATTCCACCTTCCACCTGTCGCTGCATAACCTCTGCTGAATCAGGGAAATTTTTGTCAACATATTCTGTGAATCCTGCGCTGTGTTCCACCGTCTCTGTGCGCAGCTTGTTTACTGAATCTTCAATGCGCAGCGTTGTTGCGCTGGTAACTGTGGTGTGATTCAGCACAACACCAACAGCTTGTTCAATGATTCCCAAACGCTGTGCAATTGCCTGTATGTTCTGGTTGATTTGTGCGACGTGTGCAACAGCGTTGTTTACGTTCTCCTGTAACTTGGTTGGGTCAATCCCCATTCCCTGCATCAACATTTCCATTCCAAGTGGCATATCAAACCATCTTTCTTTTGAATGTCCTGTAATCAGCCAGGACGGTTTGGGGACATTGACTTATTCATCAATTCGCAGCAAATCAAACTGCTGTTGATTGCCACCTTTGAACGGTACAAATAAAGGTGCCGTATCGTGTGGAACAACAGCAGCAGTATTCAATGCCCAAGCATTGCAACTTTCCTGCCAGTACGTATCAACGTCATACGTCAACATGACAGCACTTATATTGATGGTTGTTTCTGTCAACACAGCAGGGTTGGAACCTACACGCCAAAACACTTGCAGTGGTGCGCTTGCATCCATGAAGAATGGCACAGACAAATTCACCACACTTGGCGCGGTTCCAAACACAGGCGGCATGAGGATAGTAAGCACCTGTGAAGTTGTGGGATTGTAGATGTAAAATTCTTTGATGATGGGTGATGCAGAAGTGTAGAACATTGTTGCTGTCAATTGCAGGGTGCGCAAAGGTGGTATGATTCCTGCAATGGGAGTCAGGATGGTATGCAGGTCAATTTCGTACAACGAACCTGCTGCCTGAATCATTGCAGGTGCACCAGCAAATTGCTGTCCCTTTGGGTCACTGTCTTGCAGTGTCAAACCAAAGTGCACAAGGTACTGTGTTTCAGGTCGGCGCAAGATGCGCAAAGACGGCGGCATTGTAATAGGCACTTTTCACCATCCTAGAAGAGACACGAAACCGCGCACACTAATGCAGCGTTTTGTGTATCAGTTGTTTAGGAAATGCGCCTATTATACGCGCAACCAACGCACCCTGCGTTGGTTAGAACACGACAAGTATACTCCTGTCCTGTACCACAGGCAACGGGTGATTCTACTAGTTGACAAAAATATTTTTCTGTGCGCCTAAGTCATCCTGAAAGTGCGCTTTTGAAATGACGTTTTACCGGACAGGGAATGTGTAGGTGCAGCGTTGTAGTTTTCAACGATTCCACCACCAGCAATTGTGCGCAAATCTGTTGCAGATAACTTGCCGCCTTTTGATGCTAGTTTCAGGTTGATTCCATCACACCCAAACGCATACAGTTTCTTACCACAAGCGTCTAACTCGTTTCCTTCATGTTCCACCTTCAACGCACCCAACTTACTAGAATGGATTTCCAGACCATCTAATGTGCCGCTGAAAATCAAGCTGTCTGTGTCACAATACCACGGCGTTTTTACCTTGGCAATTTGTCGCAATAAGTATGACCTTGCTGCACCTGTGATTGATGCACCTATTCCAACATGGAATACACGCGCATACTTAGACGGTCGTTTCCATAGAGTTTTTGACGTACCCCAAAACATACATTCATGCCAACCACCACAGGCATAATGTCTGTCACCATAATCATCTATAATATCGCAGTCACCATCACAGTCATCACCAGTGTCTAAGATGCCGCGTAAATTCTCACCAATATCAGTGATGCAATATTCACTTTGATTGTCAGGGTTGATGGCAAATCTACCATAGGAGTTATTCAGCAGGTTTTTGTACAGGTCTTTCAACAGCTTTTGTGCGTACCATTCTGTGCTGTATTCAGGATGCTTTTTCATGCTGTCTGTTGCCACCTGTCGCAGCGCGTAATAGTGCTGCACATATTCTGTAAATTTGATGCGTTCCTGAAAGTCAACTGTCCTGATTATGTTGTGTGTATCAAACAACCCTAGTTCAATTGCAGCGTTGTACTCATGTATTGTGGTGTGAAATATTCCGTACTGCTGCGTGAAGTCAATGCCGCCTGTCTTCATACGCTGCGCAAATGCGCCACGGTTTACACCTTCCACTGTAACAAAGAATGTTTTATCAGATATGCAGCGTTTGTTGTCGCTGTCAGGGTGTCCCATAGGATGCCAGTATTCAGCCATCACAAAAGGGTACATAGAATTTACGTCAACGTAGTACATTGGTTGCTGTATGAATCCCTGCGCGAAACACTGCACACGACCACCAAAGAAATACCTGTCTCTAATGTCTCTGTCTTCATCCCACGTTAGCGCGTCACCTACATCATGGAATTTGCGCAACGCTTTCACAGCACAACTACCGATAGTTAGAAAGTTACCCATTGTGCTTACAAACTCTGTGCAGATTTCGTGCAGCTTTTCGCAGTCATCTTTCAGATACTCTATTATCTCTGCTTTGTGCTGCTGTCTTACAGGTGCTTCAAACTTGTTATAATCAATCTTTGTTTTGCTGTAACTTTCCAGTGGTGCAGGGAAGATTTTGTAACTGTCCCGTATCTCATGCCAACCATTGTGACACTGCATGTAACACGACACTATTCTGTTGTTGGTAATGCGCTTGATTTTGCCGATGTGTTCCAACAGATAAAATATATCGAACCTACCACCATTATGTGCATACACAATTCCTGCATCCTGTTGTTGCAGATATTCCACCATTTCAAGAGTGCAATTCTTACCCCAAGTGTGATGAAACATTAGATGCTTGTTACTCCCTGCAAATGGTCTGGACAATCCCCAAGCAAACGGCATAGGTTCACGACCATATAAAAATGGGTCGGTTTCTGCATCCAATGTGTAGATTAGTTTTTCAGTTTTCTTTCTTGGCATTACTCACCTTTACGTCATCGCAAAACTCTTGTTGGTCTTGTGTAATCTTTGGTGCAGGTCTACCGCGAAATACAATCTTGCTGTTAGTCAACGCAATGCAATACTCTTCTGGTGTAAGTATCGCACCCAAAGACGCAGCGGTTTTGTTACCAATTCCAACCTGCATTACTAACATGGAATGGCGGCAACCAACACAGCACGTACAGGCAACGGAAAGGTACACGCTACGAAGTAGTTTCATTGTGACCACCTAATTTATTTGCTGTGACTCGCACTTATCAAACGCCAAACCAGCAGCAAAAATATGTACGGTTTCTTCAACACCTAATTTGTCCACCAGTGCGCAGACAATGCCGATTAGAAATGTTCCTGAATCCTCTGCCTTGTGATACGCAGTTGCGAACACATCCAACGCCATTGCCCTATCTATTAGTTGTTCCTGATTATTTCCGTTGTTCATATTCTGCATAATTCACGCTGTCTTTCTGCAAACAATAGTCTGCAATCTAGCCTTACCAACTTTCTTACCTGCTGCGTGTTTGTTGATGTAAGTTTCAATGTTGCTTTCTGCATCGGCAATTGCAACGTCTAACGTGAAACCAATGCCGATGCGTAAACCGTTGCGACGTAACACCACAATTTCAGGTGCAGCACCAACGGTATCTATTTCAGGGTTGCCAAGTGCAACCAACCTGCGTACACGTTCCACTGCTGAAAACTGCGCGTCAATTACTCGCATCACATTTCACTCCTTTCATGTTCAACTAAAGTAAGTAACACCCTTGAAAAATCTTCTGGTTCAACTATGCTGAAAAGTGCTGCAACTAACTGTGCCTGTAACTGCATCCTGTACGGTATACCTTTGCCAACTGTACACCTGTTGAATAATTCTTCATTTGCTGCAAAATTATCGTCTAAGTGACTCACTTTTTACCTTTCTTTAGTCGTGCAAGTTCCTTGCGCAAATCCTTGATTTCCTGTTGCTGTTTCTTCTGCAATTCCTTGTCCCTGATTCTTTCGTTGCGTTCACTCTGTCTGCGCCCTGCATAATACGCTTGCTTGTTGCGTGTTCTTTCTGGCATCTGAAACACACCAAACTGCAAATGTCCAACTGGTACTTTACGTTGTATGTATTCCTGTGTCTTATCGCGCATCTTTTGCAGCGTTGGGTATGCCTCATTTCCCATGTTGCCTTTCACCTTCAAGGCAAACATTTGATTCTTACCTAGTAATTCCTTTCCATCTGTGCTAGGTTCCTGCGCAGATAACGCTGCGCGTTGTATGTCTTTGACGTTGTGAAAACCAATGCGCGTGTACTGCTTTCCAGTTGGTGCCTTTCTTGGCACACTTTTAGCTGGTGTTTTCGCTGCCTTTGTGGTTGTCTTTTTGGTGGATTTTGCAGGTGTTTTCTTTGCTGCTTTTTTCGGTACAGACTTGCGTTGTGGTTTCGCTTGCTGTACAATGGTACTTGCTGTGCTGGTTTGCTTCGCTGCCTTATACAGTGACTTTGGTTGCGCTTTACCTTTGTAAAATTTGAACGCTGCTTTTACAAATTTCTCTGCTGCGCGTGTTGTCTTTTGTAACTGTCTTGCTTGCTTGATTGTCTCGCGTTCTGCCTGTCGTGCAAACTTTGCCGCTGCCTTGATTGTGTCTGGTTTCCTGCTGCTGGCAAGTGAACGTTTCGCAGATGACAGTTGACGTGCTAACACCTGCAATTGCTTCTGCTGTTTCTTTAGGTCAACAGTTGTGTTGCGCAACTGTGCAGCAGGTGTTGCAGGTTTCGGTACACGCTTTGTGATTTTAGACGCAGATTTTGCTGCACTTTTAGGTGCTGTTTTCTTGGTCGTAGAAGTAACAGTTTTGCGCGGAATTGTGCGCTTGCTGTCCTTGCTTGCCATAGCAGGACACTCTTTCAACTTGCAAATTCGATGCACCACCAGACTACACCTTTACCATTGCAAAGACAACCCCAAAGGTGTACCATGAACCTAGAGTGCGACCTTTCAACGCAGGTTCGATGCACACTCTGAACAACCCTGTTGACGCGCCATCGTACACAGGTTCATGAACACTAGGGATGCACCACCAGCGTTACTCACCTTTCACTGGTTTGGTTGCATCCCTAGTTGCTTTTTCCCGCACACGTTCTGTGTACCGGACAAAACCGCACACGAAAATAAAGTTTGAAAAGGTCTTGACATTTTGGTTGGAAATATGTTTGTGCGTTTCGGTACATGTGTA
>Ga0070732_10002270_pt1 | contig 10425 bp, 9 predicted proteins | sample Coa_R1_5_FD_66449 | JGI IMG/M metagenome (GOLD analysis project Ga0070732, IMG submission 66449) | Surface soil microbial communities from Centralia Pennsylvania, which are recovering from an underground coalmine fire - Coalmine... | ecosystem: Environmental > Terrestrial > Soil > Unclassified ...
GCAGAATTGGTTGATGTACTCCGGCGATTATGCCGGCCGCCGTTACAGCACACTCAAGCAAATCAATACCAGCAACATAGCGGCGCTTGTGCCCAAGTGGGCGTATCAAACCATGGGCACAGGGAAATATGAGTCCACGTCGCTTGTGGTAGACGGGATCCTGTATGGCACCGGCTCCGACGATCGTGCGTTTGCTCTCGACGCGCGTTCCGGACGACCCGTCTGGCAGTACCAACGCGCGCTGCCGCCGGACATTCGTCCTTGCTGCGGGCGCGTGAATCGCGGGTTCGCGATTCTCGGCGACAAAGTTTTTCTTGGCACGCTCGATGCGCACGTGATCGCGCTCGACACCAAAACCGGCAACCTGGTCTGGGATGTCAACACGGTGGGCGGGTCCGACTACAATAAGGGCTACAGCATCACGCTGGCGCCGCTGGTCATCAAAAACCTCGTGCTTATCGGCGTCTCCGGCGGCGAATACGGCATTCGCGGCTTCATTGATGCATACGACGCAGCGACCGGCGCGCGCAAGTGGCGGTTTTACACGGTTCCTGGGCCGGGCGAGCCTGGCCATGAAACGTGGGAGGGCGACTCCTGGAAAATTGGCGGTGCGCCCGCGTGGATCACTGGAACATACGATCCCGCGACGAACACGACATTTTGGACTACCGGCAATCCTTCGCCCTCGAATCGCGGCGAAGGCCGCGCGGGCGATAATCTGTACAGCAATTCGTTGCTGGCACTCGATCCGGACACCGGCACGCTGAAATGGCATTTCCAGTTCACCAAGCACGACGAGCACGATTACGACGCGACGCAAGTCCCCGTGCTCGTGGACGACGGCGAGCGCCATCTCATCCTGCAGGCGAATCGCAACGGCTTTTTTTACGTGATTGACCGCGCGAGCGGAAAACTTCTGTCCGCCACGCCCTACGGCCACGTCACCTGGAGCGATTCAAAAGATGCGAGCGGTGTTCCCATCGAGCGCAAAGAGGCTTCGCCGACTCTGACGGGAGTACCCGTTTGTCCGGGCGCAATTGGAGCGACGAACTGGATGTCGCCGACTTACGATCCGCAAAGCAAACTGTTTTACGTTACGGCCCGCGAACAGTGCGACATTTTCAGCACGGCGCCGCAGCCGTACGAAGCGGGTCACGCGTTCTACGGCAGCGCATATTTTCCCAACGACGATGCCCAGCCGTTTTGGGGGGCGGTGCGCGCCATCGATCCCGCCACCAGCAAGATCAAATGGGAACTGAAGCATCTCTCGCCATCGTGGTCGGGCGTGCTTTCCACCGCGGGCGGACTCGTGTTCACGGGCGATGCGGAAGGGAATTTTATGGCGCTTGACGCGACATCCGGTAAAATTCTCTGGCACTTCCAGTGTGGCGCGTCCGTCTATGCTTCGCCGATGACCTACGCGATCGACGGGAAGCAGTACGTCACTATCGCCGCGGGAACCGCGCTTTTTGCGTTCGGGTTGCCGTGAGCTTTGCCGAAGGGCTCGCCTTGATTGTTTTTAAGGCAACGCCACAGAGGCGTGTTGCATTTCGTGCGGCGCAGCATCCGGTGCTGATGAACGTCTGAACAAACTTCCTACCGCGATCGCAACAAGCAGCAGTACCACGGGATCAATGGGATGGCGGTATCTCAGGTTGGAATGCGTGACGTAGTAAAGCCATGGATAAACCACAGGGTAGGACGCCAACGGAACCGCATAGGGGCTGCGCTTCCAGAGGAGCGCCACAATGCCTAGGAATCCGCCGAGCGCAGTCACCGTACTGCAAATCAATAGCACGCGAACCATCGGCGTGGAGTCTGCCGATAGGAAAGCGTGCCACGGATTTATCAGTCCGGTCCAGAACGCCACGAATCGCGCGCCAATCAATCGCACTTCAATCCCGGGATACGCGCGGATGAACGCCAGTGCCTTGCGCTTCTCTTCGTCCATAAACTGCATTTCGCCCATGTGGAAGTAGCGGACGAGTTCACGCTCTTTGGAGATCTTCGGCGGCCAAGTCGCGTGTGGCGCATAGTTTTCGTTATTTCCAATGTAGAGCTCGAGCGGGAGGTTGGAACGCAACGGAATCAACCGGTGAAACACCGCGTAATTGCGGACGGTCCACGGCACGCAGCACAAAATGGCGATGCCCGCTGCGACAAGTACCGGCTTGATCGCTTGGAATTTCATTTCACGCCTCGCGCGGTACGCGGCCCAACCTAGCAAGAAGGGAAGGAGCGAGCCGAGCGAGGGGTTGGTCATCAGCATGAAGCCCCAAAGCAGGCCATGAAGGCACCAGTCGCGATACCGCGCGGATTCGGCGAGTTTCAGCGTCGCCCAAAGGATCGTGGCGGCGAGCAGCGCGGAGAGAGAGGTGTCCCATACCCATTCAAACGGCACGATCACTGCGTTGGGAAAGATGGCCCAAAGCCACGCCGCGCCACTTGCGACTCCTAAGCCGGCGACGCGCTTGCCAGCATGAAAAATCGCAACGCAAACACCCGAGGAGAACAGCGCGTTTAGGAAAACTATTGCAAAGAATGACGCCCGGGTGAAAACGCCAAATACGCGGAAGACTCCGGCAACCAGCAGGGGATAGACGGGCGTCAACCACGCAGTGGGTCCGGTATCTTTTCCGAAGGGGGAACTGAAGCCTTTTCCTGTCGCCAGCGATTGTGCGATGCTGCCGGTTTCCTGGGCGAAAGAGGCTGGGGCGAGCACGGCGCGAGGGATCTGGCGCTCTATGTACCAGGCGAAACCCAGGCGCGCTAGCAGTGCCACCAGAAAAATCAGCCATGAGGATTTCGCGGCGGTCAAAAGAATCCGCTTCATGGCATCCATCATGCCAAAGAAGAAGAGGGAATTAGTAGGCCATGCCGTCGGCGGTGAAGAGCGGGCCGGGCGCTTTGCCTTCGGCGGCGGCTTTCAAGCGGAACATCAGTTCGCCCCAAGTCGTGTTGCAGCTCACAAAATAATCCGTTTCGGCTTTCCAGTCCGCGTGCGTGAAGCGGACGACGGTCTTCCCATTATCATCTTTCAGCTCAAAGACGATCCGCGTGCCGTCCCATTCCTTGCCGCTGGTACAGCGCCATTCTGCTGCGTGCGGCTCCAATACCCGTGCCAACTGCAGGCGGTAAACGGTGTTGCGCTTGAAGAATCCTAGCTCAACGGTCGTGACGGACTTCGTGACGTCGGCTGCCCACCACTCCTTGAATCCAGTTCCCGTGGCCACCAATGGAAACACTTTCGCAGGCGGAGCCTCAATCACAATCTGATGCCGAATTTGCGCCATGTTTGCCTCGCAATTTCAAGGTTTCTCGGGCCGGAGCAAAATAACACGCCTGGGCTGTCGAGAGAACTCAACTTTGAATCTCGCGGCCAGATGCAAGGTTGAGCACATCCTGGCGCTTTGGTACGGGCAGGCCATAGCGCCGCACGTCTCTCTTCGCTAGCGTTTCAATATTGCAGTTGGCTCCCTGGGGAATCCGGTCTGGCAAGAAACTTCGATGCGGGAGACTTCCATGAATTTTCAGAGTAGGGCCACACTCGGAGCGTTGCTTGCTCTCGTGTTCACGTCTGGCGCAGCGATGCAAGCACAGATGGTTGTACCCGTGCAGGACGTTAATGTTTCGTCTCTTCGCGAGCGAGCCGCCGCGGGCGATGCGCAGGCGCAATTCGATCTGGGAAACTACTATTTTCGTGGCCGCTACCTGACACTAGAACACGCGAACGCCTTAACTTGGTACCGCAAATCTGCTGACCAGGGTTACGCCCCCGCCGAGAATCAGCTTGGCACCATGTACCAGCACGGCTTCGGCGTGGTGCGCAATTTCAAATTGGCGCTGGCGTACTTCCACAAAGCGGCGGACCAGGGCAATGCGCCCGCGCAGTTCAATCTTGGCGTCATGTACGAGAGCGGCAACTACGGCGTAAAGCGCGACTACAAGCAAGCCTTTGCCTGGTACAGCAAGGCGGCGGACCAGAATTTGGCGGATGGGGAACGGGAGGTCGCCTACTTTTATCAATGCGGATTTGCCGTCAAGCGCGACTATGCCCAGGCTCTTTCCTGGTATCGCCGCTCCGCCGATCACGGCAGCGCCATGGCCGAAAACCAGATCGGCTACTTCGCTGAGGAAGGGTGGGGCGAGCCGCAAGATTACAACGAGGCGCTTTCCTGGTATACCAAAGCCGCAGAACACGGTAACGACACCGCCCAGGAAAACATCGGCTTCATGTTCCAGCACGGCACGGGAGTTCCGACCGATTATGCTAAGGCCCTGTACTGGTTTTACAAAGCTGCGGCCCAAGGGAATGGCGATGCCGAAAACCAACTTGGCTGGATGTATCAGTACGGGCAAGGTGTGAAGCAAGACGACGACAAGGCCTTGGCCTGGTACCGCCTGGCTGCCGATCAGGGCAGCACACACGGCAGAAACAATCTTCAGGCTTTCTGCAACGAACTCGAGGACGGCGGCGACGAGAGATGTGAATCCGGCAACGCCTCCGTCCCTGATACCGCCATCGCGCAGGCCCAGCGCCGTGTGCGCATCATGGATCTTCGTGCCCGCATTGACGGCCTTGAAGCCGACGCCCTAAAGCAGGATAGTGAAGTCAACGACCTCAAACACATGGGCGACAAGGGCAACAAGGAAAAAAAGGACGCCATCACTAAGATTATGGACGCGGTTGGCAGTACCGTCGCTGTCAGCCCCGGCCTCCAGGCGCAGAAAGATCGCGATGAAGCCGCCCGCCTGCGTGATGAGCTGGCGCAGCTCGAAGATGAAGATCGAGTTACTGCCAGCGTCCCTGAGCCCTAGGGCCGCGACACTCGTCTATTTGCTCAGCAGGGATTTCCAGCGGGCCCATGCGTCGGTTCGGGCCTTTTTGTTGGCATCGTTGGCGTCGGGAGCTTCGCCGGCGCGCATGAAGCCATGGCCCGCGCCGTCGTAGGTCACAGGATCGTAGCTTTTGCCCGCCGCTTTCATTGCCGTAATCGTGTCGGGGATGGTGGCGTCAATGCGCGCGTCGTTGCCCGCATAGAACCCATACACGGGAGCTTTGATGTGCGCCATCGCGTCTTTCTCCGGGGGGCCCCCGTAAAACACGAACGCTGCGGCAAGGTCAGCGCGATTCGTTGCGAAGCGGAACGTCTGGCTGCCGCCCCAGCAGAAGCCGCCGACAAAGAGTTTGCCGTTGGAAGCCGGGAGTTTCAGTCCATAGTCTGCTGCGGCGTTCAAGTCGGCAGTGATCTGGTCCGGGTTGAGTTTGCTGATCGCTTCTCTCATCGCGTCTTCCGCGAAGGAGCTGGTGCGGCCGCCGTTCGGGCCCATACCGGAGAGCAAATCGGGAGCCACCGCGATGTAGCCGGCCGCGGCTACTTGGTCAGCCAAATCCTGCACCCAATCCGCCATGCCAAAGATCTCGTGAATGATGAGCACGACGGGCGTTTTGCTTTTCGAATCGGGATAAACGACGAAGGTCTCGACCGCGCGGTCGCCGTGTTTCACGGTAACCCATTCGCCGTGGCGTGGCGATTTTGCGAGCGTAGCCTTGGCCCAGTCCTGAGCGCCGGCAAAGGGCACGGCTAGCAGGTTGAAAAGTGCGAGCACGGAAAGAAGTGTGAATCGTTTCATGGCTTGGTTTTCTCCTCAGAGAAATCGCTGGCTGGGCTTGGCTCCGAAGGGTGCATTGGGAGCGGGTGCGATAGTAATGCTGCTGCGGAATTGCCGCAAGTGCTCGAAACTCCGTCGCTCCGGAGTTCGTCAAGGAAGGCTGCTGGTCGTTTGGACACCGCACCTGACCGAAGGTACAAGTTCCCGATACGAAACCTCGGCGGACCATGGGCTTGTGGAAAAAAATCCAATCCTACAACATAGTAATGGTACCACTTCCATTCTAGGCGTGATCGGAGGGAAAGCAATGCGTAAGCTATTGATTGTATGTTGTTTAGTGCTATTGGGGGCAGTTTCTGCCAATGCCCAGGAAAACCGCGGCGTTGAAGTTTCCGGCACCTATCAGTATGTGCGCTTCAACCCGGGTGGTGGGTCATCCGGCATCAACTGCCAAGGTGGTTCGGGCTCCTTCGGTGCGTATTTGACGTCTAGCGTCGGCGTCATCGGAGAGTTCGGCGCGTGCAAGGTTACGGGCCTGCCTTCGGGCGCGAGTGCGCATGAGATGGACTATTTGTTCGGGCCAAGGATGTATTTCCACTCACACGGGCGCGTGTTCCCGTTTGTCCAAACGCTCTTGGGCGGCGAACGCTTTTCGGCCGGAGCGACGGGCGTAGGGTCAGGCTCAACCAATGCGTTCGCATGGACGGCGGGCGGGGGGCTGGACGCCACGCTAACCCGGCACGTAACGTTCAGAGCGATTCAGGTCGAGTATCTGTACACCCACTTCGGTGGCGCTTCGCAGAATAGCTTCAGACTGCAGAGCGGCCTCGTATGGCGCTTCGGCCGCTAGTGCAAAGCTGAAGCCCTTATAGGGTCATCCTTCTCGTTGGGCGTACCGCCATTCGCGGTACGCCCTCTTTTTTTCTTGCGGCCACCAATTGAAGGCGTCCCCCGCGGACTTTGCTCGTCGAAGACAAATTGGCCAAAAGCGGCCGGGCAGCCATGCTAGGATTCCTCGCTGCAAGGATTCCTTCACGGAAGGAGAACATCTATATGGCACGCAAAGTGACCTATTGGGTGACGACGGGTCTGCTAGCCGCGCTGTCGTTGATGGCTGCGTTCGCTTACCTATCGGGCAGTCCGCAGGCGGTTCAGGGATTCGTGCATGTGGGATACCCGCAGCAGCTTCGAATTATTTTGGGCATTGCGAAACCGCTTGGGGGAATCGCTCTGGTCGTGCCTGGTTTCGCAAAGCTTAAGGAGTGGGCGTATGCCGGATTCACGTTCGCGTGGGCTTCGGCGTTCGTTGCGCACTATCTGGCGAAAGATGGCCCGACGGCATTTGCGCCCCTGGTATTTCTGGTGATCCTAGCGATCTCCTATGTCACCCGACCCGCAAGCCGCCAGTGCCAGGCTAAAGCCACGCCGAGCTAAGACACGACACAAACGGCAGCGATTGCACGCACTAACTCGCAGGGGCTCGCGTTGACAGTCCTCCAGGCGTCCGATACGCTCTAAAGTTTACGTTGCACCACAATTTTGCTACTGAGAGGTCTGGACAGACCGCGGCATGGCCGACGAAAAGCTCCCTACACGCACGCAGGACTTTTCCGAGTGGTACAACCAGCTCGTGCTGAAGGCACAGCTGGCCGACTACGCACCGGTGCGCGGCTGCATGATCGTCCGGCCCTATGGCTGGGCGCTGTGGGAAAACATGCAGCAGGCCTTGGATCGTCGGTTCAAGGCCACCGGCCATCAAAACGTGGCGTTTCCGCTGCTGATTCCGCGCAGCTTTATTGACAAGGAAAAGCATCACGTAAAGGGATTCTCTCCCGAACTGGCGGTGGTGACGATTGGCGGCGGCGAAGAGCTGGCCGAGCCTTTGGTGATTCGGCCTACTTCAGAAACCATTATTGGTCATATGTGGTCGAAGTGGATTCAGTCCTACCGCGACTTGCCGGTGCTGATGAATCAATGGAACAGCGTGGTGCGCTGGGAATTGCGCACCAAGCTTTTTCTGCGCACGTTGGAGTTTTACTGGCAGGAAGGCCACACCGCACACGCCACGCGCGAAGAAGCCGAAGCGGAAACGATTCAGATGCTGAACGCCTACGCGGATTTTGCGATTACCGATGCGGCGGTCCCAGTCATCCGTGGGAGAAAATCCGACGCTGAAAAATTTGCCGGTGCCGACACGACGTATTCGCTTGAGGCCATGATGGGCGACTGCAAAGCTTTGCAGTTCTGTACCTCCCATTTTCTTGGGCAGAATTTCTCGCAAGCGTTTGATGTGAAGTATCTCGACCAAAACGGCCAGTTACAATATTGCTGGACTACTTCGTGGGGGTTATCGACTCGTGTGATTGGCGCGGTCATCATGGTGCACGGCGACGACCAAGGGCTGGTCATGCCGCCCAAGCTGGCCCCACATCAGGTGGTGATTGTTCCCATCTTTAAGACCGATGAAGAAAAGAAAACCGTTTTCGACACGGCTCGCAAATTGAAAGCGGAGCTCGCGAAAGCAGATGTTCGCATGACCCTCGACGAGCGCGAAGGACAGAGTCCCGGCTGGAAGTTCAACGATTGGGAGATGCGCGGCGTGCCGTTGCGTGTGGAGTTGGGCCCTAAGGACGTGGCGAAGCAATCGGCGATCCTCGCGAGGCGCGACCGTCCCGGTAAGGAAGGCAAGGTCAGCGCATCGCTTGCGGATCTACCAAACACAATTCAGAAAATGCTCGTGGAGATCCAGCAATCGCTGCACGACAAAGCGCTGGCATTTCGCAAGAGCAACACTCACGACGCGAAGAACTACGACGAACTGAAAAAAGCCGTGGAAAACGGTTTTGCGTATTCGTTCTGGTGCGGCAACGCGGAGTGCGAAGCGAAAATCAAGGAAGAAACGCGCGCCACGATGCGCTGCATTCCTCTCGAGCAGGACGGCTCCGGCGGGAAGTGCGTGTACTGTAGCCAGCCTGCAACGAGCAAAGCGATTTTCGCGCGCGCCTATTAAACAGCTCAGCCACTAGGATCGCGCATGGCCAGCCAAGCTGCCTTCGAGGCATCACGACCGAATCATAGTCAGCAGCAGTTTGAACCTCGTAACTGCCTTCAAAGAGTGCGGTCGATTTGCCGGCATGAGAACCGCTTCACCCGCCTTCGTGGGAAGCAGTTTGCCCGACACGACAATTTCGGCCTCGCCTTCCAGCACGTGCGCGAGCGCGTCGAATGGGGCCGTATGCTCGCTTAGACCCTGGCCCTCATCAAAAGCGAATAGGGTCAGAGTCCCGGTGGGACGACTGATGAGCGTGCGGCTAACGACAGCTCCTTCCTGATAATTTACCAGGCTTATCAGGCAAGTTGCCTCTGCGACGGCCATTTCACGCTTACTTTGTGTCTGTTGTGAGCTCATCTAGCGCAGTTCCTGGGGTCTCATTCGACTATCTTAGCTTCCTTTGCGAAATCCCGAAACCGCTTTTGGCGGACTCCCGTGCCGGACCCAGTCGGCTTCTGCCCGTTCCTTTCCCGAAACACCCCAGCAGCCATTTTCTCGACACACCTGCCGCGAGGTGTTAGTTTGAATTTACAGGGGAATATCAGACCGCCGTTCTGCCCCGCGGACGGAGTCCGGCGATAACGGCGGAAGAGAGGACTGGAGTGTTTAAGAATGCCATGCGCCCGCGGCGTAATCCGCAGCAGCGCCGGTTCGAACGGGGAGAAGGCAAGCTAAAGGGCATCCTCATTGCCGTTATTGTCGTGCTGGGCATTTATACGGCATGGAAGATAGTGCCGCCATACGTCAACGATTACCAGCTCGCCGACAAGATGCAGGAACAGTCGCGCTATGCGATGGTCAACCACTATACCGAGGATCAGATTCGCGAAAGTATTTACAAGGTCATGGTGGACTTGGACATTCCGGCGAAAAAGGAAGACATCAAAATCGTGGCTAACCTCAACGTGGTCAAAATTTCTTTGCAGTACACCGTTCCGATAGACATACTTGTATATCACGCGGAATTGCACTTTTCTCCGAACAGCGAGACGAAATCGCTGATCTAAGTCTTGTGAAGTTTTAAGGCAGTTCGAAATGCCCAGCCTTGTTTTGGGGATGCGCGGCTGGCAACCCCCGCGGCGTGTAACTCCGTCTTTTCTAGTGGATGATGTTGCGAGACAATAGAACTTCAGCCCAGGGGAGAGACCTTTTGCAAATCCGGGTCCAACGAGGCTTTTTTACTTCCACTATCGGCCTGACGATTCTTGGGATTATCTTCGGGGTCTTTGTAATCGCAGGCGGAATCTTCACTTATTACTACATGAAGTTTTCGCGCATGATTGATTTGCGCATAACCGAAGGCATCTTTCAGAACACTACTCAGATATTCTCCGCGCCGGAACATATTTCCGCTGCGCAAGCTTGGGGACCAGACGACCTGGTGGACTATTTGACGCGCGTCGGCTACCGGCCCCAGAGCGATCCCAACGCTCTAGGCCAGTACACCGTGAACGGCAACACGGTGGACATCCGGCCCTCCAAGCTTTCCTACTTTGGTGGAAAGAACGCGCTGGCCGTGCAGTTCCGCGGGAAAAGCATTCGGAGCATCCGCCCCCTTGAGGGAGGCACGGAACTGGACACTGCGGAAATCGAGCCGGAGCTGATTACCAATCTTTTTGACAGCGCGCGCGAAAAGAGGCGTAAGGTTCGTTACGAAGACCTGCCGGTAATGCTCGTGGACGCCATACTTTCTGCGGAAGACAAACGCTTCTTCGAGCACGGCGGTTTTGATTTCATTCGCATCGTCGGCGCAGCGTGGG
>Ga0070732_10002272_pt1 | contig 10424 bp, 9 predicted proteins | sample Coa_R1_5_FD_66449 | JGI IMG/M metagenome (GOLD analysis project Ga0070732, IMG submission 66449) | Surface soil microbial communities from Centralia Pennsylvania, which are recovering from an underground coalmine fire - Coalmine... | ecosystem: Environmental > Terrestrial > Soil > Unclassified ...
CAGACGTCAAGCTTATGCGCGACGCCTGCGGCAGCGGCCGCCTGGTCGAGCTTTGCGCGCTTGCCCAGATCGGGCATCGTGGCAACGACGCGGTAGCCTGCCTTTGCCATTTCGATCGATGTGAGGAGCCCAAACCCGCTCGAAGTTCCGGTAATAACGGCAACCTTGTCAGGCATGGGAATGGTGTACCACAAGCCACCGGCCAGGAGTTCTTCATGGTTATCGACCTCAGTGATCTCTGCGGCTTTCTCGGCGCTCTCTGCGGTAAGGAAGAGCTCGAACCGCTGAGATCGCGGAGGGGCACCGCAGAGGATGCAGAAAAAATCTTGGTTAGAAGTGAGAAATTAGATCGCTACGAATTACTGGAACGGCGCGCTGGAAAGTGGGACAATAAGACAAACAAGCTGTCTGTTGCCTCCGCGAAAGCGCGCCTTTAGGAGGTCTCAATGCTGGCGACAAGGCATCGGTTACCGCGCAATCCGCTCTTCCAGTTTCATCCCATGCACACGCTGTTTTCCGTTCTTGGTGCGTTGATTCTGTTCGGATTGCTGATCTGGTTCCTGGCAGTTCCGGCGAAGTAGCGCCATTTTGTGGCAAACAGCACGCTAAGGACCCTCCTCGTCTCCTCGCGCTCCCTTCGCGATGCGCGTACCGATCGCGCGATGTTAAACCTTGGTAACAATTCGCAAGAAATTCCTTTATCGGCAGCATCAAAATTTGGAATTAGACATTGTCTCCGCCGAATCGATAATGTCTGTTATGGACTCCTTTTTGACAGTGGAAGATTCACATGTAGACGTACTGCATGAAATTTCGGCCCGTCTGAACGCGGCAGACGGGTTCCATGAAGTGTTAGGCCGGGTTGTCGATTTTGCGACCGCGCTTGTGAAGTGCGATGCCTGTCTCCTCTATGTGCTCGAAGGCGATGAACTCGTCTTGCGTGCGTCGAAGAATCCCCACCCGGAAGTGGTCGATCGCTTGAAATTGCGCGTCGGGCAGGGAATTACCGGATGGGTCGCGGAGCACAGCGAACCGGTGGCGATTCCTGAGAATGCCGCCCACGATCCGCGCTTCCAGTTTTTCCACGAACTTCCCGAAGACAGCTATGAGGCTTTTCTCTCCGTGCCCTTGATGTGCAGGGGACGTGTGGTTGGTGTCATCAATCTGCAGCACCGGCAGCACCACGTGTATCGCCGCCGCGAGATTCGTATGATCTCCACCGTGGGATTTCTGGTCGGCTCCGAGATCGAATTGGCGCGGCTGGAGCAAGCGAACTCCACACTCGCCGAGCAATTGCAGACTCGAAAAGTCGTCGAGCGCGCGAAGGGAATTCTGCAGCGCGATCTTGGCCTGAACGAAGAGCAGGCCTACCTGGCGATCCAGCGCCAGAGCCGCCAGAAGCGCAAGCCCATGAAAGAAATCGCCGAAGCGATCGTGCTCAGCGATGACGTGCGTGGGAATTCACAAGTACAGGAGACTTAACTAGCACCTGGCATGACAGGAGCGGGCGCTCATCACTGCGGAGCGTCCGTTTCACTCTTCGCGCAGCAAAAGCACTGGATCCACTGACAAGGCCCGTCGCGCTGGAATCCACGTAGCCAGCAGACCCAGCAATGCCATGGATAGAACCACGCCAAGCAATACCAACGGATCGCGCGGTGTCGCCTGATAGACGATGAAAGCCAGGACGCGGCTCGCAAGAAGGCCCAGCAGCAATCCGGCTGTCGATCCGAACGCCAGCAATTTGAAAGCGCGTCCCAGAGCGGCGCGGAGCACCTCTCTTCGCTGTGCTCCGAGTGCGACGCGAATTCCTAATTCACGGAGTCGCTTGCTGACCGAGTATGCCGCCATGCCGAAGATGCCGGTAATGGAGAGCATTGCTCCCATCAGACCTAACACGCCCAGCGAAAGAGCGGCCATGCGCGAGGTGAACAAGGCGCCGTTCATCTCGCTGTCCCAGGTTTGGATGAACGCCGGCAGTCCCCTATCCACGTCCCGAAATTTCGCTCGGACGGCTGCCCCCAGTTGCTGTGGATCGCGCGACGAGCGCAGCACCAGCCATGAATCATTGCATGGGAATTGCAGGATCGAGAGGAACATCGCCGACCGCGGATTTTCGGCAACGTTCGCCGTGTACTTTCCGTCTTCCGTGATGCCGACGACCTGTATGCGCGTTCCGTCGCGGCGTTTGAAATAACCGCCCAACGCGTTCGTTTCTGAGCCGAAGATGTTACGCGCAAATTCCCGATTGACCACCGCAACCCGTGGCGCATTTTTGTCGTCGTGCCAGGAGAGATTTCTTCCCGCCACCAAGGTCGTGCCCGCCGCCTGTAGGTATTCGGCAGTGATCTGGTACAAGACAACTTCGGCCGCGGCATTGGAGGCCCTGAGGTCCGTTGTCTGATCGGTGAAGACATTCGTGTTCATCCAGCCCATGTGTAACGGTGGATCCGGACCAACCATTCCCACCGATGTCACGCCGGAAATCGTCTGCAGTTCATCGATCAGGTGTTTTTGCACGGCTGGGATCTCGTCACCGCTGTAGCCAGCCGTGCCGGGATCGGTTTCGACCAGGAGAGCATTGTGCGGCTCGACTCCGAGATCGCTGTGCAGCGACCGCACCAGCCCGCGCAAGGCCACCAGCGATGACGTGACCAGCACGGCGCAGATCGCGATCTGGCTGGCGAGCAGCAGATCGCGCGCCGTGATACGCCGGCCAACGCTAGGATTCGATCCCAGCTTGATGACTTCATAGGGACTCGTACGCAGCACCTGCCGCACGGGAACCGCTCCAAATAGGAATCCACTCACCAGCGCCAACAGCAGAGCCACAAGATACACATGCGGTCCCGGAGTCACCGGGACGTTCAATGGAAATTCAGGGAATGGCCGCCAAGTGCTCAGCGTGCGCAGGAGTATGACACTCACCCACAGTCCCAGTCCGCCGCCGACGACCGAGATCAACACCGCCTCGGAGAACAGTCCCCGCAAAATCCGCTGCCGGGTTGATCCCAGTGCGAGCCTGAGAGCCACTTCTCGCGAATGATCCGCGGCGCGTGCCGCAAACAGAGTACCCAGGTTGGCGCACGCAGCCAGCAGGATCAATCCCGCCAGCAGCATCAAGACTGCGAGGAACGCTTTTAGCGCGCCACCGAACACGTCTGCCAGACCGGGGCGTTGCAGCAAGAAGGCGACGTGGCTGACATCCTTGGGGTAACTCTTTTCAAGTTCCAATTGAATTGCGTCTAAGTCGGCGGCAGCCTGTACCGGCGTGACGCCCGGCTTCAAATGTCCGATTACCTCGCTGATCCATCGGTTTCCGCGTGCGTTCAGCAGGGTCACGCCCTCAACCTGCTCCTGGTTGACGATAGGCACGACGAAATCGCCGGTGAAAGCCGTGAAAGTCCCGACAAATCCCGGCGGCGCCACGCCGATGATGGTGAATGGGTGCTTGTTGACCAAAACAGTTCGGCCAATCGCGCCGGGATTGCCTTTGAAGTGATTTTGCCAGTACGAGTAGGTGAGCACCAGGTACGGAGCGCTGTTTGGGCCATGCTCATCGGAGGCGTGGAAAAAGCGGCCAAGGTGCGGCTTAAGCTCCAGTGCGTCAAAGAAATTCCCGCTGGCTTCGTAGCCCCACGCGCGTTCCGGCCCGCTGCCGGTGTCTACTCCTGCCCCCATAATGTTGTCTGCCGCCAATGAGTCAAAGGTGCGATTGCGGTCACGGAGGTCGACATAATTGAGATAGGACTCATAACCAAAGGGGTCGTTTTCATGGCCTAAAGAGTAGAGGTGCTGGGCGCGAGGCACATCCAGCGGCCGGAGGATCAACGCATCCAGTGCGCCGAAGACGACCGCGTTTGCGCCAATAGCCACTGCCAGGGTCAGGACGGCGGCAACGGTGAACCCGGGAGCCTTGCGCAACTGCCGAATCGCGTAGCGGAGATCCTGCAACCAACTGATCACTCGACGCCTCCCTCCTGTCGCGATGCTTTCAGCACAATCATGCTGGCGTCATCTTGAAAATGGTTGTCGCAATGCTGCGACGCCGCGTGCATCAGGAGCCCGAGCAATTCGCCCGCGTCCGATTTTGAGTGTTCCTGCGCGATACGAACCAGATTGTGCTCCGAGAAAAACTCTTCCTCTTGATTGCACGCCTCCACCAGTCCGTCGGTGAAGAGCAGCAAGCGATCGCCGTTCGCGAGTTGCCGCTCGCTCTGCTGATAGAGCCAGTTGGGAAACTGTCCTAAAACTGCGCCTTCGGCTTGCAACTCCGTTGACGTACCGTCCGCGCGAAGCAAGAGTGGCGGATTGTGGCCGGCGTTGCAATACGTGAGGCGATTGGTCGCGCTGTCGAGCGCACCGTAGAAGAATGAAATGAACTTTCCCACCGGAGTCAGATCGCACAAAATGCGATTAAGCCTGTGACACAATTCACCGGGCGGCAGATTCTGACTGATCAGCGGTTGCAGTGCGGCCTGCAAGCTTGACATCAATAGGGCGGCGGGCATGCCTTTGCCAGCGACATCGGCGATGCACAGAGCAGTTCGCAGATCGTCGATCCGAACGACGCTGTAATAGTCTCCGCCCACAAAGCGCAGCGGCCGGGTGACCGCAGCAATCTCGTATCCGGGGATTTCGGGCAGCGTTTTCGGAAGCAGGCTGTCCTGAATTTCCCGTGCCTCGCGCAGTTCTTCCTCGCGCTGCCGTTGCTTTTGCCGCTGCTCCCGCCCCAACGAAAGTTGCTCCTGCAACTTATGAAGAAGCTCGCGATTCTCCCAGGGCTTCTGCACAAAATCCGAAGCTCCACGCCGCATCGCTTCGACCGCAAGGTCCACGCTGCTCCATGCCGTCATCACCACGACCGGAACCAAACTGTCCATGGAGCGAATCTTCGAAACCAGTTCTAAACCCTCTGCGCCGCCGACGGTGTCGCGGGTGTAGTTCAGGTCCATCAGGACGGCGTCGAATGACTCGGTCTCCAGCGCGCGCAAAACCCGCGACGGATGCGTCGCCGTCTCCGTAGAGAAGCCCGATCCACTCAGCAGCATTTGCAAGGCGAACAGGACGTGCTGCTGATCGTCCGCAATCAGAACCCGGCCGGTGGCTGGCTTGGCGGCCTCGGTCGCTCGCATGGATTGCACGTTCATGCCTCCATCCAATGCATACTCGTGGCCATCCGGCGATGCCATACAGGTTGTTGATTTCACAGGAGACAACCGAACTTTCGCCCAACTCGCGGGAACAGGGGATGTGCACTCATGGAATTGGATGTCCGGAAACGGACAAGAACGGACGCTGGAATCGAGCAAGTGAAAAGGCGGATACCTGGTCGAGTATCCGCCTTCGTTTGTTAGCGTTCTGTTATTGTCCGGACGGTGCGGCTGCTGGAACCGCCTTCGCCATCTGCTTCAGCGAATGTGACGGCACGTTGAAGTGCAGTGTCATCCCGCACTCGGCGAGCTGCATCGTCGAGACGTAGCTGCCGTCGGCCACGGTCTCCAGCAGCAGTTGGTTCGAATCCGAAGGCTTGCTTTCTTCAGAGCCGGTGACCAGCAGCATGAATCCAGCTCGCGTGCCGCTGAGCTTGCTCAAGACCAGGACAGGCGTGGACTGGTAAGGATCGTAGGAGAACTCGTAGTCTCCGGCCGGCACTACCGCATTGCTCCAGTTCACGTTGTGTTTGAGTGTGAATTTGCCGTGCACCGGTTCCTGCGCTGCAGCGAGGCTAGGGGCGAAGTTCATGGCAGTCGCTGCCAGCACCGCGGCGTAAACGAATTTGCGAATTGTGGTCATGGAATCTCCATTCTGCCCCGCATGTGAGGGCAAGTCTGATGAGCACGCTGTCCGCCGGACACACGAATTCAGGCACGCGGATCGCATGGGCTCAGGCTGTAGTGGAGAACGACAGGGTCAGGAGATTGTCGATGCCGCGATCTTGGCTGGCATGCAATCAGCGACTCCGCTGGGGCCGGCAAACTTAGCTGGGACGCGAAGTGATTCCACTATGCAACATGAGTGGTGCAGCAGTCCAATTCAAAGAATCTATAAGAGCGATCAGCCCACAGTCGGTACTACAGTAACCTCGGGTCGAGTTTACGGCCTCGCTCGATCACCGCATTGACATCGTCGTGCGGGTGGACCACAATAGCGCGATCAACGGGGCCTCCTATTTCCAATCAACTGCTCGCGAGACAATGTGAATGACCACCACGCGTCGCGATTTCCTGACCACTGCGGCAGCGACTGCTGGTGCGGCGATGACTCCCAATCTCCCCCAGGAGCATCAGCACGAACACGATCATGACCACGAGCACCAGGCGGTGCCCTCAGATCCAACCCTGCGCGTGAAGGCCCTGGAGTCTTTGCTGGTGGAGAAGGGTATCGTCGACCGTAGAGCGCTCGATGCATTGGTCGACACCTACGAAAACAAGATCGGCCCGCGTAATGGTGCCCGCGTGGTCGCGCGGGCCTGGGCAGATCCCGCATACAAGGCCCGGCTGCTGGCCGATGCCAACGATGCCATGGCTGATTTCGGATTCCTCAGCCGCCAGGGCGACCGCATGGTAGTTGTCGAGAACACACCCAAGGTGCACAACCTCATCGTGTGCACTCTGTGCTCGTGCTACCCGTGGCCTGTGCTCGGATTGCCGCCAGTGTGGTACAAGTCTGCTCCCTACCGATCGCGGGTGGTGATCGATCCCCGTGGCGTGTTGCGCGAATTCGGATTGCATCTCGCCGAAGATGTGGAAGTACGCGTCTGGGACAGCACGGCGGAATTGCGCTACCTGGTTCTGCCCGAGCGCCCCGAGGGAACGGAACGAATGAGCGAAGAGGAATTGGCGGGACTGGTCACGCGGGATTCGATGGTCGGCGTCGCCAAGGTGCTGCCGCCATCCAAGGTGCAATCATGAACGGCATCCACGATATGGGCGGGATGCAGGATATGGGCCGCGTGCAATACGAGAAGAACGAGCCCGTCTTTCATGCGGCGTGGGAGTCTCGTGTCTTCGCGATGTTTCTCGCTGCCGGCGCCTGGCACAAGTGGAACCTTGATGCCTTTCGGCATACGCGGGAGGTCTTGCCTCCGACGGACTATCTCGAGGCCAGTTACTACGAGCAATGGTTTTCCGGATTGCTGGATTTGCTGGTGAGGCGAGGACTGGTCACCGCGGAAGAGATCCAGAGCGGAAAGCCAGCGCCCGGTACAGCTCGAGCCATTCCGCCGCTGACACCCGAGGAAATTCCGCCTGCGCTCCCCAACCGCATCCACGCGCAGCGCGACGTGCCGGGGCCTTCACTCTTTAAAGTCGGACAGAGAGTGCGCGCCCGCAACATCAATCCCATGGGACATACCCGGCTGCCGCGGTACGCGCGCGGCAAAGTAGGAACGATCGATCGCGACCACGGTGTTTTCGTTTTTCCGGACACCAACGCGCATTTCCTCGGCGAGAAGCCACAGCATGTGTATTCGGTATGCTTCGCCGCGCGCGAACTGTGGGGCGCGCAGGCGCGGGAGCGAGATTGCGTGTATGTAGATATGTGGGATGACTACCTTGAACCAGCCTGATTCAATGCAAAGCTCCGACAAACTGACCGCTCTGCCGCAACTTCCCCGCGACGAAGGTGGCCCGGTGTTCGCTGAGCCCTGGCAGGCGCAGGCTTTCGCCATGGCTGTAAGACTCTCCGAGCAAGGGCACTTCACCTGGAAGGAATGGGCGGCCACTCTAGCCAAGGAACTCAAGTCCGCCGCAGATCGCGTTGAACCGGATGACGGTTCGCACTACTACGAACACTGGCTCACCGCTCTCGAACATCTGGTGTCTGCGAAAGGCCTCTCCGACCCGGGCGCGATGCTGGCTCGCAAAGAGGCTTGGGCCGAGGCTTACCGGCACACACCACATGGAAAGCCAGTGGAACTGAGGCCCAGAGCAGGCGATTCGTAGCTCTGTCGTCAGCCTTCCTCCAGCGAGTACTGTCTTCCCCTTCTGCGAGAACGACAAGGCGATACAACTATCCCCACCATCTCGACTTAGCTGATGACAACGAATTGATCTGGAATCGAGAGCCTAGAGATTGATCTCGAGCCTGCGCAAGTGTCATCCTGCAGCGCAGAGGGAGCGAGATTGAGTCTGAAAACCGCCGTCGCGCAGTGCCTGATCATCTCCGGCCTGACCTACGTGGGCGTGGCCCAGCAGAAGCAAACCACCGAGACATTCGATCGCTACATTGGAGCCGCGGAAAAACGGGTCACGCACGCGAGAGGGAAGATCGACTCGTTCTTGAGAATTGACGCTCTTAGCGCCCCAGAGCGCACGCAGGTGATGGAACGGTTGCGGGAAGGCCTGGTCGTCATTGAGAAACAAGGGGAGACGCCCTCGGAGATTTCCGGAGGACTGATCCACGATTGGGTAGGCACGGTGTTGATTCCGAAGGTGACGATTGCGCAGGTGCTGGCCCTGGTCCAGGACTACGACCATTCGAACCAGCACTACGCGCCTGATGTTGTGAAGTCGCGGCTGGTCTCGCACAGCGGCGACGATTTCCAGGTCTTCATGCGACTGCACAAGCATAAGGTCGTGACCGTGGTGCTCGACACCGACTACAACGTGCATTACGGCCGGCTTGACGCCGCGCACCAGTACAGCTTCTCGCGCAGTACCCGGGTCAGCGAGATTGCCGATCCCGGATCGGCCAATGAGCACACGCTCGCCCCCGGACACGATCACGGATTCATGTGGCGGCTGAACTCGTACTGGGCCTTTGAGCAAGTCGATAACGGCGTGTTGGTCGAGTGCGAAGCGATTTCTTTGACCCGCGACATCCCCGCGGGTCTGGGCTGGATGATCGGCCCCTTCGTCAACAGCATTCCGCGGGAGTCCCTGCAGTTCACACTCGGCGCGACGCGCAAAGCGCTCGTGAAAACACCCGGAAGCTAGAAGCTTGTGTAGGGACGGACGCCTTCGTCCGTCCCGCGAGCAAAGCGAGCGTGTGGCGTTTTCCCACTCGGTAAACGTAGGTCGCCGTTAGGAGCTCATTTCCCGCATTCCGCCGCATCGGTTTGCCAAGCCAGCCTCGTTCATGAGACCATCGCCCGTTGGTTTGGTGGCGGTGGCCAGCCACCGTCACCACGAAAGGGACTCATGTATCAGAAGAAAGCGGGAGTATTCATGGCCGATTGGTGGGACGCCGACGGCCGCCGTCATCGTAAACAGTTCTCCAATTCCGCAGCAGCACGCGAGCACGAGCACCGCGAGACCGCGTTGGCACACGCCGAGAGGGCCAGTCGCGAGATGAAGCTGGCGGCGAGAACGGGTGGCGTTAAACGCTCCCCCAAGAAGGCGGACAGCGGCACCATGGAACCCGCCAAGGGCAAGCTCGGGGTCATGATTCCCGGCATGGGCGCGGTTGCGACCACATTCGTAGCCGGCGTCGAAGCCATCCGCAAAGGCCTCGCGAAGCCGATCGGATCGCTCACACAAATGGGCACCGTTCGCCTCGGCAAGCGCACCGACGGCCGCTCGCCGAAGGTGAAGGAGTTCGTCCCGCTCGCTGGACTCGATGACCTGGTTTTCACCGGATGGGACATCTTTGAAGACAACATGTACGACGCCGCTTCGAACGCGGGCGTACTCGATCAGCGCTTGCTCGATCAACTGAAGCCGTTCCTTTCGTCGGTAACCCCGCGCCCCGCGGTTTTTGATCACAACTATGTGAAGAAGATCGACGGGCCCAACGTGAAGAAGGGCAAGACCAAGATGGATCTTGCCGAACAGTTGCGCGACGACATCCGTGAATTCAGGAAGTCGAGCGGCGCCAGTCGCCTGATCACGATGTGGTGCGGATCGACCGAGTCCTACATCGAACCCACGGAAGCGCACCAGTCGGTGAAAGCGTTCGAGAAGGCGCTGCGCGAGAACGACGAGATGATCGCGCCCTCGATGATGTACGCATACGCCTCGTTGATGGAAGGCGTTCCGTTCGCCAATGGCGCACCGAACCTGACCGTTGACTTGCCGGTGATGCTCGAGTTGTCGCGCAAGAATGAAGCGCCGATCTGCGGCAAAGATTTCAAGACCGGGCAAACGTTGATGAAGACGGTGCTCGCGCCCGCATTTAAGGCGCGCCTGTTGGGCCTTAGCGGGTGGTACTCGACCAACATCCTCGGCAATCGCGACGGTGAAGTGCTCGACGATCCCGGTTCGTTCAAGACCAAGGAAGAATCGAAGCTGGGCGTGCTGGAGCACATCCTTCAACCCGGACTTTATCCTGAACTGTACGGGAACATCTTCCATAAGGTCCGCATCAACTATTACCCGCCGCGCGGCGACAACAAAGAAGGCTGGGACAACATCGACATTTTCGGATGGCTCGGCTATCCCATGCAGATCAAAGTCGACTTCCTCTGCCGCGACTCGATATTG
>Ga0070732_10002273_pt1 | contig 10421 bp, 8 predicted proteins | sample Coa_R1_5_FD_66449 | JGI IMG/M metagenome (GOLD analysis project Ga0070732, IMG submission 66449) | Surface soil microbial communities from Centralia Pennsylvania, which are recovering from an underground coalmine fire - Coalmine... | ecosystem: Environmental > Terrestrial > Soil > Unclassified ...
CACGCGACGTTTCTACTGGGATGCCGCTGCGCGGCTGTGCGCTGCGATTCTTTCGGATGCAGGTGCGACGGGCATCAAGGCAGGGGATGTGCCTGCCGAAGGGCTCGACTTCGCCCGCATCGACCGCTGGTTGCGCGCGCATCTGTCCGAGCCGCTACGCATTGCCGATCTCGCAGCGCATTGCGGCTTTGGCATGCGGCGTTTTCATCAGCTGTTTAGCGAAGCCTTCGGCGAGACGCCGCATCGCTATCTGCAGCGCTTGAGGCTCGATACGTCGGTGACACTGCTCGCCGATCCGCGCTATACGCTTACGGATATCGCGTTCGAAATCGGCTTCGGCGACCAGAGCGCGTTCACGCACGCTTTCACGCGGCGTTTCGGATTGGCGCCCGGTCAGTGGCGTGCGCTGCGGCATTGAAGCGCCGAAGCGGCGCTTTCGGTCCATGACGATGTCAGCGCGCGATCCGGATCAACCCGATCGGCGCTGACGGCGCCATGTAAAGACCCAATCAGCCAGCCAGACCGCGTGCGAGATCGCCGCGGATATCTTCTGCATTTTCCAGACCCACGGCGAGACGAATCAGTCCTTCCGTGATGCCTGCTGCCGCGCGCGCTTCCGGCGTGACACGGCCATGTGTCGTGGTAGCCGGGTGCGTGATGGTCGTGCGCGTATCGCCGAGGTTGCCGGTAATCGAGCAGATCTTCGTGCTGTCGATCACGCGCCATGCGTTTGCGCGCATCGCTTCCGGCGTGTCGCCTTTCAGTTCGAACGACACGATCGCGCCGCCGGCTTTCTGCTGCCGTTTGGCGATCGCATATTGCGGATGCGATTCGAGCCCGGGGTAAAACACGCGATTCACGGCCGGATGCGCTTCGAGCCAGCGAGCGATTTCAAGCGCGTTCTGCGACTGCTTTTCGACGCGCAACGACAGCGTTTCCATACCCTTCAGCAACACCCACGCGTTGAACGCAGACAGCGTCGGGCCTGCGCTGCGCACGAACGGAAACACTTTTTCCATGATGAACTGCTTCGAACCCACCAGGGCGCCTCCCAGCACGCGGCCCTGACCGTCGAGGAACTTGGTCGCCGAATGCATCACGACGTCCGCGCCCAGTTTCAGCGGCTGTTGCAGCGCAGGGCTACAGAAACAGTTGTCAACGACGAACAACGCATTCGCGGCCTTGGCAATTTTGCCGACCGCTTCGATGTCGGCGATTTCGGTCAGCGGGTTCGACGGTGTTTCGAGGAAAAACATCTTCGTCTCAGGACGCACCGCCTCTTTCCACGCATCGAGGTTCGTCGGATCGACGAAGGTTGTCGTGATGCCGAACTTGCTGAAGATCTGCGAGAACATGCCGAGTGTCGAACCGAACAGGCTCTGCGAGCTCACGAGGTGATCGCCCGCCTGCAACGCCGACATGACGACCGACATGATCGCGGCCATGCCCGAAGCCGTCGCCATGCAGGCCTCGCCACCTTCGAGCGCGGCCAGACGGTCCTGGAACATCGTGACGGTCGGGTTTGTGAAGCGCGAATACGTGTAATAGTCCTCGGAGTTCTTGAAGCGGTCGGCGGCTTCGGCGGCGCTCGCGAAGCAGAAGCTCGACGTCAGGAAGATCGCTTCCGAGTGCTCGTTGAACTCGCTGCGCAGCGTGCCCGAGCGTACGGCGAGGGTGTCGAAGTTGAGAGAGTCGTCCATGTTCTTTCTGTTTCCGTTTTTCAGGCTGGGTTGATCGTCGTGCGGCTTTGCAACAAACCAGGCAACGACAAACGACAGCGACAAAAAAGCCCGCTTTGCGTCGGCATAAGCGGGCTTCATGTGCGGGGAAAGCTGGAGCGGCGGCGGCGTGTTGCTGATTCTCCACCGTTCGCTTTAGCTGTTTTGGGTTGCCCCGCGTCCGCAAGCTGAGATCAAATCGACGCAAGCCATCATGCTAACACGCGTGGCGCACCGCGTGAATGCAGCGATCGCGCCACGCATCGCGCCTTACTCCACCGACAGTTGCAGGTGCAGCTGCGAACGCGCCGTGCCACCGTCGATCGCTTCGCTGGCCGCATCGCGATCCGACTGGGCAGCCGGGGCAAGACGCGCCGTTTCGATGCGATCGAGGTATTCGGTCGTGATATCGCCGGTGATGTAGTTGCCGTCGAAGCATGACGCCTCGAACTCCTTCAGCGCCGGATTGATATCGCGCACGGCCTGTTTCAGCGCCTCGACGTCCTGGTACACAAGGTGATCCGCGCCGATCATGCGCGCGACTTCCTCGTCCGAGCGGCCATGTGCGACGAGTTCGCCGCGCGTCGGCATGTCGATGCCGTAGACGTTCGGGAACTTCACCGGCGGCGCCGCCGACGCGAAGATGACCTTTTTCGCGCCTGCATCGCGCGCCATTTGCACGATCTCGTGCGAGGTCGTGCCGCGCACGATCGAATCGTCGACGATCAGCACGTTCTTGCCCTTGAACTCGATGCCCATCGCGTTGAGCTTCTGACGCACCGACTTCTTGCGCACGGCCTGGCCGGGCATGATGAACGTACGGCCGACATAACGGTTCTTGAAGAAGCCTTCGCGATACTCGACGCCGAGCTTTTCCGCGACCTGCATCGCCGCAGGGCGCGACGAATCGGGAATCGGCATCACGACGTCGATCTCGACGTCAGGCAGTTCGCGCTTGATCTTCTCGGCGAGATAGTCGCCCATGCGCAGACGCGCGTTGTAGACCGGCACGCCATCGAGCACCGAATCCGGACGCGCGAGGTACACGAGTTCGAAAATGCACGGGTTCAGACTCGGGTTTGTCGCACATTGCTGCGTGTGCACGTTGCCTTCGAGGTCGATGAAAATTGCTTCGCCCGGCTCCACGTCACGCACGAATTCGAAGCCGATACCTTCGATCGCCACCGATTCCGAGGCCAGCATCCACTCGACGCCTGCAGGGGTTTCCAGCTTGCCGAGGCACAGCGGACGGATACCGAACGGGTCGCGGAACCCGACCAGCCCGAAGCCGGCGATCAGCGACACGATCGCGTACGAGCCGCGCACCCGACGATGCACCCCCGACACCGCCTTGAAGAGCGCGGCCGGATCGAGCTGCAGACCCGAACTGGACAGCTGCAGTTCGTGCGCGAGCACGTTGAGCATCACTTCGGTGTCGGAATTGGTGTTGATGTGGCGCCGATCGATGCGGAACATCTCATCTTTCAGTTGCTGCCAGTTGGTCAGGTTGCCGTTGTGAGCGAGGATGATGCCGAACGGCGCGTTCACGTAGAACGGCTGGGCCTCTTCTTCGCTCGACGCGGAACCGGCGGTCGGGTAGCGCACCTGGCCGATGCCGGAGGTGCCTGGCAGGCTACGCATGTTGCGCGTGCGGAACACGTCGCGCACCATGCCGTTGGCCTTGTGCATGTGGAAGTTGCTGCCGTTCGCTGTCGCGATGCCGGCGGCGTCCTGACCGCGATGCTGCAGGAGCAGCAGGCTGTCATAGATCAGCTGGTTGACCGGGGATTGAGAAACTACGCCTACGATGCCGCACATGGCATGTCCTTCAAAGGTACAAAATTCGTAACGGCGGCGGCCGGTGCTGGGGAAGCAGCCGGATTGCGCCGGAGTGCTGCGCACTTCCTTCGACTCCCGCCTGATCGTCACACACGGACGTAAGCAGCGAGTGTCTCGGGAAGCAGCGGTTTCAGTTTCTGTACACCTTTCTCGGCATAGGGCCGGAGCAAGGCGTGTTGCCAGAATTCCTGCTGGGGCAGTTCGGTCAGTCCCGCGAGCGCGACCAGAACCAGCACCAGTACGACCCCGCGCACGAGGCCGAACATCAAACCCAGCGAGCGGTCGACGCCGCTCAGGCCCGTCGCCTGCACCAGCCGGCTCAGCAGCGCGTTCGCCACCCCGGCCACCAGCACGACGCCGATGACGATCAACGCAAACGCGATCAGCCACTGGGTCAACGCCTCACCGGGCCACGTCGCGGGGATATAGGGCACGACGTAACCGACGAAGCGGCACGCAATCACAAAAGCCGCTATCCAGCCAATCAGCCCGAATATCTCGGACAAAAATCCGCGCCACGTTCCGCGCAGCGCCGACAGGCCGATCACCGCCATTACAGCGTAGTCGAAGGCAGTGAACATTGGCGACTTACTGTGCAGCGCCGTTGTTCGCGCCTGACGTCAGGCCCGCTTCACGAACCTTCGCAATCGCCGCCGAAGCCGCCGCACGGTCTGCGAACGGGCCAGCACGCAACAGCGTATGCATCGAGCCGTCGGCCTGCTTCCGACGTTCGGTATATGCGGGCACTCCGGCCGCTTTCAACTTCGTCGCCCAGTTGCGTGCGCCGGCGTCATCCGGAAACGAGCCGAGTTGCACGGCAAAGCGGCTGCCCGCCGGCGCGGCCGGCGTGCCGGAATCGGCGTCGGCGGCTGCTGCGCCCTGGGTTGCGGTGTCAGCGGCTTGCGTGGATTTCGCAGGCTGTTTCGCCTGGGCCTGGGCCGTCGGCTGGGCCGGGGGTGTCTGGGACGGCGTCTGCGGTTTCGTCAACTTCACGGCGGACGCTGGCGCAACGTTCGCGGTTTGCGTTGTTGCTGATGCAGCCGGCACCTTCACAGCCGTGTCCGTTTTCGGTGCCACTGGCGCGAGGCCTGATGCCGCCATTGCCGTGGCAGCGGCCGGGTTGTCCGGCGCGACGCCCGCCTGAGTATCTTCGCTGGTCGCGCTCACCTTCGGGGCAGGGCGACTCGGAATGTCGATCGAGATGTCGTCGGTGACGGGCTTCGGGTGCGAATCGAGCACCATCGGCAGCACGACCACTGCGGCTACCACCAGCGCAATCGCGCCGACCAGCCTGCGCCGTGCCCGCTGCTTTTCGGGGAGCGAGGGGTCGAGCAGCATCGCATCGGCGTCGCCGGCCCGCTCCGTGCGGCGGGTTCGCCGCTCCACCCGCTCGCCGCGGGTGGCCCTGCTGGTACTGGAGTTTGCGCCGCGCCGGGTAGGCGCGTCGTCTTTCTTGCCGAACGAGAAAAGTCCCATGAATGGCCTGGTTCGAGGCTGCGCGCGTTCAGTGTTGCTGCGTTTTACGGTAGGCCATTACACCCGCTACCGTATAGAAACTGCCGAAGACCACGATTCTATCATTGTCGGACGCGCGTTTTAACGCGTCTTGGAAGGCTTCAGCGGGCGAATCGAAGCGATTTATGCTGCTATCCGGACCATCCATTACGCCCGCTTCGCGCAGGGCGGCTTCCAGATCCGCAGCGGATGCGCCGCGCGGCGTCGGCAGATCCGTCACGCACCAGTGATCGATCTCGCCCTTCAGATGCGCCAGCACGCCCGCGATATCCTTGTCGCGCATCGAACCGAACACGGCGTACGTGTACGGAAAGAAGCCCATGTTGCCCAGATTCTGCGCGAGTACCGCCGCCGCGTGCGGATTGTGCCCGACATCGAGGACGATTGAAGGCTTGCCCGGCAGCACCTGAAACCGGCCCGGCAATTCGACGTTCGCGAGGCCGAGGCGGATGTCCTGCGCGGACACCGGCAGTCGGTCGCGCAGCGCTTCCAGGCCGGCAAGAGCCGCCGACGTATTGATCAGCTGATTGGCGCCACGCAACGCCGGATAGGCGAGCGCCGAGCGCCGCATCGTGCGGCCGACGTAATTCCACTGCTGCCGCTCGCTGCCCGCCTGGGCTTCATAGCGGAAATCGCGGCCAACCAGCCATAAATCGGCGCCGATGCTTTCCGCGTGATCGATCAGCGTCTGCGGCGGCAGGGGGTCGGCGCAGATGGCCGGCTTGCCCGGCCGGAAGATGCCGGCCTTTTCGAAGGCGATTTTTTCGCGCGTATCGCCCAGGTATTCGGTGTGATCGATGTCGATGCTCGTGATGATCGCGCAGTCGGTATCGAGGATATTGACCGCGTCCAGCCGGCCGCCAAGGCCGACTTCAAAGATCACCACGTCCAGCCCACGCGACGCGAACAGATGCATGATCGCGAGCGTCGTGAATTCGAAGTAAGTCAGCGAGACTGGCTCCGGCAAGCTCAGACGGGCCTGTTCGACGGCGTCGAAGTGCTGCAGGAGCTCTGCGTCGGTCGCATTCTGGCCGTTCACCCGGGCCCGCTCGTTGAACGACAGCAGATGCGGCGACGTATGGCAGCCCACCGTGTATCCGGCGCGCAGCAGGATCGTCTCGAGGACGGCGCACGTCGACCCCTTGCCGTTCGTGCCACCGACCGTGATGACCGGGCAGTCAAACGACAGCTGCAACGCATCGCGCACCTTGCTGATACGGGACAAACCCATGTCGATGCCGACAGGATGCGCGGATTCAAGGTGCGTGAGCCACGCGTCGAGGGTCGGGAATGAGGTCATCGGATGAAGCGGACGGGGATAATTAAACAGCGAGGCCGACATTATCCCGGAAACGACAGCGCGCCGCTTGATTGCTCTCGCGGCGCGCTTTTTGATGCGGCTTACCGACGTCGCCTTATCGCACGACGGCGTGCCCAGTGGCAGGTCTACGCCTTAGGCCACTGCGTCGGCAGGCAGGCGGGTCATCAGCGCCATCAGTTGAGCAAGTTCCTCGCGCAGCTTGCGACGGTCGACGATCATGTCGATCGCACCCTTCGTCAGCAGGAATTCGGCGCGCTGGAAACCTTCCGGCAGCTTTTCGCGGACGGTCTGCTCGATCACGCGTGGACCGGCGAAGCCGATCAGCGCCTTCGGCTCGGCGATCACGACGTCACCGAGGAATGCAAAGCTCGCCGACACACCGCCCATCGTCGGATCGGTCAATACGGAGATGAACGGCAGCTTCGCTTCCGCAAGCTTCGTGAGCATCGCCGTGGTCTTTGCCATCTGCATCAGCGACAGCAAGCTTTCCTGCATCCGGGCGCCGCCCGATGCGGTAAAGCAGATAAACGGCACCTGCTGCTCGAGCGCGTTCTGCGCGCCGCGCACGAAGCGTTCGCCGACCACCGAACCCATCGAGCCGCCCATGAACGAGAACTCGAAGTTCGCCACCACCACCGGCAGCGTGTGAATTGCGCCGCCCATGACGACCATCGCGTCGGTTTCGTCGGTGTCTTCCATCGCCTCTTTCAGGCGGTCCGGATACTTGCGGCTGTCCTTGAACTTGAGCGCGTCGACCGGCAGGATCTCCTGGCCGATTTCATAGCGGCCTTCCGGATCCAGCAAGCCGTCGAGCCGCTCGCGCGCGCCGATGCGCATGTGGTGGTCGCACTTCGGGCAAACATGCAGATTGGCTTCGACGTCGTTGCGGTACAGCACCGCTTCGCACGACGGGCATTTGATCCAGAGACCTTCTGGAATGCCCTTGCGGCTTTTCGGATCGGTTTGCTTGATTTTCGGCGGCAGCAGTTTGTCGAGCCAGCTCATGTTCTTTCCTTCAAGGGTCTTCTTCTATGCGCAGAGCGGCGGGACCTGCCCGCCGCCACACGAAAGACGACAAAAGTGAGTGTTATCGCGCGGCCGTGCTCACGCTGTCCACCGCCCGACGCACTTCCGCGATGAAACGCGTCAGGGTGTCGGCAGCAGCTTCGGGCGCGGCCTGTTCCAGCAATTGCACGATACGGCTGCCGATTACGACGGCATCGGAGACTTCAGCCACGGAGCGCGCCGTCTGGGCGTCCCGGATGCCGAAACCAACGCCCACCGGCAGGGGAACGCGCGACTTGATGGCCGGGATTTTACCCGCGATGCTGGAAACGTCCAGATTTGCCGCTCCGGTGACCCCCTTGAGTGACACATAGTAGACGTAGCCGCTCGCGATCTTGCCGACTTCCGCGATGCGGTCGTCAGTCGATGTCGGCGCCAGCAGGAAGATCGGATCGATGCCGGCGGAACGCATTTTTTCGGCGAAGATACCGGACTCTTCGGGCGGGTAATCGACCACCAGCACACCGTCGACGCCGGCATCCTTGGCAGCGGCGGCGAACGCATCCGCGCCCATCCGCTCGATCGGATTCGCGTAACCCATCAGCACGACGGGCGTCTTGTCGTCGCGTTCGCGAAAGCGCTTCACATCCGCCAGCACGTGACGCAGCGACACGCCGCGCGCGAGAGCACGTTCCGACGACGCCTGGATCACCGGGCCGTCGGCCATCGGGTCGGAAAACGGCACGCCAAGTTCGATGACGTCCGCGCCGCCGGCGGCGAGCGCGTGCATGAATTCGACCGTGCGGGCCGGATCGGGATCGCCTGCCGTCATGAACGGGATCAGGCCTTTCTTGCCCTGCGCGGCCAGTGCCGCAAATGTGTTCTTGATACGGGACATGGAATTTTCTCGGGAATCGTTTAACTGCGCGATAGCTGTGCTCGGACCGTGGCGGCTCAAGCGGTTTCGGCCGAAGCCGCCACCGATGCCGGCGCGGCCGCACTGACGCGTTCGCGCGCTATTGCGCAGTAACTTTCATTGATCTCATAGCCGACGAATTCGCGCCGCTGACGAGCGCAGGCGACTGCTGTGGTGCCGCTGCCCATAAACGGGTCGAGCACGCGCCCGCCCGGTGGACAACTCGCGAGCACCATACGCTCGACGATTTCCAGAGGCTTCTGGGTCGGATGATCGACTCGCTCGGCATGTTGCCGATGCAGCCGTGATACCGACCAGACATCCTTCGGATTATAGCCAAGCTCGAGCCACTTGCTGCCTTCGAACAACTTGCGCGAACGCGCCTTCTTCGTGACGGCATCGTACGGGATGCGGACGGGATCGAGATCGAAGTAATAATCCTTCGATACCGCGAAAAAGCCGATGTTGTCGTGCACCGACGTAAAGCGGCGGGTCGTGCCCCCCATGCTCGGCACGCGCCGGTCCCAGATGATCTCGTTGACCATCGTGAGCCTCGACTTCAGGAAACAGAAGATTTCCGGCGCGTATTGCCAGGTGCAGAAAATGTACAGCGAACCTGACGGCTTCAGCTTCGGAATCGCCAGATCGAGCCAGTGACGCGTCCAGGTGAGAAAGTCCTCGCCCGAACGCATGTCCGAGTCGTTGCCATAGTCCTTGCCGAGCCCATAAGGCGGATCGGCGACGATCAGGTCGATCGATCCATCCGGCAGGTTCACTGCATCGGTCAGAAAATCGCGGTTCAACAACTCGATGCCACCCGGCACCCTTGGCAGTGAATCGCCAAAGGGCGCCGAGGGCAACGCCGGAGCCTCGACGGCTGCAGCCGCCTCGGCGTCTTCAATGGTCGGTTCCGGCTCGTTGAACTCGTCGCGCATCGTCGGGGCGCTCAGAACTTGATGCCCGATCGCTCAGCGACCGTATGCATGTCCTTGTCGCCACGACCCGACAGGTTGACCAGAAGGTACTTGTCCTTCGGCAACGTCGGCGCGAGCTTCGCCGCATAGGCGAGCGCATGACTCGACTCCAGCGCTGGAATGATGCCTTCGATCCGGCAGCAGTCGTGAAACGCCTTCAGCGCCTCATCGTCGGTGATACCGACGTATTGCGCGCGGCCGCTGTCCTTGAGCCACGCGTGCTCCGGCCCGACGCCAGGGTAGTCGAGACCAGCCGACACCGAATGCGTCTCGATGATCTGACCGTTTTCATCCTGCAGCAGATAGGTGCGGTTGCCGTGCAGTACGCCCGGGCTACCGGCGATCAGCGAAGCCGCGTGACGTCCCGTATCGATCCCGTCGCCCGCTGCCTCAACGCCGATCAACTGCACCGATTGATCATCGATGTACGGATAAAAGATCCCCATCGCATTCGATCCGCCGCCGACGCATGCAATCACCGCATCCGGCTGACGGCCGACGAGTTCGGGCATCTGCACCTTGCATTCGTCGCCGATCACGCGCTGAAAGTCGCGGACCATCATCGGATACGGATGCGGACCCGCCACCGTGCCGATGATGTAGAAGGTGTTTTCGACGTTCGTGACCCAGTCGCGCATCGCTTCGTTGAGCGCATCCTTCAGCGTGCGCGAGCCCGATTCGACGGGCACGACGGTCGCGCCGAGCAGCTTCATCCGATACACGTTCGCGGCTTGACGACGCACGTCTTCCGAGCCCATGTACACCACGCATTCCATGCCGAAGCGCGCGGCGATCGTCGCCGTGGCCACGCCATGCTGGCCTGCACCGGTTTCCGCGATCACGCGTGGCTTGCCCATACGCCTCGCCAGCAGCGCCTGGCCGATCACGTTATTCACCTTGTGGGCGCCCGTGTGGTTCAGGTCTTCGCGTTTCAGGAACACCTGCGCACCGCCGAGCAGTTCGCTCCAGCGCCGGGCGTGGTAAATCGGGGAAGGACGGCCAACAAAATGCTTCAACTCACGCTGATATTCAGCGATAAAGTCGTCATCCTGCTGGTATTTTTCGTAGGCTGCGCGAAGTTCATCAAGCGCATGAACCAGCGTCTCTGCGACGAACACGCCGCCATACTGGCC
>Ga0070732_10002274_pt1 | contig 10415 bp, 9 predicted proteins | sample Coa_R1_5_FD_66449 | JGI IMG/M metagenome (GOLD analysis project Ga0070732, IMG submission 66449) | Surface soil microbial communities from Centralia Pennsylvania, which are recovering from an underground coalmine fire - Coalmine... | ecosystem: Environmental > Terrestrial > Soil > Unclassified ...
TGCGCTTGCCCATGTCGGTCAGGCCATCTGGTACCAGAACCACGACCAGGACGAGGCGGCGCTGGGCGAGTGGGTGCGCGCGTGGGAGCTCGATCCTGAGAACCAGGCGATCCGCCGCGGCCTGGTGAAGCTCAGCGGTGAGCTGCCGGACTCTGCGCTCGCGGACGCGATCGCGCTGTTGCGCGCTGGGCGACACCACGAAGCGGTTCAGGCGCTGCTGCCCCTGCGGGGTGACGTCGCCGTCGACGTGGCGCTGATGAGCGCCATGTGGAACGCGGGCGCACAGCACGATGCCTTCGAGCTGGCTCTCAGCGTGGTCGCGCAGCAACCCCGAAATACCAAAGCAGCCCTGTTCGTGGCAGCGCTCGAGGACCGCAACGGCCGCACGCTGCGCAGCCGTGAAGCGATCGTTCGCGCCGAGCAGGTAGACCCTGGGCTCACACTGTTTGGCGACGTGGTGCGCCAGGTCGGCCTCCAGACGGCCCTTGACCTGCATCGCGCCAGTCGCGCTCCCGTCGCGGCGGCACGCTGATGGTCGCCGTCGGTGCCCGACCTCGGCCGGTACCGCCTGCAACGGCGCCAACGGCACTCGGCCGGGGTAAGCAAGGCCGAACGATCGGCACCTATGTCCTGATCGCGGTCCCTCTGGTACTGGCGGCTACATTCATCTGGCAGATCGCATCGAGCATGTTCCACACCGAGATCGTCGTACGCCAGGCGGTCGCGGTTGGCCGCGTTTCGTTGGAGGCCGATCCAGCCGGTTCGCGCGTGGACTTTGTCCTGGTGGATCGCGTCGGCGAGGAGACGACTTTCGACGGCGACGTCAGTATCCGGGTGCGCGAACCTGACGGCACGGTCTGGCAGACGACCCGCACACTTTCGGACGGAGACTTCCAGCCGCTGCCAGACACCAGTCTGCTGGCGGGCCGCATCGGTTATTCGGTGCTCGTTCCGGCCAGTGACTGGGCGCGCCCACCGCGGCGCGGCGGCCTGGCAACCGTGAGCATCTCCGTCAACTCCAGCGGCGACGGTCCGTCATTCTCAACGGACTCTCAGCAACTCTTCCCCTGATTCAGGACGGCGCGACGGTCGCGACCACGTTCATGACCTCGCCGCCATTCAGGCACGTGGCGGCGCGATACAGTGGCCGCTTCACCAGATCCTTCAGGCCACGCGTGTAGTTGCGGGGCTGCAGACCGGTTTCCCATTTCCGCGGGACAAAACCATTCTGGCGGAGCAGTCGCGTTAGCGTACGGCGGCTGAATTGCCAGATGTGCTCGTCGGGCTGCAGCGCGGGCCACTGTTCGCGCTCGATTTGCGCCATCACGCTTCCGAAATTAGGCAGGCCGAGAAACAGCACGCCATCCGGCTTCAACACCCGCCTGCATGCTTGAAGGACTCCGGCTGGATCAGGCACGTGTTCGATCACGTGGTTCAACACGACCACATCGAAGCTCGCGGGCGCCAGCCGGAGGTCCTGCACTACACCGAGGTGGGCCTCGAAACCGCGTGAGCGGGTGTACTCGACCGCCCACGGTGACACATCCGTTCCGACCACACTCCAGCCAGCCTCACGCGCCGTCTCCAGCAGCAGTCCCACACTGCAGCCCACGTCCAGTAATCGACCTGGAGGATGCTCGAATTCCTGAATCATGCGCACTACTTCCGCGAAAAAGCCGCGAAACTCCGCTTCTTTGTCAAGGTACTCCTGGAAATAGGTCCGGTCGTCATATTGCCGCGGGTCCGGAGGACTCTCGCGATACGCCAGACCGCACCCGTTGCAGCTGCGCAGCACATAGCCCGGTCCGCTCCACAAGACGCGCGAGTCAGCCTCGCGGCAGATCGGACATTCGATCACTGCAACACGCGCACGTCGCCAAGCACCAGGTGGTCCCCGTGGCCATCGAATACTGACCGCTTCTCGCCGTCGTACATCCCGATCTCGAGCGTGTAGCTGCCGGCCGGCAGGTCCGCCGGGATGGTGATGCCGTAATTGTCCTCAATCTGCTCGCCGGGTCTCCACGAGGTGGTGGGCCGCAGGTTATCGCCTGGCTCGGAGTCGCGTTGGGCGACGACCTGCGACGCACCGTTCAGCAGATGCGTAAAAACCTTCCAGCTGTCACTGGTCGGTCCGTTGGCCGCGCGCCAGATCAGCGTGAGACCAAGCGTGTCGCCCGGATGCAGCGTGCGCGACGAGAGCCGATAGCCGTCTAACACAATGCCATTGTCCAGGTTCGCATCCACCGGTTGAGTCGCCTGGTCCGGAGACGGGAATCCGATCAGTGCGAGCTGGACTCCGCCGAACCATTCATGGGTGGCCTGAAAACCGTTCTGCGCGAGCCAATCGGCGATGACTCCGTTCGGGTCCGCCTCATTCATCGCCCACGCCACCAGCCAAACCCGATTGTGTTGCTGACGAAGTGTGTCCAGGCGTTGGATCGTGTCCCGCGGATCGATCGGCCGTTGCGCTGGCAGGCCGATGATTGGCAGCGCGCCGTGATAGTAGTAGGTCACCGCGTCCATCTGACCGGGTGCAACGAGCAGGATCGCGTCGCCTGGCTGTGCTGCTTCGCTGATGGTGCCAACCAGGCCGCGGTAGTCGTCTCTTGCCAGGGCCGGGTCGTAATACTGTGCCCATAGCGCCAACCCGGCCGGCACGAGCGTCACGATCACGAGCGAAAGTGCGCTGACGTGCTTGCGCGCGAGCTGCGCGACACCCAACCCGGCGAGAAGGACAAGTCCCGGTAGTCCCACCAGGAGATAGCGGACTTCATACAGGCCCGACTTCACTGCGAGTCCGATGACCAGTCCGAGCGGCAGCACCCACACGAGCAACGCCATACTGTTCGCCTCCCAGTCGCGGTTGAGGGCCAAACCGACGATCGAGAGCACGACGAGGGCGGTACCTGCCCACGTGTAGACGTCCCCGTGCGCGATGCCCCCGCCGTATGCAGCGAGGGTTGCCTCGAGCAGTCCCAGCGGCGTGCGCGGGCTGGTGTTCAGCGCGTGGCTTTGTTGATCGATAAAGGTTGGCAACCACGGCAGAAAGCCAATGGCAATCGCCGCGTTGGCGGCCAGCCACTTGATCCACTCCCCCTGCGTGCGCTCGCGCCACCAGATGAGCGCGTGCAGGTTGAGCGCGGCGAGCACGGCGACCCCCAGGTACTGCGAATAGAGGGTTGCGAGTCCCGCCACGATGTACAGCCAGTACGTGCGTCGCGTGTACGCATACACCGCGAGTAAGCCAAGCGCGGTGACCTGCGCATACATGCGCACTTCCTGCGAGTAGTAGACCGCCAGCGGCGCGGTCGCGATCAGCAGCGCGGCAACGGCACCGGCCAGCGTTCCGAACAGCCTGCGTCCGGTGAAGAACGTGAGCACGACAATGGCGACGCCTGCGACCGCCGAAAGCGACCGAAGCGACAGCTCCGAGCCGCCAAAGACGTGGCCCCAGCCCGCCAGGGCCCAGTAATACAGTGGTGGTTGGGTATCCAGTGACGCCGCGCGCAGGATCTCAGCGAACGAGCGCGTCAGCTGGTGAGCGCTGACCGCCTCGTCGTACCACAAGCTCTGCGCATCAATCCGAAACCACCGCAGTCCAGCCGCCAGGGCGACCACGACCGCGAGGATTCCATTGGTGCGCACCAGCGAAGACTAGCAAGCGTTAGCTCGTGGTGGGGCGGTAGCCGCGAACCTCGGGATTGAGCCAGGCCGCCAGCGCCAGCAGCAGGCGCGCGGCGAAGCGCCGCAGCCGGTTCCGCGAGGGCCGCAACGGCAGCGGCAGGGCGTGCCCCCACGCGACTCCCAGGCAGGCCAATTGCTCCTCATTGGACTGCATTCGCGCTCGACTGTCGTAGCCGAACCTCGGTGCACAAACCGCCAATCCCACGAAGAAAAGGAGCGTGACAAGCAGTTCCATACCTTGTAGGATCCCAGAAATGGACCGCTCACTCCAGCGCCAATTAGACGCAAATGGACTGCTTCAGCGCCTTGACGTCTGGTCCACCGGCGACGGCCCACTGTACCGTCGCCTCGCTAGCGCCTTGCGCGGAGCCATCAGTCGCGGCGACCTGACGGTCGGCGAAGTCCTCCCGCCCGAGCGCATACTCGCCAGGCAGTTAGCGGTTAGCCGCAGCACGGTTGTGGCGGCGTACGAAATCCTGCGCGAAGAACACTTGCTGGAGCGACGCCAGGGCAGCGGCACCCGTATCCGCTCGGCTCCGCCCCAGCGCGGTAGCGGCCTGACGAGCACCCTCAATCGCAATACGCTGTTCCGCCGCATCACCGATGGTCCGGGCGGCACGATCGACCTCACCGGTGCCTATCTGCTGGAGCCCGGCGGATTACCCGAAGACGCCGTCGGCGACCTTGCCCACGAACTGCTACAGCTCGCGCAAACATCGGGGTACTCGCCATTGGGCTATTTGCCATTGAGAGAGGCCATCGCCCAGCACCTCAGCCGCCGCGGTGTTTCCACGAGCCCCGAACAGGTGCTGGTCACCGCTGGTGCGCAGCAGGCCATCTACATGGCGGCATGCCTGTTTGTGCAGCGAGGCGATAGCGTACTTGTCGAAAATCCGACATATCCCGGTGCGCTCGATGCCTTCACCGCGGTGGGCGCCCGACTGGTGGGACTGCGCACGCGGCGTTTCGGCGTGGACCTGTCCAGCCTGGCCGAGCACCTGGCGCGTGTTTCACCTCGACTCGTCTACCTCATCCCCAGTTATCAGAACCCTGTTGGCGGGGTGCTTGGCGAGCAGGCCCGGCGCTCACTGGCCGACCTGATCCAGCAACACCAGGTGCCGCTGCTTGACGACGACTCGCTCTCGGGTCTCAGTATTGTCGGTGACCCGCCGCCGCCGGTCGCCGCGTTTGCGCCCAACGCGCCGATTCTGACCATAAACTCGCTCAGCAAGCTTTTCTGGGCGGGCCTCCGCGTCGGCTGGATCCGCGCGCCGCAGCCGATCATCACCCAGCTCGCGCGCCTGAAAGCCGTGACGGACCTGGGTGGTGCGCTCCCGTCTCAGGTGATCGCCACCCGCCTGATTGCCGGCTACGACGACATCCGCCACGCGCGCCGTCCGATCATTGCCGGTCGGCTGGAGCTGGTGACCCAGCTTTTGAGCGAGTTACTCCCCGACTGGACCTGGGATACACCGCAAGGTGGACTGTGCCTGTGGGTGCGACTCCCGTACGGCAGCGCCACGGAGTTCGCTCAGGTGGCGCTGCGTATGGGTGTGTCTATTGTGGCCGGCTCAGTTGCATCCTCCGACGCCAGCTTCGACGACCACCTGCGCCTTCCCTTCGGCCACCGCCCCGAGGTCCTGGAAGAAGGCATTCGTCGCCTTGCCCAGGCCTGGCAAATGTTCGCGCCCGAAGGCGAACCTCGCACCCCCCAGCGCATGGCCGTCATCGTCTAAAACTTTTCAAGCCGGTGACAAACCAAAGCAAACTGATTGCTGTCGCCTGAACCTGGGCACGCGTTCTGTTGGCACCGCCGAGCGATGGGCCGCCCTCCCGCACGGTCAGACGATGGCGTTGAGGAAGCCACCGGCCCAGCAGGCGGCCGAGGAGTTGCGGCAAAACCCACGCGCACGGGAGCGGACGCGCCGCCGGGTCAGTGAGTACATGGACCTGCCTGCCGGAGACAATTGTCCACAACACCGCCGAGTACTTCCTGAAGTGCACTCTTCTCTGGCTCGGCGGCAGCAAGCTCACCCGCCTCGCCAGCCTTCACGATGAGGCGTTCGAGTTCCAGCCGCAGCGCCTGCGCATGTTGCCGCGCGATCGCGCGTTCGAAGCGACCCGGCAACGTAGCGGCCTCGCGGCGCGCGAAAGCCAGCAGCAGTTCACGCTTGGAGCCAAAGCGATCATACTGGGTTGCATGCACGTGAACGCGGAGCAGACGAACTCGCTCTCCGGACGAGCGCGAGGCCGGTCGTGGGCAGACGTCGTTGCCGACGTGCCGGAATTCGCGCAGGCGGTCCAGCGCATCCTGGAAGGCCGGCGCCACCATACACTCGCCACGCTCCGTAAAGATGGATCACCACGCGTGAGCGGGATCGAGCTGACTTTCGTCGATGGTGAGTTGACACTGGGCATGATGCCAGGCTCGCTCAAGTTATTGGATGTGAATCGTAATCCGCGTATTGCGATCCACGGCCTGTCGGAGGACCCACCGCAGGAGGATCCCAGCGGATGGGCCGGCGACGTTAAGATCGCCGGTCGCCTCGTGCAGACGCGCATAACCGAAGATGGCACGCCGCCATCCCACGACTTCCGAGTCGAGATCTCCGAGGTGGCCTGGACGCGGGTTGGCACACCCGCGGACCACCTCGTGATCGAGTCATGGCACCATGACGCAGGCTTCCGCACGCGCCAGCGGGTATGATCGCGCTCGCCGAACGGGGCTTAGCCTGAGCTACGGGTCCAGTCGGCGATGTTCCAACTCCAGTCGTCGAACGGCGTCAGGTTCGGGCCCTGCAGGGTCTTGACCTTGCCATCCGCATTGTTGCGATCGATCAACGGGATCGTGATGTCGTTGCTCACCACCAGATCGTTCAGCTGGATCCACAGCTGCTGCGCTTTCTGCGGGTCGGTTTCCGATTTTACCTGGTCCAGCAAGGTGTTGTAATCGGAATTGACCCAACGGGTGTAGTTCCGACCAGCCCATTTGTTGGACTGCTGCGCCAAGTCCGTGTCCGGGTTTCCGCTGTAAAACGCCTTCATATAATTGAGCGGGAACGGCGAGCCAAACGTCGAGGTGTACATCTCCACATCGGTGTAGAAATGGCTGTTCGTGTCTGGATTGCCAGGGTCGGCCGAGAAGAACACGCTGGCATCAACCGACTTGAGCTCGGTCTCGATCCCAATCTGCTGCCAGCCCGATTTCACGATGTCCTGTTCCTTCTGGCGGAGCGAGTTGATCGTCGTTTGATACACGACGTGCATGCGCACGCCGGATGGGGTGCTGCGGATTCCGTCGGACCCGCGCGCGTAGCCCGCCTCGTCCAGGATCTGGTTGGCTTTGCCGATGTTGTACTCAGTCGACGTGTTCTTTGAGGCCAGATTGGTCGGTGTCGTCAACACATTCGCCGTGGCATTGCCGGTTGGGCCATACAGCTGCTGAGCCATCGTCTGGCGATCGATCGCCAGCGCCATCGCCTGGCGGACGCGCATATCGGTCAGGAACGGGTGCTTCGACTTCAAGCTGCTGCGTTCACCGTCAACCTCGGTGTTGGGATCAGACTGATTGAGAAGGATCTGCTCGACGCCGCCACCGGGACCGGTCACGAGCTCGCCCTTGCCGCCCTGCATGAGCGAGTTCAGCACGTTGGCCTCGACTTGCAGGTTCCACCCGTAGTCGTACTCGCCTGTCTGGAGGACCGCGCGTGCTGCCGACGGAGCATCGCCACCGCCTTTGATGTCGATCTCACTGAAGTAGGGTTTATTCGGCTCGCGATAATTGGGATTCGGCACGAGCGTGACCACGTCGCCGGGCCTGAAGTCCTGGACCATGTAAGGTCCGGTGCCAAATGCCTTCTGATTGAAGGGCGCGTCGCGCGAGGTGGCGCCCATGTACTGCTCCAGCGCGTGCTTTGGGATGATCTGCCCGGCCTCGCCCACGAATGGCACATACCAACCGCCGGTGGGCGACTTGAACGTCACGCGCACGGTCATCGGATCGACGGCTTCGACCGAGTCCACATCCACGTAGCTGCCGTAGGTTGTCGCCGCGGTGGCTGGATTGGTAATGAACTGATACGTGAAGACAACATCGTCGGCGGTGAAGGGCTGGCCGTCCGCCCATTTGACGCCCGGCTTGAGCTTGTACGTGACGCTCTTACCGTCGGAGCTGAGGCCGCCATTGTCTTTGCTGGGGACGTCGGCCGCGAGGACGGGTGAGAAGGTGCCATCTCCGCCGACGGTCATCAAAGGCTCCGTGCAGAACCGCGCGGCGATGTAGTCCTTGGTGCCTTGTGAGAGGTGCGAATTGAGGATCGTGGGACCCTGCCACATCAGGACCTTGAGCACGCCGCCTGCGCCCCGACCTGCGCCAGCGGTTGAGGGCGCGGAGGTCACGGCTGGGCCCGTCGTCGGTCCGGCCGCCGCTGGCGCGCTGGTGGCCTGGCCAGCGGGTTTGGCCGCGGCAGTTGCGGGTGGAGCGGCGGCGGCTGAAGTTGGACTGCTGATCGAGGGGCTGGGCGAGGAGCAGGCGGCCAGCAGGGAGGCGATGCCGCCGCCGGCCAGTCCGAGCGCGCTTCGGGCCAGGAAGCTCCTCCGCGTGACAGGTGCGTGTTTCATCAGATGAAGTTCAACGGTAGGTCTTCGGCGCGATCGGCGCAACCTGAGTCAGGTGGGGCTATTGCGGATCTTCTTGTAGCCCGGGTGCAAGGTCGCCATGCATACCACGAAAATGGACAGCGTCAGTCCAGCCGTGAGCATGGTCGCCGCGCCGCCCACGTGGTCGATCGACCAGCCCGCCAGGAACGCACCGAGCGGCGCCAGCGAGAAGGTCATCATATACACGGACATTACACGTCCGTAGTAGGCCGGCTCCGCGTTGATCATGATCAACGTGTTGTTGATCGTGGAATCGAAGTCCAGGCACAGGCCCACCACAAATAGCGCTACCAGGGCCAGCGTAAACAGGTGCAATGCGCTCGAAAGCCCGAACAAAGCGAGTGCGATCCCCAGCGCAGTGCCCGTGAACGCTTGAATGCGGGCTTTGTCGGGACGTCGACTGATGTACGCCATCGTCAGCGAGCCGGTCAGCGCTCCGATGCCCACCACGGTCAGCATCAGCCCAAGTCCCTCAGAGCCAGCATCGAAGATTCCGAGCGCGAAGGCCGGCATGACCTGCTGGTACGACTGCCCCAGCAGCATCATCACCAGCGCGAACGTGAACAGGGGCATCAGCGTGGCGTGGCCCCAGATGTAGTTCAGGCCGGTAAAGAGTTGCCGCGATAAGGGGGTGCGTCGCTCCTGCTGGATGGGCGTCCCGGGAATTGGAATCTTCATCAACGTATACAGCACCCAGGTGAAGGCGATCACGCGTAAGAAATAGATGCCGTTCACGGTGAACCATGGGATCGCGATAAGCAGGCCTGCAAGCGACGGACCGATGACCCTGGCGGCGTTCTGTCCTGCGTTGTTGAGCGCGATGGCGTTGGCCAGGTGCTCGCGACTGACGAGGCTTGGAATCCAGGATTGGCGCGTTGGCATCATCGCGCTGAAGGTCACGCCCTGGATGATCGAAACCATCACCAGGTGCCAGAACTGGATGACGTTCAAGACCAGCAGGATGCCGATGGCGAGCGAACAGATGCAGTTGATGCCCTGCAGGGTCAGTAACAGCTTGCGCTTCTCGAGGCGATCCGCGAGCACGCCGCCCAGCGGGGAGAACAGCAGTTGGGGCAGCGCCGACGCAAGGCTGACGACGCCGAGCGCGGTCGCCGAGTCAGTCAGTGTGTACGCGAGGTAACCGTTTGCAACCAGCTGCATGGGCCACATGAGGGTGTTGGCCTGGTTGCCAAGATAAAAGGTTCGATAGTGGGGATTGTCGGCGAGCGCACCGAACATCGCGCTGAAACGAGCGAAGGTGAAAACCGTTCGCACTCGAGACACCGCGGCGCTGGCATGCATTCGCCCCCAAAGGGTATACGCTAGGTATCGCGATCCGTTGTTGTTGAGGAGCCGTGCACCACATGCCGAGGATAACGATCGATGGCCGAACCGCTGATGTGCCCGAAGGGCAGCGACTTGTACTCGCCATCGAATCGCAAGGTATTCCGATCGGACACCGCTGCGGCGGTTTCGCCCGCTGCACCACATGTCGTGTGGAGTTTCAGAGCGGTGAACCGGATACCATGACAAAGGCCGAGTACAACATTCTTTCAACTCGTGACCTGCTTGGCAGTGTGCGGCTCTCATGCCAGATCGTGTGCGATCACGACATGTCCGTGCACCCGGTTATGACCAAGGACAACCAGGAAGCCTGGGACACCACTGGCCCAGCGCCTGAAACCACGGTCACACCCGAAGCCAAGTGGTATCCAAAGAGCGAGGTCGCCGAAGCCGCTAAGGAATCCTCCGCTTGATCGAGCCGAGCGTCACCTCCAAGGTGCCCGAGACGGCTCGCACCATCGCGAGCTCCCCGTCTACCCACGCGAACAACGCCGGTCTGGAGGTCGCCGGCAATTCCGAGGCGGTACCAACCTGCCATGTCACACGATTGAGCGGCGCCAACCAGGCCCTGATGGAGGATCCGTGAACGATCCGCGACATGTCTTCGCCAATGCGAATCGAGAAATCATCCGGTAGGTGCGTTTCCCAGTAGACGAGGTCCGGTTCACCGGCCGACCTCACGAGGCGGAGGTGGCGTGACCGAGAGCTGGCGCGCTCGGGCGGATCCG
>Ga0070732_10002275_pt1 | contig 10412 bp, 5 predicted proteins | sample Coa_R1_5_FD_66449 | JGI IMG/M metagenome (GOLD analysis project Ga0070732, IMG submission 66449) | Surface soil microbial communities from Centralia Pennsylvania, which are recovering from an underground coalmine fire - Coalmine... | ecosystem: Environmental > Terrestrial > Soil > Unclassified ...
CTACAGCCCGGGCGTCGCCTATCCCTGCAAGGAGATCCAGCGCGATCCGCTGCTGGCCTACGAGTACACGGCCAAGGGGAACCTGGTGGCGGTGATCACCAACGGCACCGCGGTCCTGGGCCTGGGCAACATCGGCGCGCTGGCCGGCAAGCCGGTCATGGAAGGCAAGGCGGTGCTGTTCAAGCGCTTTGCCGACATCGACGTCTTCGACCTCGAGCTCGCCACCGAGGATCCGGAGGAGCTCATCCGCGCGGTCAAGCTGCTCGAGCCGACCTTCGGCGGCATCAACCTCGAGGACATCCGCGCTCCCGAGTGCTTCGAGATCGAGCGCCGCCTGAAGGCGGAGATGAAGATCCCGGTCTTCCACGACGACCAGCACGGCACCGCGATCATCTCCGGCGCGGCGCTGCTCAACGCCCTGCAGCTGGCCGGCAAGTCGATCGCGGAGGTGCGCATCGTCTTCTCCGGCGCCGGCGCCGCCGCGCTCTCCTGCGCGCGGCTCTACGTCGCGCTCGGGGCGCGGCGGGAGAACCTCGTGCTCTCCGACCTCGCCGGCGTGGTCTATCGCGGACGCCGCGAGCTGATGGATCCGTGGAAGGAAGAGTTCGCCGCGGACACGCCGGCGCGCACCCTGGCCGAGATCATGGCCGGCGCCGACGTGTTCATCGGGCTGTCGGCGGCGGGGGTGGTGACGCCGGACATGGTGCGCTCGATGGCCCGCGATCCGATCGTCTTCGCGATGGCCAATCCCGACCCGGAGATCGGCTATGACGAGGCGCGGGCGGCCCGCCCCGACGCCATCGTCGCCACCGGCCGCAGCGACTATCCGAACCAGGTCAACAACGTGCTCGGCTTCCCGTTCATCTTCCGCGGCGCCCTGGACGTGCGGGCCACCGACATCGACGAAGGCATGCAGCTGGCGGCGGTGCGGGCGCTCGCCGACCTGGCGCACGAGGACGTTCCCGACTCGGTGCTGCGGGCCTATGGTCTCGAGGGGCTGCGCTTCGGCCGCGACTACCTGATCCCCAAGCCGGTCGACCACCGCGTGCTGCTGCGGGTGCCGCCGGCGGTGGCGCGGGCCGCCATGGACAGCGGCGTGGCGCGGGTGCCGATCGCCGACTTCGCCGCCTACCAGCGGCGCCTCGAGACGCTGATCTCGCGCCGCCTCGAGCTGATGCGCGGCATCCTCGACCGCGCCAAGCGCGACCCCAAGCGGGTGGTGTTCCCCGAGGGCGAGCACGACCAGATCCTGCGCGCCGCCAAGATCCTGGTGGACGAAGGGATGGCGCACCCGATCCTGCTGGCGCGCCGCGAGGTGATCGCCGGCAAGCTCCGCGACCTCGAGCTGCCCGAGGAGCGGGTCACCATCCTGCACAACGAGAGCTCGGAGCTGTTCGAGCCCTACGCCCGGCGGCTGCACGAGATGCGCCGCCGGGACGGCATCACGCTGGAGCAAGCCCGCAAGCTGATGCGGCTGCGCAACTACTTCGGCAGCATGATGGTCGAGCAGGGGGACGCTGACGGCCTGATCTCCGGGCTCACCCGCAGCTATCCCGAGACCATCCGGCCGGCGCTGCAGATCATCGACACCCGGCCCGGCGTCAGCCGCGTCTCGGGAGCCTACATCCTCATCTTCGAGGAGCGCCTGCTCTTCCTCGCCGACACCACCGTCAACATCGACCCCTCGCCCGAGGAGCTGGCGGAGATCACCACCCTGACCGTCGAGTTCGTCCGCCGCTTCGGCATCGTGCCTCGCGTCGCCCTGCTGTCGTTCTCCAACTTCGGCTCCAACACCCATCCCGCGGCGCGCAAGGTGCGGCGGGCCGTCGAGCTGGTGGCCGCCCGCGATCCCCAGCTCGAGATCGACGGCGAGATGCAGGCCGACACGGCGCTGGTCGAGTCGCTGCTCCAGGAGAACTACTCCTGGAGCCGGCTCAAGGGACCCGCCAACGTCCTCATCTTTCCCGAGCTGCAGTCGGCCAACGTCGCCTACAAGCTCATCTGGCGCCTCGCCGGCGCCGAGGCCATCGGCCCCATCCTGCTCGGCATGGGCAAGCCCGTCCACGTGCTGCAGGCCGGCGTCGAGGTCGCCGACATCGTCAACCTGACCGCGCTCTGCGTCGTCGACGCCCAGGAGCTGGCGAGTAGACGGTAGGCGGCGCTAGCTGGAGCTACTAGCGGCTGAGCTCGGCCTCGGCGGCGGCCTGGCCACGGCGGTAGAGCGCGGCGAGGTCGCCTCGGCCGGTGCTCTCGGCGAGATGGACCGCTTGCCGGTAGCCGTCGCGGCTGGCCGCGAAGAGGCGCGCCGCCTCCGGCTCGGCGCCGTGCCGGCGGGCTGCGAGGCCGCGCTGGTACCAGCACAGGGCGAGGCTGCCACGCGGCGCCGGCTGGCCGGGGGCGATGGCGGCGGCGTGGGTCAAGACCGCTTCCGCGCGGTCGAGCTGGCCCGTCGCGATCAGCTGCACTCCGAGGTCGTTGGTAGCGGCAGCGGCGCCGGCATCTAGAGATGCCAAGAGACGTCGTCTCTCTTCGACGAGCTCGGGGTCGTCTCCGCCGCGACCTCCGGATTGGCCGCCGGCGGCACCTCCCGTGGCCCCGAACGAGATCGCGGCTACCAGCCGCTCCCTGGCGGCCAGGTCGTCTGCGGCCGCCTGGGCGTACTCGCCTTCGGCGGCCAGGTACGAGCCGCGGCGCTCGCGGGCGATCGCCCATTCGATCTCGGCGGCGAGGAAGCCCGGGGTGTCCCGCGCCGCTTCCTCGAGATAGGCGATGGCGCTCGATGCCCGGCTCACGGCGCGGTCCAGGCTCGCGCGCACGGCGGGGGAGGGCTGGCCGTGCGCGGCGGCGGCGAGGCGCTGCGACTCGGCGCCGGCCGCCGCGGACCAGCGGTTGGCGGCGACGCCGACGTTGTACTCGATCACCGCGTCCTGCTGCCGGACCTCGGCGGCGGAGAAGCACGGCAGGTTGACCGCGAGGCCGGCGGCGGCGAGGAGCGCCAGGTCCAGCGCCGGCCTGGCCGCCGCCCCGAGTGACGCCGCCCGCGCGCGCGTCGAGACGTCGATCAGCTCGAGCACGCCGGCGGCTGCGAGCGGCAGGAGGAAGGGGAGCGCCGCCAGGCGATAGCGGCCGAAGACGAAGAACGCCACCACGGCGACGCAGGCGGTGCCGGCGAGCAGCGCCGCGAGCAGCGCCCGGCGGCGGCCGAGCCGGCCGCCGCGGCCGAGCGCCAGCAGGCCGACCGCGGCGAGCGGCGCCACCATGCCGAAGACCACCGGATCGCAGCGCAGCAGGAGCGACTCGCGGCGGTAGACGCGGAACCCCTCGGCGTCGGGAAGCTCGTAGGCGTTCCAGAACAGCCGGACCTTCCGCACCAGGAGCCGCAGCCAGGCTCCCGGGTCGGCGGCGATCTCGCGCCAGGTCTCGCGCCAGAAGAGACGCGACACCGCCGCCGGGTCGAGCTCGCCGGGAGAAACCGCCCTGCCCTGCTCCCGCGCGGCGAACGCCGCCGCCAGGCGCCGTGCGTCCTCCCGCTGCCGCTCGGGGATCTGGCTGCCGGACGACAGCGCGGCGTAGGTGCCGGTGGCGCCGCGAGCGTTGCCGATGTAGAAGTTCATGCCACCCTGCGAGCTGGTGAGCAGGACCTCGCCGGAGGCGGCGTAGTTGAGCAGCGCCGCCGGCGCCAGCGCCAGTGCGGCGCCCGCGAGCAGGGCGAGCGCGCGGCCGGTTCGCCGCCAGCCCTGCGAGCGCCGCCGCGTGACCTGCCGCGGGCGTTCCACCGCCGCCGCGACCGCTTCCGGGGCGTCCTCCCCGGCGGCCGCCACGTAGAGGGCCGCCGCCGGGGCCAGCAGGAGGAGGCTCTCCTGCAGCAGCGCGGCCCCCCCGAGAGCCGCTCCGGCCGCCAGCGCCCGCGCCGGCGAGAGGCCGCGCCCGGCTGGCGGCAGCAGCAGCAGCAGGGCAGCCGACTCGAAGAAGAGGGCCGGCACCGTCTTGAGCAGCAGCGGGGTGTAGAACACCGCCGGCGCGTAGAGGGCCGCCAGCACGCCGGCGATCGCCGCCGCCGCGACGGCCTGCCGCCCCGTGGCGCGCTCCGAGATCCGGCCGCCGGCCAGGGCGGTGAGCGCGGCGGTGACCGCGCCCACCAGCGCCTGTGCGAGGCGCATCGCCGTCAGCGACCGGCCGGACACGGCGTAGACCGCCGCCAGAAGATAGGGATAGAGCGGTGCCTGGTAGAAGGCCTCGCGCGGCCGCCAGCCGCGGTCGAGGATGTCGCGCGCCAGCTGATCGTAGCGCTGCGCGTCCATCACCAGCTCGTGGAGAGTCGGCAGGTCGCGGATCTCGATGGTATAGGCGAGGCGCACCGCCAGCGCCAACCCGAACACCGCCGCGGCCACCCACTGTCCCGCTTTGCCGCCGGACCGCGCATCGAGGGGAGGGACACCTCGCCGGCCGGCCGGGGGATCGGCCACCGGCGCGCGGACCGCGACGGCTACCCGGGAGGGCGTCTGCGCGGTATAATTCATAGCTCTTGCTCTATCTTTCGGCGCGCCCCGGCGATCCTGCCGGAGACCAGGCGCGAGGCCCCGCGGCCGGGTGGTGGAGAGCGTGTACCGAATCGAGGGCCAGGTGCGAAGCCGGCGATCGAGCACAAATCGGGGGCGGGACCCCCATTGCCTTAGGAGATCTACCATGAAGCGCGTTCTCACGTTGGTCCTCTGTGCCGTCCTGGCGCCTGTCCTGAGCGCCTCGCTCGGGGCCGCCGAAGGGGGCGGCAGCGGCAAGCCGCGGATCGCGGTCCTCGAGTTCAGCAACAAGGCGAACAACCAGTGGTGGTTCCAGAACGGGGCTGCCGCAGCGCAGGACGTCTTCGTCACCGAGCTCGTCAAGAGCCGGAAGTTCGTGGTGGTCGAGCGCGAGAAGATCAACGCGATCATGCAGGAGAAGGGGCTCACCCTGAGCGGCGACGTCGATGCCAAGACCGCGATGCGGATCGGCAAGCTGCTGGGAGTCAACTACATGCTCACCGGCGCACTGACCGAGTACGGTAACACCGACACCAACGCCCACGGCCCAGGCGTGGGCAACCTGCCGAGCTTCGGCGTCCACAAGCGGGTCTTCGTCGCCGCGCTGAACGCCCGCGTCTTCAACGTCTCGACCGGCGAGATCGTCTGGGCCGACGAGGCTCGCAAGGAAGAGAGCAGCTCCAGCGTCTCCGTCGGCGGCTTCGGCGGCGGCGTCCACGACGACCGGATGTTCGACAAGGTCCTGAAGCCGATCATCCAGGAGCTGGTGGCCAGCCTCAAGTCGTCCGACCTGTAGTAGCTCTGCTCCGGCCAGGCCGCGGCGGCGGATCTCTCTCCGCCGCCGCCATCCCCTCCGTGGGCTCTCCGATGCCTCTCCGCCCACCGGAGTGAGATCGCCGAAGGGGCCCAGCGGCCCGGCCAAGTCACGCCCCGCAGGCTATGGAATGAAGGTCACTTTCATGCTGACCCACATCTTGACCTTGATGCCGTCCTTGGTGGCCGGGTTGTAGGAGCTGAGGCGCGCGACTTCGAGCGCCGCTTCGTCGAAGCCCATGCCCGCGGGGGCGCCCACCCGCTCTGCCTTCTCGACCCTCCCCTTCTCGTCGACCAGCACCCGCACCGCGATCTCGGCCGACCGGTTCATGCGCCGGGCGGCGGGGGGATAGCGCGTCTCCGGCCGGTACACGATCTTGGGCAGGACCACCCCGGGTCCAGCCTGGACCAGGTCGCCGGTCTGGACCTGCGGCTGGCGTCCGGCACCGGCGTCCGCGGCGGCCGGCAGGGGGACCGCCGGGGCGGTGGCCGCCGCCGGTGTCGAGGCGGCCGCCGCGCCCGGCGCGCCTGCCGCCGACTCGCGCGACGATGCGGGGGCCGGCGACTGGGCCGGCGAGGATGCCAGGGAGCGTGAGCCGGCGGCGGTTCCGGATGCCGTGGTTGCCGTCTCGGTGCCGGCGGGCTTATCGCCCCGTTCGGTCCGGCCCGAGGCGGTCTGCCCCGCGCTCTCCGGCGATCCGGCGGTGCCCGGGCGCTCGCCCCGCGCCTTGCCCCCCTCCTTGTCCGGAACGCCGGCCGCGGCCTTGCGGCTCTCTTCCAGCTTCTTCTGCAGCTGCTTGATGTTGTCGTCGTACTGGCTCTTCAGCTTGCTCTCGATGTCCTTGCTGCGAGCCTCGATCATCTGCTGGATCTGCGCCTGCAACGCCGCGGCGGTGCGGGCGCTCTCGGCCGCCGACGGGACCGCGGCCGCGGCTGCCGCTGCGCCGGCCGGAGCCGCCGGCTTCGCGGCGGCTCGGCCGCGCCCGAGGAGGAAGTAACCGCCCGCCGCGATCGCCAGCACCACGGCGGCGGCGAGAGCGATCCACAGCGATTTGCGGCCGCCCGCGGCGGACTGGCTGGCGGCGGCGAGCGGCGGAGCGGCGCCCGCGGGGGCGGCATGAACCGCACTGGCGGCCCAGCCGGCGTCGCGCACCGCGGTCCGCTCACGCGCCTCGGCGGCGCCGGCCGCGCCTGAGTGGGTCGCGGCCATGCCGGCGGCTGCGCCGGCGCCAAGGGCGGCTCCGGCGCCCACGGCGGCGGCGCCCGCCATGCCCGCCATGCCTGCAGTCAGGCGCGACGGCAGCTCGAGCTTCTTCTCGGCCTCGATCTCCTGGCTCTCGCGGTCGATCTCGTCACGGAAGAGGTTGTGCATGAAGAAGGCGAGGTTGAAGGTGGTCGAGCTGAACTGGCCGTCGATCATCAGCTTCGAGATCGTCTTGTGCCAGGTCACGGCGTCGGGGATGCGCTGCTCAGGGGGGGCCAGGCTCTTCTTGAGCAGCGCGGCGACGGTGGCCGGCAGGGGTGTGCCCTCGTTCGGCAGGACCAGCCCGTCGATCAGCGTGGCCAGCTGACCGTAGGTCGCCCCGTCAGCCGGACCTCCCCGGCTGTTCAGCGACAGCGGCAGCCGCTCGCTCGCCAGCAGCTCGAACAGGATGGCGCCCAGCGAGTAGACGTCGTCGGTCTTCGCCGCCGCGGCGGTGGCCGCCGCTTCCGGCGCCAGGTACCCCCGCAGGTCGTCGCTGCGCCAGCCGCCGGCCCACAGGTCGCGCAGGCCGGGCGCGGCCTCGAAGCCGAGCATGCGTGTCTCGCCTTCGTTCGAGATCATCACGAGGTGGGGCACCACGAAGCCGTGCAGCAGGCGCTCGTCCTGCGCCCGCGTCTCGTAAGCCGCCGCCAGTGCCAGCGCCAGGCGCTCGGTGATCAGCAGCGCGTGGTCGATCGGGATCGGTTGGCGCTGCCGCGCCGCCTGGGCGAAGAGGGTCGCGAGGTTCTTGCCCGAGATGTAGTCGTAGGCCGCATAGGGGAAGCTGCGGACCTTGCCGAGGTCGACGCCGGTGCCGACGTTGGGGCTGCGCAGGGCCTGCTGCACCGAGGCGCGGCCGGAGATCCGCTGCCAGAGCCTCTCGCCGTCGATCCCCTGGCCGTTGAACACGCGCAGCAGCACGACCTGCTCGATGCCGTCCCGGCCCACCCGGCCGGCGCGAAAAGTCTCGCCGAGGGCGTCCTCTCTCAATTTCTTGAGCAGAAGGTAGTTCCCGAATTCTTCTGGGATGTTCATGGACATCTCCTCCTGACCCGGTTCACAGCCTCGGGTGCGGTCGTGCTAAGGGCGGCGCGGCAGGTCGGCGCTTTTTCGCTTGATACACCACCCCCCCGGGAACTGTCAATGAAGCGTCACCCGCGGTAGTGGCTCAATTTCCTCGCGAACTGAGCCACTACCTCACCCGCCGCCGCGGCCGAGGTCCCTAGCGGCGTCGGCCCGCGGCGTCGCGCCGCTCCTCCTGGCGTCGCTCCCGCCAGTACCGCCGCTGCCAGATCTCGACGTTGCGGTTCTGCTCTTCGAGGGTGGTGGCGAAGACGTGGGTGCCGTCGTTGCGGCTGACGAAGTACAGGTAGGGGACGTCCGCCGGCCGCGCCGCGGCCTGCAGGCTGGGCAGGCCGGGCGAGCAGATCGGCCCGGGAGGGAGGCCGGCATAGCGGTAGGTGTTGTACGGCGAATCGAGGCGCAGGTCGTCGTGATGGATGCTGCCGTCCCACCGTCCGAGGCGCCGCAGCGCGTAGATCACGGTGGGGTCGGCGTCGAGAGCCATGTGGCGCTGCACGCGGTTGCGGTAGACGCCGGCGATGATCGGCCGCTCGGCAGCCGCCCGCGCCTCCTTCTCCACGATGCTGGCGAGGGTGACCACCTCGCGCACCGTGGCCCGTCCGGTCCCCGCCGCGAGCAGCGGCCGGACCTGGCGCTCGAACCGGGAGCGGAACGTCTTCACCAGGGTGGCGACGATCTCCGCCTCGGACGTGCCGACGCGGAAGCGGTAGGTCTCGGGATAGAGATAGCCCTCGAGGTCGGGGGCGGCGGGGTCGAGGTCGGCGACGAGCGCCGGCGACCGCATCTGCTCGAGGAACACCTCGCGCCGGCCGGCGCCGGCCTGCGCCAGCTGCTCGGCGATGTCCTCCATGCTGAACCCTTCGACGATCGTCACGCCCCGCGAGACCACGTCGCCCCGGATCAGCTTGCGGAGGACCTCGGGGAACGTCATCGGGCCGGCGAAGCGATACTCGCCCGCTTGCAGCGGCGGGTTCCTCAGCACGTAGACCAGGTAGGCGCGCGCGATCCGCGGGCTCGACAGCACCCCTTCGCGCCCCAGCTGCTCGAGGATGCGGGCGGCGCCGGTGCCGGGGGCGACCTCGACCAGCTTCTCGCTGCCCGGGTAGCCCTGGTAGGGAAGGACGACCCACCAGCCGTAGGCGGCCACGCCGGCCGCGGCGACGGCCAGCAGCAGCACCAGGACGCACCCCAGCCGCAGGCGCCGCCGCCGCCGCCGGCGGCGCTCGCGGGCGCCCCCGGCCGGGGTCCGGCCCCTGGCATCGCCCTTCGCCGCCTTGCCGTCTGCCGCCATGATGTCTAATCGGGGAGACCCTGCTCCGGGTCCCCGGCCTCCGGCCCCCTGGCGTCCCGCGTGGCGCCCCGGTCCAGCTCCTCTTGCAGGACGATCTGCGCCGCGAGCGCGTCGATCCGCTCCGGCACCCGCCGCGGGTCGACCCCGGCGGCCCGCAGCCGCGCCGCCGCTTCGACGCTGGTCAGCGCCTCGTCCACGAAGGTCAGCGGCAACGCCGTCCTCGCGGCCAGCCGCTCGCCGAATCGCCGCACCCGCGCCGCCGCCGGCCCGCGCGAACCGTCCAGGCTCACCGGTTCGCCCAGCACCAGCCGTCCGACGCCCTCGCGGAGCACGATCTCGGCAATCGCCGCCATCGCCGACCCGTCGTCGCGCCGAGCCAGCGTCGTCAGCGGCACCGCCACCCGCCCCGCCGGATCGGAGATGGCAATCCCAATCCGCTTCTCGCCGAAGTCGATCCCAAGAGCCCGCAGGTGGACCATCCCGCGCCGCATTCTAGCCGCAGCGCGCGAACGCGGCCGATGAGATTGGCCCGAGAGCCGCTACCGGTGGCCGAAGGGTTGGTTGCCGTGTGTTAGCATCGCTCCCCGCCCGCCCGGCGGTGCTCAGCCGCGGCCGTCTGCTCGCTGCCTGGAGGCCGCATCTCTCCCGAGGAGCCGTGATGGAAGACGTGGTGATACTCAGCGCGGTACGCACTCCGATCGGCGCTTTCCAGGGCGCCTTGTCGACGCTGCCGGCGCACGCCCTCGGGGCCCGCGCCCTGGCCGCCGCCATCGCCCAGGCCGGCGTGACTCCCGAGGCCGTCGAGCAGGTCAACATGGGATGCGTGCTGACCGCCGGCCAGGGGCAGGCCCCGGCCCGCCAGGCCGCCCTCGGCGCCGGCTGCCCGGTCTCGACCGGCGCCGTGACCCTGAACAAGGTCTGCGGCTCGGGCATGCGGGCGGCGATGATCGCCGCCAACGACCTGCGCTGCGGCGACTTCCAGCTGGTGGCGGCGGGCGGCATGGAGAGCATGAGCCAGGCGCCCTACCTCGCGGCGGGAGTGCGCGACGGCCTGCGGCTCGGCCACGGCAAGCTGATCGACTCGACCATCCACGACGGGCTCTGGGACCCCTACAACGACATCCACATGGGCAGCTGCGCCGAGCTCTGCGCCGCCGAGTACAAGTTCTCCCGCGAGGAGCAGGACGCCTTCGCGCTCGAGAGCTACCGCCGCGCCCGCGCCGCCGGCGAGGACGGGAGCTTCGCCGCCGAGATCGCCGCCGTGCCGGTGCCTCCGAGAGGACAGAAGAAGGGCGAGCCGCTCGTGGTCGACCGCGACGAGGAGCCCGGGAAGGTCGACCTCGGCCGCATCTCGTCGCTGCGCCCCGCCTTCCAGCCGAAGGACGGCACGGTGACCGCCGGCAACGCCAGCAAGATCAACGACGGCGCCGCGGCGCTGGTGCTGACCACGGCGGCCCACGCC
>Ga0070732_10002277_pt1 | contig 10409 bp, 2 predicted proteins | sample Coa_R1_5_FD_66449 | JGI IMG/M metagenome (GOLD analysis project Ga0070732, IMG submission 66449) | Surface soil microbial communities from Centralia Pennsylvania, which are recovering from an underground coalmine fire - Coalmine... | ecosystem: Environmental > Terrestrial > Soil > Unclassified ...
TGGTGCCCTGGAGCCCACAACTCAGCTTAAGTTCTGTTTCCGAGCTTTACTGGCAGCGCCTGCATTACCGGATCACTCCCGGCCCAGGGAATTTGTTTGCGCCACAAGAAGGAACCATTCAGTTAGGCAGAATCATTCCTACTGTCCTGGCGCTTGAAGCTGTCAGTATCCGGCATGCAAAACCCGGTTCTGTGGTTCCCGTGCGCGTGCACGTTTGGAACGCGCGGACAGGCAAAGGAATCTCCGGGGCGATGGTGGAAGCGCGTCTTGATGAGAACGACTCAAAGAGCGTTTCGATTCACCCTGCGAGAACCAATGGAAAAGGATATGCGCTCCTCAATGTAAAACTTCCGCCAGAAGCCGACTCGGACTCGGATATTCAAGTCACAGCTCGCCAGGGCGATGCCAGTGTCTCAACATCTTTGCGGCTGGACCTCCAGAACCACTCCACGCTCACGCTTTCTACGGACAAGCCGATCTACCAGCCGGGACAAACTCTGCACATGCGCGTTTTGTCTCTGGGCCCGGACAATCACGCTGCCGCTGACAAGAAAGTGAGATTCTCGGTTGAAGATGAAGATGAGCAGCAACAGTTTGCCCAGGGGGCAATAACGTCACCCTTCGGCATTGCCAGCGTTGATTGGGAGATTCCCGCAAAAGCCGTCTCGGGCGACTACCTAGTCAAAGTTGATCTCGAAGACGGCCAGGGACTGGATGGTGCTGTAATCCGAATCAGCCGGTATGAACTGCCGCAATTTACAGTGAACCCTGTTACCGATCAGTCCTACTACCTTCCTGGCCAGCAGCCGCATCTGGAGGTTGCCGCAACCTATCTTTTCGGCCAGCCGGTAACCAGAGGAACGGTCCGGATTGTGCGTGATAACGACCATCATTGGAACTCTCAAAAGAAACAGGACGAAGCCGATCAGAGTGAGCTGATGCAAGGGACACTCGATAAAACAGGTAAGTTCTCCTCCGCCCTGGATGTCCAGTCCGACTTTGAAGAGCTGGCAGATTCCGACTACCAACGTTATCGTGATATCCGCTTCGCCGCTTACGTCACCGATCTCTCTACCAATCGCACTGAGCAAAAGCATTTTACGGTGCGAATCAGCAAGCAGAAGATCCATCTTTACGTGGTCAATGCTCCGCGCATTTCCGCCGGACCGCTCGACCTCTACCTCTCCGCCTGCTATCCGGACGGCACTCCGGCCCGAGCGGAATTGACGGTAAGCGCGGTGAAGCCGGACGAAAACGGCAATTTTCCGGACAAGCTTTCCGACTGGATCCGGTTGCCGTTGGGGCAGGTCCGCACCAATCATTATGGTTTAGCTCACTTTCATGCCGAGTCTCTCCCGCATGGGTTGATTGCGGCAGACTCGGCTTATTCGGAGATTCGTCTGTTGATGGAGGCAGCCGACGCGCATGGGGGACATGGCGTCCACAACGAGCAGCTCTGGACGCGGAATGATGAGTATCTACGCATCAGGCCGCTCAAGAGACTGATGCTCGATGGGGAGAATATAGCTGCCGATATTGAATCATCTGCGTCTGATCCAACCTTATTTGTTGAACTGCTGGGCCGGGATGTGGTGCTCAATTCCGCGGAGGTGCAACTGCATCACGGGCGCGGTCACGTGGAGTTTCCTTATGCCGGGGAATTTCGGGGCAGTCTGCGCATCATCGCATACAGCATGAACGCGCGCGCTCAAGGCCAGGATGACAACCAGCTTGCCGACGCGGCCGAAGTACTATTTCCTGAGCCGCAAGATCTTAACCTGGGAGTGCACCTTGACCATCCAACCTATAAGCCAGGTGAATCTGCCTCTGCCCAGTTCCGCGTGCGCGGCCCTGACGGCCGTGCCGCCAAGACTGCTCTGGGCATAGTCGTCTATGACAAAGCTGTCGCCGAACGTGTCCGTTCTGACCAGGAGTTCGGGACATACGGCTTTTACTACCGCTACGATTGGGACAGCTATCCCGCCATTGCCGGCGTTACCTATCACGATCTGCTCAATCAAAAATTAACCGGCCGAGTTGCGCCCGATTGGGAGCTGTTGGCGGAAGCCGTTCTTTCCGCGAATGATGACCGGAACGCCTGGGAGATGATCAGAGAAGAAGACGATACTCTCAGCCGGTATCCGTGGAATGTCTTCCGTGGTGTGATCGATCTAACGCTTGAGCCGGTCATCCTGGTCTTGCGCCAAAACTACACGCAGACACGCCTCTACCCTGCAACTCCGCAGGAGTTCCGGTCGCTGCTGGCCAGCCACAATGTAGATTTTGACAGTCTTCGAGATCCCTGGGGCATGCCCTACCGCCTGCGTTTTTCCGTTTCCGAGCAGAATGCAGTGCTTGAGATTGTGAGTAATGGGCCAGACAAGCTGCCAGACAGTGCAGACGACTTCACTGCGAAGCAGTTTGCATGGCCGTTCTTCTCTGCCGTTGGCGTGGTGATGGATTCTGCTCTGTCCGAATACACTCTCAATTCGGGCAAGTACATCCGCGACTTTGGCGCCTTAGAACAACAGCTTCAGCAACGGGGTATTGATCTCACCGCGCTTCGGGATCCATGGGGCCACCCGTACTCCTACAAGTTCGAGATAGAGGGGCCGCGGTATGTGATCAACGTTTTGAGCCCGGGACCGGGCAATCCATCTCATGCGCGCCGCCATCCCAGCGAATTTGTTGCCTGGCAGTCCGCGATTCAGTATTTCTCTCGCGAATCCACCACAATTGATGCCGCTCTGGCCGACTATTTCCGAAGGAAGGCCCGTTTCCCTGCTACTGAAACTGAATTGCGCCCAATTCTGGAATCTGCCGGCCTGAGTGCGGAGTCACTGGTGGATCCCTGGGGTAACCCGTATCATTTTGAATTTAACCAGGCCAGCCGCTATAGCAATCAGGTAGATATAAGCTTCTACTCGGAACAACAGGAAAGGAAAATCGTTCCAGTCACGCAGCAACTGGACTGGATTCATGTCTTCAGCTATGGTCCCACCAATGATCCCCGGGCAAAATTTGAAGTTGCCAATTTCAACCAATTGATCGCGGAGCAGAGCAGTCAAGATCTTGTTGCCAAGCCTGTAGCACAGCTCCCATCCACCGGCTCCTCGGGCGCTGTTTCCGGCACAGTCACAGATCCTTCGGGTGCAGTGATCCCCGGGGCAAAAGTAGTCGCCAATGATGAATTTACCGATGCGCAATACACTGCCACGTGCGATTCAAATGGCTTCTACCTGTTGCGCAATCTTCCTGCCGGAAGATATCGCATCACGGTTATGTCCCAGGGATTCAAGAGCAGTGTCATAGCGGCTGTCCCCGTAACGTCTTCTAACATTACTACGCTGGACATCAAGTTAAGCGTGGGAGAGTCACTAGAAACTGTAGAAGTTACCGCAGCGGCGCCCCTGGTTGAAACTACCACCAATGCCTCAACAACTGCCGTCAAAGAAAATGGAATAGTCAAGATTCAGGCTGAACGGCAGGCGTTTACGCCCCGCTTGCGCAAGTATTTTCCGGAAACACTGCTGTGGAAGCCGGAACTTGTAACAGATTCGTCCGGCAAGGCACAGCTCACCTTCGCCATGGCGGACAACATCACTACCTGGAAAATGTCTGTCGTCGCGTCCACCGCCAACGGGCAGGTGGGCCTGGCGGAAAAAGAGCTAAGAACATTCCAGCCGTTCTTCATAGACCACGAGCCGCCGAAAATCCTGACGCAAGGTGATCAGATCGAACTGCCGGTCGTCTTGCGCAATTACCTCAACAAATCGCAGGAAGTTGAGGTCAAGCTGGGCCAGTCATCCTGGTTTAGCGTGCTTACTGCGGCACAGCAACGCGTCTCCGTGCCGGCCGGAGAAGATGCTACAGCGCGCTTCCTCATCAGCGCCGATCACAGCATCCGTGAAGGTAAAGAACGGGTCACAGCCGCCAACCGCCAGACTGGAGATGCAGTCGAACATACCCTTGCCGTCCATCCTGACGGACAGGACGTTACCCAGACCGTCGCAAGCTTTACTTCCGGGCCGCGCATCACGTTGGAGTTGAAGATTCCCGATAACGCAATTCCAGGCTCCGTAGATGCAGAGCTGAAGATTTATGCTAATCTCGGCGGCCAGGTGCTGGATTCCATTCACGGCATGGTAGCGCGCCCTGCCGGATGTGGCGAGCAGATTACCTCCATCGCCTTTGGCAGCCTGCTGGCACTACAAATCCTGCACAAAGCCGGCCAGGACGGTCCCAGGCAGTCCGGCAACCCGAATGCCGCATTGGCTGCGCTGGCCCGCAGATACGTGAATGATGCCTATCAGCAACTCCTTACACTGCAAAACAGCAATGGCGGTTTCCCTTATTGGCTCCATGATGAGCCTGACATCGCACTGACGGCATACATCCTTGACTTCCTGGCTCAGGCTTCGCAGTTCATTCAGATAGACCGGCCCGTGCTGCGGCGGGCGCGCGACTTCCTGGTTTCATCGCAGGGCCAGGACGGAGCTTGGTATCGAAAGTACTATGATGGGAAGCGTTCCAAGGACGACAACCTCACCTCGCTCATCGCACGTTCTCTGATCGCCGTAACCAGGCTCGACGGCGAAAAATCTGCGGACGACCCGGCGGCACTGAAGGCGCTCGACTACCTGAAGTCGCACGTCGCAACATGGAAAGATCCATATCTGGTGGGAGAATACGCGCTGGCCGCGGCACAGAGCGGCAGAGCCGATGATCTGGACAGCGCGCGCCGGCTTTTGTCCGGCCTGGCACACCATCAAGACGGCGGCGTTTATTGGAACCTTGAAGCCAATACCACGCCTTTTTACGGTTGGGGACTGGCCGGACGACTGGAAACCACAGGGTTGGCTGTGCAGGCCCTCGTCCGGATTGCTGAAACCAGCCACAACGATCACGATCAGGAGCTGGTGAATCAAGGATTGATCTTCCTGCTTTCCCATAAAGATCGTTATGGAGTGTGGTATTCCACCCAAGCCTCTGTGAGTGTGCTGCGGGCCATCATTGCCGCCATGCCTGCGTACCACGATTCCGGCGAAGCAACGGTGGCGGAACTCAATATCAACGGCAAACCTGCAGGCCAGCTTCATCTGCCGCCTGCATCTCAGGTTTCAGGGCCCGTTCTGGCCGAAATCTCGAAGCTGCTGACCTCCGGAAGCAACCAAATTGAGGTTGTTCTTCCAAAGAGTGGATTGCCGTTGGAGGTGCAAATCACGGCGACGCATTACCTGCCATGGTCAGATTCCCAGTCCACAAAGAATCCTGGCATCAATACGGGCGACAGCCGGTCATTGCGGTTGAACGTCGCATTTGACCGTACTCAGGGCGAAGTGGGCAAGAGTATTCAATGTTCGGTGCAGGCGGAGCGAATCGGTTTTCCCGGATACGGAATGATGCTGGCGGAGATCGGCCTTTCTCCGGGCGCGGATGTAGACCGCGAATCCCTTCAACGCGTCCTGACGAGCTACTCCATTACCCAATATGACGTGCTGCCCGATCGCGTCATTCTTTATATATGGCCAAAGGCCGGCGGCAGCAAGTTCAGCTTCAACTTTAAACCGCGCTTTGCCATGAACGCCTCGGCTGCGCCTTCCGTTCTCTACGATTACTACAACCCGGACGCCAGGGCGACAGTAGCGCCGGCCAGGTTTGTGGTGCACTGAATGGTGGCGGTTTACGACATTTGTAAAAAAGCTTTAGTTTTCACTTCAAACGTCTTCTCCAGAAACTCCGCCACTTCCGTTTCCACAAAGGTGAACTGCACCGAATCGCTTTGTCCCGGCGTGGTTGGAATATCGAAGAAACCCAGGTCCAGCCCGCTAGCGGTAGATGCTGATTCCTGGCTCTGCCCGCCGTTGATGGACCATCGCAACCGGAAATGGCCCGCCACCTGGATGCGCAATACTTTTCCCGCAGCTATTTCCCGCACGCGCCGGGTGGATTTCCAGACCTCCAGGTCCTTGCGGCCTTTGTTTTCCAGGTAGCGTTCGGCAACCGGCGCGATCAGGTCAAATACGCGGCGGTCCCGCGCAGAGCGCAGCAACTTGATGTATTCCGCGTGCGCCCACATCAGAGGCATGGCTGCGCCGCAGGGTTTGCCCAGACGCATAAACGCTTTCGGCAGGTCGGGCTGGTCCCAGATCTGCTCCGGCAACATGCCGGTGTTGATGGCGAAATTTTCCATTGCCGCAATCAACGAGCGCACATCTCTGCCTGCTGCCAATTCATAATGCGCGCGCTCTCCTGTGAGCAGAGGCCACGCGCGCCCTATACCCCATCCGGTAAATGGCTTGCCATTTTCATCCGGTCCGTACCCGTCGTGGTTGTAGCGGCGCCAGCATGGCCCCCAGGGCATCTGGATCTTAAGCACCGCGTCCACCACCCGCAGCGAGTCTTCCATCAAGGGATCACCTGCCTTGCGTATTCCGTAACGGACCAGCTCCAGGAATCCTCCATCCACTATGTCCCTGGCGGGAAACTGCCATTGCACACCGGGTGGCGTATTGGCAATATTCATGGTCCCGGTATTTGGGTCTTCCGGGGGCGTGGTCTCGCCCTTCTCGACGGGAAGAATGCGGATGTAGTGGCGCGGAATTCCCGGAACCAGCGATCCCTGGGTAGTAACCGTCCAGGCTTCAACGTGGGACTCGACAAAGTCGGCGCAGTCTTCAAGAAACCGGGCCAGCCGCTCATCGGAGCGGGATCGAGCGAAGTGTGCGGCACAAATCAATGCCGCAATACTGGATGCAAGCGTGGATGGAGAAAATCCGGTACTCTCCTCCCATCGCTCCTGCTGCGTGACCGGCCCGTACTCAATCAGGTAGCGGGCGCCGCGCGTCACCAGCGGATAAGGATCAAAACCCTCCAACGCGCTCGCCTGCCATAGGCGCCAAGCCAGCATGATGGGAAAAGCCACCTCATCGAGCTGCACTCCCTTCCAGTACGGCGTGCCGTCAACCCAGAAATTTTGTGGAAACCCGCCGTCTGCCTGTTGCGAGCAGGCCAGATAAATCAGCGCGCGCAATGGGGTGGTTTTATCTCCGCAAGCCAGCAAACCTGTAGCGCTGTTGACCATATCGCGGGTCCACACCAGGTGATAGCCGCCCAGGTCTTCATCGCCCATGGCATCGCCCCAGGGAATACTGGCGGAGGCGATCAATGCGCCGGCAAATGTCTTGTCTTCGTGGGCCAGGAGCAGGTTGCGGCTGGTTCGATACAAGTCTCCGGCATCGAAGCTGGCTTTCTCCAGGGGCTCCGTGGCGCCGGAGATCCGCTGCCACTGGTCAATGAACCTTGCACGGTGCTGCACAAATGGAAAGGCCAGCGACTGCGTCAGGATGGTCGTGGCTGCGTGCTGGCCGTCGCCAAACGCGATGCCCAGCGTGAACTCATTGCCCTGGCTGAGATCAATCTCTCCCATCACGGCCACATTGCCGCTTTCAGCGCGGTCAAACTCATAATCCATTTTGAAATTGTCATTCAGGTCCTGCCAGCCATCACTGAATCCCACAAACCCGCAGGAGCTGCGGCGGAATCCGTGATCGCATCCCAGCGCCAGGTAGGTGTTGTTCTTCCATGCCAACAGGAGGTGGCGTCCGGCAACATCCAGCTTCTGCGCGGAGTTGCCCGCTCCCCCAACCTCCAGATGCGGCGCCAGCAGGAAATATACTTGCAGCTTTCCCTGCCACTGCGGCGGGACCACAAACCTGGCATTCACCAGCACGCAGCTCTGGTGGGGGTCTGAGATCACCTCTTTGATCAAATGGTAGCGGCCCTGAGAGTCCTGGCTCGTGGTTCGATAACCCAGGGCGTGTGGTTCCAGCCGTGTAACTTCCGTAACCAGGTCACGCCGTTCCTCATGAAAAAAGCTTGCACCATCCGTGATCAGGAATTGGGCATCACGAATCTGCGGGCGGTCAATGGTGGGATAGTAAATCTCTGTCAAAATTCCCCGCGCCAGGCTGAACCAAACCCGGCTCGAAGTGGCATAAGCAGTTCCAACGCCGTCTTTCGACGCGGGTGACCATGCGGGAGGAATTCCCGGATGTCCGAACGCAGGATTGCCGGCAGCCGTCGAAAGCCCGTTTGCCATTTTCTAAAGATAAACAATAAAAGAAGAGATGCAAAGAGAAGCCGGGGAACGTGCGCGGTTTTGTTCCTGGTATTGCTTTTCAATTACGGCGATTTTGGTCCCCGCCCCGCGGGAGCAGTTTGGGCAATCTCCTTGACATGACCTAAAGCGACCTTGTTCCCGCCGGCAAACCTGTGTAAAACAGCCGTTGATGGAACTTCAGGCAGAAGCCGAATTTATAGAGGTCAAATCTCCTATTGACCGTTTTCGCGAGCAGTGGGCCGCGGAAGCGCCCAAGGGCGGTTTTTTCGGCCAGCGCAAATTCATCCTGAAGCATCCTGATCTCGTCCAATATGCGGAGCTGGCCGGCGCCAAGGGCTGGGCGCAGCCCCTGGCCTTCGCATTGAAAGGCATGCTGCTGGCGGCCTTTCTGATTTCCGCCTTCAGTTGGCTCGTAACCCGTGACGAAGGCAAGTATGCGGATTGGATTGCCGGGGTCCGCGCCGAACTGGAATCGGAGATGAAGACTGAGCGCGCGGTCATTGATGCTTCCCAGTTCGACATGGACCGCATCGAGCGGTCCCGCAAGCAGTCCGGTTTTACGGTTGCTACTTCTACCGATCTCACAAAAGAAGAAGCGATGGCGCAGCTGAATACCATGATCGATCAGGCCCACAAGCTGCAAGAGGAATACAAATATCGCGCGGCGGTAAAGATTCAGAACTTGCGGGCTGAAGCAGATGGCGCAGCATTGGCCGCTTCCGGAACCGCCGTCATGGTTTCACTCGCGCTGCTGTTTGCCGCGCCGCTGTTCAGAAGATTTATCCAGCAGCCTTATGGAAGGTACAGGCTCACGAATCAGGCAGATAGTTTCTATCTTTACTTCATGGCCAGCCACGGCTTCTGGCTGAATCTGGCCCTGGTCCTGATTTTGAACGTAACCTTAAGCAATAGCGCCTATGGCCTGAATGGCGTGGTCAAAGGCATAGGACCTATTGGCCGAGGCGTGTTCTGGCTGGCGCTGTACGCCGGCCTTCTGTACTGGTTGTATGTAGTCTCTATAGACCTCTACAAAGCTATGCAGCTTCCCCGGTTGCGAGACTACAAAGATTTTGAGAACAAAGTTTTGCTGTGGATGCACAACTGCTTCTGGATGGCCCTGGCGGTCTTCGAGAGTGCCTTGGGACTGCTGGCCTACAGCGTCTATTTGCTAGGCCACAGGCGATAGATAGGCGATAGCTGTCCCACCGGCGGGGCCGGATTGAACAGGCTGTGACCCGGCGGCAAAGGCTTTGGCAGGTTGACAATCGCCGTGATCGGCCGTCATCGCCGTGATCGCGCGTGATCGGGAAACCCGAATGCCCTTTGGACTGGAAGAGGAAACACAAGGTTCCTCCGGGTCTCCGCTTCGCGGACACTCCTTGATTGTATGACGACGCTGTACTTGCGCTTGACTAACGTATCCCAGCCGCGTTGATAGACTAACTATTGGCTGTTGCTATTGCCTGTTGCCTTCTGTCGCAGCCTGGATGGCCTGCCAAGCTTCGTAAACATCCTCCCATTGCGTGGCCAGATTACCGATTGCCAGGCGGATCACGACTTTTCCATTCAACACTGTATGCGAGAGAAACATCCTGCCGGTCGCATTGATCTCTTCCAGGATCTTCTTGTTTTCATCATCCGATCCTTTGTAGCGAAAGCAGACCACCGAGAACGGAACCGGCGCGACCCGCTCAAAATCCGGATGCGCGTCAATCAGCGCTGCGAGGTCCCTGGCCCACTGCATGTGCGAGCGAAGCACAGCCTGGAGACGCTCCAGCCCAAAATAGCGCAGAACATACCAGAATTTCAGCGCGCGGAAGCGGTGACCGAGCGGCACGCCGTAGTCCATCAGGTTGTGCGCGCGTGGATCGTCCTGAAGGTGAAGATATTCCGGCACCAGGGAAAAGGCGCGACGCAGAATGTCCGGACGCCGGGTATAAAACGCGCTCAGGTCAATGGGCGTGAACAGCCATTTGTGCGCATTCACCACCAGGGAGTGGGCGCGCTCCACGCCGTTCAGAACGGAGCGGCACTCAGGCACAAGCGCGGCAACACCGGCATAAGCCGCATCCACGTGCAGCCACATGCCATGCTTCTCCGCAACGTCCGCAATTTGAGGCACGGGATCAATACTGGTGGTGGATGTGGTTCCCACGGTCGCCACCACGCAGAACGGACGCTTGCCCGCGGCAACATCATGTTCCACCATGGCCCGCAGCGCTTCCGGCCGCATGCGAAATTCGGCGTCCACCGGCACCTTGCGCACGTTGCTTTGCCCGATTCCGGT
>Ga0070732_10002279_pt1 | contig 10403 bp, 4 predicted proteins | sample Coa_R1_5_FD_66449 | JGI IMG/M metagenome (GOLD analysis project Ga0070732, IMG submission 66449) | Surface soil microbial communities from Centralia Pennsylvania, which are recovering from an underground coalmine fire - Coalmine... | ecosystem: Environmental > Terrestrial > Soil > Unclassified ...
TAGTTCGCGTACCCGACCTTTGGAAATCCGACACCGAAGAGAAGAGCAGAACCCAACAGGAGAAATGCGAGGATGGTCACTACCTTGACCATGGAAAGCCAGTATTCGAACGTGCCGAGATTGCCGATGTTAATGGTGTTGACGTAGAGAATCACAAGAGAGAACAAGCCAATCCAGATCCAGGCGGGAATTGCCGGGAACCAAAACTTGCAGTAGATCGATGCAGCGACCACTTCGCTGCCGACGACAACCATCATGCACAGCCAATAGGTCAGCCGGATGGCAAACCCCGCCCAGGGGTGCAGGTACATTTCGGCGTAAAGACCGAAGGAGCCGGCGGTGGGATGCGCGGCGGCCATTTCCGCAAGGGCCCACATCATCGGCAAAGCAATGAGGGCTCCCGCGACAAAACTCAGAATCACTGCGGGTCCCGCCAGCTTGACGGCGATGGCGCTGCCGAGGAACAGGCCAGTGCCAATGGTGCTTCCCAAACCAAGCATTGCAAGCTGCGCGGGCGTAAGGTTGCGCTGCAGACCTGACTCGCGCGCCACGATGGTCGTGGGCCTAGCGTTTGCAGCGCCTGCCGTGACGTCGAGAGAAGGTTCACTCATGGCGAGGCATCGTAACAGAAACACAAGCTATCTTCTCCTCTTGGTACTTTTGGACCTGAACATTGGGACAGTGAACCGACGGAACACAAACTGTCCCTCAAGCCGGTCGCGCCGAACCGTGGGGATTTCTAAAATCAGAGTTACGGCGCGTGTCCTGAGACAGCGCCACGGAGGCGGTAATGAAGGCCCTGCTTGCTCTGATTGTCATTTACATCGGCACGTTTTTCCTCGTCATTCAAGGATCGTCACAGTATTCCGCGCAAGCAGCTCAGCAAGGCCAAGCTTCCGTACAAAACAAGGGCGCTTCCGCGCAGGCGAACTCCAACATCGACCCGGTCAAAGAAGCGGACATCCGCTCGCTGATGGAACTCGTCGGGACACGCGATATGGTCGAGGATGGCGCCAATACTGCCATCGAGCAGTCGCGCGAAAAACTTATGGCCACTGTGCCGAACAATGACAAGGGCCAGGCTTTTGTGAAAGCGTTCGCGGCCAGCTACCAGAAGAAATTTGACGCCGATCAAGTCACCGAGCAACTGGTAGGGATTTACGACAAGCACTTCACGGATGATGAAATTAAAGGGCTCTTGCAGTTTTATGGTTCACCTCTAGGGCAGAAGGTCGCAGCGGAGATACCGAAGATTAACCGCGAAACGCAGGCGGTGGTGCGCCAAGTGAGCGGCAAAGCGGCGAGGGAAGCCCTCGCAGAGGCGAAGCAACAGAATCCTGAAGTGGGGCAATCGGCACACCTCGGCAACGGCCAGGGGCGATTCCAGCAGCGCCGCGTACAACGTCCTTCACTACAGGCCGCTCAACAGGAACCGGATCCGCAGTAATAAAGGACTTCTGCATTGTTCGGAAAGCGCTTCTAGCGACCTAGAAGCGCTTTTTGATTTTTATGTCGATGCCAAACGTGCCGTTCTGATCGCGCAAGCCGACGATGGAGACGTTGCGGTCCACGTTGTACTCCACCTGAATGACCTGCTCCTGCGTCGAACTAACGTTCGAAACGTAAGTGATGGTGAGATTGCGGGCGACTTGCTGTTCGACGGTGACGCGCGCCCCTGCGTTTTGTCCCGACCCGGTCGAACCGAGTTCAGTCAATCCGGGATCCACGCGAAAACGGGTAATGCCAAACAAGCGCTCCAACCGGCCGCCCAGTTGGCTGGAGACGGCTTCCGAAAGAATCGCCGAAGCGCTGGCAGTACCGCTGGGCGAAGTCCCACCGCCTCGGTTGCTGGCAGACTCCGCGGTAGTTTGCCCCAAAGCCAGCAAAGTAATGATGTCGTCCGTGGGCAACGGAGGATCCGAACGATAAGCGAGCGTGAGCTTGCTGGCAGGGCCGTTAAAGTTAAGCGTGATCTCATACTGCTGGATGGTGGTTGTGGCTTCAACATTCAACACAGGATCCAAGCGGAAGGGGTTCGCGAAGTTCAAATCGCCTCGCGAAACACGATAGCGATTCCCGGCGAAATTCAAGTCGCCAGACAGAATGTGGATGTGCCCCAGAAGAATGGGATGCTCCCAGGTCCCGCGCACGCGAAGATTGGCGTCGGCTTGGAGCGTGGCGCCGGGCCATTCCATGCGCGCATCCGGCGCCGAACCAGCCTCGACGTCGAACTGCAAGTTGCGCAAATAGGATGAGGCGGTCGATGGACCGCTGATTCCTTCCTTTGCCGAGACAAGCATGCCCGCAACCTGGAGGCCTTGCGTAAGAGTGACGCGCTCAATCATCACGCGTCCAGAAAGCACTGCCGAAGTGGGCGTGCCGGTCAGCCGGAGCGTGCCACCGGCCAGCCAACTCATGCCTTCGGGATAGCGGATGCGCACGCGGTCCGAGCGAACGTTGATGTCATAGCGGAGCGGAGTCTCGGCGTAATTCACGCTGCCGGCGAGATGCAGCGTGCCCCCGCCCGATTGGGCGCTCATATTCTCAAAATACAGACGAGTGGCGTCGAAAACCAGGTCGCCCTGTACGGCGCTGAGCCCGGCCGGGAAATCCGCGGCTCGGGCGGAAGCGTCTTCGATGTGAACACGGCCAGTGATACGGGGGCGGTCCAACGTTCCTTCGAAAGAGGCGTTGACCTGGGCCATGCCGCGCGCGTCGAGTTCCGGCACGTAACCGCTAAGGAGACGCAGGTCCAATCCGCCATTCAAACGCAATCCCAACGTGCGCCGTCCGGCAAATTGGACGGAGCCCGCAATCTGAAGGTTCGTATCTTTGCCTTGAAAAGTGACGGGTTCGATCTCCAGGGAATCGCGCGAAGAACGAAAGTGAACAACGCCGGTGTTTTGCAGCTGGACATTGGCGTAATCCATTGCCATGCGCGAGAAATTCGCGTCTGCCACGATTCCTTCCGGATGCCGAACTGCCCCATTGACGATAATATCGCCATCGGCATTGGCGTGACCGCTGAATTTCTCAAGGTGCAAAGCGGTGAGCAAAAAGGGATCCAAGTCAATATTCTTGATAGAGACTTTTCCGTTCAAGTTGTAAGGCTCGGCAAGTGTGAGTGTGTAACCTCCGGATATTTCTCCGGTGGTCATGGCAGAGAACAATTCGAGGTGCGCAGCCTTTCCATCGGACTTCAGGTTACACTCAAAACTACCAATAATTGACTGTCCGACGCGGAGATCCACGACGCGAAAAGTTCCATCGGCTGTGGGCGCGAGAAACGATCCATCGGCTTTTACTCGGAAACTCAACTGTCCGCCTACCGGCAAGCGGCTCGACTGTATTTTTTCAAAATTCTCCAGCGGCAGGCCCGCGCCTACAAGGTCCGCAGAGAATGTTTGTGCCCCAAAACGATAGCTCGCCGAACCGGTAATGATTCCGGCGCCGCGGCCGTTTTCCTTGCCCGGCGGAAAGAATCTCAATTCCGCGTTGGCGATACGCGCTTCTTCTTCAGCAAGATTGAGCTGTCCGCGAAGGCGATTGAAGGAGAGCCCATATACTTTGGCGTCAGCAAGATCGAACAACCCCGTCACGTTTGGTTCCGCGCGCGTGCCTCGTCCGTGGAATTGGCCGGTCAACAATCCTTTAACCGCGTACGACATGCCCAAGATTTGCTGGAGATTTTCTGTAGGGACTTTTTCGAAACTCACGTCCGCGGTCCAAGTGTTTTGCGGCCGGAAATTCCATTTTGTCAGGGACAGGTTTGCTTCAATTGTGGCCTGCATATCGCCGTGGCGCGCGGTTCCATGCTCAAAAGCGAGTTGCGTAGGAGAGTAGGTCAATTCGCCTTCGAAAAGATCCACGGCAACGCCGTCGTAACGACCCTTTTTTCCACGAACGTGGCCTTGAAACGTTGCTCCGGAAGAGGGACCAGTGATTTTGCCTTCCCATTTCACAGCGCCAGAAATGGGCTTAGCACCTTCCTGAGACGCGGGAGCAACCTCGCGTAAGCCATTAATAAAATCCTTGTAGGTTTCTAGCGCTTGGGTTTCAAGCTTAATGTTCAGAGCAGAGTTCCGCGGCGCAAGAAGCCCATCGACAGTGCCGATTGAAGAAGGCGTTTCAAATTGGCCGGCGCTGATAAAAAGAGTGTTGGGATCATAGCGGTAGTGGAGCTGCCACGCGCCGCGCACCGGCTGATGCCGTTCGGCAGGCTGCTGGGGGTAATCCCAAACACTCTTTGCCGAGACTTCGAAGTGCCGGAAAGCCTCGGTCCAGGTTTCCACGGAATCGGCGGAGATGCGCGCATCCCAGCGCAATTCGTCCACAGGAAAGTTGCGGTGTTCCATGCAAGGCAAGATGGGTGCCAGTTTCATGCCTTCCACGTGGGTCTGCGCACGGAACTTCCAGCCGTCCCACCGCATGTCCACGCGGCCGTTTACGGAGCCCCCAAATGCACCGACAAAAAAATCAGGAATCTCGAGGCCCGCGTTGTCCATGTGATAGGTGCCGTGGCTCGTCAGTCCTTTGGCGTGAAAAATTTCGTAGGGCAGCGCGATGTCCTGTGAAGCGTAGGTTCCGCTACCCTTGAACTTGCTATCGGCGACCTGGCCCTCGCCATGAAGGTCAACCCGCCCTGTCGGTACGTTGGGATCGCGCAGTGTATCGCGGATGTCGACCAGTTCCACCCATCCGCGGTAACGGTAATTCCATTTGGGATCTGCAAAGCCGTTCATCTCGGCTTGAGCATCAACGCGGGAATGGCCAGCATTAATTACGCCCTGCTCGAGCGCAAAGCCATCATTCCAAAGCGTGAATTTTGCCGTTAAACCCACCGGTAGCGGCAGATAGCGCTTCGAATTGAACTTGACCGTTTTCCATTCGAGGTTGCCGAGGTACAAAGGGCGGTCCTGCGTACCGCCAGCGTCCAAAGAGAATTGCAGGTCGCCGCCATGTACCGTGATCGGCGTTTTCACATCGTTGAAAAGAACCCATCCATCCGCCAGCAGAAGGCGGTGAATCCGCAGTTGGAAGAGCCGGTCATTCCACCGCCCCTTTGCTGAAGAAGCTCGAGTTGGAGTCGGCACATTCGTGGCACCGTTCTTTCCGACAAGGATGTGAACATGCGGCTGCTGAAGCAGAAGCTCATTCAGCGAGAATCTCCTGCCCCAAAAAGAATCGACACGCAGCGCGGCCTGAACTTCATCTGCCGTAAACAGGGGCTCGGCGCCGGAGGGCTCGTTTCCGTGGATCACCAAGCCGTGGATAGTCACGCGCATGCCGAGCCAGCGAATGGACATGGCTCGCAATTCCACTTTTCCACCGGTGGTACTTTCCAGGCGGCTGATCATCAATCGTTGCAACAAAGGGTTACCTGCTCCGCTGCCGAAAAAAATCATTACCCCTAAGATCGCGAGAACGGTCAGCACCCAGGGGGTGTGAATGATCCAGCTCCAAATCGGGTGGCGGCGCCTTTGCTTCACTTGGCCACCTCTTCGAGCGATTTCTCCACGTGCAGCCGCAGGCGGCTCTCTTTCAGCCATTGCTCGGCTTGTTGGTTGATGCCGTTCTGGACAAGGGCTTCCTGAATGGAATCGCGCGCCACGTCGAGAGAGGGAGGTTCCTGGCCGCGGGCCTTAGCGCGGGGCACGATGGCATTCTGATAGAAATCCTCGACTTCTTTTGGATCAACGTGCACCGCGGGGCGAAAGCGGGAATCCAGATAATTGCTCAGGTAAAGCTGTGAGGACACCATCGCGCGAACGTCTTGTTCGGTGAGCCCTGCCTGTTTCCGTTGTGCTTCATACTCCTGTTCCGAGGCGAATGAGCTCCGGACGCGGTCAAGACTCCGGTCGATGTCTGCTTCTGAGGGTTGCGGCGAACGGGAAACGTCCGCCTCGGTTCGAACGATCCATTGATCAATCAGGCGGTCCAGAATCTGAGCGTCGCTTTCCGATTTGCCGTCGAGGAATTGCTGGTAGCGGCTAAGCGCGCGGATGTCGCTGAACAAGATGACGTCGTTCTCAACTCGCGCCACGATGCGATCCACAACTTCCTGCGCCCCGCCCTGTCCGCACATGACAACAAGAACGAACACGAGCAAGATCCCGCGAATGGTTGCGCCGCGCATCAGAAGGAGGACCCCAGGTTGAAAAAGATCTGAAATCCAGACAGCCGGGTGCTCTGTTGGCCCAGTGAACCAGCTACGCAAGTCGGCGTATTGGGCGGACAAGGAATGGGCACGATAAACAAAGGCCGATTCAGCTGATAGCCCAGGTCGATACGGATCGGTCCGACGGGTGTTTTGTAACGAAACCCGAGGCCAGCGGTGTGGGAAAAGTAGTTTAGCTCGTTCGAGCAATTGGTCACGCACATCGGCACATTTGTCGAGCTTGGGGGCAGAGAAGGATTCTGAAGAGCAATGATGGGGCTCGGCAGGTTCGTCCGAAACGAGATGCGTGTCAGACGGCTGTAGACGTTACCGCCGTCATAGAAGAAAGCCCCTCCGAGAGCGGTGCCTATGAACGGCAAGCGCATGGGAAAGCGAAATTCCTGGTTCAGCACCAGCATGGCTTGGCCGCCGACTGGGAATCCGGTGACGGAGTCGCGTGGCCCAGCCTGATTGAGGGCAAAACCGCGCAGAGACGTGCCGCCGCCCGCAAAGAAGCGCTCGGGCAGCGGAATGACTGTTGGAAGCGTGCAAGTCGTTGATCCCGCCGGGCAGGTCGGTGCGGGAAAGGTCAGCGAGACCGTATCCCGGTAAGGCTCAAGAATTCCAAAGCGGATGGAACGGGCAAAGCTGAACCGGCGCTTGATAGGGTGATAGGTAGAGTTTTGAAGGAAAAACCTGAGAAAGCTCGCGCTGGAGCCAAAGTAAGTGTCGGCGACCCCAAAGTCGGCGCTGTTGAAGCTGCCCTTCGAAGCGTCTGCGGGGTTGTTGCGCGAATCGCGGAACCACGTGACACCGAATTGCGAAACCAGGGTGGGCTGGTTGAAGAGCGGAATTTCCTGGCTCAGAATTTTGAGGTCAGAGACTCGCACCTGGCGAAACGCATAGCGAACCAGCACCGTCGTCAGCGCGGTGACCTGATCAGTCAACTGCACTGAGCCTTCATAACGTTGTTCGGTGAAGGTATTGATGTCGCGCGTCTTTTCCGCAAAAGCGGTTGCCTGAAAGCTAAGGTGAGGATCGCCGAAAGTATTCGGAGAGGAATATCCCAGCAACGCGCGGCCCTGTAAGGTGCTTCCCCGCAGCTTAAAGGACAGCGTGTCTGCTCGTCCGGTCAGATTAAGTTTGCTTATTTCCAGAATACCCCTTGGCGCGGCTTCCACCTGCCCGCCCGTCGGATTGGTGGTGCTGGCCAACCGCTGCACTTCGAATCCTCCGCCGTAGGCCAGCGTATAGCGCTTCGCTTCTTCGACGAGAACGGCAATGTCTTTGTCCACATCGGTTCCGGTAGGATTCTGTGGCTCGATGGTCACGCGGTTGAAAATCCCAAGATTGTAAAGACGCCGCTGAGATTCGACAACATCTCCTTCACGCAAAGGCTCCTGGACCTTGATATGCACTTCGCGGCGGATGACTCCCTGGCGGGTGTGCTCATATCCGTTGATGAAGACGTTGCGCACGCGCGTCTGTGGACCCTCCTGAATGCGGTAGACCAGCCGCACGGCTTCGGCTTGTTCAACCGGGAGTTTTGATTCCTTTTTTGCTTCTTCCTTTTTCTCCATTTGCGGAGGCGAGCCGTGATGAGCATTGGGGGAAGTTTCTTGCACCGCCGCACTGGTTGGAACGCGTTCCGCGGTTGCTGCGAAGCTGGCTTCGGGGAATCCTTCATTGAAGTAAAGCGCCAGGATATTGTCGCGGTCCGCGGTCACCCCAAATTCGGAATAAGGCTGGCCGGGAGTCGACCCCACAACTCCCAACAACTCTTCTTCTTTGAAAGCATGATTCCCGTCAATCGCAAGAGAAGCTACTCGGGTTTGTTTTCCTTCCTGCACCGTAAAGCTGATGAACAAATCCCCTTCTTTGCCTTTGTAGTTGTCTTTCACATCCGGAGTGACTTTGGCATCCAGAAAACCGTTCGCTTGATACAAGCTCTCCATGGATTGCGCATCCGCATCCACGAGCCGCCGGCTGAACCGGCCGGGCGTACCAAAAGCTCCCTGGAAAATTTGCAGGCGGCTCTCCAGCAATTCTTTGTCGAAGTACTTGTTCCCGGAAATCTCGATCCCGATAAGCTTATGCTTGTCGCCGCGTTCAACGGTGTAAGTGATCGTCTCTTGTGTCCCTTGCCAGACGCTGGTTTTCACATCATGCATGTCAATCTTGTAGCTCACGTCGGCGTCGAAGTACCCCTCACGCTCCAACCGCTCTCGAATGTTCCGCTTGCCTTCTTCAAGAAGGTCGGGGTCAACGGCGCCTTCCTGGTAGACAGGTATCAATCTCTTGAGCTCGCCTTCAGAAAACTTCGCGCCGCTCACGGATACTTCCACGCGCGGCCCCTGGGTCACTTCCAGAGAAATTGGGGCAGTATTTTTCGCCGCATCGTAATCTCCCCGCCGAACGGTCACGCCCGCGCTAAGGTGGCCTCTCTTCGCAAGAAACTTCTTCACGCGCTCCGTCCCGCGCTGCAGCCGCGCCGAAGTGATTGCGTCGCCAGCTTTCATTTTGAACCGCGAAAGAAGGGCGGCATCGTGATACGCCGTTCCATTCTTTAGTTGGATGCTTCCCACGCGCGCCCGCGGTCCTGACTCTACGTGGACGACAATACCCATCTGGTGCGTCTCATCGTGGGGTACCGTCTCCGCCGAAACCTGCGCTTGATACAAACCTTCCTCGCGAAGCGTCTCGCGCAAACGTTCCAGCGCCTCGTCCACAGTCTGTTTTCGGTAGGTTTGCCCCAGCCCGATCTGCATAGCCGCCGCCGCCGAAGCCTCGCTGGGCGGAGCTTCCAGGCCTTCCAGGCGCATTTGGTTGAAGAACAGATTATGCTTCACCACAAAATCCAGCCGCACACCATCCGCTACCGCCGTCACTTGGGCCTTAATATCGGCGTAATCTCCCGTTCGATAGAGCGCACGCAAACTCTCGGCAACTTTTTCTCGATCCAAGGGCTTACCAAGTTCCATCGCGATACCAGAGGGGGATTCCGCCAAGACCCGGCCGTCCTCCCGCACGATGCGAACCCCTACTACGACGGGTTCGGCCGCCACTTTTTCAGAAGGAGCCGCCTGTTGCGCGGGTGCCTGAGAGTGCGCCGGTGCCGCTCCCGCAAGGAGCGCGAGCGCTATAATCCCTCGCATTCTTTTGGCCCAACGTAATCTCATGCTTCCTTTTGCTCAGACGAAAGCGTAGCACAGGGGCGTTGCCTCCTCTCTCCACTTTGGCGCTATGATGTTACTGGGCAGGCCTGTCTGTTAGGCCAGCCGGGACCGCACCTTCTGTGACCGATTCTCTCCAGGAAAAATACTCGCGACAGATGCTTTTCAAGGGGATTGGCCCCCAAGGGCAGCGCCGCCTCCTCGCGTCGCGCGCGACCCTTGTCGGCTGCGGAGCTATCGGAGCTGCTGCCGCCAACCTGCTCGTTCGCGCGGGCATCGGCGCCGTCAAAATCATTGACCGGGACTTCGTCGAGCCTTCCAACCTCCAACGACAGACCTTGTTCGATGAGTCTGACGCCCGCAATGCCTTACCGAAAGCCGTAGCCGCCGAACACAAGCTGCGCTCCATCAATTCCGGGGTCGAGATTAAGGGCGTTGTTGCCGACCTTAGCTCCCAAAACGCCGAGGAACTGCTTTCCGATTGCGACCTCATCCTCGATGGCACTGATAATTTTGAAACCCGCTTCCTGATCAACGATTTTGCCGTCAAGTCCGGCATTCCCTGGATTTACGCAGCCGCGGTTGCCAGCTATGGCCTCACCATGACCATCCGCCCGGGACTCACCCCCTGCCTCGCCTGCCTTTTTGAGTCTGGAAACTCCTCGCCTTCCCTCGAGGAAACCTGCGACACCATCGGCGTGCTCGGTCCTATCGTTAACCTCATTGCTTCGTGGCAGGTGGCAGAGGCGCTCAAGATTCTGGCAGGCCGCCCAGAAGCTCTTCATTGCCGGCTGCTTTCCTGCGACGTTTGGACCGGACACATGCAGTCCGTTCGCGTGGCCCGCAATCCTGAATGCCGGGCCTGCGCAAAGCGCGAGTACGCCTATCTAGAGGGGGAGGCTCAGCCCCATGTCACCATGTGCGGCCGGGACTCGGTGCAGATCCACGAGCGCAGCCGAGCTCTCGACCTCGCAGCGCTCGCCCAGCGTTTGCGCCAAGTCGTCGAAGAAGTCCGCCAGAATGATTTCCTCATTCGCTTCCGCGTTGCGCCCTACGAAATGACCGTTTTCGCC
>Ga0070732_10002280_pt1 | contig 10401 bp, 6 predicted proteins | sample Coa_R1_5_FD_66449 | JGI IMG/M metagenome (GOLD analysis project Ga0070732, IMG submission 66449) | Surface soil microbial communities from Centralia Pennsylvania, which are recovering from an underground coalmine fire - Coalmine... | ecosystem: Environmental > Terrestrial > Soil > Unclassified ...
CGTGCCGATATAGCCTTTGTGGCCGGTGACCAAAACCCTCATTCGCGCTCCTCAAAACTAGCCACAGACCATAGGTGTGGTTTTCTAGACACAAGAACCCGTTTCCCATGGCCATCAAAACGCCTTGATGGCAATATAGTTTAGCACGCGAGTTGCCAGCGATTCTGGCAGAATGCGAGTCTCATCTCATCAAACTAGCTGCCTTTCCGGAGGATCCGACTGGCAGATAAGGACTTGTAGCTTCAGGCATCCTATCTTTTTTCCCATTTTTGGCAAACCGTTGTCCTCGCCCAGGGTACTAGGCCGCTAGCGCGATTTACGTCGAAGGGCGCGAAACCTACGATTGGACAGCCCAGCATTAGTTCATCGAACGACACATTCATGCGCCACGGCTCCTCGTGGCTCGAGGCGGGTAGAGTGGCTGAACTGGTGCTTGAGAAGAAAAGCATGGTAGATACAGTGATGCGTCGGAAACCGGGTGCCATTCGAAATGTGATCTCGAATTGGGGCGGTTATGTCTTCTCGATGCTCATCGCCTTTTTCCTCTCGCCGTTCGTGGTGCATCACCTGGGTGATTCGGGATACGGCATTTGGGTGCTGCTTATTTCGTTGACTGGGTATCTCGGGCTCCTCGACCTCGGGGTACGTAGTGCCGTGACACGATACCTGGCGAAGTTTCATGCCGAAGGAAATCATGAAGAAGCCGGACGCACGGCCTCCTCTGCCTTGCAGATCTTCACCGGAGCAGGAGTTTTGGCGGTACTCATATCCATCGGCGTGGCATGGTTTGCGTTGGATTATTTTCACATTCCGCCCGCTTATCAAACGGCCGCAAAGATCGTCTTACCGTTGGCTGGCCTTTCGGTGGCCGTATCCCTCATCGGAGGAGTCTTCGGCGGAATCCTCGCCGGACTGCATCGCTTCGATCTGGTCAATGCAATTCAAATCGGCGGAAATGGTTTGCGTGCGCTGGCGACAATTATCGCGCTGAAGACGGGCGGCGGACTTACCGCACTGGCGGTCATTCAACTGATTTTTGCACTCGTCAGCATCGCGGCAAGCTACTGGCTGAGTTTCCGGCTCTATCCCCAACTGCACCTGCGGTGGACGCGATTCGACGCCAGTAGCTTGCGAATGATCTTCTCATTTAGCTTTTATGCTTTTGTGCTGCAGATCACTTCTTATCTAATTCTGTACAGCGATTCCGTCGTGATCGCAGCATTCTTGCCGGTGGCATTTGTCACATTCTTTTCCATCGCCGGGAATCTTATCCAAAGTGCTCGTGCGCTGATCTCCGGAATCTCGCAGACAATGACTCCGCTGGCGAGCAAATTGGACGCGGAAGGTAATCTCAAAGAGCTTCAGCGAGTCACTTTGAAGGGCGCTTGTTATTCGACCGCGCTGATCCTGCCAATCGCGCTGACTTTCTTGATTCGTGGAAAAACATTCATTGGATTGTGGATGGGGCACGAATATGCCGAGCCCTCCGGCCAGGTACTTTGGGCTCTTTCGTTAACGCTAATTCCAGCGGGGCTGCAAGTAGTATGGGCCGTTCTCTTCGGAATTGGAAAACACAAGGCGCTTGTACCAATGTCGCTGATCGAAGGATGTCTGAATCTGGGATTGAGCATCGTGCTCGTTCGAAAAATCGGAATTTTAGGCGTGGCGTGGGGCACAACGCTCCCAAATCTCTTCAATGCATTGATTTTCTGGCCTTGGTACGTGAAGCGAACGCTGAAAATCCCTATTCGCGAGTTCGGAATGGTGACGGGTCTAAAGCCGGCCATCGCGGCGCTTCCTTTTGCCCTGGGCTCCTACATGATCGAGAAGTGGTGGCCTACTTCCCATCTCTCGGTGTTCTTCCTGCAAGTGGGTGCGATTCTGCCGTTGGCTTTCGCAGGCTTTTGGTACAAGTGCGTGACACCTCAGGAGCGAAAAAACTATCAGCGGCAGATTCGAGCGAATGTGAGGACGCTATTGGGCGAAACGAGCACCGATGGAGCATGAACAGACCGCGTGACCCGGCCAAAGACGGCCTTAGTTTTCGATACCTGAACTACACAGAAACACTTATTGCTGTTTGCAATCCCTGACATTCAGCAATCAGCGACCCCAGAGTGCCGAATTCAAAATCCGTTAGTAGTTTGCGTAGTTTTGCTTCGGTCCCGCGCAGGCCGAAATAATGACGCATGTGCGCGGTAAGACTTCCTCGCATACGAGGTTGGTCCGCGTCGAGTTCCCAGGGGTGCAGGTAAACGCAGACGGGCCTTTCTTCCCGAGAATTGATGAAGCCAATTCCCCATCGCGTGTACCAGTAAGGCAGAAGCCGCAGATACGCGCCGCCCCCAATCGGAGAGCGCGTCCGGCCAAGAGCCAGAGTTGGCATCGGGAACTCCACGATCGTTCCCCGGGGAGTGGAAACCAGGAACGGAAATCTCGGCGCAGTGGGCATGCCATAATTGGGGTGCCGAACCGGGAAGATGCTTGAATCGAAGGTGAACCCAAGTTCCAAGAGAATCTCGAAAGCCCAGAGGGATTTTTCGGCGATGGAAAAACTCGGCGCACGGTAACCAACAATCGCTTTGCCGCTAGCCTGTTCGAGGAGTTCCTTAGCACGATATGTGTCTTCGCGAAACTCACCGGGAGTCATCTCGTAGACGATTCGGTGTTTGTGGCTATGACAGGCAATTTCGTGTCCCAGGTCAGCGATATGCCGGATGAGCGTAGGCTTGCTCTCTGCCAACCATCCCAGCACGAAAAAGGTAGCTTTGCAATCCGCATCGCTGAACTGCTGGAGCAGCTTGTCAGTGGTCTCTTCGATGCGGCTCCTCTTCGACTGCCAATCACTCGCACCGGCTTGGGCGGCGAACGCTGTGACGTGGTAATAGTCTTCTAGGTCAATGCTGAGAGCATTCTTCATTCTAGCTAGTATAACAATCAACGGTAAGGCCAAACTCGTGAGATGGCTATTGTGCTTCTAATCCGTCAGAAGGATGGAACGTCGGAACTGGTGACTCGTCTAAACGATTTAGAAAGAATAGCATTTGACACGCAACTCAAGGGCCTATGCGGCGCGTTGCACCTCCAAAGGCGGATTTGCATTGCGCAAATTAGCGGATAAGGTACATGGAGTTTCCTGCGCTGTGTCTTGATGGTACGCTGCCATGGCTGATCCGCTTCATGCGCGGGGCGCCACACCTGGCGTTCCGTTGCCGGGCTGGTCCGGGAAGAATCTGATTCCGCAAAAGGTTCGAGGAAGGGCGTGAGCCAGACGTGAACACCATTCCACGGCGTATTTTGTTGACTGGCGGAGCTGGATTCATTGGCTCGCATGTTGCCGAGGCGTTACTGCGCCGCGGTGCGGAACTCACCATAGTTGACAACCTGGACGAGTTCTATCCTCCAGAATGGAAGAGAGCGAACCTCGAAGAGGTCAGGCGAGTGGGTAAGTTCAACTTCTTCGCGCAGGACATCTGCGAGTACACGGACATTCGTAAACTGACGGAGCGGGTACGTCCGGAAGCGGTCATTCATCTGGCGGCGCGTGCAGGGGTTCGGCCTTCGATCGAGCAACCGTTGCTCTACCAGCAAGTGAATATTGCAGGCACCCTAAATCTTCTGGAAACCTGCCGGGAATTGGGAATCGGCAAGTTCATCTTTGGTTCGTCAAGCTCCGTGTATGGTGCGACCAGCAAGGCGCCTTTCTCGGAAGACGACGTCGAGTGCAAGCCTATTTCTCCGTACGCAGCAACCAAACTTGCCGGCGAGTTGCTATGCTACACCTACGCTCATCTTTTCAAGTTATCTATCGTCTGCCTTAGGTTCTTTACCGTATATGGACCGCGGCAGCGGCCTGATCTCGCGATTCATAAATTCACCGCACTAGCGGAAGAAGGGAAATCGGTACCGATCTTTGGTGACGGATCAACCGGCCGGGACTACACATTTGTAGAGGACATCGTCGCCGGCATCGTGTCGGCAGCGGCTTATGAACCTCCGAGGGTTGCGGACTTGCGCTTCGATATTTTCAATCTTGGAAACTCCCACCCAGTGAAGCTTTCGGAACTGGTAGACACCATCGAACATGCCACGGGACGCAAATTGATCCGTGAGCAACGGGAACTGCAGGCCGGCGACGTCCCGCTGACTTGGGCGGACATTACGAAAGCGCAGAGATTGCTTGGTTACCAACCTGCTACGAAATTCGCCGACGGCATTCAACGATTTGTTTCCTGGTATCGCAGTGTGGGAGCCGGACGGCGTTCCTGAAAATGCCGCAGATTGCATCTACTATAATTTCCGGCGCGCTTGTTGTTGGCACAACCCTGCCACATTGCTATTCTCTGCAAGCGCCCATGCAAACCGAGAAGCTGTGCAAGGCGGAGACCGCCGATTGCGAATCCTGACTTTCACGACCCTCTTTCCCAGCTCTGTACAGCCCGTCCACGGGATCTTCATCTACCAACGCATGCTTCAGGTAGCAAGGCGCCCGGGCTCGACTGTGCATGTGGTTGCGCCTGTGCCGTATTTTCCTCGGTGGATCAAGTCCGCCCGCTGGGGAAACACCAGCCGCGTGCCAAAGCAGGAAAAATTCGGCGAACTTACTGTTTGTCATCCTCGCTATTTGTTGGTGCCGGGTATCTCCATGCCTTTACATGGATTGCTAATCTTCCTCGGGAGTCTTACCACTGTATGGAGGCTGCAAAGACAGAATCAATTCGACTGTATCGACGCACATTATATCTATCCCGACGGTCTTGCAGCTGTGCTGTTGGGAAGGCTGTTCCGAATACCCGTGGTCCTTTCAGCGCGCGGAACGGACGTAAATCTCTTCCCCGCCTTCCGATCGATCCGACCGATGATCCGCTGGAGTTTGCGGCATGCCGCTGGAATTATCGCCGTTTCGAAATCCTTGAAAGAAGCGATGGTGAAGTTAGGACTGCCTGAGAAAAGAATCCAAGTTATCGGGAATGGAATCGACCCGGTAAGCTTTCATCCCCTGGAACCGCGCGAAGCGCGGAGATTGCTAGGGCTCGCCGAAGACGAACACCTCATCGTTGCCGTCGGAGGTTTAATTCCGAGGAAGGGTTTTCAATTCTTGATTCCGGCCTTTGCGAAAATTGCGCCCCGCTTCCCGAAAGCCAAACTCTACATTTTTGGGGAGGGTAACTATCGGAAAAACCTTGAGGCGATGACCTGTGAATTCGGCACCGCTGATCGGGTTTTTTTGCCAGGAAACATTCCGAACAACCAATTAAGACTGTGGTTCAGCGCTGCGCAGATCAGTTGCCTGGTGAGTTCGCGTGAAGGCTGGCCGAATGTCCTCCTCGAATCCATGGCGTGCGGTACCCCAGTGGTCGCAACCAACGTCTGGGGTGCCCCCGAGGTGATTGTTTCTCCCGAACTGGGAATTCTCATCAAACAGGATGTAAACTCGATCGCAACTGCGTTGGAGCAGGGGTTGCAGAAACCATGGGATCGCCCGCAAATAGCCCACTACGCGAGCACGCGCACTTGGACAGTTGTGGCAGCGGAAGTCGAGGATTATTTCCAGCAAAGCACCGGGAAGAAGCCACGCTGAGCGAGAGCCAGTATCGTTGCGCACGGCCCGCTTGGGATTTGATCCTTTCAGTCAGATGGAGTTGACGGGGCAGCGCCTGCAGTTTCCAACAGGCGGAGAGTCAGCTCCAAAGAAAGCAATCGGTTCCATTGTGCATTGAAAGGAAAATTCTGATCGTGTGCCCGCGCAAGAAATCGAGTCACGGCCGCAGGATCGAGTAAGCGCCTGACCCGTATCATGGAAGGATTGAGCAGGTCTTGCACCTCTCTCTCCTGCAATAATTGTAGTCGAAATGGAAGCGGGCTAGAAGCATGCTTCGTTCCTGAGGCTTTGCCGAACGTCATTCGCTCCAGTTTTGAGAAAGCGCGGCCGCCCAAATAGCTCACAACAGGCGAGAACCTATAGAAATTGCGCCAAGTGACTGGAGCTGCCGGATAACCACGGTCGAGGGGATAGTCAGCCAGTTTTGGCTGGTACTTGGCAAGCATTCTTCGCACCAGATTGCTCCGCAGCCGAAGGCGGGTGTTGGTCTGGAGCACCGTCTCCAGAACCGATCGCAAGCCGAACGGAGAAAGACAAGGCCAAAGTTGATTAGTGGTGCTGGCAATACGTCCTTGCCATCGATGGATGCGCATGGTCAGGTTGGCATGATCCATTTGGACTGAATTCGGAAAGTCAAAGAGACCTTCGTTGATACGTTCAATGGCGCCGGCGAGGTGGTTTCCTAGATCGATACGCGAGGCCAACGGAAAAAGCTCCGTATCCACATTTGGCAGGACGTAACGCGAGCGCGCCAAACGTTCGGAATCGAGTTTCTTGCGCGCTCCTATGTGCGGCGCGAGGAGTTCCCACCAAAGGGCGCGAGCAATTCCGCCATACGAACCATTTATGCTGACATCATATCTTTGAAGTAGTACCTCATGGATGCTCAAGATGCCCGAGTACTCAACAGGATCGAATTCTCCGTCCGTGAGCGCGTGGGCTTTCCGCACTTGGGCCAACGAGAGCTTCTCCGGCATAAACAGGTGGAGGTGCTCCATGCCGAGGATGCGGGCAAGACCCTCGGAAATGATGACGTCGGGACTATCCTTTGCGCCGGAGACGACTGTGGCAAATGAGCCGGCAGCCCCCAAGAGTCCTGCCACCAAAGCTCGGGAGTCATAACCGCCCGTGAGATCGCAGGATACGCGAGGAAAATCCCGCAGTATATTGCGCGAGGCCCGCTCCAGAGATTCCCACAACCCATCGACGGCCTCTGTGCCGCTGAGAGATTCCGGAGTGATTTCTTTGATCGTCCAATACCGTTGTGAATCATTCAAAACGCCGTCGCGATACGTGAACGTGGTTGCAGGCGCCAGTTTCTCGACTTCGCGAAATACCGTGCGAGTCTCATAGCTGACTCCCGCGAGGAGGAATTCCTGGCATCCAACTGAATCGAGAGTGGTGGTATCCAAGCTAGCAAGTAGGATCGAAGATCCGGAAATAGCGGTCAGATTCCTCCAGGTACGGGAATATGCGTGACAGCTTCCCATCCCATCGGTGAGAACGACTAGCTCTTTTGTGCGCGCATCACCGATGGCTAGGACGAAAAATCCGTCCAGTTCGCGGGCGAGCCGATTCGGCCCCACCAAGAGATATCGTTCGAGCAATTCCTCCTCGTGTCCCGCGCCATAGCCACTATTGTGGAACCATGTTCCTATAGTCAACAGCCAGCTTTGCGTTTGAGGATCCCGGGTGATTGATCCGCCCGACCCGTTTCTACGCGGGAAAATTGACGCATGCGCCCAGCTTGTCTCCACGGTGGAACTCGGAGTTTGCGATTTCACCTCGCGTGCGAACTTCAGACCGCTCTGGAAATAACGACCTCCTTCGTTCTCTAGCACTTGGGACGAAATAACGACAAGAAAATTACCCACGTTTCCTCTTTGTCTTTTCCTATTGAGATTACTTCATTCCTTTTGTGTTATCCCCTTTTTTTGCGAAAACTTGCGAGCGGAAAAACTGGCACCGAGAATCATGCGTTATCGTGCCCCGGAGTCGGCAAAACGCCCGCCCCAGGCCGCTGGCCCGCTGAATTGTGGAAGACGGAAGAAGGGCTTTTGATCATTCTGCGAACAACGTGCTAGCATTGCAATCTCACTCGATCCAGCGCTCCTAGGTCCGTGCGCAAGGAATGCTCGTTACCTTAAAGCGAAACGAATTTCCCGCCTAGCGTCTCGCTTCGACACCAGTCATGAAGGTCCTATTACCACCTATATCGTATTGATAATGCGAAGGTTAAATACGAAAAAGCATCGACATCTCCGGTCACTTCGGCAGTAAGATTGCTCAATTAGAAGTGCATTAATCTCAATTCTTCCAAAGAATGAGGACAAGAATGAGTCGGGCACTAAGCGTTTTCGGTTTGGGATACGTAGGTTCGGTGACGGCAGCATGTTTGGCGCACAAAGGGAATCGCGTCATCGGTGTGGATGTGAACCCCGATAAGACAAAAACTCTGGATTCAGGGCAGAGTCCTATTCTTGAGCCCCAACTGGATGAAATCATTGCCGATTCCAACAAAGCAGGTCGGCTACATGCGACGACGGACTCCGAGGCGGCCGTCTTTGACACCGAGATCTCTTTCATCTCCGTCGGTACGCCGAGCCAACGCAACGGGAAGCTGGATCTCAGTGGCATTGAAAAGGTCTGCCGGGAGATCGGTCGGGCACTGGGAAAGAAGAAAGGATTTCATTGGGTTGTGCTGCGCAGCACCGTGCTGCCGGGAACGACCGAATCCGTTGCGACTCCCGCTCTAGAAGCAGCGAGCGGCAAACGGGCAGGCCGGGATTTTGCCGTTTGTTTCGTACCGGAGTTTCTGCGCGAGGGCAGCGCGGTGGCGGATTTCTTTGATCCACCTTTCACGGTTCTGGGCTGCATCCAAACCGATTTGCTAGGGCCTGTGCGCGAACTGTTCGACTGGGCTCCGACGACCATATACGAGACCTCACCCTCGTCCGCGGAAATGGTGAAGTATGTGTGCAACGCTTTTCACGCCTTGAAGGTAGGCTTCGTCAACGAAGTGGGAACGCTGTGCAAGGATATGGGGGTCGATACCGAAAGCGTGGCGGCCATTTTTGCCTCGGATACGCGCCTGAACGTTTCCAAGGCCTATCTTAAGCCTGGTTTTGCTTTCGGTGGGTCCTGCCTGCCGAAAGATCTGCGCGCCTTGACGTACCGCGCGAAGGAACTGGATTTACGTCTGCCGCTTATGGAGTCCTTGCTTCCGAGCAATACCGAGCATATCGAACGGGCCGTTGAATCCGTTTTACGCACTAGTAAGAAGAAGGTGGGTGTGATCGGATTGAGCTTTAAGCCAGGAACCGACGACCTGCGCGAGAGCCCGCTTGTTCATCTTGTGAAGCGGCTTCTCGGTGAGGGATGCCAGGTACAGATCTGGGATGCCAATGTTTCTATGGGGCGCCTAATCGGCTCGAATAGGCAATTCATTCAGGAAGTGATTCCGCACATCGGTTCGTTGCTGCGCGATAATCCACGCGAAGTAGTGGATAATGCTGAAGTGGTTTTGATTGGAACGAGAGGCATCGAGCTTGACGCACTCGATTCGTATGTCCGACCAGATCAGTTCGTATTTGACCTTGTACATTTGGAAAAAACAGGACGCTACCGCGGTAAAGCAGCATATGAAGGGATTTGTTGGTAGGATCGAACCTTGCGGGTACTGTGGGTAAAGTCCGGCGGCTTGGTTCCGCTTGATACCGGCGGAAAAATCCGCAGTTTCAATTTGTTCAAGGAACTTGCGCGGCGCTGCGAACTCGATCTTTTCACATATTACCCCAAACATAAAAGTGACTCGCACCCGGAGTTAAGCCGATATTGTCACCACGTATACTGTGTGCCCGTCCAGATCGCGGAACAGAACAGTTTCGGTGACTTGAGTCACTACCTAATTAATTTGCTCTCCCTGCAGCCCTATTCGATAGCTAAAGATTGCCGTCCCGAGGTCAGGCTGCGACTCCTCCAGGTTCTGTCCGAACAATCTTACGACGTAATCGTCTGTGACTTCGTGCAGACTGCGGCGGTCATTCCATGGAATAATCCTGCTCCGAAAGTTATCTTCACCCATAACGTCGAAGCGCAAATCTGGGAACGCCACTATAAGGTCTCGCGCAATCCCGTGTGGAAAGCTGTTTCGTGGCGTGAATTTTTCACCTTGGCCCGGTTCGAGAAACACTGTATTCAGCAGGCGGATCACGTACTCACTGTGTCAGAAACCGACCGGGATTTTTTTTCCAGAACGATTGAGCCGGAAAAAATCACGGCGATCCCGACTGGCGTGGATCTGGAATACTTTCAGCCCGGGAAGACAGAGGAGGAGCAACCTAATTCCATGGTATTCACCGGTTCGATGGATTGGGCTCCGAATGAGGATGCGATCTTTTATTTTGCCGACCAGGTGCTCCCGCGCATACTGACCGAGATTCCCGCGGCACAACTCTGGGTGGTCGGGCGAAATCCAAGCAGCAGACTCCAAGCTCTCGCGGCCGCTAACCCCCGCATAACGATCACCGGCACCGTTGGTGACATTCGACCTTACGTGCGTCGTTCAAATGTGTATGTTGTTCCACTGCGCATCGGGGGTGGGACACGTATCAAGATCTTCGAAGCCATGGCTTCTGGTAAGGCCGTAGTTTCTACGACGATCGGTGCGGAGGGTTTGCCCATTCATCATGGGAGAGACTTGATTTTGGCTGATGAGCCTGCAGAATTTGCGCGCTCCGTTGTCTCCCTGATTCGCAATCCCAGAGAGCGGGACGAACTCGGTCGTGCAGCACGCCTGT
>Ga0070732_10002281_pt1 | contig 10399 bp, 7 predicted proteins | sample Coa_R1_5_FD_66449 | JGI IMG/M metagenome (GOLD analysis project Ga0070732, IMG submission 66449) | Surface soil microbial communities from Centralia Pennsylvania, which are recovering from an underground coalmine fire - Coalmine... | ecosystem: Environmental > Terrestrial > Soil > Unclassified ...
CAACGTGCGGCCGCACCAGGCGCTCGGCTACCGCACTCCGAACGAGTACATTGCCCAATGGCAGGCGGCTCAGCGATGAAATTCGAGGCCAGTGTAGTCGGATCTACTGAACCCATTCACTCGGTTGACACTGCGGGAACGTGGTTTCTATAATGATGAAGCAGTTGATGCTCTGCGCCTGCCACGCAGAGCGTTTTCTTCGTGCCGGGATGGCGGAACTTGGCAGACGCGCACGTTTGAGGGGCGTGTGGGGCAACCCGTGGGGGTTCAAATCCCCCTCCCGGCACCATTTGAAGGAACATCGTCCAGCAGCACGCCCAGGTTGCCCCGAATCTCGGCCACAAGCCCCCGCCTGTCCGGTCGCAGAATCACGTCGCCTAAGAGCCGGGAGAGCAGGAACCTGGCGCAGTCGGTGTCGCGGCCCAAGACACTCCCGAGGTCTCTAACGTACCGCTCGACCAATCCCGGGAGCGCGCGGACGGCCGCTCTTGCCCGCGGTTCTGCGTTCGACTCCGCCCGGAGTCGGCGAATCTTGGCCTCGAGCGCTTCCAACATCTCTAGGAGCGTCGCCGTGGCCTTTCCGTGCCGCACGGCCTGCTTGATGTTCTCGGCCTCCCGCTCAGCCTCGCGGAGTTCTGCCTCCAGTGCCCGTCGCGCAGACGTACCCTCTCGGTTGGCCCGCTGCAGGGCACTATTGACTTTGTCGGTTAGGTAGGCGACGGCCTCCGGCGACAGAATCTCCTCCTCGATCACCCGCAGTAGCCGCTTCTCCAGAACGTCGCGGCGCACCACCCGGCTGTTCCCGCAGACGGTCGTCCCCCGGTTCTTGTGGAATGAGCAGACGTACCGTCCGCCCCCTCGGGACGTGTAGTGGGCGCCGCACTCCGCGCACCGCAGTAGCCCGGAGAACAGGTAGGCGTGGCGGGTAGCGCCGCCGCGCTGGCCCTTTGACCGCGGCTTCGAGGACTTGGCCTGGCGGGCCTTAACGCGGTGCCAGAGCTCTTCCGAGACGATGCGAAGCTTCGGAACCTCGACCCGGAGCCAGTCCTCCTTGTCGTGCGGCCGAGTGACCCGTTTCCCCGTCTCGGGGTCGCGCAGCTTCCCGGAGCGGTTCCAGAAACATACGCCTCGATAGAGGTCATTGTTCAGAATCCCGGTGCCCTTCTTGCGTGAGCCGGAGATGGTCGTCCAGGTCCAACCCTGAGGCTTCCGCCCGCGCTTTGGGCGGGGCGGCGGGACACGCTCTGAGTTCAGCCTGTACGTGATGGCCTTGGCCGACATGCCGCCTGCGTACATCTCGAAAATCCGGACGACCACCTTCGCCTCTGCTTTGTCGATCATGCGCCGGGAGCCGACGGCGAGCGCCTGGCCGTAGGGGTCCGCGCGCGCGGGATCGAGGACGGGTACGCTCCGGTAGCCGTGGGCGCGTCCGCCGGCACTCAGGCCGCGGGCGACTTGTCCCTGCATCCCGCGGCGGGTCTTTTCGCGAAGCGAGTCCAGGAACGCCTCGTCTTGCCAGCCCTTCATGGCCGCGACGATGCTTCCGGTCTTGTCAGTTAGGTTGGCACCGGTTGCCACAGAGAAGACCCTGATGCCCCGGAAGCGTAACCTGTTCAGGGCCGCGTGCATCTCTGCCTGATCACGCCACAGGCGGTCCTGATCCTCGACGATGATGGCCTCGAACTCGAGACGCTTCGCGGCCTCCGTCAGGCGCTGGTACCCTGGGCGCTGAGCCGTCGCGCCGGAGATCTCCTGATCGCTGTAGACATGGCCGTCTGCGATTTCGCAGTCGAAGCGTGCCGCCGCTCCCCGGCACCGCGCGACCTGATCCTCGATCGACGTCGGGCGCTGCAGCGACGAAGAATACCTGGCGTAGACTGCCGCTCTCAGCATGGAACAATTCGCCCCCCGTCATGCCTGATTACGGTAGGCTCAAAATACCCCATCTACGGATCATAGGCCACCCCTGCGTTACTCCGGAGCCCGCAAAGCTCTCGGAAGGCGTTCCGAACAAGGTGGACAGACTTTCTGGACATCCGTAAGAATTTCGCGGAGATGCCAAAAGACTGTTCCTTATTGTTCCCCCGCGATTTGACGTCCTGAGCCGATACGCAAACCGACCCAGGACCGCGTGCGCTTCTGCCCGACCTGCCTTTGCGCGAATCCGTGTTCCCGCATCGCGGCGCCGAGGGCTTTCTTGGCGAGCGGTTCCTCGCCTTGTTCCGTGCACCATGCCTCATACTTCATGTGCAGCACGGCCACCTCGACGGTTGCCCGCGGCTTGACCTCGCAGGCTTCTCCGATGAAGTTGCCGACGTGATCCATATCCTTGCGGTAGGCATCGGTCGCGGCCTGGACCTCGTCGGCTACCCACTTCGGATCATGGCGATAGTCACGTAGTCCCGCGATGAGCCAGTTCAGGACCGCGGCGCGGTCACGCAGGATTTTCTTAACGAAGGCGTCCTGGGGCTGCCGCTCCTCCGGCGGGATATACGCCTCGAACGGGATCAGCCTGATCCGCCGCCAGATTCCTTGGTCGGTGCCGGCCACGACCGGTCTGTGGTTGACGATGAGCACAATGTCGAAAGTCTGCTCGAACTCGAAGAAGTCCTGGCGCATGAACCGGGCCTTCTTGCGGTCGCCACCCGTCAGGTCCTTGACGAGCGCTTCGGCCAACCGCTTGCCCTGGTCCAGCTCGACGCTGAACACCAGGCGCGACCCCATCAGGTCGGCTACCCCTGTGGGGTGAGACTCGTACCGGCTGGCGATCAACAGATTCGGCGCTGCGCGTCGGGCGTAGTCGCCGAAAATGTTGAGCATCACCCGGGCAAAAGTCGTCTTCCCGTTTGCCCCGGTCCCCCACCAGATGTCCAGGTGCTCTTCCAGCACGGCTGCCACCATGGTCTTGCCCAGCTGGCGCTGAACGTACCGGCGAACGTTGTCATTCGGGAGGATGCGCGCGATGAACCGATTCCACGCCTCGCTCTGTGCGTCGTCCTCGAATGAAACGTGAGCCCTCTTGGTCATAAGGTGCGCCGGATCATGGGGGTGCAGCTTCAGCGACCGCAGATCAAGGACGCCATTCTCGAGATTGAGCAGCCACGGATCGCGATCAAACCGGTCGATCGGCGTGAGCACGCCCGACCGACCAGCAAAGAACTTCAGCGCCCCATGGACGTGGGATGCTGTACAAGCCTCGCGGCGCTTCTTATCGTACTGGTTCCAGACCGCGGGGTCGGTCGCCGCCGCTGCTAGCCCCTCATAGTGCCGTTGCAACCGCTTGGAAGCAAGCACGAACATCCGCTCGTCGGGGAGCGTCTGCCACCGGCCGCCCGATAAACCGCATCCAGGAGTTCCGCTCCGGGACCCAACGACACTCACCAGCGAATAGGCGCTGTAGCTCCAGCGCGTGGCCATAGTCCTTCCGCTCGATGTAGCCTTGGGGTGGCGCTGTACCGTTTCCAGCGACGGCAGCGTCCGTCACCTTATCTCGCGTATCAAGCCGGTGGTCATCATCCACCACCCGCGCACCTCCTATATTAGTGTGTTCAACTGTTCCTGCCTTGGTCAGGACTGGGCGGCTTCGTCTAATGCGGCGCCGGCCGATCGTCCCAGAAAGCGGCGAGAAGTCTCACGTCATCCGGGCTTGATTGTTCGCGCTCAGAGACGTCCACGGCCCCGGGCACAGGCGTGCCGTCCTCGCCCCGGCCGAAGATTAGCCGGGATGTCCGGCACCAGCCGTCCCCGGCAACTGCGATCGAGACGATGGCTTCCCCGCGCTCGGGATCGTCAGTCGGTCTAACGCTGCGGTTCCGGCCGGTCCACCCCTCGAATACAAGCACCATCCCGCGCGCCCCACGCTCACGCGCCGAGCTGCACGCAACGCCGATCACCGACCTCTCGTCCGCGTCTGTCGCTAGGCATTCGAACCGCTCAACCCGGCCGTCGTCGAACACGGAGAAGACCGATGGTGGATAATACTCCCCGGTGCGCACGAGGCGGCTCCGGGCGGCGTCCATCTTTCTGTCTTGGATCAACCGCAGGCGCTCCCTGACACCGCCGACCGAGCCGAGCTCAGAATTCTCCGAACGCGCGCCCTCAAACATCGTTACCCCTCCTAGTCTGTGGATTGCCCCGCCTCGTCACGGCCGTCGCCCGGGTTCGCTCCTCGCTGACGCTCAAGGATCTCCTGCGCGCCGGGCCATCCTCTGCCCGATTCAAGCGATTTGTCCATACGCACGAAGCAACGTATACTCAGGGCATGGTAAGAAGGAAACTGCTCGACCCGGCAGCCCGAGGCCGTAAGGGTGGCAAGGCAAGGTTACGGACGATGACGCCCGCGGAGCGCCGGCGCAGCGCAAGGAGGGCAGTCCTGGCCCGCTGGAGGAAGACGACGGCTGAGCAGCGCTCGGAAGCCGCTCGGAGGGCCGTGCTGACCCGGTGGGCTCGCGTGAAAACGAAGACGCCCAAGGAAGCCTAGGAGGGGCCGTTGATGCCGGAGGTCGCCAAGATCACTATTGAGGTCGCCGGGGGAGTGGCCACCTTGCTCGCCGAGCCCCGGACCTTCAAGACCGGCTCACGGCTTCTACGGCCAGGGGAAAGTCCAGGGCACGGACGGCCGTCGCTTCCAGGTCAGCGTCAACATCGTGGAGATCGGCAGCAAGCTAGGTAGGGAATTCTCGTAGTCGCGATAGCGTCGCGCGGTTTCAGCCCGCTGCGGCGAATCTAAGCCGGGGGCGAATCCGACTGTTGAGCGACCTTCCGTTTCGAATTAGGCCATCCTATAGAGAGGGCCAGTCCGACCACGAAGATTGCCAGGGCACAGGAGACCGGCCCGGCGACGAAGACTCCAAGCAAGAAGCACTGATTACCGGGGTGTGGGCCGGAACAGGACCATTGTGCTCCCCAGAGCATACCGAAGAATCCCGCGAGACCGCCGCACACAATCACAGCCACAAGATACACAACCGCCGGGACACGACGGCGTTTGTAGAAGAAAGCGGCAGAACCGATGGCCACCAGCGGTGCTAGGTATAGAAGCCATGAAGGAGATACGAGCGTCAGGACACCGAGAAATAGAAGCGTCAGGACTACGGTGATTGGCTTCACACGGCCAGCAGTTCTTGTAGTCAGTCAGGTCCTCCGGCCAGCGCGTACTCGATAGCCTGCTCCAGCGTCATCGCCCGGCCCTCGGCCCAGGCAGCCGCAAACGCTTCCGTAGTCATCCGGGCACGGACGTCTGAGACGCTCGGCTCGAAGTCGGCCCGCTCGGCGGGTTCCAAGCGAATCTCGATGCGGCTGAGAAGCGCTTCGACCGCTCCGAACAGCCGTGCCCCCCATTGCGGTTCCATGTCCCCGGCCGAAGCCCCCACCAAGCCCGCCAATGCGAAGACGACATCTCGATCGATTCCCTGACCCCGCGCCAGCCCCAGGCTCTCCTGAAACAGCGCCCTGGCCCGTTTGGTGTCCCTGTGGCGGAGCGCGATGTATCCGAGGTTGTGCAAGGTGTGCGCTCTTCCCCGAACGTTCCCGGCCTTTGTGTAAAGGGCCAGCGCCTCGCCGGTTAGGGTCGCCGCCGCACCGTAGTCGCCCCGGCTTCGGGCAATCTCGCCCAGGCAATCCACGGAATTTGCTGTCCCCGCCGTGTCGTCGGCTTCTCGATAGAGAGCCACGCTCCGCTCCATCATCTCGGTAGCGCGTGCGTAATCCCCTTTGACCTGCAACAGATGTGCCAAAAAATGTAGCGCCTCGGCGGTGCCCCGTTTGTCTCCAGACCCCTCACAGATGGCCAGGGCCTCGGTGCACTGCGTCGATACTTGTTCATAGTCCCCTTGGCGGTATGCGAGAATCCCGGCACCGTTCAATGCGGCGCCCCGAAGCGACGTCGGCGCCGCCGGGCTTTGGGCAAGAAACCCCTCGAGCCACCGGCGGCCCTCGGTGAAGTGTCCATGGAGTTCCCAAAACCGCCGCAGCGTAACTGCCAGCCGCAATCCATCCTCGGCGACATCTCCCCGAGCCATGCTCCATTCCAGCGCCGCGCGCAGGTTGTCGTGCTCGATCTCTAGACGTTCCAGCCACACCACCTGTTCCGGCCCGAGCAATTTCGGTTCGGCGCGCTCCGCGAACTCCAAGTACCAATTTCGATGGCGCTTTCGGATTTCGGCTGCTTCGTTCGCTTCGACAAGCCGCGCCCAGCCGTACTGTCGGACGGTTTCCAGCAGTCGGTACCGCGCCTCGCCACCTTGCGCGTCTACGATGACCAGCGACTTGTCCGCCAGCGACGTCAGAAGGTCTAGGACACTCGCGGCGTCTATTCCAGGCGCCGTGCAGACCGCTTCAGCGGCCTCCACCGTCCATCCCCCTGCAAACACCGACAGCCGACGGAGTACCGTCCGCTCCTGCTCAGAGAGAAGCCCGTAACTCCAATCCATGGTTGCCCGAAGGGTCTGGTGACGGGGCAGTGCCGTCCGGCCGCCTCCGGTGAGCAGGCGGAATCGGTCGTCCAACCGCGCGGCAATTTGTTCAATGGTTAAGACTCTGACTCGCGCGGCGGCCAGTTCGATTGCGAGTGGGATGCCTTCCAACTGGCTGCACACCTGCGCGACAGCGGCCGCGTTGCCTTTCGTGAGCGCAAAGCCGGGCTTGCTGGTCGCGGCGCGTTCCACGAACAGCCGTATCCCATCGAAGCGCCCCACGTCGACCGAAGCCGGGACGCGCGATGGCTCGGGCACCGACAGCGAGGGGACGTCCCAGACAATCTCGCCGGGCAGGCCCAGCGGTTCACGGCTCGTCGCGAGCAATCGTAAGGTGGGACAGGTCCGCAGCAAGGTGCCAGCAAGTTCGGCGCATGCGCTGACCAGGTGCTCACAGTTGTCCAGCACGAGGAGAAGCGATTTCCGTCGCAGGGAGTCCTTGAGCGTCTCGGTGAGGGGGCGCCCCGGTTGTTCGGGGACGGCGAGCGCGGTCGCGACGGCCTTGGGAACGAGGCCGGGGTCGGACAGCGCGGCCAACTCCGCGCCCCAGACGCCGTCGGCGTATTGTTCAATCAGGTCGGCGGCCACCTGGAATGCAAGCCGGGTCTTCCCACATCCTCCCGGCCCGTGGAGGGTCAGTAGCGCCGTGGTGGGCAGGAGCCGCTTCACCTCGTCAATCTCTCTGTCCCGGCCGATGAAACTGGTCAGTTGGCGCGGGAGATTGCTGCGTAAGCGAGCCTCTACCGCGCTGGTTGGAATAGCGTGCGCCGTGCCGTCGTCGCATGACGGGGCGGACACGGTCACGCCGCGCGCGGGCACGACGCTGTCCCCCGCTAGAACCACGAAGGAGCCGACGAGCCGCTCGGCGACCGACTGGGCCTGCACCCAGAACGCCTTGTTCTCCGGGTCGCCTGGAACGAACAGGTGGTCATATTTCACCCGGTCGTCGGTCTTAGGAACCCGCTCAACCGCCCGGGCCGCGAACTCGCGTAACTGCCGCGCGTTGGCGAGCCGGGGATTGAGGGCCACGTAGTACAACCCGAGTTTCTCAATCGCCCGGATGTCCCGGCCCGCTTCCGTCCCGGCCTGGCGCAACTGGCTCAACACGATGAGGAGGCGATCTCCCAGGCTCATCGGCCCGATTGTGTGCTCGTGCCCGGTCGGGATGCGGCTAAGGAGATCGGTGCCCTTCGGTCGCGCCGCAATCCGCTGCTTGATCTCCTCCAGGCTCGTCCCCGAACTGCCCGCGAGCACGAACACGAACCGTGCGCTCCGCTCAACAGAAGCGTCGAGGTAGGGGAGGAGCACCTCGTACGGCCACGGTTCCTGGGGCTTGGCATCGGCCTCGTCGATCAGGCAGAGGCACGCCTGACCGGTGTCGAGCCGCCCAAGCGCAGCGCGGAACTCCGGCTCGGTGCATTTGGCGAGGTTGATTTCATGGTATTTGACGGCGTCGGCCAGCGAGGCGCCGATCTGCTGGACGAAATACGTCTTGCCGGTGCCGGGTGCTGCCCAGATCAGGTGGTTCTCGCGCTTGTGTCCCGGGGGCTCAAACCCGGCGAGGATTTTCTGCCGGGCGTCCTGGAGCACGTTGCGGACGGCCTCGTTGTACCGAGTGTAGGTGCCGACGACGCGGAAGCGCGAGAGGTCGACCTCGTCGAGGGCGGCGATGAACGCCTGCGCGTCCTGGGGAGCCGAACCGTCGGGCTCCATGCGCCGGACGTTCGGCGGGCGGCGGCGGCAGTCCTGGAGTTCGGGGTTGACACAGGCGTCCCCTGGGGGACGAGGCCACGGCGGTTCCGAGCCGCCATACCCAAAAGGACTTTTCGGCCTTCCGTCAAACCCTGCCGCAGAATTCATCGTCCTTGTCTTCCCGCTATTTTTGGCACCCATTCTTTGGTCGGCGATTGAAGAATGGACATGCTTCGGACCCGTGCTCTGAGTCAGTTGGCATGAGAGGGGGCGACAATGTCTACTCCAGTCGCTGACAAGGTTCATCCGGCCCAGGAGGCGGTACTGCAGGTAGCCCGGGACTATGCGGATGCCTGGCGCACCGCCGACGCGCCGTTGATGGCGCGGGCGATTCATCCCGAGTTTACGAAGAGATGGCTGTCCCGCAGTCCGGCCGGAACCTACCTTGAGGAGGCGGGCGCGTCAAGAATGGTTCGGTGGACCGCCGACGGGGGCGGGAAAGCAACGCACGAGCGCGACGAGGTCCTCTTTCTGCACCAGCATGGCTCCATCGCCGCGACCAAAGTGATGATGTCGGACCGAGTCGAGCATCTGCTGCTGGCGGAGTTTGATAGCCAATGGAAACTGTTCACTGTGTTCTCCGAATCACGCCAGTGGGAGGAGCGCCGGGACAAGAGCGTTGCGGCACGTCACGAAGCGGCCATCAACCGTGTCGTCATGGATTATACGGAAGGCTATTACACCGGAAATCCCGCTCGCGCACGCGCCGCCATTCACCCAGACTTGTGCAAGAAGAACGTTATGCGTGACCCTAGTGGCCACGACTTGGTCGAGTACTTTACCGGCTCAAAGTTCGTTGCGACCATCGCCAGGCGCGGCGCAACCGGGAAGGCGGAGGACCCGTGGCCGGAAGCGAGGGCGACGATACTTGACCGCTACGGTGACGCGGCGCTGGTCAAGTTGGAGACGCGATGGTTCGACTATCAGGAAGTCGTTTTGATCGACGGCGAGTGGAAGATCATCAACGTGCTGTGGACCGGAAAGAGCGGCGAGCCTCAGGCGGTTGAGGAGTGGTTCTACCTCCGGGATTCGTCTGAGCCTGAACTGTAGAAGATTCTCGGTCGGTCGGCAGGCTTTTCATGAGCGGCCTTCCCACCAGTAGGGCCGCGTTCAGTGTGGGGCGACGTTCGGCGGGTGACGACGGCGTTCCTGGACGTTTGTGGTCCTGCGGCCGGTGGCCGTGGTTGATGAGGCCAGCCTTGGCCGTGAACGGCGTCCTACGTGAGGACGGCAGCGGCGTGGTGCGTGAGCCGGGTTTACAGACCATGGGCGCGTGCGGTCGGCGATGTGCAGACCGTACAAGACGGCGTGCGAATCGCGCCCGAAACCGATGCCCGGGGGTGCGACGAGATCGCGCGGCTTGTCGGGCGGCCGGTGTCGCCACAGGAGGTGGTCTGGGCGAACCTCGGGGCGCTGAGCGTCTGGGGCAAGCCGCTGGGCGATGTCATCGAGGACCTGTGGAGTGCCGGGACATCGGTGACCGTAGCGGAGTTCGAGCGGCTGATATGGCGTGGCAAGGAGGCGTGACGGTGTGCGACGGAAATCAATTCACGGCTGTCATGACCGGTTGGTAGAACCCGACTTCTTCGCCTGCGTGCCACGTCACTTGCGTGAACCCGACTTCTTCGACAGCCCGAGTGATCGTCGCGCGTTTAACGGCGCGGTAGCGGCTACTATGGTGTGCAACCGTCCAACCCGCGAGGTCTTCGGTCAGCACGAGAAAACGGACGGTGTACAACGGGCTATCCGGACTATCCCAGTCGTGGAGTCGAACGAGGACCTTGCGTGGCGGGCCTGGGGTGATCTGAGGGGTGGCCGTGGTTTGACGATCGACCAGTGCCTTGTCGTAGTCGCGCACGCTGATGACCAACAGCCCACCGGCTCGTAGTTTCGAGTGCATCGCCCGGAACGCTTGGGAGAGGTCCTCATCGGTGAGGAGGTGCGGAATCGCGTTGTCGCACGAGATGACTACATCAAACTGACCCTGCACCGGGGTGAGATCGCGGAAGTCGCAGATGGCGAAGGCGATGTCGACGCCACAGCGTGCTGCCTCAACGCGTGCGCGCTCCAGCGACCGTTCGCTGATGTCCGTTCCTTTGACTCGATAGCCGAGACGGGCCAGTCCGATCGCCTGTGTCCCAATCCCGCACGAACAATCAAGCACGTCAACTGGA
>Ga0070732_10002282_pt1 | contig 10399 bp, 6 predicted proteins | sample Coa_R1_5_FD_66449 | JGI IMG/M metagenome (GOLD analysis project Ga0070732, IMG submission 66449) | Surface soil microbial communities from Centralia Pennsylvania, which are recovering from an underground coalmine fire - Coalmine... | ecosystem: Environmental > Terrestrial > Soil > Unclassified ...
GGGGCGCTTCTTAGCCCCGCGATTTCGTGCGGTTGGTTTGACGCTCTTTGTCGCTCAGGATTCCATGGAGAACGATGTCCACGATGTCTTCCGCCTGGGCGGTGGGTGACTTATTCTGGCCGGTGAAATAATTGATGAAAATCGTTCCGTAGAGCAGCTGGCTCATGACGTCGGTGATGCGCTCGACCGGCATGTTGCGAATGCGGCCCTCGCCGATCAGACCCTGGTACAAGTTTTTCCAACGCTGAATGTTTGCTTCGCGATGCACGAAGAAGGTGGGCTTGCGGCGATCCTTGAATTGCGCCCGCTCTTGTATCAGCAATTCGACGAATTCCGGATGCTGCGACACGAAGGTCAGGTACGCGCGCACGGCCGTGGCGAGCCGCTCCAAAGGGTCTTCAATTCCTTCAATGTGCGCGTCCACCCAGTCGCGCACTTCGACCATGGCATGGTCCGCCACCGCCAGGAACAACGCTTCCTTGTTTTTGAAATACCGGTAAAGCGTGCCCTTGCCGACATTCAAATGATCGGCCAGGAGTTGCGTATCCGTGCCCGCATAGCCATGGGTCGCGAACAGCTTGGCGGCACACTTCAATATTTCCTTTTCGCGGCTCGCGCGCAGGGCGTCCCCCTGGACACGGCGCGGTTTTTGGGCAGGCGGCGCTTTCATTGGGAGGCACTCGGTGTGGGAGCGGACTGACTGGTCAGTCCGTGCCTTATCCTAGAATAATTACCCTGGGGGAGCAAGCTAGATTTTCCGCTTAGGGAGACTTTGAGGGTGCGGGATCGACTTCCGCTGCATCTTGCGCGCGAGCCAACGTTACGAATACGTCTTCAAGGCTCGGCTCCGTTTCCCGAATGTCGTAAGCGTGAAGGCCCAGATCGCGTGAGGAATAGGGCTTTTCCACCAGGGCATGGATCGCCTGGCCGAAGATCGTCGCCTCGCGCACACTCGGGTGCTGCCGCAGCTGGTGAAGGGCCGCGGCGCTGTTTGGCCCGCTGATTTCCAGCCGCACGGTGTTCGGCGGGTGCACAATCGGCTGCTGTTTGAGTTCATCGGGCGTGCCAAACGCCAGCAAGTGGCCCATGTGAATGTACCCCACGCGATTGCAGCGCTCGGCTTCGTCCATGTAATGCGTGGTGACGAAGAGCGTCACGCCTTCGGCCGCCAGGCGAAAAAGCAAGTCCCACAAATCGCGCCGCGCCACCGGGTCGATGCCGGCCGTCGGCTCGTCCAGAAAGATCAGCCGGGGTTTGTGGATCAGGGCGCAAACGAGCGCCAGCCGCTGTTTCCAGCCGCCGGAAAGTTTGTCGGCCCGCCGATTGAGATAGGGACGAAGCCCGGTCAGGCCGATGAGCTGCTCCTCGCGCTCCCGCTGCTCCCGAGCGGTGAGGCCGTAGATGCCGGCATAAAAATCCATGTTCTCGGTGACGGTGAGGTCGCCGTAGAGCGAGAACTTTTGCGACATGTAGCCGATCGACTGGCGAATCGTTTCGGCTTCCGTGGCGACGTCGCGGCCCAAAACAGTGGCCGAGCCTTCGGCAAAATTCAACAGGCCGCACACGCCGCGAATCAGCGTCGTCTTGCCGGAGCCGTTGGGGCCGAGCAGACCGAAGACTTCTCCCTCTTCTACGTGAAGTGACACGCGATCAACCGCCGTTATCGTGCCGAAGCGAATGGTCACGTCGCGAACATCAAGGGCCAGGCCCATCAAGGCGCCTCCTGCATCGGCAGGTAAACTTCAGCGTACATGCCCGCCTTGAAGACCTCGCCGCTGTCGTCCACGCGCACCTTCACGCCAAAGACCTGGTGATGCCGCTCATCGACGCTTTGCACGTTCCGCGGCGTGAATTCACTGATCGTCGCGATTTGGATAACTTCGCCGGGGAAACGCTTGCCCGGATAGGCATCGCACGTCACTTCCACCTTTTGGTGCATGCGAACCTTGCCGAGGTCGGTCGAGGGCACGAAGACTTTAACCCAACGATCTTCCATTTGCAGCGCGCGAATAACAGGCTGATTCGGTAGTAACACGTCGCCTTTGCGGACCGACAGGATTTCCACGACGAGCTTCGACGGCGCCACGACAACGGCTTCATCCAGGTTCGCCTGGAGCTCGCGCAGCTTGGCTTCGAGTTCGCCGACGTTGGCACGAGCCAGGTCCTTGTCTTCCTCGCGCGTGCCTTCCCGCAACAGTTCCCAGTGCGCTTTGGCACGAATGAAATCGGCCTCGGCTTCGGCCTTATCTTCGTCACGGTTGCCTTTTTCGAGCATTTCTTTTTTGGAGCGGGTGGCTCGTTCCTTGGCTTTCGCCGAAGCGAGCCGAAAGCGGACGGTGTCATACTCGGTTTGCGAAGCCTGCTGCGGGTAGATTTTCTCCAGGCGATCGAAGTTGTTTTGTGCCAGATCCATGTCGGCCACGGCGCTCTTCCAATCATCAATTGCCTGTTGCTTCTCCTCATCGCGCCAGCCGGTCTTCATGCGTTCCCGGCGGGCTTGAGCCATTTCCATGAGCGCCTTCGCTTCTGCTTTTTCCTGCGGGCGTGGGCCGTTCTCGGCTTTCAGCAGCTCCGCCTTGGCAGCGAGAAGCCGCATCGCGACCTGATCGCACTGCGCTTGCAATTCCGGCGTATCGAATCGGAGTAATTCCGTGCCGGCTTCCACCGTTTCGCCTTCCTTCACGTACACCTCTTTGACCCGGCCGCCTATCTTCGAGCCGAGGCGAATCTCCTGAACTTCAACCGTTCCCGGCAGCTTCAGAGTCTTCTGTGAGTGTGAAAACGGCCAGAAGAAGCCGAGCGAAACCGCCGCGGCGCTGAGCAGTGCCGCCAGCACGATGAGCGAGACTTTTTTCATAATCGAAACCCCGCGAGTTCTGCTTGCCAACTCATTTTACGCGTTCACTGCATTTAGCATCTATGAGTGGGCGAGAATTCACAATGACTACTCCCAATTCGATTACGTCCAGATGGTCTTTTTGAGCCAATCCACCGCAAGCGCAAGCAGCAACGTGAACGCGGCCGCTGCGAACACCAAGAGCCAGCTTTTGAATTCGAGCGGTTCTAACACAAAGAAATAGGCGGCGGGAGGCCAATACATGGCAATAGCGAACAATAGCGCGGCCACGGGAATCCAGACGAGCAAGCGCCGGTCGCCGATGGACAGCGGTTCGGCGTCATCCATCAGCACCCGCGGCAGATTGGCAAGCCCCAACACGATAAGCGTTGTTAACAGTATCGTCCGCTGCGTGCGTACCGAATCGGGCCAGGCATTTGCGGAGTAGAGAGAAATCGCCAGCCCGGCCACTCCAATCAGCGTCCCGGTAGTTAGCGCGAACCAACCCACCGAGGCCAGGAAACCGACGTGGCTCGCACTGCGACTTGGCTGCCGATTCAATGTGAGCAGGAGCACCGGAATTCCGATCGTCAGCAAATTCAACAATGTGACCTGTTGCGGTAAATACGGAAAATGGAGTCGTAACAGGCCCAGGCCGATCAAGATGAGAATCAATGTGTAAACATTTTTCAGCAGAAAAAGCTTGGCCGCCCGGCGCAGATTGCGAAGGATATTGCGCCCCTCTTGGAGTGTGGCCGGCAGAAGCTCGAAGCAGTTGTTTTCCAGCACCAGGCCGGCCACCGTCCGCGTGGCCGGACTGCCAGCCCCCATTGCGATTCCCAGGTCTGCTGTTTTGATGGCAAGGATATCGTTGATGCCGTCGCCAATCATGCCGACGCGATGGCCGCTTTGCTGGAGAGCGTGAATGATATCCAGTTTCTGTTGTGGAGCAACCCGCGCGAAGATCGTCCGCTGCTGCAGCAGTTGGCGCAGATCCGCTCCGGCAGCGAGTTCGATACCCGTGGCCGTGTCATGCGGATTGGCGGCTAATCCAAGCCGAACAATTGTGGCGCGAACCGTCTCTGGATGATCGCCCGAGATAATCTTGAAGCGAATGCCCTGGCTGGCCAGGCCACTTAAAACTTCCGTGGCATCCGGCCTCAATTCATCGCTAAAGCCGAGCAGCGCGAGCGGCTGAAGTGGCAGCGCCGGCAGCCGGCCTTCAAATTTCGAGACTGGCTTGTCGGCGCGGGCAAACATCAATAATCGGAGGCCCTTCGAAAGCAATTCACCGCAAGTGCGTTTCCACTCCCTTCCGGCATCTGCGGCGAACAGCGGCTCCAATGCTTCGACGGCGCCCAGGACGAGAGTGAATTCTTCGTTTCGCTCGGTCCGAAAATGAACCGCACTGTAGCGATTCTGCGACTTGAAGGGCAGGCGATCTACTACCGTGGGACAAGATTCCAATCTTGTCCGCAGTCGGACAAGATTGGAATCCCCTCCCGCGAACCGCTTGCGAAGCGCCTCGATTGTTTTGTTCTGTTCATCCGACCACGCTTTTGCGAAGAGCGCCAACAACGTGTCGACTTCCTTCTCGTTCGCTCTTTCATCGACCAACCGAGTGACTTCCAGGCAAAGTTCATTCGTGGTCAGCGTGCCGGTCTTGTCCATGCACAACACATCGATGGCGGCCATTGCTTCTACCGCACTGAGGCGCTGGACAACGGCCCCGCGCTGGCTCATGCGCACCGCGCCAAGAATAAACGCCAGGGTCGTGAAGAGCACCAACCCTTGCGGCACCATGGACGTGATGGTTGCCGCGATCATTTCAACCAGGTCCTTCGTTGTGAAACCGCGCGCAAAGTAAAGCGCCACGTACAGTAAGCACATCACCACGGCGGTGACGGTAAGAATCTCGATGATCCGGTTGATGATGCGCTGCAGTGGACTGGACAGATACCGGTACCGGCGGGCTTCCACGCCTGTGCGATGTGCATAAGCGGCATTGCCGACCGCTTCGGCCCGGTACACGGCGTCGCCGGTCACGCAAAAGCTGCCGGAAAGCAGCTTGCGCCCGACCGGAACCAGCACCGGATCAGATTCCCCAGTGAGCAAGGCCTCGTCAATCTCCAGGCCATTGGCCATCAGCACCGGCCCGTCCGCCAGGACCGGCTCGCCGGCCCGCAGTAACAAATGATCATCCTGCACAATTTGGCTGCTGCGAATAGTTTCCTCCCGCCCTTCGCGCACCACTCGTGCCCTGGGTTCGGCCAGGATTTCCAGGCGATCCAAATGGCGTTTGGCGCGCAGTTCCTGAACCAGCCCCATGACGGAATTGACAACCGCCAGCCCGCTGACTGCGATCGCCGCACGATAATCGTGGAGCAAGAACAAGGCAATTGCGGCCGGCACAACCAGCGCATTGAAGAGCGTAAACAAATTGCGCGCAAAGATAGCCCGGTATTCCGCCGCGTGCGACTGCTTGACCCGATTGACCAAGCCCTTGTGCACGCGCTCCACGACTTCGGCCGTAGACAGACCGCGGCCGGAGAGGACTTCAGGGGTCAGAGTTTGGTTCGGCATCGAATCAATAGATCAAATCTGCCAGGCGGCAGGAGAGCTTTTTCCAGACCGTTGACGGCCTTTTCATGATACACGCGCCGCTCCGAAGCAGTTTCAAATCCGCCACGAGTTGTAGCCACCGGCTTTTGCTTGCTGCAGCTAGAACCGTGGTTTGGCTGGGGATGCTCCGGGTCTTCGGCTTTTTTTCTTGACGATGCACCAGGCCGGCTGAACTGCACTGGTGGCAACAATGGTAGATGAGTGGGTGAGGCGAGTGGCTAACCCCTCCCCCACCCCTCCCCGGAGCGGGGAGGCGGAGCGGTCTGTGTCTCCTAACTTCAAAACCAGAAATGAGCATTGTTGGGATGGAAAAGACAGCGAAAGCTTGCGGGAGTCGTTGCACAAACCTCATTTCGTTGCAGTCGCGCCCCCCTTTTTGCTGCAATGATGCAATGAATCCGCTCCCCACGGTGCCCAAGCCGTCTTCCGCCATGCTGCCAATAAAGTCTCGCGCGGTCCGCCGGAGGGGGGTGGCCCCAAAAGAGGAATCATGCCCCCACTTCCCATCCCTTTGCCCCGCTCATATCAAGCACCACAAAGACTCCATCAGGAACCCATCCCCTTGCACCTTCGCGATCGTCGAAATTTGCCCTGGGCCATTGTCACGGCCGTTCTGGCTGCACTGGCCGCCGTCCCATGCTTCATGCGCGCGTTCCTGACACCTCTGCCCATGACCGGCGGGACCACGCTGGGGCTTTGGTATGGTACGGCGGCAGCAGTCTTGATGCTCTCCGTGGGCTTAGTGTTCGTGGCGCTGCGAGCGCGCGACCGGCGGTTGCCGCAGCCGGGATGGATTGCGGCCGTTGAGCAGTTGATTTGTGTTTTGTTGTGGCCGCTGCGAATGATACCGGCGTGGCGGAAGCAGCCGCGGGCGTTTTGGCTGCGCTTTCACGTCTGGTTCGGGCTGCTCAGCGTGGTGCTCGTTCTGTGCCACAGCGGCGTTCGGGCCGGCGGCTTGCTCACGATCGCGCTTTGGGTGCTGCTTGGGCTCATTGTGCTCTCCGGTGCGCTGGGGTTGCTGTTGCAGCAGTACTTGCCGGGTAGTCTCGCGCAGCAGGTTCCGCAGGAGGCGCCATTCGAGCAGCTTCCTCACTTATATCGTGGCCTTGCCGGGCGTGCCGATGAACTGGTGGTTCGCCTCGCGGCCATCGCCCCCGCCGAAACGAAAACGGAATTACTAGGCTTCCACACTGGTACATTGCGGCCCTATCTATTGGGCACCCCCAGCGGCTCGCCGCTGGCCACCGCCCTCTCTGCCGACGAGACGTTTTCCAAATTGCGGCTCATCACCGGTTGGTCGGTGGTCGAAGATCGTGCCGGAGAAGTTGAGAAATTCATTGGAGCGTTGGTGGAGCGCAAACTGGCCGACAAGGCCCTGAACCAGGTCCGCGATCTGTTCGCGCTCGAAAGCCCCGCGAAATTAGCGCAGGCTTGCAACGACTTGTTCAGCGCGGCCACACCACTGCAACCCGCAGAGTCGCAACAACTGGCTCGCCTCTGCCGCGACGCCTGGCTCGAAGACCTGGCGCGACTGTGCCGCAGCCGACGCGAATTTGCCGAGCAGGAGCGGTTGTCTTTCTGGCTGCACGGCTGGCTGGCGCTGGTCCATGTGCCGCTTTCGGCCGCGCTGCTGGTGCTCACCATTGCCCATATCGTGGCGTCTCTTTATTATTGACGTGCATGTCGCTTGCCGACCGATCGCCGAAGGCGCTTACCGACTCGCTGGAACTCGATTACTTCCGGCGGCAGCGGTGGCCGCGCCGATTGCGCACGTGGGCGGCCGTAGGCGCGGCCGTGCTGGCCGTCGTGGCCTTTATCGCCGCCGTAGGCGCCTCGGGCCAGCGCTCGTTTCAGGCGGGGCCAGTTGCCGAGCCGCATGCCGGCTTCGCCGATGATTGCGCCAAGTGCCACGGCGAATCGTTCCGCACGGCCAGCAAGTTCTGGACTTCGTCGCCGCATTTCGCCACACCCGATGCCGCCTGCTTGCACTGCCACGAAGCCGGGCGGCACGCTGCAAGGCAAACCGAAAACACCGGCACAAACGATCAGGCCAGCAACTGTGCCGGCTGCCACCGCGAGCACCTGGGCCAGTCGCTGGTGCGCTTGAGCGACCGATATTGCACCCAGTGCCACGCGAACTTGGCGCAGCACACCAGCGGCGGGCCGGCCAAGTATGCAAACACGATCCACGATTTCGCCGGACATCCGGAATTCGGCGCCTGGCGAAACGAACAGTTGAAGGATCCCGGCTCGATCCGCTTCAACCATCAGGTGCATCTGGCTTTACCAGCGACATTGCTGGATTCGGAGAAGCTTTCGGAAGCCGAACGCAAGGCACGGCGCGAGCGATTGGGAGAGATGGCGCCGGCCTTCGAGAACCTCAACCAACAGCAATGCCAGTATTGCCACGAGCCGGATGCGGGTCGCCGCTACATGAAGCCCGTCCGTTACGACAATCATTGCTCGACCTGCCACCCGCTGCGCGTTCCCATCGTCGCTTCGTGGACCGATGAGAAGTCCCGTAGTCTGGCCCTGGCAATTAGCGGCGAAAGGCTGCATCACCCCGGCCCTGGGCAAACGGCCGCGAATGTGCGCGGCGAATGCCTGGAGCACTTGTTCCGCTTTCTGGCCAAAGCGGGCACTCCGAGTGCAATGAAGCAGGAACCGGCGCGGCCGCCGATCTTGGATCGGCCATTAACGAACACGGACCGCTCTTGGGCCGAAGCGCGCCGGGCTGAAATCGAGCGCATCCTCTACCGGCCGCAGTCGGAATTCGCGCGGGTCAACGACACGGTGCTTTGGAGCCAGGCCGGCTGCGCCTACTGCCATCAGGAAAAAACAGCGCCGGACCAGCGGCCCAATGGCCTGCCCGAATACGAGCCGCCCCAACAACAGAGCCGCTGGTTTCCGCATGCCGAATTCAACCACGGCAGCCACCGGGCGATGGCTTGCACGGCCTGCCACGAAAAAGCCCAAACGAGTACGCAAACGAGCGACGTATTGTTGCCCAAGGCCGACCTTTGCAAGCAATGCCACAACCCCGCCGCGGGGGTTCGCTCCGACTGCGTGACCTGCCACCTGTATCACGACCGCACCTGCGAAAAACGCGGGCTGAATGGAATGCTGTCAGCGCGTGAGTTGGTTCCCGGTTTCGGGGGCAAATGATGGCCAAAGAAAAACTAATTCAGGCCATCGCCGAACTGGAGCGGCGCCCTTCGGACCTCACCGTGCCGCACGATCAGTTGGAGCAATACCAGGCCATTGCCATGCTGGCGGGAATTGTCAAGCGCCTGGAAGGCTTGCCGAATACGCTGGTGGTGCGTCGTTATAAGCAAGGCGAGGTCATCTGCCGGCAAGGCGAAGCGGGCTGGACCGCGTTTTACATTCTCATCGACGACGAAGTAACGAAATTCTTCGAAAAGCGCAAGCAACTCAATGCCGCTCATTCCCAAGCGCTGGATGCCGAGATTAGCCGCTGGAAGGAACACCTCGCCCAAGTCCGAACCAGCGCTGACACACCGGCATGCAGCGTGTTTGTGGCAATTCCCGCGCCGCCGAAGACCGGTGAGGCCGGCTTACTTGGTCGCCTGCTCGGCCGGCGCGAGAGAGCACCCAGCGCGCCGAAGTTCATCCCCATTGATGCCGCGACCGACCTGGATTACGAAACGAAAACTGCTTCTATTCGCTCCGGCGAGCTATTCGGCGAGATGAGTTGTTTGAACCGCTCGCCGCGCTCGGCCACCATCGTGGCCGCGCACGATATTTATGTCGTCGAAATGCTGCGGAACATCCTCGACATTCTGAAGAAAGACGCCAAGTTTCAGCAACGCTTGGCCGACGCCTACCGCCAGCATCTCTTCGACCAGCAATTTCGCAACTTACCGCTGTTTCAAGAGCTGCCGGAAGAGCAAATCAACGAGATTCGCAAAGAAATCAAACTGCTGACATTCCAGGCCGGTCAGATCATTTGCGACGAGCACGGCCGCTCCGAGGGCATGTACGTCATCCGCACCGGCATCGTGCAGGTTTTGAAGAATGCCTCGGCTCTGCTCCGGCCCGCCGATCTGCTCAACGCGACGGAATTGTGGCAGCAACTGCGGGGAACCGCGACTGCGGACCTTCCCGAACCCGATGTACAACGATCGGCGCAAATCGGCGCGTTCGCGGCCGTGCTACCCGAGGCGCTGCGGCAACGACTGGCCCAACAAGAAACACCCCGAAAGGAAGACAAGGCAACGCTGCTTAATGGACTCAACTTCTGGTTGGAGAATCCTCCGGCCTGGGAATTACTGGAATTCCGACCTATCTTTGAGCGCATGAAAGACAAGGGCGAAGCGCTCAAGAAAGACTGGAAGGCCAAGCTCGCTACCGGCCTCGCTGGACGCATCGACGCCCGGCAAGTGTTGCTCAAAACCCTGGGCTTTCCAAAGGAGAGCGAAGTTCGCCAGACGGCCCGCCGGCACCTCGAAGCGCTCTTTCCAACCGAAATCGCGAAGCTGCCGGAGCGCGCCGGACCTGATTGGGTGCTGAACTACAGCGGCCGGGGCGAGCCGATTGGTGAAATCAGCCTGATCGACGATTCGCCGCACACTGCCACCTGTGTGGCCTTCACCCACCCCGACCACGAGGCCGAAAACCCGGAAGACGACCGCGTGGAAGTGGTCTGGCTGCCGGCCGAGGTCTTTCGCAAGATGCGCGCGCTACCAGCGGTCGAAAAGCACCTCAGCGCCCTGGTGAAGCGCCGCAAGGCAGCCTCGGTGGTCAGCGTTGCCCCGGCCCCGGACCGGCCGCCGTTGCAATCGGCCCGCTTCAATGAACTCGGCCTGGTGCAGGGCCAGCAACTCATGCTCGTCGACCTCGACCGCTGCACCCGCTGCGACGAGTGCGTGCGCGCCTGCGTGAACTCGCATACGGACGGCCGCAGCCGGCTCTTCCTTGATG
>Ga0070732_10002283_pt1 | contig 10397 bp, 9 predicted proteins | sample Coa_R1_5_FD_66449 | JGI IMG/M metagenome (GOLD analysis project Ga0070732, IMG submission 66449) | Surface soil microbial communities from Centralia Pennsylvania, which are recovering from an underground coalmine fire - Coalmine... | ecosystem: Environmental > Terrestrial > Soil > Unclassified ...
TTCGGCATTGGAGTCGACCGCATCGCGATGCTGCGGCATCAGATCAACGATATCCGCCTGTTGTACGAAAATGAGGAAGCTTTTTTGCGCCAGTTTTGATGGCGGCGAAGCCCTACAATGATCATCAACACTGGATGGCTGCTCGACTACCTCTCGCCGCGGTGTCCTCTTCCGGACCTCCTCGCCGCGCTGCCGCGCGTGGGATTGGATGTCGAGGCCACCCATATCCTCGCGCGCGAACTGGCCCCGGTGCGCATCGGCTTCATTCGCTCCGTGCGCCCGCTCGAAGCTGCGCCCGGCATGTTCGTCTGCCAGGTCGAGGTCGCCCGCGGCGACGTGCGCGCCATCGTGTGCGCCTCCGTGCATCCCATTGAAGAGGGTTGGGGCGTGCCGGTCGCGCTGGCCGGAACCGAGCTGCCCACCGGCGTTTCGATCCGCGAAGAACATTTTCACGGTGTTTTGTCGCACGGCATGATTTGCCTGGATGGCGAGCTCGGCCTGACCGCCGCCGCCGCCGGTCTCCAGATATTTCACGATGAGGCGCTGCTCGGCATAAGCCTTCCGGAAGCCGCGCCCGTGACCGAGGCGCTGGTGCACGCGAAGGTTTATCCCAACCGGCCCGATTGCCTGGGACTGGTCGGCATCGCGCGTGAAGTAGCCGCCATGCTGGGACTCGCATTGGTTCTGCCCGAGACGCCGTTGCCCGCTGCCGCGAGCGACGCGGCCATTCCAGTCGAGATTCTCGATTCCTCGCTGTGTCCGCGTTACACCTGCCGGGTGATCTCCGGCGTGCGCGTCGCAAAGTCGCCCGCCTGGATCGCCAGCCGCCTGCTCGCCACCGGCTCCCGTCCCATCAACAATGTGGTGGACATCACCAACTTCGTTATGAAGGAGTGGGGCCAGCCGTTGCACGCTTTCGACCTGGCCAAGGTGCGCGAAAAAGTGGTTGTCCGGCGATTCAAGCCGGGCGAGAGCCTCCAACTGCTCGACGGCCGCACAATCACCGCTTCCGCCGAAGACACGCCGCTGGCCATCGCGGACGACGTCGCTCCGATGGCGCTGGCCGGCATCATGGGCGGCGAGCCGACCTCGATTTCTGACACCACCGCCGCCGTCCTGCTCGAAGCGGCGTACTTCGAGCCCACCGCCATTCGCCTCAGCAGCCGTCGCCTGGGAATTGGCACGGACTCCTCTTACCGCTTCGAGCGCGGCATGGACCCCAATGAAACCCTGGACGCCGCGCGCGACCGCGCCACCGCGCTGCTGTTCTCCGGCGCTGGCGCGAAATCGGCCGGCCCGGTGACCGATGCTTATCCGCAGCCGGTGAAGCGCGCAGTGTTTTCGATGCCTGCCGAGCGCGTCGGCAGTTGCCTGGGCATTACCGTGACGCGCGATCAGACCATCTCCGCGCTCGAAAAACTCGGGTACCGTTGCTCGGCTGACCTGAGCGCGATCGAAGTCCCCACCCGCCGCGTGGACGTGAACGATGCCGTGGTGCTGATCGAAGATGTGGCGCGCGTGATCGGATATGACGCCATCACCGGCACCCCCAGCGCCGAGACGCCCACCGCCGGCGCAACCACCGCTTTAGACGCCGCGCGCCAGACCATCCGCGGGCTCCTGGCCGGCAACGGATTCCTCGAGCTGCGCGGCGTTCCGCTCGAGCCACTCGAGGGCGAAGCGGACTTCTCGCAGGTCTTTTCCCAGATCAAAGGCGCTTCCATCGCCCTCACCAATCCGCTCAATGCCGATCTGGCGCGCCTGCGCCGCTCGCTGGTGCCGTCTCTCCTGAAAACCGCGGAACACAATGCCAAGCGGCGCTCCACCACCTTCCGCTATTTCGAAATCGACAAGATTTTTTCGCGGCCCTCCGCGGAGCCGGAGGAGCACTGGGCGCTCGGCCTCCTGCTCGGTGGAGCGCTGAACGATTCGGATTGGTCGACGCGCCGCGACGTTGACCTCTTCGACCTCAAGGGCGTCGTGGAATCGATTCTGGAGACCCTGCGTGCCCCCCGCGCGTCCTTCACACCGGCTTCGCTTCCAGGCTACGCCGGGGGAACCGCCGCTCAGATCGCCGTGAACGGAGCGTCCGTGGGATTGATCGGGCAGATCTCGCCCGAACTACTGGCGCCGCGAAAAATTCAAACGGCGGTGTTTGCGGCGGAGCTGTTTTTGGCCCCGCTCGCCCCGGAGACGCGTTCCTCCGCGGTCTTCGAACCGTTGCCGCGATTCCCCGCCGTGTTCCGCGATCTCTCCTTCGTGGTGAAAACCGCCGTTGCCTACGCCTCCATCGAGCAGGCCATCCGCGCTGCCGCCGGGCCAAATTTGGAGACGCTCGACTGCATCGATGTCTTCGACGGCAAGGGAATCGTCAAGGACAGCCGCAGCCTGGCCGTGTCCATGGTCTTCCGCGCATCGGACCGCACGCTTTCCTCCGAAGAGGTAACCGCGCAGGTGGATCAGATCGTTGCGCGCCTCAGCGCTGAGTTCGGCGCCGAGCTCAGAAGCCGCTGAAAGCCCCTCGTTCCCAAATTAGTCCGTCAATAATTGGCCGCCGACGACGCAGATTTCACTCACTACCCCATCCGGCGCAGAAGCCGGATCTGCCCCGCATGATACAGGTCGTGAGCCGCGGCACCCCGGATCAGATAGAGAGTCGAGCGCCACTTCGCTCCGCCCTCGGGCGAACGCGGTGAAAGCTGGGCGACCGCTCGCCGCAGAGCCGTGTGCTCGGCGACTAAGATCCCGATGTCGCGGTTCCAGGCCGCTTCCGTTTGCTCCACCGGCCGCTTTAAAAAATTGCTTCCTTTAAGCACAAAGGAGCCGCGCTTTTCACTCGTGATACGGCGCCGGACCACGTACTTCCAGTAGGCCGCGTGCAAGGTCAATTCCCAGATATTGTGGCGGCCCGGCGCGGGCCTCCAGGCGGCTTGCGCCACCGTCACGCCGCGAATCGATCCGCGCAGGTTCGGGCCGTGCCAGGACTTCTTGTCGAACGCTTCGTCCAGCAGGTCGAGCAGCAAACGTATGTCGCGATCGAGGTACACGATTCTCCGGATCAATAAAACGAGCGCCCGTGCATAGGATAATGCTTTCGATTCCGCGTCCACAGAGCGGCGCGGTGCTGTGCGGCGGCGGCCGCGATCAATGCATCGCCCAGCTCGACGCCATGGCTCTTATGGTATTCGCGAAGGTATACACCGGCACGCTGCCCCGTTGGTGCATCGATAGGGACGCAGCTCAAAGCACCGAAAAGTTTCGCAATCGCCGTGTGTTCTCTCGGCCGGGCGCCGTGCCAGATCTCCGCGACCGAAACCGGCGAGCACAGGACGGCATGGGACGAATTGGCAAGACCCGTCCACTTCTCGAGGATTTCGGTGTCTCTGCCTCTCAAGACCTCGATGATAACGTCGGAATCGATCAGAATGGTCATGCACCGGAGATTCTCCGCAGCCGCTTTCCGCGCCGAAGTCCTCGCACGTATGCAGTTGAGTCGCCGATGTCATGACGCCCCTTCCATAGGCCCACGGCCGCATGCATTGCGGTCTTGCGCTCGTCCAGCTTTCCGAGATATCGCTCCCGGATGGCATCCCGCACGAGCTCCGACATCGTGGTTCCGCCGCTGCGGGCTCGCGTGCGCAGGGCGTTCCACAGGTCGTCGTCGAGATAAAGCTGGGTACGCCTCATGATGTATAGTGTACATCATCGCCTCCGGCGAGAAACGGCGGCCCGCCGGTCCCTCAATACATGGCGGCTGATTTCCGGGCCGCCTGGCCGATCAAGCGCTGAACCGCTCTGGACACGGCCCCCACGTGATACGCCAGCAGCGCCGTGAACAATCCTGGATGCCGCTCGAACCTGCGCATGACTTCCGCCCGCGCGCGCGGATGCTGGTCCAGCAGCAACAGGAAATTCGCCATCAGCCTCGGCCGCCGCATGATCCGCCGGTGCGCGATTTCATACCCTTCCAGATTGCCCGCCGCCAGCGCATCCGCCAGCGCCAGCGCCTGCTGGAAGGAAAGACACATGCCCTGGCCGGTGATGGCGTCCACCGCGCCCGAGGCGTCGCCCAGCAGCGCGATGTGGCCTTGCGTCACCGACGGCAGCTTGCGCATCGCGGAAATGCCGCCGCGCTCCAGCGACAAATGCGGGGCGCCCGCCAGCCGCGCGGCCAGCTCTGGAAAATATTCGAGCACGTCGTCGATCCGCAGCCCCGGATCGCGGCATAATAGCGCGATCTCCACTTCGCTCGGGCCGACCGGCGCCACGTAAATCTGAAACCCCGGCCCCCAGTGCACCTCCACCATATCCGTCCACGGAGCCGTCTGGTAATGCCGCCGGAATCCGTAGCGCGCGCGCCGCTCCCAAATCTTGAAGCCGGCCCAGCTCCGCACGCGCGAAGCCCCTCCGTCGGCCCCGATCAGCCAGCGGCAGGAAACCGGCTCCTCGCCCAGCACCGCGCCGTCCGGCGTCAAGCCCTGCGCTGCGGTTCCCCAGCGCAGCTCGACGCCGGCTTCGGCCGCGCACTCCGTCAGCGCCCGATGAAGCTTGGTGCGGCGCGCCGCCAGTCCGCAGCTCCGCCCGAAGCCGGCTTCCACGGAAATCTCGCCGTCCAGGAAACGGATGCCTCGAAACGGCAGTCCCATCTCCGCGGGAAGCGGCACTCCCAGCGCCGCCAGCGCGCTCAGCGCATCCGGCATCAGCCCCTCGCCGCAGGCCTTGTCGATGGGAGGATGCGCAGGCTCGGCCAGCGTCACGCGGAATCCGTGCCGGCGCGCGGCGATGGCAGCCGCCAGGCCCGCCGGCCCGCCTCCGATCACCAGCACATCGGTATCGAACTGCCGCACCAGTCTCTCCAGCAAGCGGCGTTCACCAGCGCAGCAGCACCACTTCGGAACAGAACCCCGGACCCATGGCCGCCATGACGCCCAGAGTCCCCGGCGCCGGACGCCGCCGCATCAGTACCTCTTCCAGCACCACCAGCACCGAGGCCGACGACAGGTTCCCCATGCGCCGCAGGCAATCCCAGGAAACCTTAGCCTCGCCGTTGTGCAAGCCCAGCGCGTCTTCCGAGGCCTCCAAAACTTTGGGGCCGCCGGTGTGCATCACCCATGAGCCGACCTCGCCGCGCGTGAAGCCGTGCTGGGCCAGCAGCGCGTCCACGTCTTCGCCCAGGTGCCGGCGAACCACGTCCGGCACCTCGCGCGAAAGCACGATGCGGAATCCTTTTTCAGAGACGTCCCAGCCCATCACGTCCTCGGTGTCCGGGTAAAACACCGAGCGCGTGGCGAGGATCTGCGGTCCGGGAAGGTTCACCGCGGCCCCCGCCACCACCACCGCCGCCGCGCCATCTCCGAACAGGCCCGACGAAATCAGATTCGCAACCGTCAGATCGTCCTTCTGCAGCGTCAGCGAGCACAGCTCCACGGAAAGCAGCACCGCCACCTGGTCCGGATAGGCGCGCACGTAATCGGCGGCCCGCGCCACTCCCGCCGCGCCCGCCACGCAGCCCAGGCCGAAGATGGGCGTGCGGCGAATGTTGGGAGACAGCTTCATCCGGTTCACCAGCCGCGCGTCAATCGAGGGGCTTGCGACCCCCGTCACCGAAACGAAAAAAAGCGCGCCGATTTGTTCGGGCTCAAGGCCGGTGGGCGCCAGCGCCCGGCAGATAGCCTGCTCGCCCAATTCCTGCGCGGCCTCGATCCACACCCGGTTGGTCTGGCCAAAGGTGTTCAGATCGTAATAGCATTCAATCGGCAAGACCAGATGCCGCCCGTCCACACCAGCGTGGGCGTGGAGTTGATCCAGAATCCGCGGGTTCGGCAGGCTGTCTTTCCAGTACTCGCGGAGCGCCGCCAGCAGCACTTCTTGAGGATAGTAATTCCGCGGGAATGCGCTCCCCGCGCCGACAATTTTCATAGTTCCATCCCGGCTTCCGTCACTTGTCTCCTTGGACGACGTAAACCGGGCGGCGCGGTACATCGCGCTTCCTGGTTCGAACTACTGTATCATTTTAGAGGCTTCTAACTGGGCGGGTCCGTGATCCGTCCGTTAGGTGAGGGTTGGGTACCAAGCGCCTTAGTGGGGCGGGCGCCCTCGCCCGAGTTCGGCCCCCCGGCCGAACTCTTCCTTTTACGGACGGATTACGCGCGGGTCAGACGCTGACCACCGGGCAGGGCGAGTGCCGGATGATTGGGTAGGCGTGGTTTCGCAGCCGCCCCAGGGGTCCGTCTACGGCGCCGCGCCCGATCACCAGAAGGTCGGCCTCGGCCTCCTCGGCTGCGGCGCGGACCGCATGGGCAACCTCGCCGGCCACAATCGATACGGCCGCCTGCGTGCCCTCGCTGTGCTGCAAGCGTTCGATCTCGTCGCGCGCGGCGTCTTCCAGATCGGGCGTCCAGTCCGGAATCGGGGCACCTACTCCTGCGGCCAGCGCCAGAGGCGTGGCGTGGACAATCGTCAGGCGCGCCTGGGTGTCGGCCGCGAATTGCTTGGCCCACTGCAGCGCCGGATGGCTCCGTTGGGACAGGTCGACCGCGCAGACGATGTTCCGGAATCTGGCATTCTGATGGCTCAGCGGCACCTCGGTATGCGCGTCGGTCCACACCGGGCACCCTGCGTCGCTCAGAACCTTGAGAGCCACCGATCCCAGCAGCAAGCGGCGGAAGGGTCCGTAACCGTGCGTCGGCATCATGATCAAATCGATTTTGTGTTCGTGAGCGAACTCAACGATCTCCTTCCCCGCGTCGCCCTGGGTCAGCCCCCGGCATACCGACATTCCCGAGAAGTGCGAATCGGCGAAAACATTCAGGTCCTCCTGGGCCTCGATTCGTTGCTCGTCGGTGGCATCCTCGGGAAGCACGTGCAGCAGCGTCGGCGCGGCATGGAACTGGCGGACGAAGCCGGCCACCATGGGCGCGATGGCCGCGCAACGCTGGGAGAAATCGATGGGAAACAGGATCTTCTTAGGCGGGTACATGCTTGCCTCCCGCCCTCAATCCCGTGCATTTGAGGGGCCATGACCCAGATGGACTAAGATAAGAGCCTTAGCCAGCGCCTGCATGGGCGAGTTGAGTCAGATTCCCCAGTTCCCACGCACATAGATGGGTCTTTTTACGGAGGGAATACGGCTCTCAGCGAAGATTATATTTGGCCATCTTGTAGCGCATGCGGTCGCGGCTGATGCGCAGGATCCGCGCGGCCTCCGATTGGTTTCCCGCCGAGCGCTCCAGCGCATCCACCAGCAGTTCCCTCTCGTGATCTTCGAGAGAGGGCGAGGAGCCCGACGGTTCGAGCGAACCGTCCGCCGACGCCTCGGCGGCCATCTTATGACCCTCCCCTCGCCGGATGGTTTGCGGCAGATCCTCAACGTCGATCGTTTCGCCCATCGCCATCATCGCCGCATGGCCTAGCGCATTCTCCAGCTCCCGGATGTTCCCCGGCCAGGAGTGCCGCGCCAGCACGATCTGCGCCCGCCTCGTCAGCCCCTTGATATCCTTGTTGAACTGTTCGGCAAAGCGCTCCAGAAAATACTTTTCTAGCAACGGCAGATCTTCCTTGCGCTCGGCCAGCGAAGGTGTTTTCAACTCCACCATCGCCAGCCGGTAATACAGATCCTCGCGAAACTGCTTGTGCTCGATCAGGCTTTCGACGTCGCGATTGGTAGCCGCAATGATGCGCACGTCCACCTTCCGCGGGGTGACCGAACCGACCCGCGTTACTTCCTGATTTTGCAGCGTCCGCAGCAGCTTGGCCTGAGTGGCCAGCGGCATGTCGCCGATCTCGTCCAGAAACAGCGTGCCGCCGTGAGCGAACTCCACCAGCCCCATCTTATCCGCGGCGGCGCCTGTAAAAGCTCCTTTCACGTAACCGAATAGCTCGCTTTCAAACAGCGTTTCCACCACCGCCGAGCAGTTGCAGGTCACGAAGCGTCCCTGGCTGGCCGGGCTCAGGTTATGCAGCGCCTTGGCCACCAGGTCCTTTCCGGTTCCCGTCTGCCCCGTGATCAGCGCGGAGCGGTAATACGGCGCCACCCGGCGGATGCGGGCGAACAGGTCCCACATCAGGGGACTGCGGCCGATCATTCCCTCGAAGCGGCACGTTTCCAGGAGCTCGCGGTCGATCTCGGTGGTCCGCAAGCGCTGGCGCGCGTCCACCAGCAGTTTTTCCACGCGGCTCCTCAGCGCCGGGATCGACACCGGCTTGTTCAGATAATCGCAGGCGCCTTTCTGGATCGCCTCCACCGCCGTCTCGGTGGTGTAATGCGCGGTCATCAGGATGACGTCAATCGCGGGATCGAATTCCACGATGCGCTCCAGCATTTCCAGACCGCTCAGCTTGGGCATCACCAGATCGAGGAGCACGATTTGAGGATGCTCGTGGTACACCAGTTCCAGCCCCTCCTCCGGATCGGTGGAACTGAAAATAGTCAGACCATCCTGTTGAAGAGCCTCGGAAAGAAGCTCCAGGCTGGAAGGAGTGTCGTCAACCGCAACCAGTTTCACGTTTGGGCGTATCGGCATGTTCTTGAAATCACCATGTTACCGAAGCAGGGTACCTGCTTGCGCTAGATTGTAGGAGACCAGTGCGTTGAATGGGGCAGGCCCGTGGCCTGGTCCCTCCGGTTGAATAGCGGCGATTGCGACGGGACGGCCTGCGGCCGGCGCGTTCGCCGGCCTCCTAGGTTGTGAAATCCAGGCCGCGCCAAGGAGAACCAGGACCGAACCAGATGTCAGAGTCATCGCCCGTCATTACGGCCCAGCGCTTTTCGCTCATCCTCGAAGCGGCTCCCGATGCCATCCTGGAGGTGGATGGCCAGGGCCGGATCGTGCTCGTCAATCCCGAGGCCGAGCGCCTGTTTCAGCGCTCCCGCGACGAACTGCTGGGCCTCCCGATTGAAGCGCTGCTACCAGAGCGGTTCCGCGGCCGGCACGTTTCCGATCGCAACCATTACATCAGCCATCCCGTTCGCCGCCCCATGGGCGCCGGGCTGGACCTCTATGCCCTGCGCAAGGACGGCACCGAAATTGCAGTGGATATTAACCTCAGCCCCCTGGCGGGGCCCGAAGGTGACCATGTACTCTGCGTGGTTCGCGATGTAAGCGAGCGCCGCGTGGCTGAAGAGAAGATTAAGATGCTCAATCAGAATCTGGAGCGCCGTTCTTCCGCATTGGCCCAGGCCAATGCCGAGCTTTCCGTGCGAAACCGGGAAGTGGAACGCGCCGACCGGCTCAAGAGCGAGTTTCTGGCCAGCATGAGTCATGAGCTACGCACCCCGCTGAATACCATCCTGGGGTTCTCCGAGTTGCTTTCCGAGCAGAGCGCCGGCGCTTTGAATGAAAAGCAGAAGCGTTATTTGACGCACATCCAGCGCGATGCGAACCATTTGCTGGAGCTGATCAATGACATCCTGGACTTGTCCAAGATCGAGGCTGGCCGGCTCGAACTTCGCCTCGAGAAATTTCCGATGGCCGAAGCCGTGGCCGAAGTGTTGACCGGTATCCGGCCGCTGGCCGTCACCAAAGGCATTGCGGTCGAAAACAACCTGCATCCAACTCTGATCCTGGAGGCGGATCGCGTGCGCTTCAAGGAGATTCTCTATAACCTCTTCAGCAACGCGATCAAATTCACAGCGTCCGGCGGCCGTATATGGATTCAAGCGTCCGTCGAGGACGGTTTCGCGCGCCTGGAGGTGGGCGACACGGGGATGGGCATTGCGCCTGAAGACCAGCGAGCGATCTTCGAGAGCTTCCGGCAGGCCAGCGCCACCACCAAAGGCGTGCGCGAGGGCACCGGTCTGGGCCTGGCGATCACCAGGCGGCTGGTGGAGCATCACGGCGGGACAATCTGGGTGCGCAGCGATCTGGGCCAGGGTAGCCGTTTCTTCTTCACCATTCCGGTCGTTGAGCAGCAGCCGGACAAGGATCAGCCGCAGGTTCGGGCCGCGCCCGCGCCCGTACGGGTGGCCAGCGGTAAACGAGTTCTGGTGGCGGATGACAACCCGGCCGGGCTCGAACTGGTTCGCGAAAGCCTGAAAGATTACACCTCGGCTGTTATCGAGGCGTCGAACGGCCGTGAGGCCCTCGAACGCATCCGTTCATCGCGCCCTGATCTGGTGCTGCTGGATATTCAGATGCCGGAGATGGACGGCTACCAGGTAGTGCGCGCGATCCGCGTCGATCCGGCGCTTAAAGATCTGCGCGTGGTGGCGCTGACGGCGTTCGCCATGGAGGGCGATCGCGAAAAGGCGCTGGAGGCGGGCTTCGACGACTACATCACCAAGCCGGTGACGGTGTCGAAGCTGAAGGCGCAGCTCGATCAGTAGTGGGGCCGGGCGCGCTCAACGCATGCCTCGCCCACCGGTGTTGGAGCGGCCGGGCAGGCTCGCCCTTCGAGAA
>Ga0070732_10002286_pt1 | contig 10391 bp, 12 predicted proteins | sample Coa_R1_5_FD_66449 | JGI IMG/M metagenome (GOLD analysis project Ga0070732, IMG submission 66449) | Surface soil microbial communities from Centralia Pennsylvania, which are recovering from an underground coalmine fire - Coalmine... | ecosystem: Environmental > Terrestrial > Soil > Unclassified ...
GCGCCCCCGGTGTATACCAGCGGAGCGCAGCAAGGCGCGGTGCGGCCTGCCGGGCAATCGGCAAGCCGCCGGTTCAGGCGACCAGCACCACATCGTCGGCGGCACGGGCCTTCGCGTCGGCGGCCTTTTTGGTCTTGCCCGCCCGCGAAGGCGGTTGACACAATCCGCAGACGAAACCGTGCCGCGGATCATGCGCATGCGCGACAAAATGCCCACGACAGCGCGAGCACGGCGTCATCTGCAACATGCCGGAGTCGAAGAAGCGCACTAACGTCCATGCGCGCGTCAGGCTCAACACGGGCTCGTCGCTCTGCAACTGGACGTGCTCCATATACAGCCGGTAGCTCTTCACGATCGACTGGATCGTCTCGCAGCCGCCCTGCACGCTCATGAACCGGTAGACGTTATAGAACAGCGACGAGTGGATGTTTGGCTGCCATGTCATGAACCAGTCGGTCGAGAAGGGCAGCATGCCTTTGGGCGGCGACGCGCCCTTCAGCTCCTTGTAGAGCTTGATCAGCCGGTCGCGCGACAGGCTCGTTTCCGCCTCGAGCAGTTGCAAACGCGCGCCGAGTTCGATCAGCTCGATCGCCAGGGTGATTTCCCTGACTTCCATCACCACGCTTTTATGTGCCATCCGCCTCTTTTCCCGCGATGCTGCTGGATTGAGTGGGGTGCGAAGCGGGCGTCAACCGATCTGCTCGGTCGGCTGGCTCGCCATCAGGATCGCGGAATGGGCCTGGGCAATGGCGCCCTGCTTGCCCTTGTCGGCAAGCGACGAAAGAATCGCGTGGTCATCGAACCTGAAGCGGCATAGCACCTGGTTCGATGCGGCCAGCTTGACGGTCTGCGCGAGCGACAGATTCGTCAGCACGTCGGCCAGCTGATCTGAAATGCCCATGCGGAACATTCCCATGGGCTTGTCCTCGCGAAGAAGGCGCTGGGCCAGCAACAGATAAGACAGGTTAACTTCTCTGATCTCACTGAGCATTTCGCTTGTTGCGCTCATCATTCCCCCGAGTGTCGATCTGGCTTGGTCTGGTCTTGCGGAAACGTTTGCTCGCTCGCATGCATGACAAACGCACGAACGGCCCGTTTATGGTCTTGCCAGCATTGTGTCCAAAGGGAATACGAACGGAAATCGGAAAGACGCCCCGTCGTTCTGACGGAAAACTCCATTAATACTGTAGGAATTTTTCCTACAAACCGGACAACGTGGGGATTTTGCGGGGATTTTTGCCGCACCGGGCGGCGTGGAGAAGAATTCGCCGGGATTATAGAGCGTTTTCATCACGCTGCAAGATATGCGTGATAGATCGATCCGGGCTCTCGCCTGCTGCTCCGCAGGATGCCCTCCGAAGTGGCTGAACGCCTTTACTGGCAAGGGTTTTCCACCTCCAGTACAGCCCCGTTACAGGGCGTGTATCGCGCTGTAACAACATTAAGCGTTTGAAAAATACCTCGAAATGCGGCGGCCGATCCTGATAATGAACGTCAGGGATAACCCGATCCGGTTCGGGCATGTTCCTCGTGTGGCGACCAAAAGAAGCTCACCCGCCCGACCAGGCATTTGCGTGTCGCTCGACCTGAGCGCCGTTGCGCGAAGCCTTTCTGAACAAGGAGAACCGCATGCGAATTGCACAGATTGCGCCGCTTTATGAAGCTGTCCCGCCGAAATTTTACGGCGGCACGGAGCGCGTTGTGTCCTACCTCACCGAAGCGCTTGTCGATCTCGGCCACGATGTGACGCTCTTCGCAAGCGGCGACTCGGTCACTTCGGCGGATCTCGAAGCCTGCTGGCCGCGCGCGCTGCGTCTTGATCCGACGGTGCGCGACGCGATGGCGCCGCATGTGTTGATGATGGAGAAGGTACGCCAGGTCGCCCACAAGTTCGATGTGCTGCACTTCCATCTCGACTATCTGCCCTTCCCGCTGTTCTCTACGCTCGACACGCCGTTTGTCACCACGCTGCACGGCCGTCTCGATCTGCCAGAACTGCAACCAGTGTTCGACGCGTTCTCCAACGTCCCGGTGGTGTCGATTTCCGATTCGCAACGGCAGCCGCTGCAACAGGCGAACTGGCTCAACACGATCTATCACGGCCTGCCGGAGCAGTTGCTGACGCCGCAAGCTCACAAAAAGCCAGAGTATCTGGCGTTCCTCGGCCGTATCTGTCCTGAGAAACGCGTCGATACAGCCATCAGGATCGCTGCCCAGAGCGGCCTGCCGCTGAAGATCGCCGCCAAGGTGGACAAGGCCGACCAGGAATACTTCAAGACGGAAATCGAACCTCTGTTGTCGCAGGCGCACGTCGAGTTCGTCGGCGAGATCACCGAAGCGCAGAAGCCCGAGTTTCTGTCGGGCGCGAAGGCGCTGCTATTTCCTATCGACTGGTCCGAACCGTTCGGGCTTGTGATGATCGAGTCGATGGCATGCGGTGCGCCGGTCATCGCGTTCAACCGCGGCTCGGTGCCTGAGGTGATCGACCACGGCGTGACCGGCTTCATCTGCGAAGACGTGCAAGGCGCGGTCGCGGCGCTGCAGCGGATCGACGAACTATCCCGGAGCGAAATTCGCGCGCAGTTCGAACGCCGCTTCAGTTCGAAAACGATGGCGCAGAATTACGTGGACGGCTATACGGCACTCGTTGAAGAAACGCGCCGCCCGATACTGCGTCGCGTAGCGGTCGGCTAGGTGTTGCGCTCTAATTGCGCGTAACTTTGCCAGGTGAATCGTTTGCGCGATTCGAAAATCGGAAAAACCACCCGCCATCGACAAAAAGGCTGCCTTTAAAGGCAGCCTTTTTTATTGGCGCAAAAGGGGCACAAAAAGGATTGATTTGCCCCACATGCCTTCAGAGAGCTTTCACACGGTCGGTTGATTACGGCTCGATCAGGAACCGCTCGCGATTCTTGCCCGCGATCCATTTTGGCGGCTTGCCCCGGCCGCTCCACGTACTGCCCGTCTTCGGATCCTGATAGCGCGGCGGCAATGGCGCCTTCTTTGGAGGCCGCCCACGCCGCGCTGCCGCGGCAAATCCGAGGTCCTGGGCGGACAGACCGTACTCGACGATCTTGCTCCGGATCTCGGCAATGACGTTCACGAGTTCAGTGCGCCGCGCTTCCTCGGCCTGCGCCTGGAGCTTCGCAATCTGAACCTTCAGATCTGCGTATTGTGACATTTTGGTCTCTGCCCTTTTCTAGGTGTCATTCGATCGGAGATTAGCCGCAAATAAAGAAATTCGCAATGCGAATTACACCTGCATATCAGGAAATCCTCTGATAATAATTAAGCACCGGGTGACTTTTAAATCGTGTGACTCTTTCTCCGAAATAATCGAAGCGACCTGCTCGGAATTGACAATTCTTGACCACGTTGCGTTGATCGTTTGTCTAGAATCGGGCACGGCGGTGCGCGTCGGCAGGTCGCCGCGCCGCTTCCCGTCTCGAACTTTTTCAGGCGAATTTTTCAAGCGAATTTTCAGGAATACGTATATGCAGTTGTCAAAACGTGTCGCAGCCGAGCTCTTCGGCACTTTCTGGCTGGTGCTCGGCGGCTGCGGCAGCGCCGTGCTTGCCGCCAGCTTCGCCGGGCCGGCTCATGGGCTCGGCATCGGCTTCGTGGGCGTTTCGCTCGCATTCGGCCTTACTGTCCTGACGATGGCCTATGCCATCGGTCACATTTCCGGATGTCATCTGAATCCGGCGGTGAGTGTCGGCTTGACGGTTGCCGGCCGCTTTCCGGCACGGCATCTCGTGCCGTACATCGTGGCGCAGGTCGTCGGCGCAGTGCTCGGCGCCTTCGTGCTCTCGCTGATCGCGTCGGGCAAGCCCGGTTTTGATCTCGTAGCCAGCGGGTTCGCCAGCAATGGTTACGGCGATCGTTCCCCGGGCCACTACTCGATGATTTCCGCGTTCATCTGCGAGGTCGTGATGACGGGTTTCTTCCTGTTCGTGATCCTCGGTGCCACGGATCGACGCGCGCCCGCCGGCTTTGCACCCATCGCCATCGGCTTCTGCCTCACGCTCATCCATCTGATATCGATTCCGGTGACAAATACGTCCGTCAATCCAGCGCGTTCGACAGGGCCAGCGCTTTTTGCAGGTGGTGCTGCGGTCGACCAGTTGTGGCTGTTCTGGATCGCGCCGCTCCTCGGCGCTGTGATCGCGGGCGTGGTGTACCCGCTCGTTGCGGATGAACGCCAGACTGCTCCGGTTTTGAACTAGTGGACTGTAACGTTTAAATAGGAAGTATCATTGCGTCTTCGGAGGACGCGATGAACTTGACCGAAACCGAAATCATGGAACTGCAACGTCGGGCCAGTGCGCGGACCGTGCGAGCGGATTCGGCGCGTCGCGCGCGCCTGATCTTGCTGCTCGCTGACGGGCTGACCTGGTCGGAGATCAGAACCAAGCTCGATTGCAGCGACAGCTACATCGATCGCTGGAGCAAGCGCTTTGCTGCGGACCGGTTGGCGGGCCTGTTCGCTCGTCACGCCGGGCGCGAACGCTACAAGGTGACCGATCGCGTTGAGGCACGGGTGCTTGCCCGTACGACCAGGCATACGCCCGCGGACGGCTCCACGCACTGGTCCACGCGCAAGCTCGCTGCCGAGCTCGGAGGCGACATCTCGCACATGACCGTGGCACGGATCTGGGCCAGGCACGGCATCAAGCCGCATCGGCTGGAGGGCTACCTTGCCTCCAATGACCCGGACTTCGAGACCAAGGCAGCCGACGTCATCGGGCTGTATCTCAACCCGCCGCAGCATGCGGCCGTGTTCAGCGTCGACGAGAAGACTGCAATTCAGGCGCTCGATCGCAAAGACCCCGTGCTGCCGCTGTCGCCCGGACGCGCCGAGCGTCACGGCTTCGAGTACTTCAGACACGGCACGCTTTCGCTGTACGCCGCCTTCAATACCAGGACCGGCGAAGTCCTCGGCAAGACCGCGACGCGGCATACCTCGGCCGAGTTCGTGGCGTTCCTGACTGACCTCGTGGCCAACCAGCCCCGCGGCAAAGAGATTCATGTCATTGCCGACAACCTCTCGGCGCACAAGACCAGGCAGGTCGATGCGTTTCTCAGCGAGCACCCGCAAGTTCATATGCACTTCACCCCGACCTATTCGTCCTGGCTCAACCAGGTGGAGTTGTGGTTCGCCAAGATCGAGCGTGACGTGATCGCGCGCGGCGTGTTCACCTCGGTACCCGATCTCAAGCGAAAGCTCATGCGCTACATCCGCAAATACAACGAGCAACCCAAACCCGTAAAGTGGAAGTACTTTGACCCAACACGTCGAATTACTCCCGATTCAATCGTTACAGGCCACTAGTCTATGGAATGCCATTCTTCAACTTATTAAATAGCGAGGCAAATTAATGACAATGCAAAATTGCGATGACTTGTCTTTGCTCGATAGCGGATTAAACGATCGCTCGGGTTTGAGCGCTCGACCTGCAGGGAGCGCATTATTCGCACTGCGCGATTCTGAACGCGCCTGTTATTTTGTCCGAAATCTATCTGGCACCTGCGAAGATCGTGGATTACACTATTTTTGCTATGCGACCTTAATGCGTGGCTGACTCACGAAGTCACAATTGCGCGGACTTTCGTGCACCTCTTCTGTGCGTGTCTGCCGACGCCAAGCGAAAAATAACTGCTTGGTGAAGCGTTTCGCCGTTCAGTTTCGCCGTTCATTACCTGGCCCGCACCTCGGCTTTCTCGCCTCACACTCCAGAACATCCGGCCGCACTGACGGCCACTCGTTCTCTCATTGCTTCCTCCGCAACCGGCGGCAGCCAGGATTCACTGCGGCATTTTTTTAATTTCATTTTGAATTGGGTGCCCAATCCAGCCAGGCAATAGGCCCCTGCGCGTCGTGATGTTAAGCGCCCGATTCGCTGGCAAGGAGATGACCGTGAAGATCAAGCATTTAAGCATTGCGTCGGCAACAGCCGTCGCACTTCTCTCGCTCAGTGGCGCCGCGCAGGCCGGCGACCACGACGGCCTTTGCTCGAACGCAACGCTAAAGGGACCGTTTGGGTTTATCGGTCACGGAGAGATTCTTGGATTGAAAACTGCCAATGGTGTGTTGCATCCGTACGACGCCCCGTCGATCCTCGATGACGTCGCCCTGGTGACGTTCGACGGTACGGGCGGATTTCAACGCACCGACTTCGGCATGATCGGCGGGTTGCCGAAAGGGGGGAAGACGACATTCAATTCGGCCCAGCACGGCCTCTACACGGTGAACTCCGATTGCACCGGCACCATGCAAATCTTTTATGACGCCGGCGGAGCCGTGCCAGCCGGCGTCGAAACTGATCTGAACATCGTCGTCGCAGCCGACGGGACGCTCATCGAATCCGTTGTCTACAGGGCGGTCACCGTGTCAGGCGCTGCCAAGGACGGTACAACGTGTCCAAAGAATTGCGAGCAAGGTGTGCAAGAGTACTTTGAGGGGAAAAAGGTCATGGTCTACGGCTTCCGTTAGTCGAGTCCCGGATGGGCTCACGCTCGCTAAGGCGCTTGCCATGAGTGGCGCTGGGCCCGTCCGTGCAAAGGCCGGACCAAGCGCCACCTGATGATCGTCTACCGTGTCGGCAAACCTTAGTCTTTGTCGACATATCGATGTCAGAATTCATTAGTGGTCTCGAATGATCGGCCAAACGACAATTGCAGAGTCGGCCAGATGCTTCTGCTCCTGCGTTGCTGGCCTCTTCCGCATTCGAAAAGACCATGAGAACCGATCCGCCGCGCCAGCTACATCTGAACGTCAATATCCTCCACTCCGGCTTTGTCCCTTCCGCATGGCGTACCGGGGACGCGGATCCTCGCGCCTTCGTCGATATCGCCCACTACGTTCGCGTCGCACAAATCGCGGAAGGCGCGAAATTCGATGCGGTGTTTCTCGCGGACAATGCATCGATCGCCGATCAGATCGACTTCCGCCCGATCACGGCGCTGGAGCCGACCGTATTGCTCGCCGGTATTGCTTCGGCCACCACGCATATCGGCGTGATCGGCACGGCGTCGACGAGTTATAACGAGCCGTATAACATCGCGCGCCGCTTCGCCACGCTCGACCATCTCAGCGCGGGCCGCGCCGGCTGGAATATCGTGACGACCGCCGATCTCGGCTCAGCCCGCAATTTCGGCCGCGAGGCCGTGCCGGGTCACGCTGAACGCTACGAGCGCGCAGCAGAATTCACAAAGGTCGTGAAGGCGCTTTGGGATAGCTGGGAAGACGACGCCTTTATCGGCGACAAGACGAGTGGTCGTTTCATCGACCCGGCGAAGGTGCATCGCATCGACCATCGCGGCAAATATTTCAGTGTCGACGGCCCGTTTAATCTGCCGCGCAGCGCCCAGGGGCATCCGGTGCTGATTCAGGCCGGCGGCTCGGCGGACGGGCGCGAACTGGCATCCCGGTACGCGGAAGCCGTGTTTTCCGCATCGCAGTCGTTCGACGAAGCGGCGGCTTATGCACGCGAACTCAAATCCCGTGCCGCAGCGTTCGGACGCGGCAACGATGCGATCCGCGTGCTACCCGGCCTCACCACCATTATCGGTGCGACCGAGACGGAAGCCCTGCGCCGTCGCGATGAGCTGGTGGACCTGATTCCATGGAGCTACAGCCTCACCCGGCTGGCCGGCATATTGGGCGTCAGCGTCGAGCGCCTGAAGCTCGACGGGCGTCTGCCCGACGATCTCTCATTGCCCGGCGGCGGCAACGGCAATCACACGTTTTTCCACGCTACGCTCGCGCAAGCACATACGAACGGGTACACGGCCCGTCAATTGATCCGCGCGCTTGCAGGCGGTGGCGGACATCGTGTCATCGTCGGCACGCCGGAACAGATCGCCGACGATATCGAACACTGGTTCAAGGGCGGCGCCGCCGACGGCTTCAACCTGATGCCGGATGTTTTGCCGGGCGGCTTGCAGGACTTCGCGGACGGCGTGGTGCCGCTACTGCAAAAACGCGGCATTTTCCGGACCGTCTACGAAGGACGCACGCTGCGCGAACACTTCGGGCTGCAACGGCCTGCGAGCCGCCACCTCCCGACACGGGAAGAAGCGGCAGCGGCTGTGTGAGCGCGCAGGTCAGCCCGTCGCAGGCTCGGTTGCCCGGGCCGGCGCGGGCAACCGCTTCATGCGGCGTAGCGACGGCGAGGCGGCCATCAGTTCGCGCGTATAGCTGTGCCGCGGAGATTCGAAAATGCGCTCCGTCTCCCCAGCTTCGACCACCCGCCCATTCCTGAAGACCAGTACCCGGTCGCCGACATGACGCACGACATCCAGGTCATGCGAAATGAACAGCAACGACATGTCGAGTCGCCTCTGCAACGCGGCTAGCAGGTCGAGCACCTGGGCCTGGATATTCACGTCGAGCGCGGAGACAGGCTCGTCGCACACGATCAATGCGGGCTGTGGCGCAACCGCCCGGGCAATCGCTACCCGCTGACGTTGTCCGCCCGAAAGTGTCGAGGGACGTCGCCCGAGAAAGCCCGCATTGAGTCCCACCTGCGCTACCTCTGCCGCGCCGTGAATAGCGCTTGCCGATCGCATCGACTTGCAACACCACCTCGTCCGATGGCGCGCGTCGCGGCGGTATAGTGAACCAGCAACGACGCGGATGCGGACGTGGTGCTGACGTTGTTCAGAATGTAGTCGAAGTTGGCTTTGACAGCCGCGGCATTGAACGGCGTGCCATCCGTGAAGTGAACGTCGTCGCGCAGATTGAACGTGTAGCTCTTGCCGTCGTCGGCGATGCTCCACGACTTCGCAAGCCACGGTGCGTAAGTGCCGTCCGTCTTCTTGCTGATGAGCGAGTCGATGTAATTGCGGATCACCCAGAAGGCATTCTGTTGCGACGACCGATGCGGGTCGAAGCACGCCGGCTCAGTGGTGACGCCCCAGGTGAGCGCCCCGCCGGCGACAGGCTTCGACACCCGCGCCGACTGTGCGGCTTGCGCTGAATCGGTCTTGTCGCAGCCGCTCAATAGCGAGACGGCTCCCACGGCAACGAGACCGGCGAGGGAAAAATGGATCGCCTTCATTTAACGGACGACCTCGGCGAGCGCGGGTTGGCCGGAGGTTGCGCCGGCGCGCTGCGGTGACTTCGCGGTCGCTGCGCCCTGCACGGCGTGAGGCAAACTGAAGCGCTCATCCGGCGGTGTCCCATTCAGATAGTAACGCCCGATCGACGCTTCCCGTTGCGCGGCTGGGTTACGCGACGCAATCGTTCTCGCATTGCGCCAATGCCGGTCGAAGCGCCGTGTTTCGCTTGTCGCCGACGCACCGCCTACTTCGAATAGCAACGTAGCCGCTTCGAGCGTCTGCTCGATCACGATCTGTTGCGCCTGATACGCTTCGAGGTCGACGGCGATGTAATCGTCCGTAGTCGCGGTGCCCTGTTCGCGCTTTTGATGCACCGCTTCCAACGCATGGGCCAGCGACTCGACCATGCTGCGCGTCGAATAGCCGAGACTCGCGAGCCGGCCGACTACGCGCTGCACCAGCGGGTTGTCGCGCGGACTGGACTGCCCGGCGACGCCGAACGTACGCGTGCGGCTCTGCGTGAACGCCACGCTGTCGCGTATGATCGCCTCGACGATCCCGGCGAGCGTCGCCAGATGGACAGCCTGAAAGTAGGCGGTGAGAAGCGAATTGCGGCGCGGTTCCGAAGCTTTATAGCGCGATACCACCCATTCCTCCGCTACGGCGACGGACTCGAAACGCGTCGTGCCGCTTGCAGTCAGACGCTGACCGAAGCCGTCCCAGTCGTCGATGCGGGTGACGCCCGGCGCTGTGGCGGGAATCACCACGTTGATGTCCGTGTCGTCATCGTGCGCGGCCACGCTGATCCAGTCGGCGTAGAGCGTGCCGGTGCTGTAGTACTTCTCGCCATTCAGACGCAGAACACCGCTTGCGGCATCCTGCGTCAAAGTCACTGAATTGTGGGTCGATCCGGTGCGCTCGGACGTCGCCGCACCGACTGTCTCGCCGTTTGCGATGCGCTCGAGCCAACGCCGGCGCTGAGCTTCGTCAGTGCCTTCGAGCCGGTATTCGATGAAACCGAAGTGCGCCCGCAGGATCTGCGGCAGGTTCGAGTCAGCAGCGTCTGCTCAATTGACGAAAAAACTGCGGCAGCGTGACGCCCGAACCGCCATAAGCGCGCGGCACACCCAGCGCGGTAAAGCCGGACTCCTTGAGTCATTTCACCGCGTCGCGAGCGAGTTCACGATTCTGCTCGCGTTCGATGCTGCCATCCACGATGCACTCGAAAATCGGCGCGTAACGCTCGTCGAGCTGCGCGTCAGTCAAAATATGCCCGGTCATAGGTACGGCATCCTGAAGAGATAATCTTCGAGAATACGTTTCACCTA
>Ga0070732_10002288_pt1 | contig 10385 bp, 3 predicted proteins | sample Coa_R1_5_FD_66449 | JGI IMG/M metagenome (GOLD analysis project Ga0070732, IMG submission 66449) | Surface soil microbial communities from Centralia Pennsylvania, which are recovering from an underground coalmine fire - Coalmine... | ecosystem: Environmental > Terrestrial > Soil > Unclassified ...
AGAACGCCGGGAATCGTCAGCATCCGTCGCGAAGCCATGCACGTTAGCGAATTCACCGCGCTCACTCAGCTCACTCAAAGTGAATAGTCTTTTCCCAGGCAATTACCTCGAACGCAGAAAAATGAAAGCCGCCCGTAAAGGGCGGCTTCTGTATTTTCAACTATCGGGGAGTTGAAAACGTTGTTACTCAGTTAAACGCGCAAGTGACAACCCCATTCTCCTGCCCAATGGAGTGTTGCCCATAGGGACAAGGATCTGCCGTGCTTGATTGCGCCGCAGCCGGCGGAGGCGGAGCACGGCGCTGCTCTTGAGCTCGACTGGTATTGTTCGGCCCTGGTACTGTACCAGGTCCGATCAAGCTGCTGGTCGTCGCCGTAGCCGGAGCCGTCGGCGCTGGAGCTTTGGGCTGCTCAGGTGCTCTTTGCGGCGCAACCGGAACCGCAGCGTGCTGCTCCGGACGCGCTGCAGTCTTAGGCGTGGCCTGCTCCATCGTTCCTGGAGCCTTGTTGGAGGCGTCCTTCCGCGGATCCTTGTAGCGCACCGTAACTCCCGAGCCCGGCCCAAGATCGACCACGCGCAGATTGTCTTCGGTCACGGTTTGCGCGCGCACGATGTGCGGCGTGATTGCAAATACGATCTCGTTTTCCTGTCGCTCTTTGTCTTCCTGTCCGAACAGGTACTTCAAGATCGGAATCTTCGTCAGCCAAGGATAACCAGCCAAAGAGTGGGTTTCCGTGTCTTCAAGAATCCCGCCGACGAGGTTAACCTCCCCGTCCTCCAAACGAGTCTCGTGCTCGATTCGGCGCTGCCCGATGACCGGCTGGCTGATTCCGCCGATGTTCTGCGTGCCACTCACCGAAGAAACTTCCAACGTCATCTTCAGCGTGACTTCGTTCTCGGAGTGGATATGTGGCGTAATGTCGATGTTCACACCCACGTCGAGGTACTGGAACTGAGTATTGACCAGTGCGCCGCCCGCTCCGCCAAAGCCTCCCCCGAAGGAGCCTGTCGCCACAGGTACGCGGTCGCCGATCTTCAGCGTTGCTTTTTCATTGTCCAGCGCCCGGATCGAGGGATTCTGAATCAGCTTCGTATCGCTGTCGCTCATGAGAAAAGATAGCGAAGCGCCGGGAATGCTGACCTGAAAGTTGTTCGCAGTTAAACTGCCCAATGAGTTCAGGGTGAACGCCCCGCCACCTCCGCCTCCCGATCCCGCAGCGCCACTCGTGCTCGGCACCATCACGATGTTTGCCGAGGTCGGAGGATTTACACCGAGCGTGCGGATTCGGTCGCGGCTCACCTGCAGCACTGCGATGTCGATTACAACTTCCGGTTTCGGTTTGTCGATATCGTAAAGTAGTTTCTGCGCCAGCACCATCTGGTCTGGTGTGCCGCGCAGAATCATCGCGTTCTGATTCGGGATCAGCTGCACGCGCGTGAGGTCAAGAATCCCCTTCAGCGTACTAGCAGCCTCTTGCAGGTCACTCGATGTCGAAACGTTCTTCAGGTAGAACGTCTTCATCACCGTGTCCTGCATTTCTTTCCGCTTCGCGGTCGTGTCGGCGGCCACCAGAATCGTGTTGCTCGAAGTCGGCTGCCAGAAGGTTTTTGTCTGCAATGCTACAACGTTGAGCGCTTCCCTCAATGTCACGTCATTCAATTCGATCGTGATTTTCTGCGGCTTGTAATCCTGGTCAAACAACACGTTGATCCCGGCTAGCTTGGCGATGGTCTTGTACACCATCGTTGAATTTTCGCTCAAGCGCAGGTTGATCAGATTGTTAGAAATCGGTGTCAGCTCCACCGGTCCGGCCATTTCACCCATCATCTTATCGAGCATCGACGGGGCGCTGGGAGCTTCGTCCTTTTTATGGGCCTGCTTGCGGATCATGTCTTCGGTTCGCCTCGCTTCTTCCTTGGCGACGAAGTTGGTGTGGTCGATGTCGGCGGCTTTCTGGAATTCCACTGCCGCTTCCGGCAGCTTGCCGCTCCCGCGCAATGCCTGGGCGTTCTTAATGTGCTCCATGGCGGCATAGAAGCGCACCCGCGTGTACGCGGTGAAGTATTTCGCATCCCTCGGTTTCAGCGCGTGCGCCTGGCTGTAAGCCTGGAAAGCTTCGTCGTACTTGTTCTCGCTCTCCGCCTTTAGGCCCTGCTTGTACGCGCTTGAAGCCTGGTCGGCGCACACCGGCAAGCTCACCGACAGAACCAATAGCATTGCCCACAAAACTTGGAGACGCTTCATGAAGTTGCTTCGCCCAGCCCGGTTGATTTTGGTAATGAGGCCGGTCGCACGACTCTCGTCATACCTGGCGTCGCGCCTCCGCCGATCACAATTGGGGGGAACAATTGACCACAATCGGGAGAGCCTGCGCCACCGGTCGGACGCAGCGAGCCTTACTGATAAACCACGAAGACCCTGCAGTATTTGTTCTAGCGCAAAGAAATCTCTTCTTATATTTTTCTTTGCTCTTCGACGGAATCGGCGCACGAAGCGCCGTTCGGCTGGTTCGTCCTCCACCGAACTGGCGTCCGAACCCCTTAATTTACAAAGTTTACTCATTTTACAAAACTTTACAATTCTGTTTGCCGACCAGCAAAGAGTAAAAACTAAGCCCTAGTAGTGTTGTCGCCGGATGCTCAGTACGTGCAAACGGATGTATTGCACAAAAAAGAGCTGGAATTTGTAAACCAGCCGTGCGTGGGCGTAAACGCTCGCGCGGCAAGATGAGAATAAGGAACCGCTTTTTCGATGCAATCTAGTCGGCCGGTTCTTCCTCCTCGTCCCCCATTGCCAGCGTGCGTTGACTGAACAAGCCTGCCATTTTCGGGGGAAACACCGAAGATTCGAGTCTTGCATGCGGAGTTATCTCTCCTGTGCGGGAATTGTGCACTGATCGGCTTTGTGCTGGTCATTTGGAGCGGCGCTATTTGCGACCGCCAGGTTCTGAAGGAGGCTGCACAGCCATGAGGAAGTCTTACCAGGTTTGGTTGCCAATTCTTCTTGTGTGTTTCACGGCAGTGGCCGCGAGCGCCCAATCGTTTCGAGTTCAATGTCCGACCAGCACGATTACCCATCCGCCCGCTCCGATTACAGCGGCAAGCGACAGTGCGGGGACAGTTACGATCATTAGCGCCTTGCAGCCCTCGGTAAACGACACTGTCGTCATCGCGGGGGTCACGCCGGGCGGTTACAACGGCACCTTCGTGGTGACGGGCGTCGGTACGGGAACTTTCACCTATACCGACAGCGCAACCACCCTCGGAGCTGGCACGGGTGGAACTGTTACCGACAATAATTCAGAACCCGCCTACAACGGCCCGACGCAATTTAGCGCCCCGACTACCGGTGTACCCGCAGGCACGGACGGGGGCTTTGTGACGCCCATTGCGGGTACGGTGAACGGCGCCATCAAGTGCCAGCAGATTTCGGGTGGTGACGGTTACTCAACGATGGCCGACGGCACGCAGATCTTCATGTTCTCCTTCGGACCGCTCTCCGGCTTAGCAGATGTCGCGGCTGGTCGGCCCTCCACTCAGTTCCCTAATGTCTTCAATACCCCATTTAGCGAGGTCAGTAACGTGCCGCTGACGCGCGGCGATCCGGCCACGACCGACGGGGCAACCAGCGGCGGCATGCCATGGACAGGCGCCCCTGGAGCGTATACTCCGGCGTTTACCTGGAACGGCGCGGTCGGCCTGGCGCCTGAAATCTCGGCGATCGTGACCGTTAGCAACCTCGAGGAAGGCCCTCTTACACCCGGCATCGGCACTATCCCTCCCACCGTCCCCGGCTGCCCCGGTAGTCCCGGGTTCCCCACCGCCGCTACTGCTAACACAGTAACGGCCTGGACCGACTCTCCCTTTAGCCTTCCCGTCGGATCACAAGTTGTGATCTCAAACGTTGTTGCCGAAGGACCCACCCCAACCCCGCCGGGCTATGCCGGCACTTGGACAGTTAGCTGTGTGGCGACAGGAACCGCCACGACTCCGGACGGGTTCAGCGAATACGCCTTCCAGTACATCGACACTACAGCAGGACTGGCGTCAGATACGGGCAATGACAATGCTGCCGTCGCCGCTGCTCCCTCGGCATACGACGGGCATGTGGATCCCCGCCCCATCATGGACGTCGGCCCGATGAACGGCAATATCCCGGCGCCCTTGGCCGCGTTTGACGAGGACGACGAGTTCTTTCTCACCCTCACCAACGTGGGCATGATCATGCGCCCCGATTTGTTCGAGCAGCACACGGTCCACTTCCACGGCTACCCCAACGCTTCCTCTTTTTATGATGGCGTGCCCGATGCTTCCATCGCCATCAACATCGGTGCCAGCTTTACCTATTACTATCTCGCGCCTGATGCCGGCACATACTTCTGGCACTGCCACATCACTCCTCCAGAACACTTGCAGATGGGCATGGTCGGACAGCTTTATGTCCGTCCGCGTCAGGATCGCGTCCCGGTCGGCGGGGATCTCTATACGTATCTCGGATACCAGAACGGGATCGAGGGTACGACGGGGCTGACGCCAGACCTGCGGACGATTTGCAATCCTTCAGCGGACATTCTGTGCAGCGCGACTATGCCAAACCTCGCAGCCCTCGCGACGAGCACCTCCCACGCCACCCGACCCGCGGCCGGTACCCTCTGCAGCGGTGCGGCGGTCGTCTCGGGAACAGAGGGGACAACGCCTGAATACGTTTACAACGACGGCGACGGTTCGAGCTGTTACGACGTCACCTACCCCATCCAGATGCACGGTTTTGACCCCAACTTCCACTTTGTGGGCATGACCTTCAACCCGGAACTGTTTGTGGACATGAAGGACAAGTACTTCCTGCTGAACGGGCGGAGCTATCCCGACACGGTGGCGGCCGGGCCGCAAGCCACAGTCTCCAGTGATGGCCAGATGCACTACTCGCAGCCGCTACCGGCCATCATCAACATTCCGGCTGGCGGGAAGGCTTCTCTGCGCCTGGTGAACCTGTCAGTCGCGGAATATTTCACCTTGCAGTCGGTAGGCATTCCGATGCACGTGGTCGGCTGGATGGCCAAGCTGTTGCGCGACCAGGATGGCAACAACACCGAGTTCTACACCAACTCGATCACGCTGGGCGGCGGCGAGTCCAACGACGTGATTCTGGATGCCAGTGACGATGGCTGCAGCGCCTACCTGGGCGCGGGGTGCGCCGCAACGCTATACCCAGCGGGCAGCGTCTTCTATGTCTACACTCCGAATCTCGACATGCTCTCGAATGACCGGGAGAACTTTGGCGGGATGATGACCGAGGTCCACATCTGCAACAGCGTGTCAACCGACACGTTTGGCAACACCTGTAATTAGGAGAGCAGCAATGAGGCCGATGAACATGAATAGCGCGAATTCGAAAACGCAACTGCTCCTGACAGTGTTGGTGGCGGTGACGCTGCTGCTGACACCCGCGGCTTTCGCTGCGGCTCCCGGGATCACGGGTCCGACCTTTTATCTGACGGCGCAACAGGCTTATCTCAACCAGCCGGACGGGGAGGCGGTCTACTCCTGGGGCTACGGCTGCGACCCGGCCCATGCGCTACCGGGCTTTTTGCCCGCGGCGATTGCCGGCGCCTTTTGCAATTCGATGCAGGTTCCCGGTCCGACCCTGATCGTCCACGAGAATGATGTAGTTACGGTCAACCTGCTGAATGGTCTTCCTGCAGCGGCCGGCAACACCTCGATCCTGTTTCCGGGCTTTCAAGTGTGCGTCGGGACAATTAGCGCCGGCGTGTGCACTCCGAGCGCAGCGGGAACAAATGGCGTGACTGGGCTCTTGACGCAGGAAGCGGCTCCTGGCGGCACCGTGAGTTACCAGTTCACTGCCTCCTCGCCGGGGACGCACCCTTATTACAGCGGCACGCAAGGCGACCTCCAGATCGAGATGGGCCTGTACGGTGCGGTAATTGTGCTGCCGGCGACTCCCGGCGGGACAGCTGGCTGCGCGCAAGGCGTAACAAATCTGTATCACTTGGGGGACTACGGATCGACGAACGGAATCGCTGGTTTTCCGGAGAATGATTTCCGGCTCTCGACTGCGGCCTACGATCACCCCAAGAGCTGCTACGACCGCGAATACCTGTTTCAGTGGGCCGAGATGGATACGCGAATCCACCGGCAGGCACAGACGCAGGTTCTGGCCAGAACTGGCTGCACGGCAGGTATGCCGGGATGCAGTCTCGACGTGCAGACTGAGCCCTACCACCCTGCATACTTCCTGATTAACGGACGGTCCATGCCGGACCTCATGGATCCGAACTACGCGTCGGAGTATCCGCACCAGCCCTACAACGGCAATCCACACATCCATCCAGGCGAGCTGCTGTTGATCCGCACGATCGGACAGGGTCGCTGGCAACATCCCTTCCACGAGCATGCCAACCACGTGCGCATCCTGGCGCGGGATGGGAATTTGGAACTCAGCCCGACCAATCCGACGACCAGTCTCTCGGGCCTTCTGATGTTCAACACGGACACGACGCCAGGAGAGTCGTTCGACGGGATCTTCTACTTTACCGGCAGGGGATTGAACTGGGATCCGTATGGCCACCACCCCGGGCCGGATACGGGCACTGGACAGGCCCTACCGGTTGCAATCGCGGGAACGAGCGAGCTCGGCACGACTGTAACGGTCACGAGTAACTTGGCTCCTCTAGTCGGTGACAAAGTCAGCATTACCGGATTTACTGGAGCCACGGCCGGATACAACGGCTCTTTCACCGTGTTGAGCAGCGCTCCGGGATCCTTTACCTATACGGACACCGTCTCAGGTCTTGCCGCCACTGCTGGCAGGGGGTTCGCCCAAGACTTGAGCGCCTCCGCCACTACTGCTACTAACGATCCTCTGGCCCATCTGGGCTGTACTCCAGATGCCAATGGCTACAACACGGGAAATAAGGCTGCCCTGAATTACTACGAGTGGTGTCAGGACCACAACAAGCCTGTCCAAGTGAATCCCTTCGGGGATGTGCCGGCGGGCGGCCCGGCCACTTTCCCCGATCCGAATGTCTTTACCAACGGCCCGTGGTACTCCGGTACCCCCTACTTTGGTCCTGACGCAAACCTGCGCGCGGCGATGCCCGCCTGCGCCCAAAGCACGGGCAGCACGAACGGCACCGGTACCTCGACTGCACCGCTCTCAAACTGTACGAACCTGCAGCCCTCGAACGTGCAGACCAATCCGGCCAACGAGCGTGGCTGGGCTTTCATGTGGCACTCACATAACGAGCGCGAGATCACGACCAACAACGTCTTTCCCGGCGGCATGTTGATGATGCTGCTGGTCGACTCACGGGAATTTGCCATTGACGAATCGCAATAAGGGCAGGCGCTGTGCCTGCCTTGGAACCCCGTCAGGTTGCGCCCCACAACCGGCGGACGAAGAACAGAATTTCAGGTTTGTGTCCAGCATGGACCGACAACGCGAGGCGACAACAATGATCCGGATCAACGATTCCAAGTCCACAGCTACACTGAAGGCCGCGGTCGTAGTGAGCGTGTTCCTTCTCTTTGCCGCGGTGATGGGCTTCGGCCAGGCGCAGGTCAACTTGACAGCCGGACCGGCCACGACAACCCTGCCCGATGGCACGGTTGTACCGATGTGGGGCTACAACTGCGGAGCTGCGATTACAGGGTCGGCCGCGACCTGCGCGCCGTTGAGCGGAGCTAATCCTCTGACGTCCGCCGCCGCAGCCGGTGCCCTTGGCGGAATCTACGTGATCAATGGCGGATCGGGCTACACGTCTGCGTCCATGGTTACCATCAGCGCCCCGACTGGTATCACTGGCGTGACCAGCGTTACGGCGCAGGCGGCCGCGGTGGTTAGCGCCGGTGGCCAGGTGATCGGCGTCAATCTGACAACAATGGGAGCTGGCTATACCGCGCCTCCCACCATCACGATCTCAGGTGGCAGCGGTGCCGTGCTGGTCGCGAGTCCAGCCTGGTCCCCGGTACTGATTACGGTTCCCGCTGCACCTGCACCCGGAGCAAGCCTGACGATCAACCTGACCAACAATCTTTCGTTTGCCGCGAACGTTCCCACATCCATCGTGATTGTCGGTCAGGTGGGCGGTGGTCTCGGGGTCTTGGCACAACGGACGACCACGCCGAGCCCCAGCCACTCCGAAGCGCAGGGGTGCGTGAGTTGGTTTATCGCCGCCATCCCGCCGGGTACCCCATGCCCCGCAGGGGGGAGCGGGACTTCAGGCACGCCGCCGGTGCAGGGGCCGCGCGTGCAATCGATGGCCACGGAGGTATCGGCAGGAGCGGCCAGTGCACTCACTTGGCCGATGCTTAAGCCCGGCACTTACCTCCTCGAGTCCGGCACGCATCCTTCGATTCAAGTGCCCATGGGTTTGATCGGAATGCTGGTGGTCACCACCGCGCCCTCGGGCGGTACGGCGGGCACAGCTTACCCCGCGGTGGCCGCTACTGCCAAGACGGCGGCGGTTCCGGCGGTGCAGTACAACGCGGAAGTCCCGCTCGAGTTCAGTGAAATCGATCCCGTGCAGAATAAAGAAGTCGACGTGGCTGTCCGGACCGCGGGTTTCAGCGAGACGATGGTGTGGTCCGGCATGCCGATCGACCCGAACACGGGTTTTCCGGGCTGCGGCAACCCGTCGTCAACTACTTATCACCAGTGCTATCCCCCGGCAGTGAATTACACGCCGTTCTATTTCCTGATCAACGGTCTCGCATTCAACAAGACCAATGCTGCGGCTTCGCTGTTCGCGGCTACGGCTGGAACGGCTGGAACGCCACCTGTTCCGGTCACGACCGGAATCACCGGCACCGGCACGCTTTTGGTGCGCCTGGTGAACGCCGGCTTGCGCATGCACGTGCCTTCCATCGTCGGCTCGCAAACCAATGGGTTTAACGGAGGGGGCGCGGCTACTGCCAATGTGAGCGGATTTACCTTGATCGCGGAAGATGGCAACCCGGTGCCGGACCTGGGGGCTCCCCGGGTGCAGACCCATGTGTTTACGCCTGCGGGCAAGACTTTCGACGTGATGATCAATACGGCAATGACGACGGCGCTTCCAGTGTATGACCGCGAGTTGAGCCTGTCGGCCAATTCTTCCGTGCGTGATGCCGGAATGCTGGCCTACATTGGTGTCAATGCCGCCGGGCTACCGATTGCGGCAGGGACGGGTGTATTCGCAGCGGCGGCAGCCAACCCGGACACCTACAACTCCGTGGTCGGATGTGCGTCCGGGGCGGCTTCCTGCATCCCCTTGGTCATTTCAGATCCGTCGAAGGGCGTGATCGCGAACGACGTGAATGTGTATGGCGTCGAGCTGTCGACTCCTCCCGCCAGCGGCACACTGACTTGCAATGCGCTACCGTCGAACCCGGTCGCGGGGATTTGCGCGAACGGCACCTTTACCTACACTCCCAATGCGGGGGGCACTCTCCCAGATACATTCGGATATTGCGCCAACGGTGCTCCTGCGGGCACGGCTGGCCTGTGTACGACGGTGGCCCTGGGTGCGTCGTCGGCTTATGGAAAAAACCCAATCGCGAATAACGTCACTTACACTTCTAAGCTGGCCACGTTCGTGAAGATTCCGTCACCCGGCGTCCTTTCGGTGGACTCGGACCCGAACAGCCTGCCGCTTCAGGTGGTGCTTTCTAGCGTTACTCCATCAGGGGTGACCATCAATATGGACCCGAATGGCGGGTTCACGGCGTCCCTAGTAGCGGCTCCAACGACAACCACCACGACTGCGACCTTTACCTACATCGCACAAAACTCCCTGGGGGAACAGAGTAATGCCGCAACGGTAACCATCAACTTTCCTCCGCCCAGCAATCTTCAGGTCAAGGTGCTGGATGCTCAGCAGTTTAACAAGTGCAACGGGGATAGCACCTGCATCAGCGGATTGGCGCCGATTGGCGACTATCGCTGGATCATTGAAGAAGACAAGACCTTCTGGGTTGACCCCAACTGCACCACCAACAGCAGTATCACCACGCCGGGATGCCCGACTATTGTAGGGGGGGCAGGCACCACTGTCCCCGCCTTTGGCGTGAACTTCCACACGAGCAACATGGATTTCGTTGCCCAAGGCTGCACCGGGCCGCTCTCTTGCGAAGGCGGTCAGACTTTCCTCAACCCGGCCACGGGAACGCATGTGCCCGCAGTGTGCGATGTTGGCAACGGCGCCTGTCGGCCGGATCCGAACGGGGGTACCTCTACGGCAGGGTTTACGGAGGTGTTGCCCAGTTCGGTGGCTCTCGATCCCTCCAAGCGCTATTACATCTCCGTGTTGCCTGGCGATGCCGCCAATCCGTTTAATCCTCCCTACTTGGGCCAGCCGGTTTGCAACACCAGTCTAGCTGGTGGAACA
>Ga0070732_10002289_pt1 | contig 10383 bp, 13 predicted proteins | sample Coa_R1_5_FD_66449 | JGI IMG/M metagenome (GOLD analysis project Ga0070732, IMG submission 66449) | Surface soil microbial communities from Centralia Pennsylvania, which are recovering from an underground coalmine fire - Coalmine... | ecosystem: Environmental > Terrestrial > Soil > Unclassified ...
ATATTTTCTTTGCAGACAATCGAATCTCGCACTTCGTGCTGCCCTGCATACCTCCCCCGAGAGCAGGGCAGCAGCCGGTGCATCCTGGTCGCAGCCGCAGTCCAGGAAAGTCATCCTCGCAATCTCGATCAGTGCATCCATGCACGTGCAATCCTTAGATACAGGGCGGGTCGGAGCTGACCTCTTACCACCGCATCTTGTGTCCTCTGTTTTGTCCTAACGGATGCAGATGATGTGGCACATTCATCCGTCGAGAAGCCTGTGCTGCCGCAGTTTGACTTTCGTAGCGCTCGCTGCTGAAGCCGTCGTAAGCTGCGTTGGTAGTCAACCGGGTGAGTTCGGTTCCGTCGAGTTTCATGCTGTAGAGTTCGTAGGCACCGGAGCCACCCAGCTCGGGGTTGCCCCAGTTCGAGCTGAACAGAATCCTCGGTCCGACTCCAACGATGCTCACGGCCATCGGATCGAAGTTGACGCCCACTCCGGATGTGAGCTGAGTTAGTCCAGTCCCATCCATATTCATGATGTAAATGTCTTCGGTCTCAGTGGCTGTGGAAGCATCCCAGCTCTCCCCGCTGAAGGTTATCTTTCTCCCGTCGGCAGTAAACGAGGGATTCTCGTCGTAGCAATCGCAAATGGCGACAGGGTTGGTAAGCAATTTCGGATTGCTACCGTCGGCCCGCATGATCACGATCCCGTCAAAGAAGTTGCCGAGAGAGTCGTAGCCCCAGGCTTCTACGGCGATTTTCGAACCATCAGGGGAATAAGTTGGAGCCCAAGTCTGGTCGGCTCCCAGTGGCATTGGCAAGACAACTTCGCCGGAACCGTCAACTCTCCGCGTAACGATCTGCCATTGTTGTGCGCCTTTTGGCCCGGGACGCTCCGAGTTGAAAACTACTTTCGTAGCATCGGGCGAGAACTGCGGCATAGCATCCCGATAGAGGTCGTTGGTGATGGCCACCATGTTGCCGCGATCGCCGGAATCGGCGACGAAAATGTCCCATTGTCCGGAATCTCCATTTTGGCCACCGTACAAGTCCACGACCGCTTTGCTCCCATCCGCCGAGAGGGCGATCGAGTAGAACTCGCCCGTCACCGGAAGATTTGTAGAGGAGTCCAGAACCGGCGATACAGTGAACACCGTGGTTGCACCAGTGGTCGTATATTTCCCTAACATGGGAGTGAATAGGTACCCGCCAGTGTCCTGCATAAAGGCGAATGAACTGATCTGCGGCTGCACCACCGGTTTATGGGAATCGCCGCAGCCGGTCAGCCATACAGCGAGACAGAGAATTACGAAAAAATGCAGAATCTTACTCACGGGAACTCTCCTTGGCGGGCGCCTCTCGGAACTGGGCTGCCTGGTAGTCCCGCCGAAGCCCGGGCACAGCCCTTTCGCTGAATGGCTCGCGGCCTCCATCACGACTGCTCGCCTCCGATCGTGCGTAGAACTCCTAGGAAATTCAGCGCAGCGTCGAGCCGACGTCGCTCAGTTGTTTCAACTGATCCTGCGTACCACAGTTCTCGTGCCCGGAGACCGATTGCCCTTTGGGCTCGAACGATGCGCAGTTTCGATTTCTTGGGATCTGGTTCCAGAACAGCTTCTCTGTAAAGAATCAACCAATTCTTGCTTCCGTCGGGGTTCACGACTCGAACTCTCCTTGCAGGTAAATATTGGTTACTGCCCCGAGAATGGCGGGCGTTCGCACAGTTATTTGCCGATTTCGAGAAAGGTCTGGTTGACTGTCTGCCGCGAGTGCCGGTGAGTTCGCGAGTCTCATTCCGGTACGTCCCGGGAAACTCGGATCCACACCGAAGTTTCATCTGCACAGTGCGTGCCAGAAGTAATGGAGCCCAAGTTGTTCAGGATAAAGATGGGAGATGCCACGCTCGCCAACTACAGACCGCCAGGCGTCAAAGGAATCGGACGGAAATGTCAAAGGCTTCGGACCTCAAGACGCATTGCTTCCCTTAGTCCGTTCAGCCTGACGAGCATGCGTCCGCTTCCGAACCAGTCCGCCGCCTTTGTTGTCTGCCGATTGGCATTCCTTTGATCATTGGAAGACGTCGCCTGATAACGGTTTGTAACCGTTTTGTCTTCTGAGCGCCCGGCAATCAACCTGCACCCACCTTCAGTGACGCCGGTGCTGCGACAACCCTGGGCGCTCATCGAGGTCGTGGTCATGAAAGCGCAAAGCAAGAGAATCCTCGTTGCTGATTGCCACGAAGACGTCCTTGTCGTTTTGGACAAGCTGCTTGAGGATGCGGGTTTCGATACAACAACGGTGTGGACTGCAAAAGACGCACCGAGGCTGGTGGATTCAATCGTTTTCGATCTTGTGCTGGTTAACAGCCATCTACCGGATGCGGACTGTGAGGAGTTGCTGACGGAGTTGCACAGAAGAGGTGAAGCCGTCGCCTGTATCGTTATGCTGCCAAGTCCGCCCGAGATGACTGACTTCAGCAGTCTTGAGGCGCTCGGAGCGCGCGATGTTGTCTGTAAGCACGCTTAGCGGCAGATCGTCGAGACGGTCAGCGAATGTCTCGCCTGCGAGAAGAAGTCGCGTCTGGCTGCCTGATCGAAGCCCGCTGAAAGCGCAGCACCAAGCAGCGCAGAAATGAGGGTATTGAACATGGAAGCCGATTATCTCGTCGCCTGTGGGGTCGTGTGGCGGAAGACGGCCGATCCCGTCGCTGGGTGGGAACTGGTCGAGGGCCTCCAAGCCGATGATCAGGAGATCAGACTCCTTGCACCAACGATTCTCGCTGATTCGGGTGGAGCCTCAATGACTTTGCTGGAGAGTGCGGTTGCGAATGGGGTGTTAACCCCCGAGTTCGCAGGCCCATACATGGCCGCAATTTTGCGCTCGCAAAACCGGCTGGGAGACTGGGTCACCTGCGAACGAAGACAGAATTGATATGCCATCGAGCACAGTGGCCGGTTGGGCTTCTTGCTGTGCTCGTAGTGGCGGTTTGTGAAAGACGTGAGCATCATGTGGGAAACCATTGCAATCATCCTGAGCCTTGGAGGACTTGAATTCACGCTGTGGTTCCTGGACCGGCGTGCCGCGAAACAGGATCACGAAATGCAGAACAAACAATTGGAAATCCTGGATGGAATCTTGACAGAACTGGCAATTCAGAATTCGGAAGATTTGCCTAAGTCGGTGCGGCCGCGATCAGAGGAGGTGCGAAGTGAAAATGCAAACGTCGGAACGGCAGATAGCACTCAAAAACATCCTGTTTGCCACTGATTTCGAGACTTCAGCTACTCGATCGCTGCCATTTGCTGTAGCCCTAGCAAAAAGATACGGAGCGAAGCTTTACGCCCTGCACGTTATACCATCGGAAGCTCTTGCTCTCGCTTCTCCGCAATCGGTCGACCAAGTCTTGGCCGAAGCGGGAGATTTTGCTGGATACAGTTTGAACCAACTTCTCTCCCCATTACGAGTTCATGGTCTTTCCTGTGATGCGTTATTAGGTGAGGGGAGTGTGGCGGAGGTGATTGAGGAGTTTGTAAAACAACGCGCCGCCGACCTGCTTGTCGTTGGGACGAGTAGTCGGGAGGGACTGGGCAAGATGTTCCTGGGTTCAGTCGCGGAAGAGTTAATTCGAGACTCACCCTGCCCGGTTCTGACCGTTGGGCGCCATGTAACGACGTTGGCGTCGTCTGGAGTTCAATGCATTATTTGTGCCACGGATTTTTCGCCAGTTTCTGCACATGCGTTGGAATGCGCCGTCTCATTGGCAGAGGAATACCAAGCACATTTGACTATGTTGCACGTTCTGGAAGGATCGCCGACCTCTCTGCAATCTGCAATTGAGTCCGCTGAGCGACGTATGCGCCAAGCTTTGCCGGCAGAGGTCGAGCGGCCGTATAAGCCCGAATTCGTGATCGAGACCGGCGCGGTGCCAGATCGCGTTGTGAACCTAGCGGCCGACCTGTCTTCCGACCTCATTGTTATGGGAGCAAAGGGCGCCGGAGCGTTCGCGGAAACGGCCAGCAGGCTGGGATCTGTCGTCCACCGTGTTGTCGCTTTCGCGTCGTGCCCGGTCTTAACGGTCAGCAACGTGCTGAGGCTGGAGAGGCAGTAGTGGGCGGAGGTGCCTTATGGATGCGGCAACGATTTTGGTACTTATCTTGAGCGCGGGTGTCATCGCTATGTTGGCATGGTTTGAGATCAACTCTCGCCGAAACACAGCGCGAATCGAATCCGAGTCAACTCAGTCAGGCCCGCAAACCTCGGAAAAGAAAACCCAGACTAAGGCTGACTCGGATACTGGGACGCGGAAAGCCGCTTAATTTGTGATCAAGATTGCTGACCCACATCGGAGTTCGTCATGTCAGAAGCTCCCGCTATTGTTACTGATGCAGATATGGACAGACTCACCCGTCTAGGTCGGGCTTTCAAGCACTCTTTGTTCAGGGATCAAAAGCAGGTTGATCTGCTCGATCAAACGCTGGCAGCTGCAGAAGTGAGATGCCCCGAGCGAGTCCCTAAAGATGTGATCAGAATGAACTCCCGTGTCCGTGTCTTCGATTTTGACAAACAAAGTAGGGGTCTATACACATTGACTTTTCCGGAGGAGGCTGACGTCTCGAAGAACATGATTTCGGTTCTTGCGCCATTGGGAATTGCGCTGCTCGGTCGAAGGAAGGGAGATGTTATTGAGGCGCAGGTACCAGGAGGAGTCAGAAAGCTAAGAGTAGAGAGAGTTCAGGCCACAGTGATCAGAACGTCCGTCTCGAAGCGCGGCCCGGCCAGGAATGCAAGCAATCTACCTCCAAAGCACGAAGCAGCTCTGAGCGCATAAGGAAGATTTGAACCCCTGACTGATAATCCGCGCCGGTCCCGGCCGACTTAAGCGGACCGACCCGAACAGCGTCGGAGCGGAGGAAGACAGTTAGATTCGGAAGAGGCCAGTTCGGATCGCCGCTCAGGAGAGAGCGATTCAGCAGCACTGGCCTGACCTACCCGCCGGCCCCGACCAGGATGGTTGCCGGTCAACTGCTTGGGTTCTCACCGGGTCGGAGCGGCGCAATTGCCGACACAAACAAAGGCCACGTTCAGAGACGAACATGGCCTTTTCCGTTTCTCACTACCGCATTCATGCGCTGTGTTGGTTCGGGTTGTTCCGTCAAGCAGCTATCAGCTTTGCCCTCGATTGCGTCACCTCTGCCTCCGCTTGCAGCCAGTCATCTAGTTCGCGCCCGTCCTCCCTCCCGTGCTCTTCGTACAGATCGTAGGCCCGACGACGAATCTCCTCTTGGAGTTCACCCGCTTCAATCTTGATAGCGGTTGCCACCGGCGCAGAAAGCGTCTTCGATGTGCGGTTTACTGTCATTTTCTCTCCTTATTCGCAGGCCAAATGAATCACACCAGCCTTCTGAAAAAGAGGCAAAGCACGTCACGGGCCAACAGGGGTTGGCATTAGCCCGCAAAAGATGAGGAATCTGCCTTGGGACTTTCCCCGCGTACTCTTCTTGTCAAAGGAGTCAGACTCGAATGTCAAAACCATCGGACAGTCCCACAGTGCGGACTCTCGATTCAGGCCGCCTGGTGAGATAGGTGCATTCGTACCGCAGATCTGATCCATCTGACTGATTTGTCTGTTCATCGCCAGCCCTGATTCGAGTCAGAAACCACAAAATCAGCATCTTCAAATTGCCCTGTCAGCAATGTCGCACTCGGTAATCAAAATGCCAGGGCTCCTAGGGAGGCAGCGAAGCCAGCCGTTGCGGCGTTATCTGCACTCCAGATCAGAGGGATCGAAAATCCCATTGCAAGACCGGCGGCCCTTTCCGCCCAAACGAGGCGTATGAAATCTCTTATGAATGGATTGGCGATATTCCAGCTTCTCCTTCTCTCGGTGTGGTGTTTTGCTACACCCGCTTCCGCGAGCTTACAACAACAAGCAAGCGGCAACCAAGGTGCGCCTTCCCCTACGCAAGCAACGGAGCAGACCCAACGCGAAATTGCATTTCTGCCAGCGAGGTCCGATGCCATTGTTCAAGGCACGGAATTCGAGGAGATGAAGAAGAAACTTGCTCCGACTAGGGCAAAAGCTGAGAAAGAAGAGATTGGCAAGCCGAGGCTGCTCATTGCTCGTGAGGAAGGTTGTAAATCTCAAAAGAAGCTTGAGTACAAACCAGGAGAGCCGATCGAACAGGTTTGTGTACAACCTAACAATAAATAAGAAGGCAAGTTGCAAGCCTTCGTTTGGCGCACTACGCGCGCGGGGATGGGTGGGATACAGTCACCAGCCCGGCAGGAGGTTCTAAATGGCCGTGAAGGACATGTTCGCATCATTGATGCGTCGCACAAACTCAACCGAGGAAGACTCCGACGAGAAAGGACGGATCCTTTGCGAGCGACTACGGGAGTTGCTCGAGTTGGAACAGAATGCGGGTGTCGAAGGAGACTCAAGCAAGTCGCTCGAAAAGGCCGACGCTGCGCTGTCCCTGACAGTTAATAACTAGGTCCATTTTGGCCGTGGATCATGATGACGGAATCATGTCCGGAGTCACTGCAGAAATCGCGACTCCTGAATAACATGATTCGCGCAGTCGGTGTTTGCGTTAAAGGTCGAAGATGTCGAGTCTGCCTCGCAAGGCTCACTCATTGGGTGTTCCGGATACTTCGCCGGAGCCTTCAGTTCTTCCCACCCTTTTTGGCGATGGTTACGGGAATTTCAAAACCCGCAGGAGCACATATGCGTTCATTTGCGGGAACACTTGCTGGCCATCGCGCTCCTTACGAAACCTACGGTCGTTCGGTGGGCTGTGATGGAGATCATATAATGATGAAGGAGACGGTGTGGAGGGCTATCGTGACCTCCGCATCTAACCGCGCATTCAGGAGTTTCCGCCTCCCTCCCTGTCGAATTTTTGCGTTCAGGCTGCGAGGCCGGCTACGCCATCGCTCCTGGATTTGGCTCTGTGCGGCGATTATCGTGGTAGTCTTTGCAGCACTCGAACTGCATTCATCCTGGCTTCAATCCCATATCCTTACGGCCATCTCCCGCCGGATGACCTACTCGGTCCGGCCTGGCCCGAGCGAATCGATTCGTTATACGCGTAGCGGCCCATATGATGAACGCCTCGGTTATTCGCGGATTCCTGACTTTGTCGAGCGGAGCAAGTCGCAAGATTTCGAGATTGAAGCACAGGCACGCCCTTCAAAGACATACGTCCTTCTGTCAGATCTTGGTGCGTTTCCTGTTTATCGTGAGAAGAATGCCGCAGGTCTTGAGATCCTCGACCGTGATGGCAACTCCTTGTTTAAGTTTCGCAATCCCCGAAACACCTATGACGCCTACCCTGAGATTCCTCCCATTGTTGCAAAAACCCTCTTGTTTATCGAGAACCGCTCCCTGCTCGATGCACGCTTTCCGCATCGCAATCCGGTCGTTGAGTGGCACCGCTTCTCTCATGCGGTCTTCGACTACAGCGTGCACGCGATCAACAGCAACCGCCCCATGATTGGCGCAAGCACCTTGGCAACGCAGCTGGAAAAAATGCGGCACTCGCCCGAAGGCAGAACTCGATCGGCAGACGAAAAGGCCAGGCAGATCTTCTCAGCATCGCTGCGCGCATACCAGGACGGTCCCCATACTCTGACAGCACAGCAGGGGTTGATCTGTGACTATCTCAATTCAATTCCCCTAGCGGCCACAACAGATCATGGTGAGGTCATTGGCCTTGGTGATGGGATGGAAATCTGGTACAGCGCGGATTTCCAAACCACGAATTCGTTGCTACACAGATCAGAAAATGATCTCAAAGAGTCTGAGAGACGAAAACACGCAGGCACGTATCGCGAGGTGCTTTCGTTACTGCTCGCGACGCGTGCACCGACGCGTTTTCTCGCGGACGAACCCGAGACCCTGGCATTGCAGACAGATTCCTACCTGCGTGTCTTGTCCAAGGAAGGAGTGATCTCGTCTCAGTTACGAGATCTGGCTCTCCAGGAGCGCTCCGTTCCTCTAGCTGGACACAACAATGTTCAGCTAGATTTCATCGAACGAAAATCGCGGGCCTCTGTGCGTACCAAGTTGGCTCCTCTCGTTGGGCTTCCGGGTGTCTATGAGCTCGATCGGTTGGACCTGTCAGTTCTCAGTACGGTTGATGGACCTGCGCAGCAAAGCGTCATGCAGTTCTTCCGCAAATTGACCGATGTCCGTGAACCACTCCAAGCGAATTATCGACAGGCAAGGTTGCTCGCTCAGAGTGACCCGCGATCCGTGATTTATGGGTTTACTCTCTACGAGCATCGCAATGGGCTAAATCTTCTGCGAATACAAACAGACAACTACAGTCAACCATTGAACATCAACGAAGGGACGAAACTCGAGCTTGGTTCGACGGCGAAGCTTCGCACCTTAGTTAACTATCTTGAAATCGTCGAAAAACTACATAAACAGTACGCGGGGGTGCCATCCCAGAAATTGAGAACCTTTACGCCTTTGCCCGAGGACCGTTTGACATCTTGGGCAATTCAATATTTTTCGACGGCGCCCGAAAAGAGCCTGAAAGCAATGCTTGAGGCCGCCCTTGATCGCCAGTATTCGGCAAGTCCTGCGGAAGGATTTTTTACGGCGGGAGGGCTGCACTACTTCCGCAATTTCGAATCGAGCGACGACGGTCGTTACATAACAGTGCGCGAGGCATTTGAGCGATCCGTCAATTTGGTCTTCGTCCGCCTCATGAGAGATATTGAGCGTTATTACATTTGCTGGAGCGAGGACTTGCCGGCCGATGCGCTGGCGCGGACGACTACCGGCAAACGACACGAGTACCTCGTCCGCTTCGCCGACGAGGAAGGTCGGGTGTTTCTCCGGCAGTTCCATCGCAAATACAGGAATGTTAAACCCGAGGATGCTCTCGAAAAGTTAGTACGATCGCGCAATCAGTCGCCGGTTGCCGTTACTGTCCTGTTCCGCTCGGTTCGGCCGAAGGCAAGTCTCGCGGAATTTGCGGCTTTTGTTCTCACCCATCTGCGCGCATCTGTCAGTTCCGACAAAGATCTCGCAAGCCTGTATGAGCGGTACGGCCCTGACAAGTTCAATTTGGCAGACCGCGGATACCTGGCACGCATCCATCCGCTCGAACTATGGCTGGTCTCGTATATTGCCGAGCACCCGCAGGCCGCACTTGCAGACGTTACGAACGCGAGTGCCGAAGAACGCCAGGAGAGCTATGCTTGGCTGTTTCGAACCCGGCACAAGCAAGCGCAAGATCTGCGGATTCGAATTCTCAAAGAGGAGGATGCGTTTAAAGAAATCTGGCGAGCATGGCAGCGCGTGGGGTATCCGTTCGAGCGATTGGTACCTTCCTATGCGACTGCTATCGGCGTTTCTGGCGACAGTCCAGAGGCATTGGCTGAACTGATGGGAATCATCCTGAGTCGTGGGATCAGGTATCCGCATACCGCCATCGAGGAATTGCGTTTTGCCCAGAGCACACCGATGGAAACGGTTCTGCGGCAACGGTCGGGAGCGGGCCAACAGGTCCTGTCTGCGGATGTCACAGCCGTCGTTCGTGAAGAACTCCTTCGAGTGGTCGAAGGCGGAACAGCGCGACGGTCCTGCTGTGGTTTCATGCAGGCTAACGGTTCTGTCGTGCCTATCGGAGGAAAGACTGGGACCGGCGATAACCGAATCAAGAGCTACGATCAGAATGGACGTTTGGTCGATTCGGAAGTTCTGAATCGAACAGCAGTTTTTTCGTTCATTATTGGCGATCGCTTCTTCGGAACTGTGTTTGTATTTGTTCGCGGAAAGCATGCCGCAGGTTACGAGTTTACAAGCTCGCTTCCGGTGCAGATATTCAAGGATTTGGAACCAACTTTAAAGCCGCTACTGGATCGTTGAAGTTGTCTGACCTCAATCTTTTATCCCCTGAGCGAGTCGCCGTGGTTAAGCGGCCAGATAGCTACTGTTCAGTAGCAAGCGAGACGAATCGTAAGAGTTTGCGCTTGCCATATATGGTGAGATCTGAGCTCAAATTATGCGTGGCGATCTTCCTAACACTGCTATGCACAACGAGTCTGTATCCCCAGGAGCCATACTCGCCAGGCGATGCACAGGAACTGGTACGCGAAGTGGTCGCGAACGAACTCGAGGCGCTGCAAACCGATCGGAGCCGCTGGAGGTTTGTTTCGCGGGCACAGCAGCCGGGAATTGATCAGACAAAGGACGTGATCGAAACCAATGAGGGCGCTCTCACCCGCCTTATTGCGGAACGCGGCGAGCCTCTGACACCGGAGCAGCAGCGGAACCAAGATCAGCGTCTCGCGCAGTTCATTCGGAACCCGAGCCAGATGAAGAGGCAAAAGCAGGAACAGGAGCGTGATAAGCAAAGATTGCAGAAGCTCCTCGCGCTGT
>Ga0070732_10002290_pt1 | contig 10381 bp, 8 predicted proteins | sample Coa_R1_5_FD_66449 | JGI IMG/M metagenome (GOLD analysis project Ga0070732, IMG submission 66449) | Surface soil microbial communities from Centralia Pennsylvania, which are recovering from an underground coalmine fire - Coalmine... | ecosystem: Environmental > Terrestrial > Soil > Unclassified ...
GCGGCACATCGCCCTCGACGATGCGCATCGCGAACCCTTCGACGACCGCGGTCTTGCCGACGCCCGCCTCGCCGGTAAGGATCGGGTTGTTCTGCCGGCGGCGCATCAGGATGTCGACCACCTGGCGAATCTCTTCATCGCGTCCGACGATCGGGTCGAGCTTGCCGCTCCTCGCCTGCGCGGTCAGGTCGGTCGTGAAACGATTGAGCGCCTCCTGCTTGCCCATCGCCGGGGGCGCCATGGCGCCGTCCTGTGCGCCGCCCGGCGCGGCGTTCGCCTGGAAGCCGTCGCTGGCCGTCATCGCCGCTTCCGGGGACGCGGAGAGCAGGCTGCCAAAATCGTCGGCGAGCGCGTCGAGCTTGATCCGCTCGAACTGACGCGAGATGCCGTACAGCCCGTTGCGCAACGACGGCGTTTTCAGGAGTCCCACCACCAGATGCCCGGTGCGGACCTGCGACTCGCCGAACATCAGCGAGCCGAATACCCAGCCGCGTTCGACCGCTTCCTCGACCTGCGACGAGATATCCGTCACCGACGTCGAGCCGCGTGGCAGCCGGTCGAGCGCGTCGGTCAGATCGCGCGCGAGTCCCGCAGGATCGATGCCGAAATGCTTGATGATGCGGTGCAGATCCGAGTCCTGCAGTTGCAGGATCTGGTGAAACCAGTGCACCAGTTCGATATACGGATTGCCGCGCAACTTGCAAAAGACGTTCGCGCTTTCGATTGCACGGAAGGCCAGCTTGTTCAGCTTGCCAAACAATGCCGCCCGCTTGATCTCGGCCATTTTTGCTAGTCCCTTGACGATGTCTGAGGTTCCACCGATGACGCCTGCGCAGGGGTCCGGGCAAACGCGCGCGGATGGCCCGTGGAGTCGGCGGGGTTGAGCAACAACTGACCCTGGTCGCCTGCGGCCGCGCCGCCCAGCAGCCAGCTCGTGTAACCGAGGCGCGCATGCCGTCCGAGCTTCAGGCGCGGCACGTCAGCCTGCCTGAGACGCAGGTTGACATCCCAGTCGAGGCCGTCGCGCGCATAGTTGCGCACCCAGTCGACGAGACGGCTCAGGCTGTCGCCGCCGGGCAGGAAGCGCTCGTAGTCGGCGATCGTCAACGGCCCGATGACGATGCGAAACTTGTGCTGGGCATCCCACACGCGCGCCCCGAGCAGCGTCGACACGCCGAGGGCCGACGAGCCGTCCAGCGCGCCGAGCCGCGAAACGGTCTGCGCGGGCAGCGTCATCCAGTGGCCGACCCATTCTTCGATCCCGACCGGCAACTGGAAGTAGCGCGACAACACGAGCTTGAGCCCCGCAGCCGGGCGCGTCGGCCCGGCGAGCAGCCCGGCGAAATGCAGCTTGGCGAAATCGGCCACCGTGTCCCGATCGCGCAGTGCGGTCTCGCCCAGACCGAACAGGCTGCCGACATAGACGGAAAAGCGGTCACGTCCCGGCCGGTCGAGGTTGACTGCCGGCTGCGCATTGGCCCACGCACGGTAGAACAGCGCCACCATGCGGTGATGGAAAATGTCGAGAAAACGCGCGAAGGTCGGATCGTTCGAATTGCGCGCGCGATCGCGCACGTATTCGGTGAGATGGGTCGGCAACGCACCGTGCGGCCCCAGAAGGCCGAAGAACTTGACCGCGAGCCGCGCAGCATGCCCGTCGCGCGCCGGCGTGAACGCGCCGAGCGTGTTCGGCTGGAACACCAGTTCCGGTTCCTGCGTGAAGCGCACCGCATCGTCGCGCGGACGCAGCGATTCACCGACGCGCGGCTTGTCGGGATGCGCGTTTTCGAGCAACCGCACGGCCTGGAAGAAGTCGAAGCGATACGCTTCGTCCTCCAGTTGGCGCAGGAGTGTCAGAGGGTCCGGCATTGTCCTGCCCTCACCGGCCAGCGCATGATCTCGCCGCGCGTGAGCGTCTTCACGACCGTCTCCGTAAACGAATTGATCGACACGTATTGCGCGAAATAGTGCGCAAGCACCGCACCGAGCAGAAAGGCACCCGCGCCTTCAAAGGCGGTTTCATCGAGCGTGACCGTCACCTGCAGGCCACGACCGAACACAATCGGGCCGTGGGCAGGCAGGCGGCGCGTCACCGCGAGCGTATCGATCGAGCGCACACCTTCGATCAGGCGCTGCGCTGCGGCGTCATCGGCCGGGCAATAGAGACCGAGCAGATCGCGCAACACACGGGCGCCTTCGTCGCGCCCCGAATCGAGCAGCGACGCGTAGTTCAGCGACAGGTGGCTCAACAGACGCCACGCCACCGCGCCGTGCGCGTAGGACGGCAACGGCCGGCTCGGGCCGCTCACGCAGCGCACGCTCTCGACCGGCGCTTCGACGTCGAGCGTGAAATCCGCCGGGCCCACACCGACTGACATCGTCAGCGGCAAGTCCCGGTTCGTGCACAGCACCTTCAGTCCAAGCTGGCGCAGGTCGCCGCGAAACGGTGCGTTCGCCGCATCGACGAGCGCGATGAAGGTTTCGCTGCCAAGATAGCTGGTGCGCGGTCCGCGCTCCTGCTGCCGGGACGATTGCAGACGCTTTTCGCGCCGGATCTGGTAGTACGCGTCGGCATCATGCCCCGTGCCGAGATCGCGGGCGTGATAGAACGACTCGAAGCGCTGCTCGGCGCCCGTACCCGCGCCGTAGCCGGTCACCTCCTCGATCTGATACACCTCGAAGTCCATCGGCCGGGTGCGATCGGCAATCACCTGATATTCGAACTGCTCGGCGGACAGCGCGATACGGTCCGTACGCCGCGAGAACAGATTGATCGCCGGCGTGCAGTAGAGCGCGAAGTTCGACGCATCGAGCGTCTGTTCGAGCATCGGGTCGCTGCGGTTGAGCAGCACGATCACTTCGATCTCGCTGTCGCCGCAGCGCCGCAGCGCCGGTTGCAGGCCGTCGATGCCGACGAACATGAAGCGCTGCGCAAAGGCGAAGTATTCCTGCAGCAGCCGGTATCCCTGAAACGACTGTTTGCTGATCGGCAGGAGCGCCTCATCGTCGGCAAAACCGATTGGCTTGACGGCCGTCGCGGGCAGGCGGGCGTGCCAGGTCGCGGGCCGCGTGACCGGCATCACGACCACGCCGGCTGTCGAACCCAAGAGACGTTCGTAGATGCGCGTCGGCAGTGCGTCCGTGCCGCGCAGGTACAGCACGAGCTGGTCAAGTTTCAGCTGACTGATCTTGAGGCCGCCTGCCGCACGCAGGCGCAGCCGCAAGCCCGCCTTGACGCCGGGCGGCAACGCGATCTCGGTGCCGCCGAGCGAACCCGCATAGGTGAAGAATTTCGCTTCGGCGATTTCCAGCGGCCAGAGCGTGACTTCGTGCGCACTGCGATACTCGCAGCGTGTCGAGCCCGTCTTGTCGAGCAGGCTGCGCAGCGCGCTGCCGCGCGCAATCCGGACACCGTGGGCGAGATTCGGATTCGTCAGGTCGGGCTGGATCCGCACGACGGCCATCGACGGCGTCGGCGCGAGATAGTGCGGATACACCAGTTCCGCCAGGTGCTGCGTGAAGCGTGGAAACTCGGCATCGATCTTGAGCTGCACGCGCGCCGCCAGAAAGCTGAAGCCTTCGAGCAGACGCTCCACGTACGGATCCGCGCATTCGAGACTCTCCATCCCAAGGCGCCCGGCGACCTTCGGAAACTCCTTCGCGAACTCGCCCCCCATTTCCCGCAGATGCTGGAGTTCCTGGCTGTAGTACTTGATGAGTTCCGGGTTCATGGTTTCAACGTGGCCCGCTCTGATCGATCACCCTGATTTCTCCGGCTTCCAGATCGAGTTCCGTTCGGAAGTAGAGCCGCTCCGGATACGGCTGCGCCCACAGGTCTCCCTCCACGATGAACGATACGGTGTTGTGGCGCGCCGTGGTTTCCTCCGCCTGCACCGAACTCACGCGTACCGAGTCGTGCAGGATCCGGGGCTCGAAAGCCCAGATTGCATCGCGTATGAGCCGCTTCAGATCCGCGGTGTTCATGCCCGAGGCGGTCTTGCCGGCAATATCCGGAAAGCCGAAGTTGATGACGGACGTCGCCACATACGGATAGCGCGACAGGTCCTGCACCGATGCGAGCCCATTGGCGTTGAGCAGCCACGCGAGGTCACGCTGCACGCTGTGGCGCAACGCGCGCATCGACAGCACGCGACGCTCGCGCGATTCCTGTTTGACCTCGGGCTCGAGATCCGTCAGGCGATCGAGGAGCGAAGGTTGCAGGCGATCACGGGCTGTCAGCTCAGCCATGGCCTGGCACGGCGTCGCCGCCATCCTGACCTGCGTGCGGCGCTTCGACCTGCAGTTCGATCGTGCGCACGTCGAGCAACGGGTAGTCGTTCGTATCGGTCGTCAACATGCGCTGGCCGACTGGCCGCGGCGTGGCTGTGCCGTTGTCGATCCAGTCCGTGAGGTGGGCGAGCCACAGTGCGTGTTTCTTTTCGGCGAGCGTGCCTGCATAGCGGGTCGGAATCAGGCCGACCGCCTGACCTTCGTTGGCCCACGTGAAAACCGCCGGCGTCCAGACGCGATCGCGCAGATCGGACGGCGCTTCGATCTCGATGCGCCGGATACGCGAAAACGGTATCCAGTAGTAGCGCCCGTTCAGGACCGTTTCGAGCGTCGGTCCGAGCCGGCTGTCGGCGTCCGCGATCCACTCGAAAGGCTCGCCGTTGAGCGCGCCCGCGGTGGTCGGCGCGTCATCGAGCGCCTTCGCGCGGGACGCCCCGGCCGCGCCGGCATCGCCGGCCGCGTCGAGCCGCAATGCCTCGAGCAGCAGCGCGAGCCACGCGGTGGGCTCGCCGAAGATCAGCGGTGCACGCCTGCCGCTGAACACTTCTTCACGCAATGCCTCGCACTGCAGCGCTTCGCGATAGGTCTGCACCATCGGCAGTGCGGCTGCATCGAGTTCGCCCGTCACGTTGAGCTGGGTCAGCGCGCGATCCCATGCGCCCATCACGGCCAGCAACTGAAAAAGGAACACGCGGTACGCCACCTTCGAGGGGTCGTTGCGAACCTGGACCTGCAACTGCCGCAGGCTCTCTTCGAGATCGCCTTCGCGCAAACTCTGTTCTGCCGTCATGCTGGTTCGCTCCAAGAGGCCCGATCGATACCGCGCGCTGCTTCGACTCCGTGACACTGCGTCGCCGCCGCGGGGGCGGCGCGACACAGCGCAACCTTCCTGCTGCCTAGGTTTCAGCGTTCCCCGGGATATTCCATTTCACTTCGACCACGCCGCCCTCCTTCGCACCCTTCGCATTCTGCGGCTGGTATTCGACGTGGAACTTCTCGAAGTTAAGCGTCACGTTCTCGGTAAAGCGCTCCTCGCCGCCCGAGCCGCCTGTCGAATACGAACTGACCAGCACCCCCTCGAGCGTGATCTTGTAGTACTCGAGCGGATTGTCGCCGCCAGCCTTGCGTACGGTCAGGAGCGCAGTGGCGATGTGGGAGCCCTTGGTGCAGGCTGCCATGATGGGCGGGCTCGCCTTGTCGGTGTATTTGGTGAACGACAGATCCTGCACCGACACCTTGCCGGCGCCGCCGCCTGTACCCATGTGCATCGTGCCGCTCTGGCTCAGCCCCCAACTCCACGCCAGCACTTCGATCTCTTCCTTGTGAGTCTTGTCCTGAGACTCACCCTTGATGTCGCCCAGCTTCATAAACATATCGACGGCCATGTTCCTCTCCGCTCAAAATATTTCGTCAATGATTCAGGATTTCCGTTACGCGGCCTTGGCCGACGGAAGCTTCGATACCAGCCTCAACGAAACCGTCAGGCCTTCCAACTGGTAATGCGGGCGCAAAAAGAATTTCGACGTGTAGTACCCCGGATTCCCCTCGACTTCCTCGATCACCACTTCAGCGGCAGCCAGCGGCCGGCGGGCCTTCGACTCCTCGCTCGAATGCAGTGGATCGCCGTCGACGTATTGAAGGATCCAGTTCTGCAGCCAGCGCTGCATGTCGTCCTTTTCCTTGAAGCTGCCGATCTTGTCGCGCACGATGCACTTCAGGTAGTGCGCAAAGCGGCTGCAGGCAAACAGATACGGCAAACGTGCCGCGAGGTTCGCATTCGCGGTGGCATCCGGGTCCTCGTACTCCGCCGGTTTATGCAGCGATTGCGCGCCGATGAAGGCGGCGAAATCCGAGTTCTTCTTGTGCACGAGGGGCATGAAACCGTTCTTCGCGAGTTCCGCCTCGCGGCGGTCGCTGATCGCGATCTCGGTGGGACACTTCATGTCGACGCCGCCATCGTCGGTCGGGAACGCGTGAACCGGCAGCCCTTCGACCGAGCCGCCCGACTCGATGCCGCGAATCCGCGAGCACCAGCCATACAGCTTGAACGAGCGGTTGATATTGGTCGCCATTGCATACGCCGCATTGGCCCACGCGTACTTGCTGCTGTCCGCGCCGGCGGTGTCTTCCTCGAACGCGAATTCGTCGACCGGATTGGTCTTGGCGCCATACGGCGCACGTGCCAGAAAGCGCGGCATCGCAAGGCCGACATAGCGCGAATCCTCGGACTCGCGCAACGAGCGCCACGCGGCATGCTCCGGCGTCTGGAAGATCTTCGTCAGATCGCGTGGATTCGCCAGTTCCTGCCATGAATCCATCAGCATGACCGTCGGGTCCGCCCCCGTGATAAGGGGTGCATGTGCGGCAGCGGAGATTTTCGCCATCTGCGTCAACAGATCGACGTCGGGCCCGCTGTTGTCGAAGTAATAGTCGGCCACCAGCGCGCCGTAAGGCTCGCCGCCGAACTGGCCGTACTCTTCCTCATAGAGCTTCTTGAAGAAGGGGCTCTGGTCCCAGGCGGTGCCCTTGTATTTCTTGAGCGACTTGTGCAGATCGCCCTTCGAAATGTTCATCACGCGAATCTTCAGCGTCTCGTCCGTTTCGGTGTTGTTCACCAGATAGTGCAAGCCGCGCCAGGCGCTCTCGACCTTCTGGAACTCTTCCGAGTGGATGATCTGGTTGACCTGATCCGTGAGCTTCCTGTCGATCTGCGCAATCAATGCTTCGATTGTCGCCAGCACGTCGCCGGAAATGACTGCGGTGTCGCGCAATGCCTGTTCAGCAAGCGTGCGCACGGCCGTCTCGACGGCCTCCTTGGCCTTGTCGCTTTTCGGCTTGAATTCCTTTTGCAGCAGACTCGCAAATTCATTCGCTTCGAACGCAACTGCGCCCGGTTGCGCTTGTCCCTGTCCTTCGCTGGTGGGTTCAGCCATGGTCAAACTCCCCTGTTGGTCGCGCTCATTCCTGTGGCTTCGGCGCAGACGCCAAAGATTGCAGCAGGGCCGGGTCGTTCAGCAGTTTCGCGATCAGCTCTTCTGCTCCGGTCTTGCCGTCCATGTAGGTCAAGAGGTTCTGCAACTGGCCGCGAGCCTCGAGCAGCTTCGATAGCGCGTCGACCTTGCGGGCGACCGCAGCCGGCGAAAAATCGTCCATGCTCTCGAAGGTCATGTCGACCGCGAGATTGCCCTCGCCTGTCAGCATGTTCGGCACCTGCACCGCCACACGCGGCTTCATCGACTTAAGACGCTCATCGAAATTGTCGACGTCGATCTCGAGAAACTTGCGATCGGCCACCGGCGCGAGCGGATCCGCCGGCTGTCCCGACAGATCGGCCATCACGCCCATCACAAAGGGCAGATTCACCTTCTTGTCAGACCCGTAAACTTCGACGTCGTACTCGATCTGCACGCGCGGTGCCCGATTGCGCGCAATGAATTTCTGGCTGCTTTCCTTGGCCACGACAATTCCCCTGGTTGACGCCGCACGAGCCGCGAGCAGCGCGGAGCGTGACGGCCGTGATACACATGCCGCCGGTTACTCGTTCTCGATACCTCCGATCTGCCGGGCCTGCCCCAGACCTTCGGGAGCCAGGTCCTCCAGAATCTCCATAAAGCTCTTGTCCACCAGACGGCGCGCCCGAACGAGCAGCAGCGGCACCGGACTCGAAGGCTCATGCTTCTCGTAGTACGCGCAGATCTTGTCGATCATCTTGACCACATCCTGTCGGCTCGACACGTCGCCCGTCACCGGCGCCGCCGCCGGCGCGGCGCTCACGCCGCCGCTCATGGCCGTGTCTTGCGCGAGCGCGTCGGCGGCGGCCGCCGGTTCTTCCTGACCGACGCGCTCGCCGAGAAAACTCGCGGCATGCTGCAGCAGTTTTGATAGCGGCGACAGATCGATCGACTGGGCGGCGCCCACGCGCTCGGTCAGCAGCGTTTCGATGCGCGTCGCGCTGCGCCGTGCGGCCAGCGCCGCTTCATAAGTGGCGATCGCGCCATCACGTGCATCGGCGATGATGGCGTCGACCGACGCCATGGACGGTACTTCGACGCCTTCGGGCGTGGGTATTTCTCCGCTTGCATATTCGATGTCGCGCAACGTGACGACACCGTGCAGGCGGGAAGCCGCGAGCGGCGCGACGCGCACGTCGACGAGCGTGCCGGCCTGCTCGACCAGCAACGCCAGCGCATTGATGCGCGCGGTCGGATCGTTGTCGTCGTCAGGATCGAGCTGCGGATAGACGTGGTCCCATTGCCGATCCAGCAGCCCTTCGATCAACGCGAGCCCCTCGGCGAGACCCGTCAAGCCCCTGCGATTCAGCAACGCGCGCGTCAGATATCCGGCCACGCGCAGGTCGCGGCTTCTCGACAGCAGGCCGAGCGACAGCGCTTCTGCGGCTTTCCAGTCCGGCGGAGTAGCGGCGACGACGGTCTCACCGTATTGCGCCTCGGGCTTTCCGTGAACCACCTGTTCCAGTTCAAGAAACTCTGGGGCGTACTCGACATCGTCTCCGCATGGATTGTCCGGTGATATTTCGGCAAGCATTACGCCCGCATCAAGCGTGGCCATTTTTAATGGATTTAGTGAAATAAGTAATCTCCGCCGGTCGTAAAGAGAACGACCCGCGTCACCGTAACTGCCGAAACTGGTTCCCCCTGATGCGCGACAAGGCTAATTCGATTACTTACACACTCGCCCATCGTGCGGCATTACCCACGCCTTCACGCCTCTCGGACGACGGTCCGATAGGAGAATAGCACGCAATTTGCAAAAGGAAAGTGACATCGGAAAGGCAGTACGCAAGCCCCTGAGCACAATAAATTTCTGGAAACTATGCGCTTCAATAAACTTAGTAGTTATTTAAAGAAATGCGCACCATGCCATTTAAACTGCTTAGAACAATTTCCGTGAAAAATCAAAGTTTTTATCCGGGAAATTCAATGCCGGATTGCGTGATTTAGCCCTTATTCCTCGGGCACAGGGCGCGAGCGAACGCGGCCATGGCCGTGCTTCGTTTTCGCCGGCCGGAACGGATGGGATGGGCGTTCGATGCAAACCGCGCCAGACTCGACTAATGCGCAACCGTGCCAGGTTGGATTAAGGAAAACCCTGCAGCACGAAACGCGAAATTATGCACGCCGGCTTTTCATTTTTTCGTATAGTCCTGTTGATTTCGCCTATCCATTTTTTCATTGCTGGATCACGAACCGGCGTCATAGACTTGGTTTTGATTCGGCGCATTGGACTACGACAATTAGATGAAATCGCTTTGCATTTCATCTATTTTTCATTGTTGATGGTTTTCAACGGGTAAAAGCCGTCCTTTCCGTACTTTTTCGCTATGATTGGACAACCCGTTCCCTGGAACCAGTACAAATCTGCTGTAAAACCAGCACAGCCTCGCTGCGGAACAACCGGGCGCGGCCGACCAAGCCGGGGTGACACGTGGCGAACATGGAAAGCACAAATGCAGTCTGCGGCGTCGGGGAAAGCGCTCTGCCGGAACTGTGGCAGCGCCGCGCACGGCTCAGCCATGACGAAATGGCGTCGATTTACACCATCGTCCGTCACGCCCTGACCACCTATCATCCACTCGAATTGCTGGCGCTCGCCGAAGACAAGGAAGAGCTGATCTCGCAGTTCATCTACCTCAAGGTGTTCCGCCTCGAGGCGAGGCACCCGCAAACGGCAACGTTTCCGCTGCACAGCGCGCCGTCGAGCGGTCACGCGGTGCGCGCGTATTTTCGCCGCTATCTGATCGACTACCTGCGCAGCGCGAGCCATCAGCGCAATATCTCGCTCGATGACGATGACGTCATGCTCGAGATCGAACAACAGGCGACCGTATACGCTGATCCAGTTGGCTCGGTGCTGATGCAATACGGACTTGACGAAGCCACGGTGCGCGAATCCGCCGCTGAATTCATTGCGGGACTCGACGAGCCGGACCGCCTGTTGCTGGGCGGCAGCCTCGGCTGGCTGTCGAACGCAAGAGGCGGCCTGTCGCAGGTCGCATCACGCTATCGCATCGCGTCTTACCACTATCGCGCGCGCAAGCTCGGCGTCACGCTAAGAAAAGGCGCGGTGCCGG
>Ga0070732_10002293_pt1 | contig 10370 bp, 6 predicted proteins | sample Coa_R1_5_FD_66449 | JGI IMG/M metagenome (GOLD analysis project Ga0070732, IMG submission 66449) | Surface soil microbial communities from Centralia Pennsylvania, which are recovering from an underground coalmine fire - Coalmine... | ecosystem: Environmental > Terrestrial > Soil > Unclassified ...
GGCACCACGTGCTTGGTGCAGAGCCACGCGCCCTTCAGATCGACCGCGAACACGGAGTCCCACTCGGCCTCGGTCATGGTGGCGGCGTCGAAGTAGGCGTTCACGCCGGCGTTGTTCACGAGGATGTCGATCGTGCCGTGGCGCGAGGCGACGGCCGCGCACGCGCTCGCGACGTCGGCCTCGCGCGTGACGTCGGCCGCGATGAAGGTGACCCCGCGGCCCTCGGCGCCGAGATCGCGCACGACCGCGGCGCCCTCCGCCGCGTGCCGGTCGAGGATCGTGACGCGCGCGCCCTCCCGAACGCAGACCTCCACGATCGCCCGGCCGATGCCTCGCGCGCCGCCGGTGATGATCGCGACTTTGTCGTCGAGAAGTCCCATGACGAGCGGGCGCTATGATAATACTGTTGCCGCGTATGCGAACTCGATGGACCGTCGCGCTGGCGGCGCTCGTTTTCATGGCGGCATGCTCGGGCCGTTCCGCGAATTCCACGACGATGCCCCAATCGATCACCCGCATCGCGCAGGAGCCGTTCGGCCGGACGCCCGACGGCCGCGTGATCTCGATCGTCACCTTGCGCAACCAGAACGGCATTGAGGTTCGCGTGATGTCCTACGGTGGCATCATCGTGTCCCTGAAGACCCCGGATCGAGCCGGCCGGTCGGGCGACATCGTCCTTGGCCACGACGAGGCGGCCGGATACTTCCCGAACCCGACGTTCTTCGGCGCGATCGTCGGTCGCTACGGGAACCGGATCGCCAAGGGCAAGTTCTCGATCGATGGGCATGTCTACACGCTGCCGACCAACAACGGTCCGAATTCGCTCCACGGCGGCACGATGGGCTGGGATCAGGCGCTCTGGGACGTCGATCCGTTTCAGGGCAAGGACGGCCCCGGCGTCGTTCTGACCCACACGAGTCCGGACGGCGACCAGGGATACCCCGGCACCGTCAAGGCGAAGGTCACCTATACGCTCACCGACGATGATCGGTTGCGCATCGAGTACGTGGCAACGACCGACAAGCCGACCGTCATCAACCTGACGCAGCACAGCTACTTCAACCTGTCGGCGGGCGCCTCGCCGGATGTCTTGTCGCATCAGCTCATGATCAACGCCGCCCAGTACACGCCGGTCGATGACTCGCTGATTCCGACCGGCGAGATCGCCCCGGTCGACCACACGCCCTTTGATTTCCGCACGCCGACCGCAATCGGCGCGCGCATCGGCGACAAGGACGTCCAGCTCACGCGCGGCAAGGGCTACGACCACAACTTCGTGCTGACGCGCCTCAACGCAGGCGACCTCGAGCTGGCCGCCCGCGTGGAGGAGCCCACGTCGGGACGGACGCTCGAGGTGCTGACCACTCAGCCCGGACTGCAGTTCTACTCCGGCAATTTCCTCGACGGCACGATTGCCGGCAAGGGCGGCGTCAAGTACGGCCTCCGGTCGGGCTTTTGCCTCGAAACGCAGCACTTTCCCGACTCGCCGAACCACCCCAGCTTTCCGTCCACCGTGCTTCGGCCGGGCGAGACGTACGCGTCGACGACCGTCCTCCACTTCGGCGTGAAGTAGCGCGGGCGGCCCGATCGGGAAGACGAAAACGGTTCTAACATAGCGGGTCGGCATGATCGGCCAGACCGTCACTCACTACAAAATCCTCGACAAGCTTGGCGAGGGCGGCATGGGCGTCGTCTATCGCGCGGTCGACACGCGTCTGGGGCGGCAGGTCGCGCTGAAGTTCCTGTCGCCGAAGCTGGCGCAGGATGGATTTGCCCTGGAGCGCTTCCAGCGCGAGGCCCGGGCGGCCTCCTCGCTCAACCACCCGCACATCTGCGCCATCTACGACATCGGTCGTCACGAGGGCCAGCCGTTCCTGGTGATGGAGCTCCTCGACGGCCGGACGCTGCGCGCCCGGATCAACGGCGCGCCGCTGCCGGTCGAGACGATGATCGACCTGGCCGGCCAGATCGCCGACGCGCTCGACGCCGCGCATGCCGTCGGCATCATCCATCGCGATATCAAAGCGGCCAACATCTTCGTCACGGACCACGGGCAAATCAAGATTCTCGACTTCGGCCTGGCCAAGCTCGTCTCGACCGGTCCCCCGTCCGGCCCGGATGGGTACGCGGACACCGCGATCACGGCGACCGGTGTCCCGCACGTGACGACGACGGGGCAGACGCTGGGCACGCTGTCGTACATGTCACCGGAGCAAACGCGGGGCGAGGAGCTGGACGCGCGGACCGACCTGTTTTCCTTTGGCGTGGTGCTTTACGAGATGGCCACCGGCCGTGAGCCGTTTCGCGGCCGAACGGCCGCGCTCGTCACCGACGCGATCCTGCACGAGACGCCCCGACGACCCGGCGAGTTGAACCCCCTCCTGCCGCCGGAGTTCGATCAGATTGTCGCCAAGGCGCTCGAGAAAGATCGCGAGCTCCGGTATCAAAGCGCGGCCGACATGCGCGCCGACCTGAGGCGGCTGCGCCGCGAGTCCGGGGCGACGCGGGTCGCCTCCGGGTCGTCTCGCGCCGCGCCCGCCCGCACTATCAAGCGACGGACGGTGCTCATTGGCGTCGGCGTGCTCGTGATGGCGGCGGCGGCCGCCGGGGCCCTTCTGAAGTGGCGGTCGGGTGGCGCCGCGCTCGACTCGGTCGCCGTCCTGCCGTTCGCGACGACCAATGGATCGGCAGACGCCGAATACCTGACCGACGGCATCACCGAGTCGTTGATCAACGGCCTGTCGCAGCTGTCCGGCCTGCACGTGAGCGCGCGGAGCGTCGTGTTCCGCTACAAGGGCCCGGATGTCGATGCCCTGAAGGCCGGACACGCCCTGGGGGTCAAAGCGGTCGTCACGGGCCGGGTCGCGGTCCGCGGGGATCATCTGGTGATCCAGGCTGAATTGATGAACGTCGGCGACGGGACGCAGATCTGGGGCGACCAGTACAACCGGCCCGCGGCCGATCTTCTCGACGTGCAGGACGACATCGCTCGGGAGATTCTCGGCACGCTGCGCGTGCGGCTGTCGGGTGAGGAACAGGCGAAGGCGACGAAGCGGTACACCGACAACGTCGAAGCCTACCAACTCTATTTGCAGGGCCGCTACCACTGGAACAAAGGCACGATCGCCGGCTACAAGCGCGCCATCGAGTACTACCAGCAGGCCATCACGAAGGACGCGAAATACGCCCTGGCCTACGCGGGCCTCGCTGACTCGGATCTGTCGCTCGGCTCGTACTACGTCGAGGCCCTGTCGGACGCCAAGGCTGCGGCCAACGAAGCCGTGACGCTCGATCCGAGCCTGGCCGAGGCGCACGTCGCGGCCGGACACATCAAGCTCTGGCTCGATTGGGATTGGCCGGCCGCGGAGCGCGAGTTCACGACGGGGATCTCGCTCGACCCGAATTCGGCGCTCGCGCACGATCAATACGCCGCCTATCTCGCGACGCTGGGGCGCCTCCCTGAGGCGATCGCCGAGGCCAGACGCGCCCAGGCCCTCGATCCGCTCTCGCCGATCGTGAACAGCCACCTCGGCTGGCTCCTGCTGTCGGCTGGGCAAGTCGATGACGCGACGGCGCAGTTCCGGAAGACGCTGGAGTTCGATTCGGACTCTGTGTCCGCCCATCAGGGCCTCGGCGTGTCGGGTGGGGTGTCCGGCCGGGCGGACGAAGCGGTCGCGGAGCTCCAGCGCGCGGCCGTGCTGTCCGAGCAGAGCCCCGTCGTCCTCGCGGACCTCGGAGCGGCCTACGCGCGACTGGGACGCAAAGTCGAGGCCCTGCACGTCCTCGAACTGCTCAAGACCCGCTCGGCCCGCGAGTACGTGCCGGCGTCGGCCTTCGCCGCGATCCATGCGGCGCTCGGCGACCGAACGAGCGCCCTGCAGTGGCTCGACAAGGGATTCGACGAACACGACTTCTCACTGGCCGAGTTGCGGATGTCGCCGTCGTTCACCGGCTTGCGGGACGATCCCAGATTCCAGGCCTTGATCACCAAGGTCGGGATTCCAAGGTAGACCTCCACCCGCGGCTTCCTGGCAGGCCCGTCGCCGAACGAGTCACTTCAACGGATAGCCCGCCTGCCCCGGCAGCTTGCCGTCGATCTTCAGGACCTTGACGCCCTTGCCGACGGCTGAGGCCTGTACGAACGTCAACGCTCCAGGTACCCGGCTGACCTGGTCGAGGGCCATTTCGGTCGAGTAGACGATCTTCGGGCTGGTGGGCGTCTCGGCTCTGAAGACCTTGGCGATCCAGTGCTGGCGAAACTGCGCCTCCGTCATCTCGCATACAGTTCGCACGGCCACGTCGCGCTCGGCCGCGATCGGCGCCCGCAGGAGGAGCGTCACGCGCACGCCCGACGGCCAGAACTCGCGATCGCCCAAGAGCATTCGCCGGAGCTCGGTGAGCGCCAGGTTGTCCACGGCCACGTCCGGATGCACGACCACCGCGATGTCAGAGGACTGGGCGGCGACCGGCATCGCCCGCACGAGTGGGGCCCCGAGGCCGAGCAGGAGGGCGAGCGCGACGACGACAAGACGATGGGTGCACTGCATCAGGTCAGAAGGTGAAGCAGACCTGGAAGAATCCGCCGTGGTTGCGGGCCGTGCCCGGGCCGCGCGTCCATGTCCGATACTCGAATTTCAAGGCCGCGAGCTGCGTCGCGTCGTACCGGACGCCGACGGTCGAGCCGTCGAGCATCGGCACCGTGGCAAACGCGATGTCGCCAGCCGCAATGTCGATGTGCTCGAACCGGTAGTACGGTTTCCACAGGCGATTGAACTGCGGCAACCGGTAGGCGCCCTGCAGGTAGTAGGCGTGACTCCAGGTCGGCGTGGCGGCGCCGACCTCGTGCCGTACGCCGGCGTACTCCGCGATGAACTCAGGGTCCTCGCGGGTCCACACGACATGGGCCGACACGATGTGTTCGCCGATGTTCGAGACGGACGTCGGGATCGTGATGAGGTCGTCGTAGTACGACCCGCCGAATTCGAGGCCGTAGGCCCAGTCGGGCTTCGCGAAGACGTTGACGAGTGACGCGCGACTGCCGTTGATGTCGCCTGCGTCGCCCCCGCGGCTGATGACCGACCCGCGGCCGTTGCCGAGACCCGCCTGGTAGTTCAGGTTCCAGCCGCTCGCCGGGATGGCGCCCTCGACGAGCGCGCCCACGAAGTGAACCGGCAGGAACTTGCCGCCGAACTCGATCATCTCCGGCCGCTCGATCGTCGTCTGCAGCCACTGGCCGTGATGGAACGCCGTGTTCCAATAGTTAATCGGCGTGTGATACCGGCCGAACGAGACCTTCAGCTGGTCGCTCTTCTCGAACCGCAGAATCATGCGCTCGACTTCCGCGTTGTAGCCCGGCGCCGGCGGCGTGCCGGTGCCGGCGTCCGGCCGGGCGGTGAAGCTCAACTCGCTGAAGAACGATACGCGCGGCGACAGCGCGGAGATCATGTGCAGCACGAACTGACCTTCGCTGAAACCCTGGGGGCCCTCGGGTCGCTTCGTGTCGCTGTAGTCGACATCGCCGAAGCCGACGATCTTGAGGTTCGGATAGGTGTCGCCTCCCGGCGGCATCTGCATGTCCTGCATCGATGAGGTCCCGTTCGACCCACCCGACGCGGCCTGCGGCGCGGAGGTCGGCGCCGGTGCGGGCCCCGGGGCAGAGGCGGCGGGGAGGCTCGGACCCGCGGGCGGCGCGCCCTGAGCTGGCGGGAGATCTTGGGGCGCGGCCCAGGCGGACCCGACCCCAGCCGCGACCAGGACCGCCGCGAGCGCCGGCGTCAGCCCGCGCGGCACCCATCGCGGCGAGCGAAGGATCGTCGTCATCCGGGGCCAAATTGTAGCGGAATCCCGAACGCCCCCCCTGCCGCTCGTCCACTCTCATCGTCAGCGGGATCTTTTATCCATCGAACAACCGCGCCGGCTGACCGGCGACACCCGGTCGGCAAACGAAGACCCCGCCCGCGAGCGGCTGTGCCTCCCGCTCCTTCGGCGTCAGTTCGATCCAGGCGCTCGTGATGTAGAGGTCCGTCCAGTCCTCGCCGCCGAACGCGCACTTGGTCGGATGCGTGACCGGTAGCGCGATGGTGCGCTCGAGCCGGCCGTCGGGCGTGTACCGCTGCAGCGCGCCGCCGGCCCAGAGCGCGAGCCACACTCCGCCGTCGGCGTCGACGACGAGCCCGTCGGGATGACCGGCCCGGTGCGACACGGTCACGAACGGCCGGCGGTTCGTGATGGTGCCCCAATGCTCGTCGAAGTCGAAGAGGTCGATGCGACCCGTCAAGGTGTCGACGTAGTACATGCGCGTGCCGTCCGGGCTCCAGCCGACCCCGTTCGAGACCGTGACGCCCGTCACCATGCGCGAAACGCGTCCGTCGCGGTCGAGGCGGTAGAGCGATCCATGCCGGCGGCCGGTCATGCTCATCGTGCCCGCCCAGAAGCGCCCGCGCGCGTCGACCGCGCCGTCGTTCATGCGCGTGTCCGGGCTGTCGGCTTCGACCGACGCGATGCGGTGGATCGCGCCAGACGTGGGGTTGAGCCGCGAGAACCCCGTCTGCGTGGCGATGATCCAGTCCCCGCGGCGGCTGGGCACGACCGTGCCGACGGGCTCACCGACGCGAATCACACGATCCGTGCGCGTGGTCGGATCGAACTCGTGCACCTCCCCCTGCATGATGTCGACGAAGAGGAGGCGCGCCCGGACCGCGTCCCAGATCGGCCCCTCGCCGAGCTGAGCCTTGGCGTCGAGCACGAGATCAATCGTCACGTCCTGATCCTCAAACCGGGTCCCGCCGATGCGGGCTCAGGCATGGTAGCACCGCGCTATACTGCCGGCTCGCGCGCGATACGCCAGGCCGCTCGACGGCCCGCGAGCCATCAGGTAGTCCCTTATGTCATGTCGCACCCTCGCCGTGGTCACCGGAGTCTTCATCGTCGCAGGGGCCGCTGTCGCGCCCTTCGCGCGGCAGGCAGGCGCCGTCAGCCCGAGTCTGTTTTCCGAGATGCGCTGGCGGAACATCGGACCCCTGCGCGCCGGCCGCACCAAAGCTGTGGCTGGCGTGCCGAGCCAGCCGTACACCTTCTACATCGGCATGGTGAACGGCGGCGTGTGGAAGACGACCAACGCCGGCCGCACATGGACGCCGATCTTCGAGGACCAGCCCACCGGATCAATCGGGTGGGTGACCGTCGCGCCCTCCGATCCCAACATCGTCTACGTGGGGAGCGGTGAGGGCTTGCAAAGGCCTGACCTGTCGGTGGGCGACGGCATCTACAAGTCGACCGACGCCGGCAAGACGTGGACGCACCTGGGGCTCCGTGACGGCCAGCAGATTCCGAAGATCGAGGTCGATCCAAAGAATCCCAATCGCCTCTTCGTGGCCGTGCTTGGCCATCCGTACGGGCCGAACGAGGAGCGCGGCATCTTCCGCTCGACCGACGGCGGCCAGTCCTTCCAGAAAGTGCTCTACAAAGACGAGAACACGGGCGGCAAGGACGTCGATATCGATCCGTCCAACCCGGACATCGTCTATGCGACGATGTGGGAAGCGAGGCAGGGGCCGTGGGAAAACGGCGCCTGGGGCGGCACGGGCGGCGGCATCTTCAAGTCGACCGACGGCGGCAACACGTGGAAGCCGCTCACCAGCGGGCTGCCGAATCCCGTCACGCAAGCCGAACTCGCGATCGCTCCGAGCAACCCGCGGCGCCTCTACGCTTACGTCGTGGGAAGCGGCGGCGGCCGCGGGGGCGGCCGAGGGGGCGTGGCTCCGGTGGGGCCGCCGCCCGGCGGTCCGATCTATCGCTCCGACGACGCCGGCGAGACCTGGACGCACATCGCGGAGGATGCCCGCATCGCGACGAGCAACGAGGCCGTGCCGATCGTCGACCCGAAGAATCCCGACTGGCTGATCGTCACGAGCCAGGTGACCTTCAAATCCGAGGACGGCGGACGGCATTGGGTGCCCTTCAAAGGCGCGCCGGGCGGTGACGACTATCAGAACGCCTGGATCAATCCGAACGATCCGAACATCATCCTGCTCGCGAGCGATCAGGGAGCGGTCGTCTCGCTCGACAAAGGCGCCAGTTGGAGTTCCTGGTACACGCAGTCGACGGCCGCGATGTACCACGTGATGACGGACAACGCCTTTCCCTACCGCGTGTGCGGCGGCCAGCAGGACAGCGGATCGGCGTGCGTGGCGAGCCGCGGCGTCGACGGCGCGATCACGATGCGCGAGTGGCATCCGGCCGCCATCGAAGAGTACGGCTACGCCGCGCCCGATCCGCTCGACCCCGATGTGGTCTATGGCACGAAGGAAGTCACGCGCTACGACCGGCGTACCGGCCAGGTATCCAACGTCGGTCCGCTCGGCGGTCGCGGCGGCCGCGGTGGTGCCGCCGCCCCCGGCGCCCCCGGAATCGATGTCGCCCGCATGGTGCGCACGCAGCCGATTGTGTTCTCGCAAGTCGATCCGCACACGCTGTTCTTCGCCACGAACGTCCTCTGGAAGACGATCGACGGCGGCGTGAACTGGAAGCAGATCAGTCCCGATCTCACCCGCAAGACGCACGAGGTGCCGAAGAGCGTCGGCAAGTACGCCGACCAGGCGAAGCCGCAGGCCGATAACAACGGCGCCCGCGTCATCTACACGATCGGCCCGTCCTACGTGGACGTGAACCGCATCTGGGCCGGGACCGACGACGGCGTGATCCAGACCACCGCTGACGGCGGCGCGACCTGGAAGGACGTGACGCCGAAGGCAATCGGGTCCTATTGGAAGGTCTTCATCATCGACGCGGGTCGGTTTGATCCCCAGACGGCGTACGCGGCGGTCAACACGCTGCGCATCGACGACATGAATCCGCATCTCTTCCGGACGCACGATGGCGGCACGACCTGGACCGAGATCGTGAACGGCATTCCGGCGGGCGCCCCGGTCAGCGTCATCCGGGAGGATCCGAAGCGCAAGGGTCTGCTCTTTGCCGGGTCCGAAACCCAGGTCTACTTCTCCATCGACGACGGCGACCACTGGCAGTCGCTCCGGTTCAACATGGCCGCGTCGTCTGTCCGGGATCTCGTGATCAAGGACGACGACCTGGTCGTCGGCACGCACGGCCGTGGGATCTGGATCCTCGACGACATCACGCCGCTGCGGCAGATCGACGCGAAGACGGCGGACGGCGAAGCGACCCTCTTCAAGCCGGAGGCCGCCTGGCGCGTGCGGTGGGACACGAACCCCGACACGCCGTTGCCCCCGGATGAGCCGCGCGCGCCCAATCCGCCCGACGGCGCGATCATCGATTACTACCTGAAGGCCGCGGCGTCCGGACCGGTCACGCTCGAGGTCTTCGACGGCGACCGCTTGCTACGACGCTATTCGAGCGCGGATCCGCCGTCGCCGCCGTTGCCGGATCCGGCGACGAACGCGCCGCTGCCCCTTTACTGGTACCGCCCCCCGCAGGCGCTGTCAGCGGCGCCGGGCATGCATCGCTTCCTGTGGGACGTACATTTGCAGCCCCTACCGGGCGGTGGCGGCGGCGGGCGCGGCGGCCTGCCGATCTCGGCCGTGCCGTACAACACCGTTCCGGCCCCTTCGACGCCGTGGGCGAATCCCGGCACGTATTCCGTGAAGCTCACCGTGAACGGGAAAGCTTACACGCAGCCGATCACGGTGAAGCAGGACCCGCGCGTCAAGACGCCGGCGATCGTGATGCAGCAGGTGTATTCGCTGACCAAGGCGATGTACAACGACGCGGTCGACGCCGAAGCGGCGGGGCAGCATCTGCAGGGCCTGCATGATCAAGTCGCCAAGATCACGCCGCAGGCGACCGGAGCGATCGCGGACACCCTCGCGGCGTTCGACAAGAAGATCGACGCGTCGTTAGCCGCGGCAGGTCCGGTGGCTCCGCCGGCGGGAGGCCGGGGTGGTGGGCGCGGCGGCCGTGGGGGCGCCGCGGCTGGCGCGCCGTCGAATCCGTTGACGGCCGTGAGTGACGGCCTCGGCGGCCTGATGAATTCGCTCCAGGCGGCCGATGTCCAGCCGACGACCAATCAACTGGCGTCGATCAACGCCGCGCTGCAGACCTATCGGCAGACGATGGCCGCCTGGTCGACGATCAAGACGGCCGACTTGCCGGCGCTGAACCTGAAGCTCAAGGCGGCCGGCCTGCCAGTGATCACACCGTAGGGCGCGTGCGCAGGCGAGGCTCGCCCGCCAAGGTTGAGTGCGAGCGGAACGGCGTGGGTGTCGGGGCCCCACGGAGTGGAGCGAGCTTGGCGGGGTGCAGGGGTCCCCGCCAACCAAGAGCGAGCGGAACGGCGTGGGTGTCGGGGCCCCACGGAGTGGAGCGAGCTTGGCGGGGTGCAGGGGTCCCCGCCA
>Ga0070732_10002294_pt1 | contig 10365 bp, 8 predicted proteins | sample Coa_R1_5_FD_66449 | JGI IMG/M metagenome (GOLD analysis project Ga0070732, IMG submission 66449) | Surface soil microbial communities from Centralia Pennsylvania, which are recovering from an underground coalmine fire - Coalmine... | ecosystem: Environmental > Terrestrial > Soil > Unclassified ...
CTGACGCGCGAGCGCGTGCGGCAGCTCGAAGGGCAGGCGCTCGCCCGGCTCGGTGCTCTGCGCGACCTTATTTCAGTCGCAGCCTGACGGCTGCCGGTTACTCCGCCAGCCGGATCGGCGTGAAGGTCAGGACGCTCGCCAGCGTGTCGTAGTGACGGTCGAGATGGAGGACGTTCGCCTGGTGCTGATGCGCGCACGCGGCGATCAGGAGGTCGGGTATCGGGATTCGGTGCTTGCTCTTCGCAGCGAGCTCACGCTGCGCGGTGCGCGCGACTGCGATCGTCTCCGCGTTGACCCGTAGCTCGCGGAAGGTGTCGAGCTGTTCCTCGAGTTGCTCGAACGATCGTGGCGAGCGAGCGCTGTAGAGGATCTCGAATCTCGTAATTGCGCACAGGCACGGCTCGCCGAGCTTTGGGTCGACGTGATCGGCGCGGACGAGCGCGGACTTATCAAGGAGAAGCAGCGTCAGCGCCACGCCTCGTCGCCGAGAAGCTGGTTCGTGTCGACGAGCGTCCGAATCCGTTTCAATGCGACGCGCGTCTGCTCGCGACGCTGTTCGCCGTCCGAGCTCAACGGGTCGAGACCGAGCGCGCTTGCCCCCTCCTCCGCGAGCCGGAGCAGCAACTCCTTGCGGTCGGAGACCTCGGGCCAGCGGCGCCCGGCTGCGTTAAGAAGCGCCTCGAGTTCGCCGGTGTCGGTGAAGGTGTACCGCGGCCTCGTTGTAGGCAGGGCGGAAGTGTAGCACCTAAACCTTAGGTGCGACACCTGCCTTTCGGCCGTGTCGCGCGCCCGCGAGGATCGCCTCCCGCTCGAGCGGGACGATCGTGAGCTCCGGCGGCGGCCGGCGCAGGAAGCGCGCGACGAGATAGAGCTCGTCGAGGTCGAGGTCGGCAAGTACCAGACTGTTACTTGCTCGCTTTGCGGCTGCGAGGCCGGCCTCGATCTCCAGATGCGCGCCGCCGCCCGGCGGGAGCGTCCGCTCGGCGGCGACACGCCCGCCGGCGAGGAAGAACGCGCGCGTGTGGCCCGGCTCCGCCGCCGGAACGAGCAGGCAGCGCTCGACGGTGCAAAGCCGCTCGAGCCGCGTAAGGTCGCGGCACACATGCTCGAGCGCCTGCACGCGGTCGCGAAGGCGGGCCGCGTCCTCGAATCTCCGCGACTCGGACAACGCCGCCAGCTTGCACCGCAGACGCGGCAACGCGGCCGACGGCCGCTCGAGCTCGTCGGCCTGCAGCGCCCGCGCTGCCAGCTGCGCCTTGCGCCTCGATCGAATCGGGCCGAGTAACAGACTGTTACTTGCTTGGCTCGACGCGACCACGCCGTCGCCGCGTTTGCGCAGCCAGACGTAGCGATCGGGCCGCGCGACGCGCGCGTTCGCGGGCGGTCTCAGCTCGCGGATGAGTCGCAGCTCGGCCAGCGCGGCCTCGAGCTCCGAGCCGAGAACGCGCCACTCGATCCGCTCGGTCGCTCCGAGCGCCGCCTCCACCGCCGGCCGCAGCCGCTCAGAACGGAAGTACGACCGCAGCCGCGCCCGGAGATCGCGTGCGCACCCCACGTAGAGCACCTGGTCGTTGCGGTCGCGGAAGAGATAGACACCGGGGCGCTGCGGCGCACCGAACGCGAGCGTGCGCTTGTCCCACACGCGACGCGTCCGCGACGCCGAGAGCGCGACGAGGTCGGCGACAGTACGGGCGCCGCGCTCCTGCGCGAGCCCGATCAGCGCGAGCAGCACCTCCGTCGTCGCTTGCGCGTCGGGGAGCGCGCGATGGCACGGCTGCACCGACGTCCCGAGGAACCAGGAGAGCTGCGCGAGCCCTGCGCGCGAGCGGCCGGCGAGAAGCCGCCTTGCGAGCCCGACCGTGTCGACGACGGGCGATGCGAGGCGCGAGCCGGTGAGCCGCACGGTCTCGCGGTCGAGGAAGGCGAGGTCGAAGCGGGCATTGTGGGCGACGAGCACGGCGTCGCCGGCAAAGGCGAGAAACCGGTGCACCGCGACTGCCGGCGGCGGGGCGCCGCGGAGCTGCCTGTTGCTCAGCCCGGTGAGCGCGGCCACGCCGGGGCCGAGTTCGATGCCCGGGTCGACGAGCGTCTGGAACTCCGCCTCGGCCTCGAGCGCGCGGACACGGACGGCGCCTATCTCGCATATCTGGGCCGAGCCGGGGCGAAGGCCGGTGGTCTCGAGGTCGACGACGACGTACGTCGCCGCCTCGAGCAGGAGCTCGGCGCCGGGTGGTCGCGCCAGCGAGACTGCGTCGCCGTTCCAGGCGAGCCGCGCATCCGCCTCGACGACATCGGCCAAAAGGGAGCGGGCGAGCGCGACCGGCGCCGACCGGAGCGCGAACAGGCGCCGCGCGGCCTCCTCGGCGAGCACGGGCCCCCGCCGCTCCTCGACCAGCTCCACCAGCCGGTCGGCCGCGTCCAGCCTGAGTTGCACCCCTCACAGAGTAGGCGAACACATGTTCGATTACCAGCGACCGCTCTAACTCGAACCGCGGCGCGTCGTCAGTAATGCTTGCCGCTTCCGATGGTCTACACGTGAGGGGAATCCGGGTCGCACGGGTGGCGTGGCCGTTGGCCGCGCTCGCCGCCGTGCTCGCGCTAAGCGCCTCCTCGCCGGCCGCCACGCGGAAGACGACGTTCCCCGTCCTGCGGGTCGCCCAGGACACCGCGATCGACTACCTCGACCCGGGCCTGACGTACAGCCCCGAGGGCCTGAACGTGATCTGGAACGTCTACCTGCCGCTGCTCGGCTACCGGCACGCAAGCGGAGTGAACGGCGCCACCATCGTCCCATATCTCGCTCGTGCGCTTCCCACCGTCACGAACGACGGCAGAACGTACACGCTGTTCCTTCGCAAAGGACTGGAGTACTCGAACGGGAAGCCGGTGAAGGCCAGCGACTTCAAGGCGACGATCGAGCGCGACTTCAAGCTCGATTCGCCCGGAACGGGCTACTTCTACAACATCGTCGGCGCCGCAGAGGCGCGCACGGCGAAAGGCGGACGCATCTCCGGCATCGTCGCCGACGACGCGACGGGAAAGATCACGATCAAGCTGAAGACGCCGCAGGGCGACTTCGAGAACGTACTCGCCAGCGAGTTCGCCGCACCGGTGCCGTCGAGCGCATCGACGTCCGACACCTCGACACATCCCCTGCCTGCGACGGGGCCGTACGTGATCCAGACCTACACGCCCAACAAGGAGATCGTCGAGGTCCGCAACCCGCACTTCCACGCGGCCGCGCTCGGCGGCAACGTCCCCGCCGGCAACCCCGACAAGGTGATCTGGGACATCGTCGCCGACCCTGCCACGGCGCTGCAGCGGACGACGAGCGGCCAGGACGAGTGGGATCCGCAGCAGATCCCGGCGGCAAGCCTCGCATCTGTCGAGGCGAAGTATGCGGGCCAGCTCAAGGTCTACACGCCGCCGAACACCTACTACTTCTTCATGAACACGCGCGTGCGGCCGTTCAACAACGTCTTGGTGCGCCGTGCGGTCAACTACGCGATCGACCGCAACGCGCTCGCGAAGATCTACGGCGATCTCGCCGTGCCGACCGAGAACATCCTGCCGCCGACGTACCCGTCGTACGCCAAGCACACGCTCTACCCGCACGATCTCGCCAAGGCGAAGAAGCTGATCAGGCAGGCGCATGCGGTTGGCGCGAAGGTCACGGTCTGGAACCACGCGTACGGGCTCGATCCGAAGACGACCGAGTACCTGGTGAACGTCCTCGACACGATCGGGCTGAAGGCCCGGCAGCACACCGTCACGTCGGCCGTCTACTGGGCGACGATCGGCAACCAGGCCACGAACGCGCAGATCGGCTTCGCCGACTGGTTCCAGGACTACCCGCATCCGCTCGACTGGTTCGACGTGCTCCTTAACGGCGAGAGGATCACGAAGACCTACAACAACAACTACGCGAACTTCAACGACAAGGCGGTGAATGCCGAGATCGATGCCTTGAACAAGAAGCCGATCCCGACGAGCCCGGTCAACTCCCGGTGGGCCTCGCTCGATCGACAGATCATGCTCCAGGCGCCCTGGGCGCCGTTCCTCAACCGGGAGTTCACGGACTTCTTCAACGAGAAGGTCGAGGTCGCGTGCTACGTCAACCAGGTGGTGTACGGGTTCGACTACTCGACGATCTGCATGAGATAGTGCGCAACACGTCGGAAACACAAGGACTGGGAGGGAATATGCATCTGAGACCAAGGCTGCGGCACCTGGCCGTGCTCGGCCTCGCCGGCCTCGCGCTCGCGGCGGTCGGGGCGACCGCCGCGCAATCGAAGCCGCTCGCGTCGCAACACTCGCTCGCGAGCACCATCCTCGACGGCACGACCGACACGGTCACGAACATCGACCCGGCAGGGAACTACGACGAGGGCACGTCGGTCGTCGACCTGATGATGTACCAGCACCTGCTCGGGTTCCCGAACGGGATCGCGAAGACTCCACAGCCGGAGCTCGCAACCGGTTGCAAGGCGAACGGGGCCGACACGGTGTGGACGTGCACGCTCAAGCAGGGCGTCAAGTTCTCGAACGGCGACCCGTTCACGTCCGCCGACGTGAAGTGGTCGTTCGACCGCGTCATCAAGATCAAGGACCCGTCGGGGATCAGCGGCCTGCTCGCGAATCTCGCGTCGACGACGACGAACGGGGATTACAGCGTCTCGTTCCACACGAAGACGCCCGACGCGACGTGGCCGTACATCCTCACCACGGGCGCCGGCCTGATCGTCGACAGCAAGGTGTATCCGGCCGACAAGATCGTCCCCGACAGCGACGTCTCCAGCCTCGTGGGCACCGGCCCGTACAAGCTGGACAAGTTCAGCTCCGGGCAGCAGGCGGTCTTCTCACCGAACCCGAACTACACCGGTGCGAAGCCGAAGAACGACGGCGTCATCATCACGTACTACTCGAAGTCGTCGACCATGAAGCTCGCCCTGCAGCAGGGCTCGATCGACATGGCGTTCCGCGACTTCACGGCGACCGAGTACGGAGCGCTCGCGAAGACGAAGGGGATCAGTGTCTACAAGGGCGCCGGCGTTTCGATCCGCTACCTCGTCTTCAACGTGAAGCGGGCGCCGGCGAACAACCTCGCCGTGCGGCAGGCGGTCGCGTATCTGATGCCGCGGCAAGACATCGCGACGCGCATCTACCACGGCAACGTGCAGCCGTTGTACTCGATGGTCCCGAAGGGGCTCCCGGGACACCAGGACTCCTTCGCGGTGGACTACGGCGACTCGCCGAGCGTGGCGAAGGCGAAGGCGGTGCTCCAGAAGGCCGGCGTGAAGACGCCGGTGCCGCTCACCGTCTGGTGGACGCCGACCCACTACGGCGACTCGTCGGCCGACGAGTACTCGGAGATCCAGCGTGCGCTGAACTCGAGCGGCCTCTTCAAGGTGACGCTGAAGTCGGCCGAGTGGGCGACGTACGTCGACACGCTCGGCAAGCAGTACACCGCGTACCAGCTCGGCTGGTTCCCGGACTACGTGGACGGCGAGGACTACCTCCTCCCGTTCTACCTGACGGGGAACTTCACGGGCAACGCGTACTCGAGCCCGAAGATGGACTCGATCCTGAAGAAGGAACAGGGCTCGAAGAGCACCACGGAGCGTCTGGGCTACATCGCGCAGGCGCAGGCGCTCGCGGCGAAGGACGTCCCGATCGTCCCGGTCTGGCAGGGCGCGATGCTCGCCGTCGGGCGCTCGAACATCCAGGGCATCCAGCAGACGCTGGATCCGACGTACATCTTGCGGTTCTGGAACCTCAGCAAGTCCTGACCGCTTGACGATGGGGAGCGTCTTCGGGCGCTCCCCACCCCTACACTCTTAGCTTCCTTGGGCCAAGGATCGTCCCTCAAGCAGTACGCACTCACGCGCCTCGGCCTCATCGTGCCGATGGTGTTCATCCTGCTCACGATCGTGTTCCTGCTCATGCGGGTGGCGCCGGGGAATCCTGTCGACGCGGCGCTCGGCGGGCACGCTCCCCAGGCCGAGATCAACCGCATCACGCATGAGCTCGGTTACGACAAGCCGCTGTACGTGCAGTACGGCGACTACCTGTGGAACGTCGTCCGCGGGAACTTCGGGACGACCATCTCCGACCGACGCTCGGTTGGCAGCATCATCCTCGTCAACGGCGCAGCGACGCTCGAGCTGACATTCTTCGCGATGCTCGTGGCGATGACGGTCGGGGTCCTCGTCGGGCTTCTCGCCGGCCGCTTCCGCGACTCGCCGATCGACGCCGGCGGGCGCCTCTTCGGGATCGTCGTCTACGCCACGCCGGTGTTCTTCCTGGGGCTGCTCGCCCAGCTCGTCTTCGGCGTCTGGCTGGGCTGGCTGCCGACCTCCGACCAGGCGAGCCCGCTCACGCAGGCGTTGCTGCAAACACATACGAACATCTTCTTCGTCGACGCGATCATCGATCGCAACTGGAGCGCCCTCTGGGATGTGACGAAGCACCTGATCCTGCCCGCGGCGACGCTCGGGATCGTCTACGGCGGCGTCTTCATCCGGCTCATCCGCGTGAACGTCATCCGGACGCTGAAGGAGGACTACATCGAGGCTGCTCGTGCGCGTGGGATCACCGAGCGGCACGTCGTGTATCGGCATGCGTTCCGGAACGCGCTCGTGCCGGTCGTGACCGTCATCGGCCTCCAGCTCGCGCTCCTCCTCGGCGGCGCCGTGCTCACGGAGACGACGTTCAACTGGCCCGGCATCGGTCACTACCTCGTGCTCTACATCGAGAATCGCGACTACGCCGCCGTCCAGGGCATCATCGTCGTCTTCGCGCTCGTCGTCGTCCTCGTCAGCGTGCTGATCGACTTCGTCAATGCGTTCATCGACCCGCGGGTGCGGTACTGATGACGACCGCGGCGGTCCGCCTGCAGCGACGCACGGTCGGGCTCCGGCGCGCGCTCGGCCCGATTGCGCAGGCGCGCGGCTTTGCGCGCGGCATGCTCTGGGCGGGATCGGGCCTGACGCTGCTCTTCGTCGTCCTCGCGCTCTTTGCGCCTGTGCTGTCGCCGTATGCCTTCGACCAGTATCAGTCCAACGGTCAGCGGTTCGGGCAGCTCGCGCACCCTGGGCACGGCCACATCCTCGGCACGACGGTGCAGTCGACCGACGTGTTGTCCCGCATTGTTTGGGGCGCGCAGACCGAGCTCGAGGTTGTGGGGCTCGCGCTGGCGTTCGGGCTCGTCATCGGCGTTCCGCTCGGGCTCGTGTCCGGCTACTTCGGCGGTGTGCTCGACCGCGGCGCGGTGTTGTTCATGGACGCGATGTTCGCCTTTCCGCCGCTGCTGCTGGCGATCATCATCGCCTTCCTCCTGGGCGGCAGCGTCAGCTCCGGCGTGCTCGTCGCGGCGCTCGCGATCACGATCACCTACATCCCCCAGTACTTTCGCGTGGTGCGAAACCACGTCATCAGCGTGCGCGAGGAGCCGTATGTGGAGGCGGCTCGCGCGCTCGGGGCTAAGCCGTTGACGATCCTGCGCCGCTACGTGTTCTTCAACGTCGTGCAGAACGTTCCGGTGATCGCGACGCTGAACGCGGCGGACGCCGTGCTCACGCTGACGGCGCTTGGCTTCATCGGCTACGGCGTCCAGCCGACGCAGGGAGCGGAGTGGGGATACGACGTGTCACGCGCCGTTTCCGACGCCGCGTCGGGGATCTGGTGGACGGGCCTCTTCCCGGGGCTCGCCATCGTCCTGCTCGTCACCGGGCTGACACTGCTGGGCGAAGGGCTGAACGAGACCATCAACCCGGTGCTGCGCCGGCGAGTGATCAGGCGCGTCGACTTCGCGGCGCCGAGCCTCGAGCCCTCGTCGGAGATCCTCGAGCCGTGAGCGTCCTCGAGGTACGACATCTCCGGCTGTGGTACGGCACGCCTCGCGGTTCGGTGCGCGCGGTCGACGACGTCTCGCTCGAGATCGACAGCGGCGAGGTGCTCGGGCTCGTCGGCGAGTCGGGATGCGGCAAGTCGACGCTCGGCCGCGGCATCCTCGGCCTGCTCCCCGAGGGCGCGCGCGCCGACGGCGAGGTGCTGTACAAGGGCCGCAACCTCGTCACGATGTCACCGCGCGAGCTGCGGCGCCTACGCGGCCCGGACCTCGGCCTCATCTTCCAGGAGCCGATGACGAGGCTCGACCCGCTCATGCGAATCGAGGATCACTTCCGGGAGACGCTGCAGCAGCACGAGTCGAAGCTGACCGAGCGGGAGATCAGGCGTCGGTCGCTCGACACGCTCGGCCGCATGGGCATTCCGCCGACGCGCTACCGCCAGTACCCGCACGAGTTCTCGGGCGGGATGCGGCAGCGCATCATGATCGCCCTCGCGCTCGTGCTGCGTCCGTCGCTGCTCGTCGCAGACGAGCCGACGACTTCGCTGGACGTGATCGTGGAGGCGCAGATCCTGCGCATCCTCGCCGACCTGAAGGAGAACTTCGGGACGGCGCTCCTTCTCATCACGCACAACCTCGGCATCATCGCCGAGGCCTGCGACCGCGTCGCGGTGATGTACGCCGGCCAGATCGTCGAGGAGGGCGGCGCGCGCGACGTGTTCGCGGAGCCGCAGCATCCGTACACGCGCGAGTTGCTGCGCTCGACGATCTCGCTCGAGACGAAAGCGCTTCACTCCATCCCGGGCGCGCCGCCGAACCTCATCAACCCTCCGAACGGGTGCCATTTTCATCCCCGCTGCCCCGACGTGATGCGGGTGTGCGCGGCGCGCGACCCGATCGAGACTCAGCTGGAGGCCGGACGCCGAGTGCTGTGCTGGCTGCACGGGCCCGAGTCGGAGATCCCCGAAGGCGGCGAGGCGCCGCTCGAGCGCGGGCGGATCGCGGTGGCGGAGGAGGCATGAGCGAGGCAGCTGAGCCGCTCGTCTCCGTCCGCGGGCTGAAGACGTACTACTCGATCCGCGGCAGCTTCCTCGATCGGCTCGTCGGTCGGACCGGCGCTGCCGTGCGCGCGGTCGATGACATCTCCCTCGACCTGCGCAAAGGCGAGGTGCTGGGGCTCGTCGGGGAGTCGGGCAGCGGGAAGACGACCCTGGGGCGGACGCTCCTCGGACTCGTGCCGGCGACCGAGGGCAGCATCGTGTTCGAGGGGCGCGACATCACCGGTCTCGGCGAGCACGATCTGCGCGAGCTCCGGCGGCAGATGCAGATCGTCTTTCAGGACCCGCACGCCTCGCTGAACCCGGCGATGACGATCGGCCAGTCGATCGGGCATCCGCTCGAGATCCACGGCATCACGCACAACCGCGTAGAGGCTCAGGCGCGCGTCGCCGAGGTGATGGAGCGGGTCGGCCTCGCTCCGGTCGAGCAGTACATGGACAAGTATCCCTCCGACCTCTCCGGCGGCCAGAAGCAGCGGGCGGTGATCGCGAGGGCGATCATCCTCAATCCCGTTCTGCTCGTCGCCGACGAGCCCGTCTCGATGCTCGATATGAGCGTCCGGGCGAAGATCCTCGAGCTCATGCTCGCGCTCAAGCGCGATTTCGACCTGACCTACCTCTACATCACGCACGACCTTGCGACGGCGAAGTTCTTCTGCGACCGCATCGCGATCATGTACCTCGGGCGGATCGTCGAGATCGGCCCGTCCGAGGCGATCTACGAGGACCCGAAGCACCCGTATACGCAGGCCCTCCTGCGCGCGATCCCGGAGCCCGATCCTCGCCGGTCGATCCCGCGGGACCTGCCGCGCGGCGAGGTGCCCGATGCGGCGCGGCCGCCGCTCGGCTGCTCGTTCCATCCGCGCTGCCCGAAGGCGTTCGAGGTGTGCGGCTGGGAGTCGCGCGACCTCAAGGAGCTGCTGGAGCGCAGGTGGGCAAGCCTCGACGAGGAGGGCTTTGAGGCGGAGCGGGCGGCAGCCGGCTCGGTGGAGGCGCTCGACGTGGCGACGACGCGGGTGCGGTGGGAGGCCCACGGCGGCGCGCACGGCGCCGATCTGCTGGCGCTCCTGGAGCGGGCCCGCGGTGCCGATCCGAACGACCCGTTCTGGACGGGCGTCCGCAGTCTGCAGGACGAGAACGGCGTCCTGGAGGTCGACTGGCACGACCCGGTGGAACCTCGGCTTCTGCCGGAGGGCCGCGTCCAGGTCGAGTGCCACCTCTATGACGAGGAATCGCTTTCCGAGGCGGCCCGGAGGCGGGCTGCGGCGAATCCCTGAATCGAGGCAAGTACCCCTCAAGGGGGACTCAGGGGTCGCCGATACTCGGCTCGTGGACGCCGCAGAACGGCAGCAGATCCTCGACAGGTATCTCGACCATTCGCGGCGCTTCGAGGCTGTCCGGGCGCGGCGCGGCAGCGCCTCTTCCAACGGCTCTGTCATCCCGATGGCGTCGCGGGGC
>Ga0070732_10002296_pt1 | contig 10359 bp, 10 predicted proteins | sample Coa_R1_5_FD_66449 | JGI IMG/M metagenome (GOLD analysis project Ga0070732, IMG submission 66449) | Surface soil microbial communities from Centralia Pennsylvania, which are recovering from an underground coalmine fire - Coalmine... | ecosystem: Environmental > Terrestrial > Soil > Unclassified ...
GCTGCGCGAGCTGGTCATGTCGGACGTCCACAGCCCGGACTACTTCCGCGTCAACGGGCCGCTGCCGAACATCGATGCCTGGTACAGCGCCTTCGGCGTGCAACCCGGAGACAAGATGTACATCGCGCCGGCCGAGCGCGTGCGCATCTGGTAGGCGGGTTCAGCGGCTCATCGCGTCCGCCGCAGCCGTGAGGCGGTGATCGCGATGTCGCCCTCCGACCAGCGTTTCAGCGCGCGGGGTCGCCGGTGAGCACGATCTCCTCGTAGCCCGGGTAGGGCACGAGGCTGCCGCACGCGATGATGCAGAACCTGACCCCGTAGCGGTAGGCGGTGGCGCCGGTCGCATCGTAGGACGGCGTGGAGGTGTCGAAGGTCGCGCGGCTGAGGACCTGCAGCGCCGCCGCCTGCAACGCGGCGTCCGCCTGCGCCTCGACCACCCGTGCTGCAACCGCCTTGCCCTGCTTGTCGATGTGAAACTCCACCAGTACCCGGCCGGCGATCTTCTGGCGCTTGGCCTGCTGCGGATAGGGGTCGGACTGGATGTCGAGGGTGATCGGCGGCACCTTGGCGACCGCTCCGCCGGGACCGCCCGGCGCGCGTGCGCGGCTGGCGCAGGCGCCCGTCAGCAGCGCGCACACGAGCATCACCAGCAACCGTGCGCCTGCCGCGCTCATGGTTTGACCACCGCCAGCACCACGATCGCGATCAGCAGCAGCGCCGGCACCTCGTTGAAGAGCCGGTACCAGCGCTGCGTGTGCCGGCCGTCACCGCGGCGGAACGCCAGCATCAGCCGGTAGCACCAGGCGTGGTACCCGACCAGCGCCGCCACCAGCAGGAGCTTGGCGCGCAGCCAGCCCTGGGTAAGGTAGATCGGGGCTGCGACGATCATCGCCAGACCGAACAGGATCGCGACCAGCGCCCCGAGCGACATGATGAGGAACAGGCGCCGCTCCATGACCACGAAGCGCTTGAGCCCGGGCGCGTCGGTGGTGGCGGCGTGGTAGACGAACAGCCGCGGCAGGTAGAACAGGCCGGCGAACCAGGTGACCACGAACACCACGTGAAAGGCCTTGAGCCACAACATTGCGCAATTGTAACGGAAGGGCCATCGCCCGCCGGGCGGCCTTTCCGGTAGCATGGCCGGCCTTGCCAATCAGCCCCGAAATCCACAGCCATGTCCAACACGCCGGCCGCCGCTGCCACCGCCTTCCCGAGCAACATTGACATCGCCCAGCGCGCCAAGATGCGCCCGATCGTGCCGCTGGCGCAGGAGCGGCTCGGGATCCCCGAGGACATGCTCGAGTCCTATGGCCGCTACAAGGCGAAGGTGTCGCTCGACTACCTCGAGCAGCTGACCGGGCGGCCGGACGGCAAGCTGATCCTGGTCACGGCGATCTCGCCGACCCCGGCGGGCGAGGGCAAGACCACCACCACGGTGGGGCTCGGAGATGCGCTCAACCTGCTGGGCAAACGCGCGATGGTGTGCCTGCGCGAGCCGGCGCTCGGGCCGGTGTTCGGCATGAAGGGCGGCGCCGCGGGCGGGGGCTACTCGCAGGTGGTCCCGATGGAGGACATCAACCTGCACTTCACCGGCGATTTTGCCGCCATCGCGCTCGCCAACAACCTGCTGGCGGGCCTCATCGACAACCACATCTACCAGGGCAACCAGCTCGGCTTCGACGTGCGCCGCATCGCCTGGCGGCGCGTCGTGGACGTGAACGACCGGGCGCTGCGCAACATCGTCGTCGGCCTGGGTGGCACCGCCAACGGCGTGCCGCGCGAGGACGGTTTCGATATCGTGGTGGCCTCCGAGGTCATGGCGATCCTGTGCCTGGCCACCAGCCTCGCCGATCTCAAGGAGCGGCTCGGCAAGATCGTGGTCGGCTACCGTGCCGATCAGCAGCCGATCCTGGCGCGCGAGCTCAAGGCGCACGGCGCCATGACGGCGCTGCTGAAGACCGCGCTGGCACCCAATCTGGTGCAGACCCTCGCCAACAACCCGGCGTTCATCCACGGCGGCCCGTTCGCCAACATCGCGCACGGCTGCAACTCGGTGATCGCCACCCGCACCGCGCTCAAGCTGGCCGACTACGTGGTGACCGAGGCCGGCTTCGGCGCCGACCTGGGGGCCGAGAAGTTCGTCGACATCAAGTGCCGCAAGGCGGGGCTCAAGCCGAGCGCCGCGGTCATCGTCACCACGGTGCGCGCGCTCAAGTACCACGGCGGCGTCGAGCTCGCCGACCTCAAGAACGAGAACCTGGCGGCGCTGGAGAAGGGCGCGGTCAACCTGGAGCGCCACATCGACAACGTGGTCAACCACTACGGCCTGCAGTGCACGGTGGCGATCAATCGCCGCCACGAGGACACCGACGCGGAGATCCGCCTGCTCACCGAGCGCGGTGCCGCGCACGGCGTGCGCGTCATCGGCGCGACCCACTTCGCCGACGGCGGCAAGGGCGCCACCGAGGTCGCGCGCGAGGTGGTGCGGCTGTGCGAGCAGCCGAACAAGTTCCACTTCGTCTACGAGGACAGTGCGACGCTGTGGGACAAGATGAAGGCGATCGCCACCAAGATCTATCACGCCAGCGACATCACCGCCGACAGCAAGGTGCGCACGCAGATCAAGCAGCTGCAGGAGGCCGGCTACGGGCACTACCCGGTGTGCGTCGCCAAGACGCAGTACTCGTTCTCGACCGACCCGAAACTGCGCGGCGCGCCCAGCCAGCACGTGGTGAACGTGCGCGAGGTGCGCCTCGCCGCGGGCGCGGAGTTCATCATCATGATCTGCGGCGACATCATGACCATGCCCGGGCTGCCCAAGGTCCCGGCCGCCAACAGCATCGACGTCGACGCCGAGGGCCGCATCACCGGGCTGTTCTGAGGCAGCGATGCCGTTCTGCGAGGCCGATCCCTGGCGGCTGCAGTACTTCGAGGGTGTCGAGTGTCCGCCGGAGCTGCGCATCCCGACCGAGGATCCGGACGGGTACTGCTGGTTCCCGACCCAGCGGCTGATCTACAACAAGCTGTTCGTGGCCGAGTCGCAGGGTCTCGCCTGTGCGCCGCACGGCGTGACGCCGCCGCAGTTCCCGGTGTTCAGCAAGCCGATATTCAACCTGCGTGGCATGGGCGTGGGCAGCTGCGTGCTGCCCGACCTCGACAGCTACCGGCGCCACCTGACTCCCGGCCACTTCTGGATGACGCTGCTGACGGGCGAGCACATCAGCTCCGACGCCGCGGTCGAGCGCGGCCGGGTGACGTGGTGGCGCCACTGCCGCGGCGTGCCGGCGGGCGAGGGCACGTTCGACTACTGGGTCGTGGAAGCCGACGCGCGCGTGGAGCTCGAGGCAAACCTCGCCGGCTGGGTGGCGCGGCACCTCGGCGGCTACACCGGCATGCTCAACCTCGAGACGCTCGGCGGCTACATCATCGACGCGCACCTGCGTTTTGCGGACCAGTGGCCCGACCTCTACGGCGCGGGCTGGCTCGGGGCGGTGGTGGGGCTGTACCGGCACGGGCGCTGGGAGTTCACCGAGGGCACGCGGCGCACCGGCTACAGCGTGGCGCTGTTCGGGCCGCACGGCCGCGAGTACCGGCACCCGCCCCCGGCCCTGCTGGCGGAAGTGCGCCGCATGCCGCAGGTGAGCAGCCTCCAGATCACCTTCCATGCCGACCGCCCGGCGGCCTCGCACGCGATGCCGCCCGGCGGCTTCCGCCTGGCGCTGGTCAACTGCCTGGAGCTCGCCGCCGGGCGGTCGGCACTGGCGCGGCTTGCGGCTTTCTTCGAAGTCTGACTCCCCACCCTATTGGCTCCAGGCGCGGCCGCGTGCCGCCGCCTCGGCCGCCGCGTCGAGCGGCTCGCCGGCGATCAGCGCATCCACCGTCCCGGTTACCGCAGCCGGCATTGCGGCGGCCGCAGGCCGATAGTCGCCGACCGCGGGGCCCGGCAGGGCGCCGGACAGCACCTGCATCCGCCATGCGTCCTGCTCACGGCACGCGACTCCGGCGAGCGGGCTCGGTGCGCGCAGCAGGAAGCTGCGACAGTAGGCGCCGTCACGTCTGCGGAAGCTGAGCCCGATCCGCACCGCGGCATTCGGCGCCTGCGTGCTCACCAGCTGCCGCGAGAGGGCCTGCGCCAGTGCGCCCGTCGCGAGCAGGCGGCCGTCGCGCGCAGTCACGGAGCCGTCCGGCGGGTGCAGCAACGGCGGTCCAAGCAGTGCTCCCACCACGAGGCTGGCGGCGATCGCGCTCCACTGCGGCCACGACCAGCGCCGCACCGGGGGCCGGGCGCGGGGCAGTGGCGGGACCGCGGCCGGTGCTCGCGGGCCACGCGCCGCATCCAGCAGTCGCTCCGGCACGGGCTCCTCGAGCAGGGGCGCGCAGGCGCGCTGCAGCCGCGCGCGCAGTGCGCGCTGTGCTTCCACGCGCCGTAGCAGCTGCGGATCGCAGGCCATGGCTGCCTCGAGCGCCACACGTGCCGGTGGCTCGAGCTCGCCGTCCACGTACGCCATAACGGTCTCGTCATCGAAAGTCATGCTTGCGGTCCCGGTTCTCCGAGCAGCCTCTGCAGCGCGCCGCGGCCGCGCGCCAGGCGGCTGGTCAGGGTCCCGACCGGAACGCCGAGCGCGTACGCAGCTTCCTTGTAAGACAGTCCCTCAATCAGCACCAGCGCCACCGCGCTGCGCTGCTCCTCGGGCAGGCTCGCCAGCGCCTCCTGCACGGCGAGCTGCTCCGCATCGGTAGGCCCGGACACGCGGCCCGCAAGGCTGTCGCCCACATCGGGCGTCAGCAACCGCTGGCGCCGCTCGCGCGCACGCACCTCGTCGAGCCACGCGTTGCGCACGATGCCGTACATCCAGCCGGCCAACGGCGCGTTGGCCTGCAGCTGCGCGGCGCGCGCCAGCGCGCGCTCGATTGCCAGTTGCACCAGGTCATCGGCGTCGTGCACGTTGCGCGTCAGACTGCGCGCGAAGCGCCGCAACCGTGGCAGCAGCGCCACCAGCTGCGCGTGCAGCTCGGCAGGCGGTGGCATCGCTAAGCATTCACTACGTACATGACGGCCATTTTCTTCCATTTCTTTCCCGCTGGGCCAGGTTGCACTAAGGTGCCGGCCATGCGCGCACTTGCCGCCCTGCTCGTCCTGGCTCTGACGCACGCGGCCGCCGCCCAGATCGGCGTGCCGGCGGTACGCCTGCCCTCGGTCGGGGTGCCGAATCTGCCGGCGGCCACCGCACCGCTCGATGCCACGCTGCCGCGCGCGGACGATGTGCAGGCGCTGCGCGAGCTACGCCGCCTGCACGTGCGCGAGCTGCTCAGGCACCGCGAGGTGATCGAGACCGATGCGCACGGCGCCCCCATCGTGCGCGGCGAGATCCTGGCGCTCACCGCCCAGGGTGCCCCGATGCCACCGGCCGCTGCGGGAGTTACGGTGCTGCGGGAGCTGACGCTCGCAGGCCTCGGCCTGCGTCTGGTCGTGTTGCACGCCAACAGCGACACGGTCGGCACCCTGCAGCGCGTGCAGAGCGCCGATCCCGCGGGCGCCTACGACTTCAATCACGTGTTCACCGTCAGCGGCCTGCTGGCGGCACCGGCCGGCCCCGGCGCGGCGGCGCCCGATGCGGGCGCTGCGGTGTCCGCTACGCTCGGCCTCATCGACGGCGGCGTGTACGAGCACCACGAGGTGTTTGCTGGCGTCACGCTGCACCAGCACGGCTGCGCGGGCCGGCCGGTGCCGGATGCGCACGGTACCGCGGTCGCCTCACTGCTGGTGGGACGCGCGACCGCTTTGCACGGCGCGGCCCCCGGTGCCACCTTGTATGCGGCGGACGTGTTCTGCGGGCTGCCCACCGGCGGCGCGGTCGACGCGGTGGCGGAAGCCTTCGACTGGTTGGCCCACGAGCGCGTGCCGGTGATCAATGTGAGCCTCGTCGGACCGCCGAACAAGCTGCTCGGCGAGGTGCTCACCGCAGTGCTCGCGCGCGGCCACATCGTGGTGGCGGCCGTCGGCAACGACGGCCCGGCGGCGGCGGCGCTGTATCCGGCAGCCTACCCGGGAGTCGTCGGCGTCACCGCGGTCGACGCACGGGGACGCATCCTGCCCGAGGCCGAGCGCGGGGCACAGGTGAAGTTCGCAGCTCCGGGAGCCGACATGGCAGCCGCCAGCACCGGACCGGGTTACGTGCGGGTGCGTGGTACTTCTTTTGCGGCGCCGCTCGTGGCAGGCCTGCTGGCCGTGCGCCTGCCTGCGCCCGAGAAGAGCGCAGCCGACGCTGCCGTGGCGTCGCTCGCGCAGAGCGCGCAGCGGCTCAGCCAGCCGGTTCCCAATCCGGTCAGTGGCTACGGACTCGTCGGCGCGGAGCTGCGCCGTCAGCCGGCGCTCGCCGGGCTCCGGGATTAAGTCAAGTCCGCGTCGGGGAAGAAATCCCCGCCGCCGCTCGTAGTACTCCACGAAGGGTCGCGGGTGGTCCGCGGCCTCCAGAGGAGAGGACCATGAAGATTCATCTTTTCGCGAGCGCCGTGGCGGCGGCTTTCCTGAGCGTTATTGCGCCGGCTCACTCGCAGATCCTGGGCGGCGCCGCGCACGGCGGAGTGGGCGGCGGGTTTGGCACTACGTTTGGCCCGAGCAGCCTGCGCAGCAGCGCAGCCGGCAGCGCCAGCGAGCAGTTGCGGGCCCATGCCGATGCCAACCGGGCCGAGCGAGCCGCGACGGCCGCCGCGCGCCACAGCGCGCGTGGCAGCGAGGCGCGCGCTGCGGAGGCGGGGCAGGGCGCACGCGCCGGGGCGCGTCAGGGCGTGGACCGCGCCTCTGCGGTGGGCGGCCAGGCGGATCGCACGGCGACGGCCGCCGCCAGCGGCGCGAATGCGGGCGTGCATGCCGCCGGTGAGGGAGAGGTGCAGTCGCGCGCCGCGCAAGTGGCGGGCGACACTGCGGCGAGTGCCGGCGGTCGCTCCGTGACCGGGGACTCCGCTGCGACAGCATCGCGACAGCCGCCGAGTCCGCCTGCCAAGGCGCAGGGCGCGCCCAGCGCGGGACGCGCGCCGGCCGGTGGCCCGAGCGCGACCGGCGACGCCTCGGTCTCGGCCCACGCGTCCGGTCCGCAGTGACGGACGAGGATGAGCGGCGGGCGCATCAGCGCCCGCCGCTTCGCGCGCCCGGTCATGGAGGCGGTCAGTCCCGCGGCGGCGTGTCGCCGGAGTACCTGATTGCGGTCGCGCCCTGCACCGGGCCGATGCTCGCCTTGTCGCTCACGTACAGCTTCACCGGCCGCTCGAACTCGAGCGGGCCCTTGACCACCGACCCCGGGCCGATGACGATCCGCGGCGGCTCGGAGCCCCCGACGCTGAAGCCCTCACTCTTGTGCACGTGAATGCCGCCGTCGATGCGGGCGTTGTCCAGATCGATGCCGGCGTTGGTGGTGTCGATGCCGCCGCCGACGTGCGCCGCGGCGACGTGTATGCGGCCGTTCACATTGGCGAGATCGCCGGTCACCTCGGCGCCCTTCTCGAGATTCAGCCGGCCGTTGACGGTGTGCACGCTGCCGCTCACCCGTGCCGACTCCTGCAGCTCGATCGAGCCGTTGACGGTCTTGAGCTCGGACGCGCTGGCACGTGCCTCGAGCTCGATCGAGCCGTTGACCGTATGCGCGCGCTCCACCACCGCTCCGGCGCCGACGCGGATCGCGCCGTTTACGGTCGAGAGGTCTTCGGCGTGCTGGCCGTCGGCGATTTCAATTGAGCCGGTCACCCTGGAGAGGGTGTCTGCTGCGGCATGGCCGCTCCAGGCTGTGCTCATGGCACACACGCACAGGGTCAGGATCACATCGCGGGTTCGCATGATTTTGCGCCTTTCAGGGGTCGGCCATCGCCTGTCCAGTTGGACGGCTCCAGGCTGGCAAAGGTTTGCATGGGGCTCGCGCCCATGGCCAAAGCGCGCCAATCCGGGGAGAATTTGCCGATGCAAGGCACAAAGCGAGGCGCCGGCCGGCGCGCGCCGCGGCGCATCCTGGTGCTGGACGTCGGCGGCACGCACGTCAAGCTGCACGTGAACGCCCGCGCGCCGATGCGCAAGTTCGAATCCGGACCTCACATGACGCCGCGCGTCATGGTGCAGCAAGTCCGTGCGCTCATCGGCCCCGACCGCTACGACGCGGTGTCTATGGGCTATCCGGGCCTGGTGAGGCGTGGCAAGATCGCTGCCGAGCCTGTCAACCTCGGCCGGGGCTGGGTCGGCTTCAACTTCGCCCGCGCGCTCGGACGGCCGGTCCAGGTGATCAACGACGCCGCCATGCAGGCGATCGGCAGCTACCGCGGCGGCCGCATGCTGTTCCTCGGGCTCGGCACCGGGCTCGGTGCGACGCTGATCATCGACGGGGTGATCGAGCCGACCGAGGTCGGTCATATGCCTTATAAGCACGGGCGCACCTTCGAGGACTACGTCGGCGAGCGCGGGCGTAAGCGCCGCGGCAATCACAAGTGGCGCAAGTCGGTGCTCGATGTGATCGAGCGACTGCGCTATGCATTCGAGGCCGACTACGTCGTGCTCGGTGGCGGCAACGCCGAGCGCCTGAAGAAGCTTCCGCACGACGTGCGCCGCGGCGACAACAAGAATGCCTTCCGCGGCGGCGTGCGCCTGTGGCACGCCACGCCCGGCACGCTTGTGCCGCCGGCCCGTGCGCCGCTGCGCCGGCCGCGCAGGTAGGCGATGGCCGCCGCGCCCGGTGCCCCCGGACTTGCGCCGACCTGGAGCAGCAGCGCCAAGGAGATGGTCGGCTGCGCGCTCGGCTCGTCGCGGCTGTGGTTCACCATCGGTGGCGGCATCGTCAACGAGGTCTACTACCCGCGCGTCGACCTGCCGCAGATCCGCGATCTCGGCTTCATCGTCGCCGACGGCGCCGGCTTCTGGGTCGAGGTGAAGCGGCTGTGGCAGCACTCGGTGGAGCTCGCCGCGCCCGGAGCGCCGGCGGTGCGCATCGTCCACCGCCACGAGCGCTTCGAGCTGGCGCTGCGGGTCGTGCCGTGCGAGCACCGCGACGTGCTGCTGATCGAGGTGACCCTGAGCGGCGATGAGTCGCTGCGCCCGTACGCGCTGCTCGCGCCGCACCTGGGCGGCAGCGGTCTGAACAACACCGCCGCGGTAGCCAATCACCGCGGCCACAAGCTGCTGTGGGCCGAGCAGGGGCCGTTTGGGCTGGCGCTGGCGGCGGTCGATACTGAGCAGCGCAGCGCCTGGGGGCGGGCCAGCGCCGGCTGCACCGGCAGCAGCGACCTGTGGCAGGACTTCGCGCACCACGGCGCGCTCACCTGGGAGTACGACAGCGCCGGACCGGGCAACGTCGCCCTCGGTGGTGAGCTGCCGCGCCAGGCGGTGCTGGCGCTCGGCTTCGGCGGCAGCGCCGAGGCGGCCGCGACGCTCGCGCTGACCGCGCTCGCTGAGCCGTTCGAGCGCAGTTGGGAGCGGCAGCTCACCGCCTGGACCCAGTGGCACGGGCGCTGCGCCGAGCAGGACCTCTGCGCCGGCCTGCCCGAGGAGTGCGCCGGCCAGGTGCGCCTCTCGACCATGGTGCTGCGCGTGCACCAGGACAAGACTTACCCCGGCGCCCTGGTGGCCTCGTTGAGCGTCCCGTGGGGCAACACGCACGACGAGCGCGAGGGCTATCACCTGGTGTGGCCGCGCGACCTGGTGGAGACCTCCGGCGCGCTGCTGGCGGTCGGCGCGGTGCGCGAGGCGCACAACACCCTGCGCTACCTGCTCGCCACGCAGCACGAGGACGGGCACTGGAACCAGAACCAGTGGCTCGGCGGCAGGGCGCACTGGACCGGGCTGCAGCTCGATGAGACCGCCTTTCCGGTGCTGCTGGCGGTGGCACTCGATGAGCGCGGCGCGCTGCACGGCACGCGGATAGCCGACATGATCGGGCGCGCGCTGTCATTCCTCGCGCGGCACGGTCCGGCGAGCGACCAGGACCGCTGGGAGGAAGACGCCGGACTCAACACTTTCACCCTCGCCGTGTGCATCTCGGCACTGGTCGCCGGCGCGCGCTACCTGCCCGCCGACGGACGCGACCTGGCGCTGGCGCTGGCCGACTACTGGAACGCGCGCCTGGAGGACTGGACCGTCGCCTACGACACGCCACTCGCGCGCCTGTACGGCGTGCCCGGCTACTACGTGCGTATCGCGCCGACGCAGGCGCTCACCGATGACCGCCTCATGCCGGATACCGTGCTGCCGATCCGCAATCTCGAGCAGGACCCGCAGCTGCCGGCCGCCGCCCAGGTCGGTGTCGACTTCCTGCAGCTGGTGCGTTTCGGCTTGCGGCGCGCCGACGACGCGGTGGTGACTGCCAGCGTGAAAATCGCCGACGC
>Ga0070732_10002298_pt1 | contig 10350 bp, 6 predicted proteins | sample Coa_R1_5_FD_66449 | JGI IMG/M metagenome (GOLD analysis project Ga0070732, IMG submission 66449) | Surface soil microbial communities from Centralia Pennsylvania, which are recovering from an underground coalmine fire - Coalmine... | ecosystem: Environmental > Terrestrial > Soil > Unclassified ...
TTCTTGAGTGACGTGAGTGACGGGTTTAAGGCGTTGGAGACCGCCCAGTCTGGTAAAATGTCTCGCGTCTTAAGTGTTCAACTCCCGAGGACATCGATGATCGACCGTCGTCTGTTCGTGAAGCGCACCTTCCTCGGCGGATTGGCACTTTGCCTGGACCACTGGGCGACCTCGCCAGCCTACAGCCAAGACTTAATCCCTCCCGCGCCGACCATACACGTGAACGAACCGGCGGTTACACAGCCTTCTCCATTGCGCGTGCCCGGGCTCTTTCCGGGCCGCGTTGTAGAGATCGCCGATTCCCAAGCTATCGTGGCCAATCGTGTTTCACAGCCCGTCATCCGCCGGATGCTTGACCGTGCGTTGCGCGAATTGACGGGAGCACACGACGCCCGTGAAGCGTGGAGCAAATTCGTCGAACCGAAGGACATCTTGGGGATCAAGATCAATCCCTCCGGAGCTCCAGCCTGCTGCTCTTCGCCCGAAATCGTGAGGGAAATTGTCGCTGGGGTGCAATCCGTCGGAGTTCCGGCGCAAAACATTCATGTCTACGATCGTTACGCGTACGAAATCGAGATCGGCAGTTACCAAACGCTTGTGCCCATGGGTGTGCGCATCATCGGCGTAGAAGAACGCAAGCTGGATGCTTCCGGTTACGATTCCAATATCTATTGTGAGGCGAACTTTTTTGGTGAATGGGAAACGCGCTCTTACATGGCCAGTATTGTGTCTTCCAGTTTAACGAAGATCATCAACGTTCCCACGATGAAGGATCACTCCGCGGCGGGGGTCACCGGCTGTCTAAAAAATATTGGCTATGGAACATTCAACAACGTGGATCGCTCCCACCGCCGTCCATTTTCCTTTACGGACCCGTTGATCGGAATCATGTGTTCGGTTGAACCCCTCCGCTCGAAGGCCGTCCTCCACATCATGGACGGCATGAGAATGCTTTGGCACGGAGGGCCGCTGAGCCAGAATCCGAAGTTTATTTTTCCTGCGGGCATATTGATGGTCGGCACGGACCCCGTCGCGATAGACACCATTGAACTCGAAAAGATTGAGGAGAAACGCCGCAAAGAAGGCGCGCCCAGCGTGTGGTCACGCGATCCTAAGAGTCTGACCGACAATGGTGACGAATTTTACGAGGATGCCAGCAAGAATCTGTTCTACCGCCAGCCGCATCACATCGCCGCGGCAGGAAAGCTCGGTTTGGGCATTTCCGACCTTAAGGAGATCGACCGCCGTGTGCTCGGTGCTGGCTGATAGACGCGACGGACTTCGTTGTGAGGTTCAAGCAAAAGTGGTAAGCGACTGGCCTAACTTGCTCTGCGACGGCAGGCACAGCGGCGGGCAACTCCCGCAGCCTTGGCGAGCCCCCCGAAGATCTCTTTGGCAGGCTAGCGTAGAGGGCTCAGTGAGGAGCGCTCCGATCTTATACGACGGACTCCTTTACGTCTCTTCTCTGGCTGGCTTTTTAAATGCGATCGATATTCACACCGGCAAAGTGCGATGGCGGTTCAGAACTGCGGCGCCAATTCACTCGACGCCGTCACTGAATTCAGGAAAAGTTCTTGTCACTTGTGACGACGGCACGTTGTATGCGATTGATGCGAGCAGTGGCACAAAAACTTGGGATGTGCGAACTGGGGCGGAGGTTTGGACCTCGGCGATCGTCTCGAAAGATAAGATCTTCTTCGGCGATACAAGTGGCCACATGCAGGCCGTGAGCTCTGCTAACGGGACGCTGCAATGGAAACGTTCGCTCGGAGGCAAAATCTACTCGACTGCCTGCATTGTGGGACAGCAGGTCTTCGTAGGCTGCAGCGACGGCAAAGTCTACAGCATGGATGCAAAATCCGGTGACATTCTCTGGAACACGCCTACCGGAGACGGCATTGACAGCTCGCCAGCCGTTGCTAAAGAAACCTTGTTTGTGGGCTCGCTCGATTATTTCTTCTACGCGTTCGACACGGTGAACGGGGCCATTCTCTGGCAGCACCAAGCCGAGTTGGGTATCACTTCATCACCCGCCGTCTCTGGCGATCTTGTTGTTTTCGGATGTAAGGCCGGCGTCCTCCAGGCGCTCAACGTACAGACCGGAAAACTGATATGGGCGCAGCGACTCGGCCAAGCCATCACCGCACCGCCCGTAATCAGTGGAAGTACGGTCTGGATCCAGTCGGGAATAACCTACGCGCTGAGCCTGGCCGACGGTAACATCCTCTGGCGCGCTCGCCTTGGAAATTCACTACAATCCGTGCCCATAGTTACAGAAGCAGGGGTTTACTTGGCCAGTATGGAAGGCGACGTTTATGCGTTGGCTTAAATCTGCGGCGTTAGCATCCCTGACCTTGGCGATGCTGCCGCTGCCATCAACCCTGTGCTCGCCCCAGAACAGTTCGTTTGTTCACCAGAAGCGCTATGCAATGGGTACGGTCTTTGAAATCGTCATCTACGATGAAGATTTGCCGCGCGCAGATGCTGCTGCGCGCGCCGCTCTTGATGAAGTTGTCCGGCTTGACGCCATAATGAGCAACTACAAGCCGGAAAGCGACCTGAGCCGGATGAACCGAACTGCGCATTTTCAGCCGGTCCGTATTCCGCGCGAGCTTTACGAATCGATCGAAGAGTCGCTCTTTTACTCGCGTCACTCCGATGGCCAGTTCGACATCAGCGTTGGCCCGCTTGTCGATCTATGGAAAGCCGCTCTCGCCGGTGGACCCTTGCCTACGGCCGCTGACCGAGCTTCCGCTCTGCGTTGTGTCGGATATCAGAAAATCGAATTGATACCGCCCGACCGCATTCAATTTCATTCGCATTGCATGCGACTCGACTTGGGTGCGATCGGGAAGGGCTACGCTGTCGATCGCGCAGCAAGAATACTGAACGCACGTGGTATTCACCGCGCCTACATCGACGCTGGAGGCAGCACCATCTATGGCCTGGTGGCGGCGCCGGGCGGCAATGCATGGCGCGTTCGTTTGCGCGACCCCTCCCGTAAGGTGGGTCCAGAAGTGATGTTAATCAATAACAGCGTCTCCACCTCCGAGCAAAGCGCTCCGAGCTCGCTGCAAGGGGACACGCCGGGTCACATCATTCTTCCCGGCACAGGCAAGCCCTTGCAAACACGCTATGCAATCAGCGTTACCGCGCCATCCGCTACTGCGTCCGATGCACTCTCCACCACACTGCTTCTGCTCGGCCCCACGAAAGGTGCGGCCATGGTGAAGACTTTGCATAACGTGTCTGCTATTTGGATCGATTCGGATGGCCAGCGCACACTTGCCGGCGACGGTGTCAGTTTCCTTCTGACCGGAGAGAACCGTCCGATCCGCGTCTCGCCACTGAAAAATAGAATGGCCGCAATTTCAAAAGCGCCGAAGGAATTGCTCCCATGAGGCGCATGTCCTTCCTTTGTGTGCTGTTTCTTGGCGCGATTGCGGCGTGCACCCCAGTAACTGCGAAAGTCTTTCTCCGCGTGGAGCCATCGCCCATACCTCCCGCCGATAAGACAGGGATTCAGGATATAGTCCTGGTCTGGCCCTTGCGGGACCTATCGGCCATAGCCAAACTCCGCTCTCAGGGTTACCGCGTTTTTCTACAGTGTGAATTGAAAGACCTCGTTGCCGCGGTCGTTGCTGGGGATCGTGCAGCAGTCACAGGCATGATCGTCACCAACACTGTGCCCTCAAGCGAATCTCCTTCCGCCGAACAGCTTCGTCCTTACTTTGCTGCACATAAGAACCTGACGTTCCGCGTGTTGGTCCCGGGGGGAAAACAGCCACAGATGAAGGGACGTTTGGTGGTCGAACGTGATGGCGTCCTGCAAGTTTCAAGTCCCTCCTCTCAGCCTTGGCTCGATACCAATCTTGCATTGGTCAGGCTCGCGCAAGCTAGGGATCCGGAGTCAGTTCCGATCCTCTACGATTTTCACTGGGACACGTCGGGAGAATTGCCTGATGTATGGCACCCGGATGCCGAAGCCTATGCAGTGTCGATTGCCGAAGCGGACGCAATCGGCTCAGACGTCACCATCGATCTTCCCGGCTCTCTGCAAAGGGCGCTCGTCGCGGACGATCCTCGGGCTTGGACGCTTTGGAAAGCCATCATGCCCTACTTGGACTTCTCCTCTCACGCCCCAATGGAGAGAATGATCCCAGTCGTGAATCTCGGTGTCGTCGTCGATGGCGCACAGGCCAGCTACGAGGCCATTAACCTGATGGCGCGTCATAATCTTGCGTTTGAATCCGTTCGCCCCTCGAGTCTCACGCTGGCGCGCCTCCGTAGTTGGAATTCTGTCGTTGTCTTTTGCTCTTTGAATAAGGAAGCCCTCGCATTGCTTCGCAACTTTGCTGCGAGTGGCGGGATCGTCATTTTTGTGAATACGCACGATGAATTTCCTTGGCACTCCGCTCCACCGCTTCGGCAAGAATCACGCGTGACCGTTTACTCTGTCGGCGCCGGCCAAGTAGTTGAACCCGCCGAGCCGGTTGTCGATCCGGAAAATTTCGCCCGTGACCTGCGCCGTTTGATCGGTAGAGAGGGATCAGCCCTCGCCCTATGGAACTCACTGACCACGCTCGTAACCGGCTATCGCGAGCAAAGTCGCCCGGACGTTACCCTGTACCTTGTAAACTACGCCGCCCAGCCCGAAAACGTGCAAGTTCAAGTGAAGGGCCGCTTCACTCGCGTTCGATTGGAGTCTCCCGAGGGACCCAGCGGCGTTTCTCTGCCTTTCGTTGAACGCGGGGGTTTCACTGAATTTACAATTCCGGAGCTCCGCATCACTGCTAGATTGCATCTCGACTCGGCTCGGGAGAGCTCCGCCGCACCATAACGGAACTTGCCAAGGAGCAGAGTTATTGCGGGACAAGAGACACCGGACAATCATTCGTATCGAAGGGCAACATAGGATGGACAGGTAGCGCTCCATTCTGTGTTGCCTCTCCAGGCTACGGCTTAATGCAGAATACTACTTGTTCGGCGCAAAGCTCGTTTTTTAAGACAGAAATTCTGGAACCATCGAAGGGGGCCTTTCATGCGGCAAATAGTAAAGGTGGTTGTCACATTGGTGGAATTATTCGTAATTGCGGTTGGTGTAGCGAACGCCCAGGCACCCAGCACACAGTTGCCTAAGTATGACTTGCTCCTAAAAGGAGGACACGTCATCGATGCAGCCAACGGATTGGAGGGAAAAATGGACGTCGCTGTGTCCCTCGGGAGGATCGCCGCAGTTGAAAAGGACATTCCTGTCACTCAAGCTGCAAAGGTCGTGGATGTCTCCGGTTTCTACGTCACACCTGGGCTGATCGACATTCACTACCACATCGGCCACGGAGGCGCACCGCTGAATTGGTTCGCTCCCGACTCTCCAGATCACGAAATTCCGACCCTAACTGCACTTACAAGTGATCCGCGCTCGCAATTGGCTCCGCTCGGAATTCCAGCGGATTTAGCTTTGCAGTCAGGCGTAACCACAATTGTTGACGCGGGGACGGCGGGTGCGGACACGTTTCTGCAAGAGAAGGAAGAAGTGATCGACCACGCGAAAGTTCGCGTGCTGGCTTTTCTCAACATTGCGGCAGATGGCATGAACGGTGGATTGGAGCAAACTGTTGATACGATGGACGTGAAGCGGTGCGCTGATACGATTCTAAGATACTCGGACATCATCGTTGGAGTAAAAACCGCTCACTACTGGACACAGAAACCATTGGACGAGCTGCATTCCAGTTGGGCCGCAGTAGATCGCGCCATCGCTTGCGGAGAAGCAGCAAAAGTTCCGGTGATGTATGATTTCTGGCCGCGCCCCGAAAGAAGTTATGCCGAGCTCATTCTCCAAAAGGCCAGACCCGGAGATATCCATACGCATGTTTTTGCGCAGCAATTCCCTATCATTCTGGACGGGAAAATCAATCCCATCTTGCAACAAGCGCGAAACCGGGGTGTCATTTTCGATGTGGGTCACGGGGCGGGGAGCTTCTGGTTTCGAAATGCCGTGCCTGCGGTGAAACAGGGATTTGTCCCTGACTCCATGTCCACCGATCTGCACATGGGCGATTTCACAGTTTTGAGCATGAGCAATGTGCTGTCCAAGTTTCTGAGCATGGGAGTCCCACTGGCCGATTTAATCCGCCGTTCGACCGTAAATCCGGCCCACGAAATCCACCGGCCAGAGCTGGGAACTTTGTCCGTTGGAAGAGAGGCAGACATCGCTGTTTTGGAAGAGTTGCACGGTCATTTCGGCTACATTGATTGTGGTTACGCCAAGATGGAAGGGACCTCACAGATCGTAGCGCGAATGACGGTTCGCGCCGGGCGAATTCTGTACGATCCTTCTGGTCTGAGTATGGTCCAATGGGAAAAAGCCCGTCCGCAATACTTCAATATTCCGATGTTGCAGGGTTCTCTTCCGGCGACCGCCGACAGTTACCCGAGAAATTAGAAAGAAAAAGGAGGAAACATGCCGGAAGCGATCAATCGTCGAAAGTTCCTGCGCAACGGGAGTCAGGCTCTCGCCAGTGGCGTGTGTATCGGCAGCGTATTGCCCATGAGCGCTTCGGTACGCGAAGCGCCCGCATCGGCGGTAGATTATTACCAGAAACTTGGCGTAACACCGTTCATTAACGCGGCCGGCACCTACACGATCCTGTCGGCCTCGACCATGCCGGATCAGGTGCAAGCGGCCATTGCTGCAGCCGCGCAAAAGCCAGTTCACCTGATGGAGCTGCACAAAGCGGCCGGCGAATATCTTGCCAAGCGATTACGCTGTGAAGGTACGTTGGTGACGTCCGGCGCTGCCGCTGGGATAAAGCTGGCGACGGCAGCGTGCATGACTCGGGGGAACAAGTCCGCGATTATCAATATCCCAACTGAAATGCAGGGATTGAAGAACGAAGTCATCGTCCAAAAAGCGCATCACTATGATTACGATCATGCGATTCGAGACTGCGGCGCGCGTTTCATCGACGTTGAAACGCTTGATGAATATGAACGCACCTTCACCGAACGTACGGTGATGACGCAATTCTTCAATGCGGCTGAGGGAGGGCGGATCAGCAGGGAAGATTGGGTCCGTGTAGCTCACCAGCATGGAGTCCCGTGCTTCAACGATGCGGCTGCCGATGTCCCTCCTATTTCAAACCTCTGGAACTACACCGAGATGGGCTTTGATCTGGTGGCTTTTTCAGGTGGAAAGGGTATTCGTGGACCGCAGTGCACCGGTTTACTGCTTGGGAAGAAAGACTTGATCGAGGCGGCTCAACTTAACAATTCGCCATACTCAAACACAATCGGCCGCGGGATGAAAGTGGGAAAAGAAGAAATCATTGGTCTCGTGGCTGCGGTGGACTGGTTTCTGGCGCAGGACGATGCTGCATTGGAAGCGGAATATCGCAAGCGAGCCGCGCTAATCGCAGAGCGGGTGCAAAGCGTGCCGAGCGTACAGGCAAGAGTTTTTATTCCTCCCGTCGCGAACCATGTCCCGCATTTGATGATTACGTACGACATAAATCGAATCAAGCTCTCGGCAATTGAGGTGATGCAAAGGATGCGCGAAGGCACTCCACGCATCGAACTGAATCCCGCCACAGGAGGGGGGCCCGCCAGCTCGGGCTTGCCCGGAAGCGGCAACGTGATCGTCGTAGGAGTTTGGATGTTGCAACCGGGTGAAGATCAGATTGTAGCGAAGCGTCTTCAGGAGGTCTTATCAGAAGGAGCGAAATGAGCACGATCTGAACAGTTGAAGGCCGGCTTCCCTCTGGCTTCACCGATCGCTTCCTTTATTATCTCGGCTGGTCCTTCTATTTATGGGGTGTGCTTACTCCCATTGCGCCGTGGATTGCCTGGCGTTATCCCATTGGTACGGACACTTGGTTCGCGCAGTACCGCTACGTCTTGCGGCAAAGTGCCAATTCACTGATGTATGCATGAACGATGTGTTGTATCCTGAGGCCATCCCGCCTGCATCTGCTTTTATCCCGATTTATCCCAATAGGCTGCCAACCGTGCCCAAATCGTCCAAAGCGAGCCGAACGGCGTCTTTAGTTTTCAGCAACTTACCAGGGAGCCAGAGCGCAATCACCCGCCTTGAAAATCGCTAGACTCGAAAGGGTCTCGGGGGTTCGAATCCCCCCTCCTCCGCCAGAAAATCGCTGCGGGCCTCAGGCTTCCGGGCTTTGAATCATTTCACAGGCAGGAATTAGTTTATAGTCTGGCCAATCCCGGGAATTTCCGGGCGCGCTCCTTGCTTCGCAAGCATATACTGGAATCTTCACTGGTATGACTTCTTCCCGCACGATTACCTGGGCCGTGGCAACATGGCTATTTGTCCTCGCCCTGTACGCCGGCATCTCCCTGACGCATCCGCGCGGCTCGCCGACGCTGGTTGCCTTCGGAAATGTTGTCCAATGCATCGTGCCGCTTATCGCCAATGCCGGGCTGCTCCTCAACGCGGGCACTCCCTACTGGCGCCGCAATATCTTTTGGATGTTCCTCGCCCTGAGCTGCACGCTATGGATGATCGGCCAGTTTCAATGGACCTATTACGAGGTTTATCTTCATAAGCCGCTCCCCGGGCTGTATCCCGGCGACATCCTGTTCTTCCTTCGCGGCATTCCGTTTATGGCCGCTCTGGCGCTCCAGCCCCACCACAAAAGTGGTCAAGTGCATACGCGCCTCGGCTACCTCGACTTTAGCCTGCTGCTGACTTGGTGGACATTTACTTACGTCTTCTTTGTGCTGCCTTGGATCTATGCAAACCCTGTGGTTGCACAATACAACCACAATTTCAATCTCATCACCGACATACAGAATGCGATTATCGTGGCCTGGCTCGTCTTTTTGTGGCTGCGAAGCCAGCGGGGGTGGAAAAACGTGTATTTTCATCTGCTAGGCGCTTCTGTCGCTTACATGCTGGCTTCCCTGGTCGTTGATGTGCAAAACGACTTCGGCACCTACTACACCGGGAGCGTGTATGACCTTCCGCTCATTTCTGCATTTTTCTGGTTCGCCCTTGCGGGATTGATCGCTTATTTGAATCGCGACCAACTGGACGCTGCTCAGCCGGACGAATCGTTCGATTCCGGCAACGATTCCGCGCTCAGCGCCCACGGTTGGTCCAGCCGTTTGGCCATGGCTGCGGTGATTTCTCTTCCTCTTCTCGCCTTATATAGTTTGCGGGCCGATCAGGCGGAGCCGGGCGTTCGCGATTTCCGGCTGGCGACAACGATGGTAGCGGCATTGCCGCTCGCCGGATTGATTTTCGTACGCAGCCACTTCGCGGAAGCTGATCGTGGCCGGCTTCTCGTGCAATCGGAACGGGCCTTGGAAAACTTGAAGCGGCTTCAAACGCAACTCGTGCAAACAGAAAAGCTTGTTTCGCTTGGTCAGCTTGCCGCAGGCGCGGCGCATGAAATCAATAACCCCCTCGCTGCGATTTTGGGGTTTTCCGATCTCCTCGCGGACGACGAAGCATTGCCGGAAAAGGCTAGATCCACCGCTTCGAAAATCCGCGAACAAGCCCGCCGGACAAAAACTCTGGTCGGAAACTTGCTCAGCTTCGCGCGCCAGGTTCCGGCGGAGCGCACGCTTCTCGACATCAATACCGTCGTGAACAATGCCGTGCAGCTTCGCGCGCTCGACCTCCGCTCTACCACGACGCGCATTGAACTGCAGCTCGAGTCGGTACTTCCCGGAGTGCGCGGCGACGGAAATCAACTGATGCAGGTCTTTTTCAATCTCATCAGCAATGCCGTTGACGCCATGGAATCGCACAAGGGCGGCGTTTTAACCATCAAGACCATGCGCGACCGGGGCAACGTGGTTATCCTGTTCTCCGACACCGGGCCCGGCATCAAGGAGCCGCATCGTGTGTTCGATCCGTTTTACACAACGAAACCGGTCGGCAAAGGTACCGGTCTCGGTCTAAGCATCTGTTTCGGCATCGTTCAGGAACACAACGGAAAAATTCTGTGCTACAACCGCCAGGAAGGTGGCGCAGTTTTTCGCGTGGAATTGCCGGCCGTCCTGGCGGCATTTCCGGCCAGGGAGTTGCAACAACTCACTGCTCAAGGGTCGAATCCCCGCAAGCCGAACTGAAGCTCTCTCCTTACCCGGCCGCAAGTGTCAACCACTAAACAGGGCGCGACTCATGTTAAAGTTTTCCATCCCGTATCAAAGTTCATCGAGAGCTGTGATGACCGAGATTGCAATTCGCACACAAAAGTTGTCCCGCAAGTTCGGGAACCTGACTGCCGTCGACGGCATCGATCTCCAGGTGACGGCAGGGCAGTTTTTCGGTTTCCTCGGGCCGAATGGCGCCGGCAAATCCACCACCATCAAAATGCT
>Ga0070732_10002299_pt1 | contig 10349 bp, 12 predicted proteins | sample Coa_R1_5_FD_66449 | JGI IMG/M metagenome (GOLD analysis project Ga0070732, IMG submission 66449) | Surface soil microbial communities from Centralia Pennsylvania, which are recovering from an underground coalmine fire - Coalmine... | ecosystem: Environmental > Terrestrial > Soil > Unclassified ...
TTGCTTCCCAACGTCGGCAGCTTGAATGCCATAGAACCTCCGGATTTATGCTTGCATTGCCTGCGCGCGGGCCCTAGGCGCCCACGCGCAGAAAGTCATCATGCACAGCGAGTGCGCTGATGTTCAGTTCGTGCCAGACACGTCCTTCGCCGTCGCGATAGGCGACCCCGACCCAGGGGCGGTCCGGCGTTGTATCCACGTTCTGCAGGTTCTGCAGATTCCGCAGCCCCATCATGCGGCTGATCACCAGACCGCTGAACGACTGGAATCGGTCCGCAATCAGGAGCAACCGGCAGTCAGGGGTGCGCACGGTGGCCTCTCCCCCCATGAAGGCGGCAAAGTCGACCACGCTGGAAAGGACCCCGCGGATATTGGCCAGGCCCAGGTACCAGTGTTGGGTAAGCGGAACCGCCGAAATCTCCGGCAGCGGGAGCATTTCACCCGCGTCATCAAGCTTGAACAACCAATTGCGGTCGCCCGCCTGCACGCCCAGCCGCGAAGTGGGCTCGGCTTCGGACTGCGCATCGCGAAGGCGCTGGGCGAGCCCCTGCTGGAACTCGCGCAGGCTGATCTGCTTTGCCATTTGGCGCGGCTTCCCTCTACTTGATCGCCGCGACCTTGGCGATCAGGTCTTTCGCCTCGATCGGTTTCGTCAGGTAGTCCTTGGCGCCCTGGCGCATCCCCCATACGCGGTCGGTCTCCTGATTCTTGCTCGTGCAGATAATGACGGGGATGTGCTTGGTGGCTTCATCGCGCGTGATCGCACGCGTCGCCTGAAAGCCGTTGGTCCCGGGCATCACCACGTCCATCAGTATGAGATCAGGCTTTTCCGATTTCGCCTTGGTGATCGCCTCGTCGCCATTCTCTGCAGTCACGCACTGGTATCCCTGCTTCGAGAGGGTCTCCATGAAAAACTGCCGGTCGGTCGGCGAATCGTCAACGATCAAAATCTTCTTCACAGGCATGGCATTCCTCCTTCAGGTGCGAACCGGCGCGTGTGCGCCCACGGTCTTCAGCAAACTGTCCTTCGTGAACGGCTTGGTCAGATACTCGTCGGAACCGACCATGCGGCCCCGTGCGCGATCGAACAGGCCATCCTTGGACGACAGCATGATCACCGGCGTCGTCGCGAAGCGCGCGTTCTTCTTGATGAGCGCGCAGGTCTGGTAGCCGTCCAAGCGCGGCATCATGATGTCGACAAACACGATGTCGGGTTGGTGATCGGTAATCTTGGCGAGCGCGTCAAAGCCGTCCTCCGCCAGGATCACCTTGCATCCGGCCTGAACCAGAAAAATCTCCGCGCTGCGGCGGATGGTGTTCGAATCGTCGATCACCATCACCTTGACGCCAGCAAGACTACCGGAGTCGCTCACCCTCTCTACCCCCCACAATCTCCCCCATCTTTTATTCCGATATTCCGACGCAAGCGTCGGGTACTCTTCTTTGAGCATGCCGACGGCCAAGCCATGCCCGGAGTTTTCACACTATACAACCAAATCCAGTCAAAACAAAGCCTTGTGCAAGTTATTTCACACGCGCTATCAGGGTATAAAAGCCGCTCCTTACCATTGAGTTGGTTGCACCCCAATGCAAAAGCACGGGTTGTGCCTGCTAGGGAAATACCGGATCTAGACTTTGACCATCTCAAAATCCTCTTTCCGCGCTCCGCATTCGGGGCAAGTCCAGTTCATCGGCACGTCCTCCCACCGCGTTCCGGGAGGAAGCCCTTCCTCCGGCGAGCCCGTCGCTTCGTCGTATATAAAACCGCAGATCAGGCACATCCAAGTTTCGAATTCTTTCTTTTCCGTCATCAGGTTGTGATTGAGTTAAAATGGGTCGCCGCATCTTAACCCGACCGGCGCGTCGCCGGCCAGCAACGCCGGCCCATCGCCGCCAATGTCCGCCCCCGCGCTCCCCCCCATCGTGCTTGCATTCGCCGCGACCGACCCTACGGGGGGCGCAGGCCTCCAGGCGGATTTGCTGACACTCTCCTCAATGGGATGCCACGCCCTTTCGGTCGTGACCGCGATCACCGTCCAGGACACGGCTGGGGTCGAGAACCTTCAGGCTGTGGATGCGGATTGGGTGGCGGACCAAGCCCGGCTGGTGCTCGAGGATATGGCGGTGGCCGCGTTCAAGATCGGCCTAGTCGGCAGCATCGAGAACATTGCCGCCATCGCGGAGGTCGTTTCCGACTATCCCGACGTCCCGCTCATTTTCGATCCGATACTCGCGTCCGGCCGTGGCGACGAACTCGCCACGGAGGACATGATCGCCGCGATGCGCGAGCTGCTGCTGCCTCAGACCACGATTCTCACCCCGAACAGCCGGGAGGCGCGGCGCCTAGCGCAAGGAGACGGCGAAGACGAAGAGGGGCTCGCCCTTGCCGGCTGCGCCGAGAAACTGATCGGCCTGGGTTGCGAATACGTACTCATCACAGGGACGCACGAGAATACGCCGCAGGTCGTGAACACGCTCTACGGTCCGGAGGGGCTGGTTCGCTCCGACGACTGGGAACGCCTGCCAGGCAGCTATCACGGATCGGGCTGTACGCTTGCCGCGGCAATTGCGGCGACGCTCGCAAGCGGCCTGGAATTGCCCGAGGCCGTGCGCGAAGCCCAGGAATACACCTGGCAGACGCTCAACGCGGGCTTCCGCCCCGGGATGGGCCAGTACATCCCGGACAGGTTCTTCTGGGCGCGCGAACCGGATGAACCGGGCGCTGACGACGCCTGAGCCCCCGTCCGTGAAACCGGAACGGATAGCGGGCCTTTACGCCATCACGCCCGACGAGCCGGACGCCGATGTGATGGCGCGCAAGGTTCGCGAGGCGCTGGCAGGCGGGGCCGGTGCACTGCAATACCGCAACAAATCCGCGAACGAAGCGCTGCGGCGCGCTCAGGCGGCGACCCTGCTCGGCCTGTGTCGCACGGCGGGCGTGCCGCTCATCATCAACGACGATCTCGAACTCGCCCTTGCGATTGGAGCCGACGGCGTGCACCTGGGGCGGGAGGACGCCGACCTCGCCGCCGCGCGCGCCAAGCTCGGTAAGAAAAAGCTGCTCGGCGCCTCCTGCTACGACCGTCTCGATCTCGCCCTGTCTGCGAGTGAACACGGCGCCGACTACGTCGCCTTCGGCAGCGCCTTCCCCTCCTCGACCAAGCCTGCGGCGGTGCGCGCACCTCTTGCCCTGTACGGCGAGGCCAAGGCACGCATCGACCTGCCCGTCGTGGCGATCGGGGGCATCACGCACGAAAATGCCCACGAAGTAATCGAGGCCGGCGCCGACGCGGTGGCGGTGATCAGCGCGCTGTTCGATGCGCCGGACGTGAAGGCCGCCGCATTGCGATTCCGACAGTGCTTTGGGAAGCGCGCTTGATGAGCCGGAACAAATCACTTTTCGACCGCGCCCAGAAATCGATTCCGGGTGGCGTCAACTCTCCCGTGCGCGCTTTTCGCGCTGTAGGCGGCACCCCACCCTTCATCGTGCGCGGTAAAGGCAGTCGCGTCTGGGACGCCGACGGCCGCGAATATATCGATTACGTCGGCTCCTGGGGGCCTTTGGTGCTAGGGCACGCGGATCCAGCGGTAGTCGCCGCGGTGCGCGAGGCGGCGGGTCGCGGCCTATCCTTCGGCGCGCCGACCGAGGCCGAATGCGAACTTGCCGAGATGCTCGCCCGCCTCGTCCCGGGACTGGAAATGGTGCGGCTGGTCAGTTCGGGCACGGAAGCGACGATGTCGGCGCTGCGGCTCGCGCGCGGATTCACCGGACGGTCGCGCATCGTCAAATTCGAGGGGTGCTACCACGGCCACGCCGACGGTCTTCTGGTCAAAGCCGGTTCGGGTGCTCTGACCTTGGGCAATCCAAGCTCCGCCGGCGTGCCGGCAGAGATTGCGGCGCAGACGAGCGTTCTTTCCTACAACGACATCGCCCAGATCGAAGCGGCGTTCCGCGAATCGGGGGATTCGATCGCAGCGGTCATCGTCGAGCCGGTTGCCGGCAACATGAACCTCGTGGCGCCGCAGCCGGGGTTCCTCGCCTGCCTGCGCGAGCAGTGCACAAGGCACGGCGCGGTGCTTATCTTCGACGAAGTAATGACCGGGTTCCGCGTGGGCCTGGCCGGCGCGCAAGGCCTCTACGGCGTCCGCGCAGACCTGATCACGCTGGGCAAAGTAGCCGGCGGCGGGATGCCTCTCGGCGCGTTCGGCGGCCGCCGCGACATCATGGAGAAAATTGCGCCGCTCGGGCCGGTGTACCAAGCCGGCACGTTGTCCGGAAACCCGCTGGCGGTTGCCGCCGGGCTCGCCACCTTGAAGCAGGTCCTGGCGCCGGGATTTTACGATCACCTTGGAAAGATCACGCAGTCGCTTTGCGAGGGCCTCATCGGGGCGGCCCGCAAACACGGGAGCGCTTTTTCGGCGCAATCCGTCGGTGGCATGTTCGGCCTGTATTTCCGGACTGCACCGCCGTCCAGTTACGCTGAAGTCATGCAGTGCGACAAAGATGCGTTCAACCGCTTTTTCCACGCCATGCTCGAGCGTGGCATCTACCTTGCACCCTCGGCCTACGAAGCAGGTTTCGTTTCCGCGACACACTCCGAGGCCGACGTCGCTGCCACGGTCGCAGCGGCGGACTCGGTCCTCGAGTCGGTGTGCTGATCGGTCGCCGCCTTACTTCCGCAAGGCATCGCGGATTTCGCGGAGAAGTTTCACCTCTTCGGACGGCTCCGCAGGCGCAACCGGCGCCGCTGCCTGCTGGCGCTTCAGCCGGTTGATGGTCTTGACCAGCATGAACACGGCGAAGGCCACGATCACGAAGGAAATCACCGTGTTCAGAAACAAGCCTGCGTTGAGCGTGACCGCACCTGCCTTTGCGGCCGCCTCGACGGTAGCGTAGGGCCCTGCCTGGACCCCGTCTTTGAGTATGAAGAAGAGGTTGGCGAAGTCCACGCGCCCCAGCGCCAATCCGATCGGCGGCATGATCACGTCCTTCACCAGCGAATCGACGATCTTGCCGAAAGCTGCGCCGATCACGATGCCGACGGCAAGGTCGATGACGTTGCCACGCATGGCGAATTCCCTGAATTCCTTGAGCATGAAAACCCCTGGAAAGTTTTGGCAGCGCCCAGTTTAGCGCGTCGCGTAAACCGCAGGCGCCTGCGGGAAGGTGGCTACGGCACCTGCGCGTAGGACATGTGCGAAAGAATGGTCTCGCTGTAGCTCGCCAAGTAGAGCGAGTCGCGGTTCTTATCGTAGTAGCGCGGGCGGGGCAGCATCGCCGCGAGGCGTGCCGCCTGCTCAGGATCGAGGCTCGCCACGCCGACACCGAAATAGTGGCGCGCCGCGGCCTCCGCGCCGAACAACCCCTCGCCCCATTCCGCCACGTTCAAGTACATCTCGAAGATGCGGCGCTTATCCAGCACAGCTTCCAGCATGACGGTAATGATCGCCTCCTGCCCTTTTCGCAACGCGCTGCGCTCGCCGGACAGGAACAGGTTCTTCGCCAGCTGCTGGGTGATGGTCGAGCCGCCGGCGACGATCTTGCCACGCCTCTGGTTCTTTTCCAGCGCGCGTTGAATGCCTTCCCAATCGAAGCCGTCGTGGTCGACGAACTTGGCGTCCTCGGCGACGATAATGGCGCGTTTGAGATTGACGGAAATCCGGTCGTAATCCGCCCATTGATGCTGCAGCCGCGCCGCGGGGTTCTTCTGCCTCAGCGCTTCCAGGCGTGCATCCATGAATCGCGTTGTCTGTGGATTGTGTCCGCTCCAGTAAAGGATCTGCGCGAAGAACCAGAACTGATAGAGCGCAATCGCCAGCAACAGTGCGCCGGCGAAATAGCAGAACATCCGCCACAGAGGCAAAAGCAGCTTCATCGGATTTCGCGCGCAGCTGCGCTTTTCCTTAGCCGGCCTCGCGCAGCGCGTCGAACGCTGCCCGGGTGTCGGGTCGAATCCCGCGCCAGACGAAAAAGGACTCCGCCGCCTGTTCGATCAGCATCCCCAGTCCATCGGCAAGCACACCGGCCCCTTGGGTGCGGGCAAAAGCGAGAAATGGCGTCTCTCCCATTCCGTAAACCATTTCGTATGCCAGTGCACCCGGTGCGAAGACACCCTCGGGAAGCGGGGGGAGATTGCCGGCCAGGCTCGCGGAAGTCGCGTTGACGACGACGGCAAAGCGAGCCCCTGCGAGTTCCGCGTACGTGTTCGCCTCCACGCCGCGTCCGAACAACACCGCGAGCGCCCTCGCCTTCCCCGGCGTGCGATTGGCGACGACCAGACTTGCCGGGTGTTCCGCGAGCAGCGGTGCGATCACGCCGCGCGCGGCACCGCCCGCGCCGAGCAGCAACACGCGCTTTCCAGCAAGGGCCACTCCGCGGTTGTGCCTGATATCGCGGACAAGTCCTGCGCCATCGGTGTTGTCGCCGAAGATTCTGTCGCGATCGAAACGGAGCGTGTTGACCGCTTGCGCGCCGCGGGCGCGGTTCGATAGCGCGGTGGCGAGCCGGAAAGCGTCCTCCTTGAAGGGCAAGGTCACGTTTGCTCCCTTGCCGCCGCCGGCACGGAACCGTTCCACGGCGACTGCGAATCCATCCAAAGACGCCAGTAGCCGTCCGTATTCGATGCCTTCGCCAGTAGACCGCGCAAATTCCGCATGAATCTCCGGGGACTTGCTGTGCGCAACAGGATTGCCGATGACTGCGTAGCGGTCCATGGCGCGGCCTGTCAGCCAAACGCGCGGAAGGGGCCCATCCCCTCCTCAATCATCACTGAAGACTTTGTCGCCCGGCGCGAAATGCCAGGTACGGGTAATGACCAGAATGTCTGTGTCCTTGCGGATCTCGGGCGGAAATTTGCCATAAGGCCCCGCCAGGTCGACGATGTGTATTGCCGCGGCGTCGAGGATCTTGTACCCGGAAGATCGCTCGATATCTGTTGACACAACGTTGCCATCGGCGTCGATCGATACAGTGAGCCGCAGGCTACCGTAAATCCTGCCACGCGCGCCCTGAGGGTAATTGAGATTGCCGTAGCGCTCGATTTTCTGGCGCCAGTCTTCCACGTACATCGCGTAGCGAACTTCCGCTGCGCGCGCGCCGACGAACGCCTTGCGCGGCCGCTTATTGTATTCGTCGACCTGGCGCGCGATCTGCGCTTCCATGCGGGCGATGAGGAGCGCGCTCTCCGCCAGTTCCGTTCCGGAAGTCGCCGATTTCGTTTCGGGCCGCGCTTTTTCGGCGGCCGAAGCCCTCTCCCGCGCCTGGATCTGCGACAGAAGCAGTTTCTGCCTGGCTTCGAGCTCCTTCACGCGGCGGGCGGCCAATTGAAGGCTGGACCCGCGCTCGACGCGCTGCAGCGAAGGCAGCGGCGATCGGGCGCGGCGGTTCAGGTCGGTGTCGCCACCGCCGTCGAGATTCGACTGTGCGTAGACATCCGGGGTTACAGGTCTCGAATACGTTTTCGAGTTGACCAGAACGACTTCGAGTTGCGCTGGGGCAAGCTTGCGCATGGCTTCCGGCAGCTTGAAGTGGATCGCGAGCACGACGGCGTGCAACACAATCGATACCGACAGGGCCATCGCTAGCACGCGCGAATCGCGATCCATCTCGGCGAGCGCGCCAGGCCACACGAAAGCTTCGGGCATCGATCTAGGAAGCGTCAATCCCTGATCCATCAAAAGCTTTTTTAATCATACGATTCTATGACTTTTTTTGAGTTTTGTCTTAAGTATCATTTACCCCACGGAACACGCACCTGAGCTCGATTTCGATCAGGTCGATAGCGCTGACCTCGATCTCGACGTGCGTCCCGGGGGCCAGCGCGGGCATGGACGGCACCTTCACGACTAGCGGCAAGCCGTCGAATTTCACGAGATTTTCGCGCAGCACTTCGGCCCCCGCAACCTCGACGCCCTCCTGCAGCAGCCACCGGAGACACCAGTAGCGCTCCATGCGACGCTGGAACTCGTCGTAAGCGGCGGCGGTCACCTCGAAGTCGTGCACGGCTGCGAGCATGCCGTCGGAATTGCGCGAGAACGGTGGCGTTTCGCCTGTGAGCAGCGCGATCAACTGCCACTGATTGACCAGATCGACGTAGCGCCGCAGCGGCGAACTGGCCCAGGCGTAATGGCTGATACCCAGGCCCTGGTGCGGCGACGCGGACGTGCCCATCCTCACCTTGCCGTTGCCCTGCGCACGGAAGATGGCGGCGATGCCGTGGTCATCGAGCAACTTCCCCCAGATTCCGTTGACCGCGATCATCAACTCGGCGACAAGTTTGTCGAGTGGTGTGCCGCGCCGGCGCTCGGTGATGGTCACGCGCGCGTCTTCGCCGTTGCCTTCAAGTCGGAAGTTGTACTCGGGGCGCTCTGGTGCGGCCGATGGCTTGCCGCGTGCACGCTCGAGTTCGAGCGCGAAGCGCCACAGCGAGTGCAGTTCGCGGGAAAAAGCGATGTCCGGGCGAGACTCGCCCGCGATGAATGCGGTATCGAGTGCCTCTACCGCGTGATGGCGCAGGTTCGCTGCGATCGGTACCCGCTCCAGCCGCGTATCGCGCCCCTCGATCGTCAAGTCGTCGGCCCGCACGTTCAGGTACAGCGACAGGGAGGGTCGCGCTGCGCCCTGCGTCAGAGCGAAGCGCTCGATGACAGCGGCAGGAAGCATCGTGATCTTGTCGCCGGGCATGTACACCGTCGAGAGCCGGGCGCGCGCCACCGCGTCAAGCGCGGAGCCGGGGGCGAAGCCGAGCCCGGGTGCGGCGATGTGGATGCCTATGCGCAGACGGCCGTCCGGCAGTCCGGCAAACGAGAACGCATCGTCGATTTCCGTCGTGGCAGCGTCGTCGAGGCTGAACGCCTCCGTCTCCGCGAGCGGCAGATCGCGGAGCTCTGCGACCTCGATCCCCTGGGGGAAGCCCATTCCTTTCGGGAATTGCTCATAGAGAAACCTGCCGAGATGATAGTCGCGGCTCGCCGGGAGGGCGCCGCAACGTTCGATCAGCTTCGCCGTCGACAAGCCTGTCCGGGTGCAGGCTTCTTCGAGTGCCTTGGTCTCGGGAAGATTACGGTCGGGCTTGTACAGCAGCTGAGGGAGCAGGGTGCGGAACTCCGCGGGCAGATCGCCGGCGGTGAGCCGGTCCGCCCACGCTTCGACCTGCCGCTGCTGCTGCTGCTTGCGCTCGATCCCGGCAAGCGCCGCGCGCAGAGTCTCGGGCGGGGCCGCCCGGTAACGGCCCCTGCCCTTGCGGTAGAAATACACCGGCGCCGAATGCAGCTTCACCAGAATGCCCGCGGCTTCGACCGGCGACGGAGCGTGGCCGTGATACTCGCTTGCAAGATCCGCAAAACCGAACTCTTCCGTCCCGCAGCACTGCCATAGAAAGTCGGCGTCGATGCCGCCTGCGATGGTTTCGGCCTGGACCATGAGTTCGGCGGCACTGGGCTCCGGAAAGCGCAGCAACACGTCCTTCGCCTTGATCTTGGCGCGCTTGCCGTGCGGCGCCTCGACCTGGAGCGAACTGTCGCCATCGGCGAGCACGGTGGCAACCTTGAATGCACCGTTGTCTTCGTAGAGAACGTTCACGGGAGGGGGCGAACCGGAGGCCGAGCTGCGACGGCTCGAGGGGTGCGATAATTATATCGCAGCGATCCCGCTGCTCTTCCGCAGAAGTTCAAGGATCCGAGCATGGCAAAAATTGAGTCGATTTCAGTCGCGACCGCGCGCATACCGCTGAAAAATGTCACCAGCTTCGCCACGCGTACGGTGTCCGCGCGCGATTACGGGCTGGTGAAGGTGCGGGCGGGCGGCGTCGAGGGTATTGGCTTCTGCTATGCGGGATCGTCGGGCGGAACCTTGGTCGCTCACGCCGTGGAAAATCTGCTCGCGCCGATCCTGCTTGGCCGTGACAGCCTGCTGGTCGAAGGCCTGTGGCAGCGCATGTTCGAGGAAACCCTGTTGCACGGGCGCGCGGGCAGCGTCATGCGCGCAATCTCTATCCTCGATTGCGCGCTGTGGGACCTCAACGCGAGGTCGGCAAAGCTTCCCCTGTACAAGTACCTGGGCGCCGTCGTCGACGACGCGGTGCCCGCCTACGCGAGCGGCGGCTACTACCTCGCTGGCAAGACCCCGAAGAAACTTGGCGAAGAAATGGCGGGCTACGTGAAGGCGGGATTCCGCGCGGTGAAAATGAAGGTGGGGAAGCTTTCGCCCCGCGAAGAAGAAGCGCGCGTGAAAGCCGCGCGCGAGGCGATCGGGCCGGAAATCGAGTTGATGCTCGATGCCAATAACGCCTGGCACGATCTTCCGACTGCCATGCGTTATATGGAGCGCTTCGAGCTCTACGACCCCTACT
>Ga0070732_10002300_pt1 | contig 10348 bp, 7 predicted proteins | sample Coa_R1_5_FD_66449 | JGI IMG/M metagenome (GOLD analysis project Ga0070732, IMG submission 66449) | Surface soil microbial communities from Centralia Pennsylvania, which are recovering from an underground coalmine fire - Coalmine... | ecosystem: Environmental > Terrestrial > Soil > Unclassified ...
GTACTCACGCACGACAAAGATGAGAACCTCCTGGATGGTGAAGTGGATTGGGTCTATGCGGAAGAGCTGGATGTCCGCAGCAATTATTTCTGGTCTCCTGACGGAAATCGGATTGTCTTTCTCCGGATGGATGAAAGCCGTGTACCTGACTATCCCATCGTCGATTTTCTTCCCCAACACCCTTCCGTTGCCGAACAGAAATATCCCAAGGTGGGCGATCCTAATCCGGAAGTCAGGATCGGAGTCGTCAAGTCGAATGGGGGCAGCGTCCGCTGGATCAACCTGACCAGCGAGAAAGCGATGTATGTCCCGCGTTTTGGCTGGGTGAATGACAACGTGATCTGGGCCATGGTCCTGAACCGCGCCCAGAATCAGCTCGACCTCTACTTTGCCGACGTGAATACCGGCAAGTCCCGCCGGGTATTAAGGGAGACCAGCGACACCTGGATTGAGATGGATAATACCTTCAACATCCTTACATCGAGCGGCAAGTTTATCTGGTCAAGCTGGCGCGACGGCCACACTCATCTCTATCTCTACTCCTTTGACAAGGACCATCCCCTTGCGGCGGATGCCAGGCTTGAAAACCAGATCACCAAAGGCGATTTTGAGGTGTTCAGCGTTGAGGCCGTGGATGAAACTTCGGGTGTCTTGTACCTGATTGCCAACCCTCATGATGACCGGCAGCGGCATCTGTGCTCCACCAGGCTCGATGGCAGCAATTTCCAGGTGCTTACAGAGGCACAACCCGGAACCCACGACACCAGTTTTGCTCCCAATGCCAGGTATTACCTTGATAATTTCTCCGCTTTGCTTACGCCGCCAGTGCTGTCATTCTGCCGGATCGGCGGGAGTTGCAATGCGTTCTGGCAATCCAAAAGCATTGATCCGTACAAATTAGCGCCTCCGGAATTTGTCGATTTTCGCGCAGACGACGGCACTCTGCTCCATGGGCTGCTGTACCTTCCGCCCGGCAATTCGGGAAAGCAGGTTCCAGTGCTCATGAACCCTTACGGCGGTCCCCATGGCCAGGAGGTCCGTAACCACTGGATCGGCACGGCCATGCTGTTCGATGAGATTCTGATGCGGGATGGCATTGCCGTCCTGGTAGTGGACAATCGAGGTATGGGAGGGCGCGGCAGAAAATTTGCTACGGTGCTGATGCACAACTTTGGCGAAACTGAGCTCAAAGACCAGCTCGCCGCGCTGGATCAGGCCCTGGAAAAGTTTCCGCAATTGGACCGCCATCGGCTCGGATGGTGGGGATGGAGTTACGGCGGGTTTATGACCTTGTATGCGCTCACTCATTCAGACCGCTTCAAAGCCGGCCTGGCGGTGGCTCCCGTAACCGACTGGCATGATTACGACACCATCTACACGGAGCGGTATGGCGGGCTGTTGCCGCAAAACGAAGCTGCCTATAAGAAAAGTTCACCCGTAAACTTCGCTGATCATCTGCATGGGCGGCTGCTGGAAGTCCACGGCACGGTAGATGACAATGTGCACATGCAGAACACCATCCAGATGATCAATAGCCTGGTCCGCGCCGGCAAACAATACACGCTCATGTTGTATCCCAACAAAACTCACAGCATCTCCGGACCGGTGGCGCGCACACATTTGTTTACCCGCATCCGCGAATATTTTCATCAGGAACTGCTGCAAGGCCAGAACGCACAATGAAAAATCAAACCCGCGCACTCGGCGATTTTGAATTGACGGTCCTCTCGGATGGCTTCTATATCTCCGATGGCGGGGCCTTTTTCGGTGTGGTTCCCAAAACGTTGTGGGAGAGGAAAGTGAAGCCGGATGCCGCCAACCGCATCTTCGCCGGCCTGAATTCCGTTCTGGTGCGCACCGGGCGGCAGAACATCCTGATTGAAACCGGAATCGGCAATAAGCTCTCAGACAAGATGAAGAGTTTTTATGCGCCCAGGGAGGAGCTCCTCGACAATCTTCACGCCACAGGTATGGCGCCCGAGGATATTGACATCGTCATAAATTCTCATCTGCATTTCGATCACTGCGGCTGGAACACCATCTACAAAGAAGGCCGTGCAGTGGCCACTTTTCCCAAAGCGAAATATTACGTGCAGGAAGGCGAGTGGCGGCATGCAACCGAGCAACTGGAGCGTGATCGCGTCAGCTACATCAGTGATAATTACGATCCCCTGATTGCCTCCGGGCAGATGCAATTGCTCAGCGGCGCTGCAGATGTTGTTCCCGGAATCTCAGTGGCCGTTTATCCGGGCCACACGCGCAACATGCAGGCCATTTTTATTCGCAGCGGAGGCCAGACCGCTTGCTACATTTCTGATCTCATCCCTACAAGCTGGCATCTCGATGTTACCTGGGTGATGGCTTACGACCTGTTCCCCCTGGAGACCATTGAGAATCGTAAGAGGTACTACAAGGAAGCCCTGCCGCAAAACTGGCTGACCATCTTCACCCACGATCCCGATATTCCCTGGGCTTACCTGGAAAATGTGAAGGGCAAGATGGCCATTCAATCGAGCTGATTTTCTTCTTCGCGGAGCTTCTGTTTTTTGGCAAAAACGCGTGGGAGACGAATCTGCTTCTGATTTTGGCTCAAGCCAATGGCTAAAGTTCTTCCATTCTCCCCTGGCCTCCTGGGCCTGCGAACTATAATGGATCGGTTTGTCCCCTATGCGTCTCACCATTCTGCTACTGGCTCTGCTCTCGGTCGCCCAAGCGCAGAGATTCCGTTTCAACCAAATTCCGGAGAGCGTGGTCATGCAAAGGGAGCAGCACGGCCCCATGAGCGCGCGGGAACGGGAATCGAGGATCAAACAGTTGTTTCTCCAGGCCGGCTGCGCGGCAGCACAGTTGAATGAGCAGCCATTGCAGAAATTGGCGCTCGCCAACGTGATTTGCCGTCTTCCTGGCAAGGGCAAGGAGACCATCATTGTTGGGGCAACGTACAGCCAGCGGGCGCCGGACAACTGGAGTGGAGCATCCCTGCTCGCCAGCCTTTTCCAGACCCTGGCCAAGCGAAAACGTCGCCACACGTTCGTCTTCGTAGCTTTCGCCGACGGCAATAACGATCTGGCGGGCTCACAGTTCTTTGTCGATCACATGACTCAGGTGGATGTAGATCAGACCGCCGCCATGGTCAATGTGGAAACCCTGGGTTTTTCACCCACGAAGATCTCCTCCAGCGAATCTGATAAAGAACTGGTTCAGGATTTCATGAAGGTGACTTACGCGTTAAAACAGATGGCCAGCCAGGTGGACGTATCCAAAGGCGTTCATGTTGATTCTGAGCCGTTTGCTTTCATGCACATTCCACAGATCACCATTCACTCGCTCACTCAGGATGCAGTGGCTGACCTTCCCAGTCAGGACAACGATGGCGATAAATTCCACCCTCGTTTCTATTACAACTCCTATACTTTGGTGAGCGGCTATCTCGCGTACCTCGACGAGATCCTGAAGCCGAGACATCGCGGAAAATGAGCAGTGGCTGCAACAGGAGCAGAAGGATTTAAAAGGGAAAAACACCGTCTAGCGGTTTGTCGCCAAGCGACCAACTGGCCACGAAAAGAAAGGGCGAAGCCGGCTTGCGCGCTTTCGCCCGCTGCCACAGGAGCAGTGGGATCTAAAGTGGAAGAATACTGTCTAGCGGTTTGTCGCCAAGCGACCAAAACAAAGACCGCAGCCCCCACCAACCGCCCTGCCGTGAGCTTTTTACGCTCTGCGGTTGGCGTGAGCTGCGAATCATTCTATAAGACGACTATCACACCAGTATTCGATGCCTGAAGCAAAGCGCCAACATGCGCCACTATAATGGCTAGACTGGCGCACGTTGACTTGCCTAAAGCCCGGAAGGACGACTTTGCGAAAATTATTTGGCACAGATGGAATTCGCGGCGTAGCCGGCGAATATCCGCTGGATCCGGCGACCATATACGCGATCGGTTGCGCCCTGGGTCACCATTTGCCCGCCGGCCCGAGGCGATTGATCATCGGCCAGGACACGCGTGAATCCAGTTCATGGATCGCCGATACTCTCTGCGCCGGATTGTGCGATACCGGCGCAGAAACCGTGAGTGCGGGTGTGATCACTACTCCCGGCATCGCGTACCTGGCCCACGGGCAGAACTTTTCCGCAGGCGTGGTGATCTCGGCTTCCCATAACCCCTGGCAGGACAATGGCATCAAGGTTTTTGGTCACGACGGATACAAGCTTCCGGATGAGACCGAACTCGAGATAGAAGAGGAAATCTTTGCCCAGATCAACTCCGGTAGCGTGCGGAAATCATCTACTGGGAAATCTTCACTTCCCGGCGATGCGGAACTGCGCGGCACTTATATCAGATGGATGGTGCACTCGATTCCCGAAGCAGGCGAGTTCAAGGTAGTGGTGGACTGCGCCAATGGAGCAGCCAGCAACCTGGCCCCGGAAATCTTCCGCGAGTGCGGCATCCGCGCGGAATTCATCTATCACTCACCCGATGGCCGCAACATCAATCAGGAATGTGGAGCACTGCACCCTGACGTCGTGGCAGGAGAGGTGCTGGCGCGGAATGCCAATCTTGGCATCTGCTTGGACGGTGACGCCGATCGCGCCCTGTTTGCCGATCATCGCGGCGCGGTGGTGAATGGCGATGCGGTCATGTTGCTGTTGGCCCGCGAATTCAAGAAACAGGGAAAGCTGGCCAATGACATGGTGGTAGCCACCACTATGTCCAATATGGGATTGGAAACGGCGCTGCGCCAGAGCGGCATCCGCATGCTTCGTGCTCCGGTGGGCGATAAGTACGTCCTGGAGGAAATGAAAAAGTCCCACGCTGTTCTGGGCGGCGAACAATCCGGCCACATTATTTTTTCTGAGATCGCAACCACTGGCGATGGTCTTTTGACTGCGCTGATGGTGCTGGAAGTCGTCGCTCGCTCAGGGCGGCCGCTGGCCGACTTGGTTGCCGGCCTGAAGGTTTTTCCCCAGGTCATTAAAAATGTGCGCGTGCGGGAAAAGCAGCCCCTGGAGCAAATTCCTGCTGTGCAGGGCGCCATCGAGGCAGCCCAGCGCGACCTGAATGGCGCCGGTCGTGTTGTCATTCGCTATTCGGGAACCGAAGCGCTGGCCAGGGTAATGGTCGAGGCGGAATCAAAAGAAAAAATGGAAAGGCACGCGAACCTGATCGCCGCCGCCATTCAGCAAGCGCTAGGCTGAGAGAAGCACTCGGTAATCAGCATTCAGCCAATGAGACGATCTCCTGTCTGAAACTATCTCATGAAGGACGCAGAAGAAATTCTTGCCGCTGGCTTAACTGGGTTTTGATTGCTGACTGCTTCTTACTCCACATCCCGCCAGTTCGGTCCGACCCCGATTTCCACGTCCAACGGCACCTTGAGCGGATACACTTTTTCCATTTGCTCACGGACCAGTTGTCGCATGGCTTCCAGCTCAGCCGTGGGGACTTCGAAGAGAAGTTCATCGTGTACCTGAAGCAGCATGCGCGATTTCAGCTTGCGCGCGCGCAGGTCTTCATCAATGCGGATCATCGCCATCTTGATCAGGTCGGCAGCAGTTCCCTGAAGTGGTGTATTAACGGCGGTGCGCTCGGCGAAGCCGCGCATGTTAGCGTTCTTGCTGTTGATGTCCGGGATGGGGCGAACGCGCCCGAACAAAGTCTTTACCCGCTGCTCACGCCGGGTCTCTTCCAGGACGCGATCAATGAATGTGCGCACTCCGTGGTATTTTTCAAAATAGGCATCAATAAATTTCTTGGCTTCGCGCTGTTCTATCCCCAACTGCTGTGAGAGCCCGAATGGAGAGAGCCCGTAGACGATGCCAAAATTCACTGCCTTGGCGCGGCGGCGGTGCTCGGCATCCAGCAGCATGGGTGGCACGCCGAATACCTGCGAAGCGGTGAGGGAATGAATGTCGTCTCCGCGGCGGAATGCTTCCACCAGCAAAGGATCGTCAGAAAAATGCGCCAGCAGCCGCAACTCGATCTGGGAATAGTCGGCGGAGAGCAGAACGTTTCCCGGCTCGGCGATAAACGCAGCCCGAATCTCACGTCCTAATTCTGTGCGGATGGGAATGTTCTGAAGATTAGGATTGGTCGAAGAAAGTCTTCCTGTAGCTGTGCCTGCCTGGTTGAACGTAGTATGCAGACGATTGGTGCAACGGTTCAGCAGCAATGGCAAGGCATCCACGTAGGTGCTTTTTAATTTCGAAAGCTGGCGGTAATCAAGCACCAGGCGTGGCACTTCATGCCCGGCCGAAAGTTCTTCCAGGACGTCAACTGCGGTAGAGATAGTTTTGCCCTTGCCATATTTCACCGGTTTGGGCAGGTTCAGCTTATTAAAGAGCACATCGCCAAGCTGCTTGGGCGAATTGATGTTGAATGTAAAGCCGGCTTTCTCGTGGATTTCGCGTGCTTTAGCATCGCATTTCTTCTCCAGGTCAACCGACAATGTCGCCAGCATCCCGCAATCAATCTTGACTCCGGCTTGCTCCATGCGCGCCAGCACCGGCGCCAGCGGCATATCAATCTCCTCATAGATTTTGAAGAGTCCTGAGTTTTCAACCTCTTTGCGCAGCGCCGGGGCGATGCGGCCAGTCACATCCGCCGCTTCCGCCAGCGATTCAGACAGCTTCAGATTGAAGCTGCGAATGGCGATCTCCGCCAGGCTGTGCTTGGCGTATGTGGGATTGATCAGGTAGGAGTAGAGCATGGGATCATCAACGACTCCCGCCAGCTCAACCCCGTGTTCTTGCAGATGGCGCAGGGCCGCTTTGTAGTCATGCACCGCCTTGGGCAGCTTCGCATTGCCGAGAATTTGCTTGAGTGCCTGGCTCAGGTCGTCGCCATTCGTTCCGGCAGTGATTGTCCATGCTTTTCCCATTTCGGCTGAGACCGCGACCTGAATCGGGACCCGTTCGTCCTTGGCAGCTCCCGCGGCGGCAGTCAACGGCAGCATGCCGGATTCCGGCTCTGCCTCTTCTTCCTCTTCAGCGGTGATCCTTGCCGGCGTGATAGTTTCCACCGCAACAGCTAGCGCTGAGGCCTTTTCCAGCAGCATCAGGTCGGCTGCCGATTTGGCGTCGCGATAATCGGTCTCGCGCAGCTCCAGGGTTGGCGTCAACTCTTTGAGCAGCGTAGTGAATTCGAGCTCGGTGAAGAGCGCGCGCAGAGATTCTGTGTCCGGCTTGCCCGCCACCATCTTGTCCATGTCAAGGTCAATGCCGACGTTCTGATCAATAGTGACCAGTTGCTTGCTCCACAGAATGGTGTCTTTGTTGTTGAGCAGCGATTCGCGGTAGGTCTTGCGCTCCACCTCTGTGGCGTGCTCCAGAGCATTCTCCAGGGTACCGAAACGCTTGATAATCTCGACTGAGCCTTTATCGCCGATGCCGGGAGCGCCGGGAATATTGTCAATCGAATCGCCGCGCAGGGCCATCACGTCAATTACCTGCTCGGGACGCACGCCCAGAATCTCTTCCACCTTAGTGGCATCACAGATCAGGTTGTCCTTGGGTGGATTCAGGACGCAGATCTTATGGTTCACGAGCTGAAGCATGTCTTTGTCACTGGAGACGACAAAAACCTGGTAAGACTTCTCAGCCGCCTTGCGCGCCAGAGTGCCGATTACGTCATCGGCTTCAAACCGCTCCTGTTCGAGGATCGGAATACGGTAGGCTTCGAGCGCTCGCCGGATATAAGGGACCTGTTGGACCAGGTCGGGCGGCATGGCCGCCCGCTGGGCTTTGTAGCCGTGATATGCGACCTCCTGAAAGGTCTGGGTCTTGATATCGAACTTGCGGACGGAGGTAACAGTTGCTGCCTGCTCATCGCGGAAGGTTGGGCCGGCAACATCAAAAACTGCCGCCAGGTACTCGGGATGAAAGTCATCGCGCAATTTGCGCAACATATTTACGAAGACATAGGTCGCGGCGGTGGGAACGCCGGTCTTGGTGGACATGGGCCTCTGCCGCGCCATGGCATGGTAGGCGCGGAAGATGAAAGACATCGTGTCCAGCAGAAAGACGCGGCCCTTCTGTGCGGATTTGGAGGAGGTGGGCAAAAGAAAATTCTAACAGCAGCAGAATCAGAAGATGACTATCGTCATCCACTTCACGACGTTTGATCTTGATCTGCGGGTTCCGGCTGCTGATAATCAGCCATATTCACTGTTTTCGAAAAATGCAGATTTTGCCCAAGGAGTGACTGCACAAGTGAAGACAGAAACTGGACCTGAGCTCCAGATAGCAGGAATACCCTTCGCCAAAAACGCCCATCCAATGTGGGTTTTCGACCGGGAGACGCTTGCCTTTCTCGAGGTCAACGAAACTGCGGTTCGGCAATATGGATACTCGCGGCAAGAGTTTTTGGCCATGAAGATTGTTGACATCCGTCCAGAGGAAGATGTCCCGGATCTTCTCAGGCAAACTCGATTCCCCCGCCCTGCGGGAGCAAGCACGGGTGAGCGATGGCGTCACCGGACCAGAGATGGAAAGACGTTTCCGGTGGCCATTACCAGTTGGGAACTGACCTTTCACGGTCGTCCCGCGGAACTGGTACTGGCGCGAAGAGAGCAACCTGCGTGATCGCGGCTATATCGGTTTTAGAAATAGTGTATCCACTGCGTCGTCGTTCAAGGGGTGTCCGCGAAGCGGAAACCCGGGAGGAACCTTGTGTTTCCTCTTCCAGTCCAAAGAGCACACTATTTGTAAAAAGGCATTAGCGCGCTTAGTTAGGGCAAAATCAAGCCTCACGCACCCATCGCCTGACTTGGTTTGGGTCAAGCCTGCCTTTGATGCCCTCGACACCCATCAGGTAGTCGGAGATCTTCTCTTCCGTCATTTCGGGATAGGTTTGTTTGACTCCAGAGGCGATGGTCTTGAGGTATTGCTCACTGGGAGCATTCGGGTTAGGCAAAATATCGGTCCTGGCGGTTGTAAACGTGAGAATCGGGTAACCTTCCTCTGTCCCGATATTCAAAAGTTTTCCATACCAGGGATTTCCAGGCAAAATCGATTCAGGCGTCCTGACCAAGTCATCAAATGCCGGAACAAATCGGCTACCATCGACTGCTCTGGAATTTTCTTGCATGACTACGTCATTGAACTGTTCATCCGTAATGAGGTACATGCGACCAAGAGTCACTGAATGCTTTGTGCCCGTTCGGATGAATGCCACACCCCCACCCCCCCAAACCGAAGAGCGACCAGCGAAATAAAGATCGACGTTGAGGGATTTGGGTCTGCTATCCAAAGGAGGATTTTTGTCCCGTGAACCGTCATTCGACTCCATCCACCCCTCGGGAACACCGCCTTGGATGTAGCACATAAAGCGTGATCGCTTGAGATTAGAGCCGTAGCTCGCATACCAGACACGCTCATGACCCTTCATCTTCGCCTCAGTTACCATTCTTTTGAACTCGTTTGACTTTTCGTGGGCGCTCAACCGGAACAAACCAAAGACCTGCGATTATAAGCACCATCGCTATTAGCCCAAACGCCAAGACACCAGCTTCGACCGCACTGACCAGAACAGCCCTTGCCTCATAAGCCAGCAACCCGACAAAAGTGACAGTGCTAAGAACTAGCTGACTATCGTAGGTCCAGTAATACGGATGCCCCAGGGACTTCACATCGGGCGCGGGTGGCGGAATGTGAAGCGCGGAATGTAATTGATCCATATAGTTGTCGCGGATCTGGTCGAACCTCAACAGCCGTTCTTGGATGCGGAATGCCAAATATCGGCTGGCGAGATAAAGTATGGTAGTGCCCAGCATGGCGAGCACAGAAACGAGCTTTTGATCGGGGGATTCTGAACGTATGTACTTGAATGCAACCGCGATGGCCGCGTAACCGGCATACGTTTGAAATATGATATTCCACTCTAAAGTACGCATACTCTCATAACGGTCGCGAAACTCGTCCGCTCTGTATTTGAATAGATCGATTTGTGCTTTTCCTCGATCCATTCCCTCCGGAATGCCGGCAAAATCCGGAAGCCCTTTTTGGCCTGTAAGAGGTTCAGAACCCTGTTGAATTCCAGCGGTGCTCATGAATACGACTCTCCCTTCGTTGAAAACAAGAGCTGAGATCTTCTTATTCTCCTCTCTTGGATAGTGCACTGAATGCGTGAAACGTTTCATGGCTGAATAGCTTAGTTGCGCTACTCAATCCACATGCAATCCCCATACGAAAAGAACCTGTACCGCTCCTGCACAGCGTGCTCGTAGGCTCGAATGATGTTCTCCCGGCCGGCAAACGCTGACACCAGCATCAGCAGCGTGGATTTTGGAAGGTGGAAGTTGGTGAGCAGGGCGCCGGCTACTCGGAACTGAAAGCCGGGATAAATAAAAATGT
>Ga0070732_10002301_pt1 | contig 10348 bp, 7 predicted proteins | sample Coa_R1_5_FD_66449 | JGI IMG/M metagenome (GOLD analysis project Ga0070732, IMG submission 66449) | Surface soil microbial communities from Centralia Pennsylvania, which are recovering from an underground coalmine fire - Coalmine... | ecosystem: Environmental > Terrestrial > Soil > Unclassified ...
GGCGTCCGCGGGGTACATCGATTGCGAAGGCAACTACGTTTACAACACCATCGAATACGTTCAGGAACAGCGCCAGGTCATGCGCACGACGTACAAGATGGAGCAGAAGCAAGAGAACTACACGGCCTACCGCTGCGAAAGCGTGATGGTTCCCAAGACTATGGAAGTCTGCTGCAACCGGCTCGTGACCGAAACCGTCATGGTCAACAAGACCGTGTGCGAACGCGTTCCCACCTGGGAAACGAAGACGGTCATGAAGCAGTGCTGGACGACCCAGCAAGTGACGGAAATGTGCACTAAGAAGGTCGATCATGGCCACTGGGAATGCCGTGAAGTGCCCGTCGCCGAGCACAAGAAAATGGGTAGCTTCGGCCATCTCCTTCACCATGAGAAGGAAGATTGCTGCTGCTGCAAGTGCGAATGCCCGAAGTACGAGTGCAAGCAGTGCTGGGTTCCCTGCATCGTTTGCGAGCAGGTTCCCGTGACCGTCTGCAAGAAGGTGTGCACCTGCGTGCCGACGCAAGTGCAGTGCTGCACGTACCAGACGGTGCAGAAGCAAGTGACGGTTCCCTGCTGCGTGACCAAGTGCGTGCAGGAAAAGAAGACCGTGACCTGCAACGTGTGTGAGAAACGGCAAGTGCCGGTGCAATGCACCCGTACGGTGTGCTGCTGCGTGCCGGTGCAAGAAGCCGTCACCGTTTGCTGCTGCGTGCCGAAGTGCGTACAGCACAAAGTGCCGTGCTGCAACACCTGCTGCACCTGCGCTCCGTGCTGCCATTGATTCGCCCTGGGGCCGTGCGGTCGCCCATGAATCGGTATGAGGGTTGACCCATCCTGGCGGCCAGCGGCCATGAGCGTCCGGACCGAAAAGTCCGGTAGATCTCGAAGCAGGAAGCCTCCTCCCGGCCCGCGAAGCACCCGCTTCGCGGGCCGCATGCGTTGTGTCGAGAAGAGTTTGAACAGAAGGAAACGAAGGAAACAAAGGGCCAAGAAAAGTTTTCACACGAGTCCGCAGCAAGGATTTGACGAACGACCTGTTTTCAGAGCTGCATAGCGCGCGAACATTCGATTGTCGTCAAAGAGCGGTGTCTTATTCTTCTTTGTTACCTCTGTTTGCTTCTGTTCAATTCTCTTCATTCTTCTTTCGCGAGCCGCAGGCCGATCGGCAGCGATTCGCCAAACAGGCGGCTTTGCTCTTCGCCTTCGAGTTCCACCACTTCTTCGACCATCTTCTTCCAGGCCGCGGGCACGTCTTGCGCGTTGAGCGCACTCAACACTTGCTGCTGATAGCGCTCATCCACGTCGAGGACTCGTTGGCCGCTACGGCGGGCGAGTTGGGCCAGACAGAAAGCCCAGCCCAGGCGCTCGCTTTCATTACCGGGGATGAAGGTGAGAAGCTGATCGAGCCAGGATTGAACCACCTGCGAATGAAGGACGGCATTGAGTGGGCCATAGAAGAGCACGCGTGCACCCAAGCGAGTGAGCGCCCAGAAGGCATAAGTCGGCACCGGGCTTTTGCGGACGAGCTTTAGAAGCGCCTGACCAAGCGTGTCTTTGTGCTTGGGGTCGAGGCGTTCGAGGCTCGCCGCGGCGCGCCACATCTCGGCCAACTCATTGGCGCCGGGCTTGATCAGGATCTTGCCCTTGGGAAGCAGGATTGGCCGCAGGCGGTCGAAGAGGTTCTGCTGCAGGGCCAGGTTCAGCCCGCCGCAGACGCGGCGCCACATAATCCAGGCGTCGGCCCCGCCTTCGGTGCCAGCCATGACGGCTTTCCCTGCGGCGTCTTTCCTTGCGGCGTGCAGGAGCTTCCAGAGCTGTTCGACGCGGAAGCGGTCGAGCGGGTCGCCGAAGCCGGGCCGCAGGCAAAAGCCGGCCAGATGATACCATCGGCTCAGGTGCTGCGGCGAGCGGCGGCGCTGCTCGGCGACCTCGGCCAGCGTCTCCCACAGCCGGCGGCACAATCCCATCGGCCATTTTTCGCGCGAGGCATCGAGCGCTGCTTCGAGCGCTTTCGTCAGTGCGGCCGGCGGCGGGTCGGGCTCGCCTTCTGCTGGAAAGGTGCCTCGGATTAGCTTGGCGGCTTCCTGTACCAGCGCCTCCGGCCAGACATCGGTGAAACTCGTCTTATCCGCTTCTTCCTCTTCGCGGCGCGGGGCCTCTTTCACCAATTCGCGGATATTGAATTCGAGCCGCCAGCGGTTGTTGCCGTCGCGGGCCACGCAGAACAACTCCAGCGTGCCGATTTCGGTGATGCGCGTGAACAGCGTGACCGGCACCAGCTTCGCGCCGCTGCTGCGCTTGCCGCCGCGCAGCACCGTGTGCAACGGTGGCAGTTGCGCAAGTTGATCGGGCGAGATGTTGAGGATATCGCCGGCCTTGTCTTGCTCGCGGACGGTAGAGCTGAAAAGCGGAAACTGCACGGGTTGGCCGAGCGCGAGTTCAAGCACGGGCTTCTGAAGCTCGACGCCGGCGCCTTCGTCGAGATGCTGGGGAGCGACACAGAGGACGGTTAACCGCGAGGCGGAGTCTTCGGAGCCGAGCGCGCCGTCCGAGCGCTCGGCTCCGCTTCGCTCCGCCTCGCGGCTAACCGAGGATTCAATCCCGATGTAATACGACCGAGGGATGCCGCCGCCGATGCGGCGGCCGCCGCTGTGCCGCAGCCAGGCGAACGAGGCAGCGCCCCAGGCCACGGCCAGGTCGAGCGAAGGGTTGGTGAGCACCAGCGGCGACCAGGGTTGGGCCGGCGTGCTGTACCAGGCCTTCATCACGTCGAGGACGCGCTGCTGGAGGACCTGCGGCTGGAAGACGCCGCCGTTGAAGAGGATGGCGTCTACACCCGCAGGGCTCGAAGACTCGCCCTGCGGCTTGGACTCGCCGGAAGGCGCAAGGCGAGTCTTCGAGTCTTGCGGGTCATGATGCTTTAAGAACGCCGCCAAGTGCCGCGTCACCGCTGGGTCGCTCACATACGGCAGCCCCATTTCGTGCAAGCCCGCCTTGGCGCCGCGGCCAGGTTCGGCATCGGGCGCACAATTTGGGAAGAAGCCGGCAAAAAGCAGCTTGCGCACCTCGTCGGCATTGAGCGTGGTGTGCATGGCCCCGCCGATAACCGAGCGGCCGCGGCCCATGAGCGTCACGCTGAAACTGGCCGGCGAATTCGGCGCCAGCAATGTTTCCTTGGCGCTTCGGCAAGCCTGCACCAACAGGCCGTACTGGGCGGCATCGAGCTTGCCCGCCCCGGGCAACTTGGCTTCCACCATCTTGGCCAGGGCCAGGTCCATGTTGTCGCCGCCGAGCAGGAGGTGATCGCCGACGGCAGCGCGGATGAAGGCAAGCTCGCCGCCGGCTTCGCCGGCGCGAATGAGGCTGAAGTCACTGGTGCCGCCGCCAACATCGACCACCAGGCAGCGCATGCCGGGCTTGAGCCGGGAGATTTCGTCGCCGGGATGCAGGGCGAGCCAGCAGTAAAAGGCGGCCTGCGGTTCTTCGAGCAGAGTAACGTTTTCCAGGCCCGCGAGCCTGGCGGCTTCCATGGTGAGGTTGCGGGCCACGTCGTCGAACGAGGCCGGGACCGTGAGGACGACCGGCTGTTTCTCCAGCTTCTCGTCGTCCGACTTCGCCTGGAAATGGTTCCAGCCTTGCACCATATGGCGCAGATAGCGGGCCGAGACTTCGAGCGGCGACAGGCGTTGCACTTCCGGCGGTGCAGCCCAGGGCAACAGCGGGGCGGTGCGATCCACGCCGGCATGGCAGAGCCACGATTTCGCCGAAGTCACAAGCCGGCCGGGAATGCGGCTGCCGTGATTGCGTGCAAACTCGCCAATGACGTCCGGCGGGTTCGAGTTCCAGGGCAGGGCCGTGGCGCCAGCGGGCAAATCGTGCGGGCCGGGAAGATAGAGAAACGACGGCAACAGCGGCTTTCGACCCAGCTCGCCCACATTCACCAGTTGCGGGACGGCGAAAGTCTGAATGTCGGGCCTGCCGCTGCGCGGGGAGCGCGCCAGTTCAATGTAGGCCAGGGCACTGTTCGTGGTGCCCAGATCGATGCCGATGAGATAGCGTGCCATTGAGAAATTCTATGGTTCGTAATGACCCGCTTCAGCGGGTCAGGCCTGCGCAGACCCGCTAAAGTGGGTCACTACGAACACGGAGTTCATCTTGCACCAATCCGGCGAGATGCTATGGTCCGCGCCGGAGGTCCAATATGCGGTCACGGCAGTTGGGTTGGTTGTTTTTTGCGCTCGTCGCCTTCAGCCAGGCCGGCTGCTTGTTTATGGCCACCACGGCCGTAGTGGGCGGCGGGGCCGCGGGTGTTGCCGGCGTGGCCTACGTAAAGGGCAAGCTGGTGCAATCGTTCGATGCGCCCATGGACAAGGCCCAAGCTGCCACGCGGGCGGCGCTCTATGACCTTGGCTATTCCCAGGGCTCGGTGCGGCCGGGAAATAATCATGTCGAGATCGACAGCAACACGTCGCTGGGCGAAGCGATTCTCATCGACCTCGACCTGGAAAAACAACAAGCTCCGGTTGATCCGCCCAAAGTCCGCATCAGTATCCGTGTGGGCACCTTCGGCGACGCGACCCTGAGTCACCGGATTTTCGAGCAGATCGAAAAGCGGCTGAACTCGGATGAGCCACTGCCGCCGGTGCCGCCACCGTCTACACTGCAACGGCCCACCGTGAGCCAGGCTTCATTTAACCAGCCCGTGCGGCAGACCGATGAGCCGCCGCTGGCGCGCTAGTTTCAAATTCCGCCCACGGATCAGCACGGAATTCATAACACGGATAAACACAGATCAAGCAGCAAAATACAAAAACAAGAAAAAAAAGCTGGTCATGTGAATGTCTTGTTTTTTCTGCTTAGCTGCACTCTCAGTTCATTTTTCAATCAATCCGTGTTTATCCGTGTTACGCAGTCCGTGTTCATCCGTGGGCTAATGGCACTTCTCATTTCCCTGGAAGCGTGATTTCCACGACCTCGAAGCGCAGCACGCCGCGCGGGACTTTGATTTCCGCCTTCTCGCCCACTTTCTTGCCGAGCAACCCCTGGCCGATGGGGCTGGTGGTGAGAATCTTGTTTTGGTTCGGATCCGCGTCGCCGGGGCCGACCAGCTCGAAAGTCTCTTCCTCGTCCATGTCGAGGTCCTTCACTTTCACGCAGGAGCCGAAGACGACGGTGCCTTTCGGCAAGCTGGCCGGATCGACAATGTAGGCCCGGCTCAGCTCGTCTTTCAAGAGATTGATCTTCGCTTGCAGAATGCCCTGGTCCTCGCGGGCGGCATGATATTCGGCGTTTTCGCTCAGGTCGCCCATTTCCCGGGCGGCCGCCACGCGCTTGGTGATTTCGATCATCTTTACATTCTGCATGTGATCGAGTTCCGCTTTCTTCTTCTGGTAGCCTTCCTGGGTCATCGGGATTCGATCGATGGACATCTCTTCTCCTCTGCGGTTGCGGGTAACGTGGATCGCATGAGGCGGCGATCCACCGAATTACCAGAGGTCAGAAGTCGGGAGTCAGAGGTCAGAAACAGATTCTGACTTCTGACCCCCGACTTCTGACCTCTGCCCTTGGTGGGCCGCCACGTCCTTGCTTGGCCCACCCTCCAAGTTTGTTGCGAAAGCCCACGGACATGGTGTCCGTGGGCTTTAGGCTTTTACCGATAACGCAAACTCTCATCTTGGCGTCTGGAAATGGGATTGTAAAGGGGAGAAGCCAAAAAGAGAAGAAGCCGTATGCGCGGACCGGGTCAGCGTTTCGGGATGAAATTTTATTGACAGCGGGCATTCGTTCCGAAATACTGGGGAATATACTTTCCGTGGCGGCCCCCCACTGCGCGGTGGTGGAGTCGTGGCGGTTTGCCCTTCTTTTCGGGTTTTGACCGTTTTGCCTGGCTCGTCGCGGCGGCCTCTAAAAATCCTGTAGGAGTTTGCACCATGCCCCCCCGGAGACAACCTGCTCCCCAAGCTGAATCCAAGACCGGCCTGGTCGTATCGTTGGTCATCTTCGTGCTCACGACCATCATCGGCGCGGCCTTCGCCGTGATGATGTACAACAAGACCGAAGAACTCAACAAACAAGCGGCCGACGCGAAGGGTCAGCTGAAGACCATGACCGAGCTGCGCGACGCGGAGAAGCTGCGCCGTATCATGGCCGATTCGATGATTGGCCTGACGAATGAAGATGACGCTTCCGCCATGGAAAACTTGAAGAACGACAAGAAGACTTACGAGGCGGAACTGTACAAGCTCGATCAATTGTTCGGCCCAGTCGGCGTGAAGTGGGATCCCGCTCAGGCCAAGCCGACGGTAACGATGGTGGATCGTCTCAAGGATTTGCAGACGCAGCTGGCGAATGCCCAGACCGCTCAGAAGAACACGCTCGCCGATGCCGACAAGGCGAAGCAGGAATACCAGGCCAACCAGGCCGCGGAAGTCGCCGCGAAGAAAGCAGCTCAAGATGGTCAAACGAAAGCCCACAATGCAGAACTGGAAGCCAAGAAGGTCGACTCAGCCAAGTTGCTCGGCGCCGCCGACCAAATTGCCAAGCTGAGCCAGGAGAATGAAAAGCAGAAAAAAGACACGGAACAGCTGGAGATCAATTACAAGAAGCAGCTCCAGACCGAAAGAGAATCGAATGATGCCAAGGCCAAGCTGATCCGCAAGCAGCAGGAACAGCTCGATACGAAGCGCGACGACATTCTCGTGACCGATACGCCCAAGGGCAAGATCGATCGCGTCGATAACCGCACCGGCATGGCGTACATCAATCTCGGCTCGGCGGATTTTGTTCGCCCGCAATTGACCTTCAGCATCGCCGCTCCGGGTGCGCTCGGCAAAGCCGGCAAGAAGGACCGCAAGGGCGCGCTGGAAGTGGTGAAGGTCATCGGCGACCACAGCTCGCAAGCGCGAGTTATCGACACGACCAATGCGATCCAGGACCCGATTCTGGAAGGTGATCTCCTCTACAATCCGGCCTGGGATGCCGGCCGCCGTTCGCGCGTGGCCATCGCCGGTCTCATCGACCTCACGGGCAGCGGCCTCGATCAGACCCAGGACTTTATTCGCACTTTGGAAAAGCAGGGAATTTTGGTCGATCAATACCTCGATCTGCGTGACATTCAGCTCAAAGGCCCCGGCATGACGGAAGTCACCGATTACCTGGTCCTGGGTGAAATTCCGCAAGCGGGCGACCCGACCGCCGGCCTCAATGCCGTGGGAACTCGCGAAGACAAGAAGGTGAAGATGCGCGAGATCATCAGCCAGATGCAGGAGGAAGCCAAGAAGAAGGGCGTGCCGATCATTCAGTATCGCCGCTTCGTGCAAAGCATGGGCTTGCCGATGCCACGGAGCTACGCCACGCCGGAGTTCCTGCCGTCGGCCGGCGTCAACAAGGATCTCGGCATCAAGGCTGCGGAAGACAAAAAGGTCGAGCAGCCGATGAAGGAAACTCCGATGAAGGAAGATAAGTAAACGGGATGGTTCTGAAATGCCCAGGGACTGCCGTCCCTGGGCTTTGTTATTTCTTTTCTTGTGTTTTGCCGGGCGACCAGAGCACGTCTTGATTCCCCTGGTCGTTGGCAACGCGGGCCCAGACGAAGAACAAATCCGACAGCCGGTTCAGATAAATCAGCACCTGCGGATTGACGGATTCCGATTTCATGAGCGCCACAACGGCTCGTTCGGCGCGCCGGCAGACCGTGCGTGCCAAGTGGAGCCACGCCGCCGCCGGAGTGCCGCCGGGCAGCACGAAGCTGGTGAGCGGTTGCAATGGCTCATTGAGCCGGTCGATGGCCTGCTCCAGGCGGGCAACTTGTTCCGGCTGAATGCGCAAGCGCTGGCCGGCCGGCTCGTTGGCTTGCGGCGGGACGCACAGGTCGGCGCCCACATCGAAAAGATCATTTTGAATTGAGCGCAGCAATTCCCCTTCCGGCAATCCCGGAGCGCTGGCGGCGAGACCAAGGACGGCATTTAGTTCATCGACTTCGCCATAGGCGGTCACGCGCGGGGAGTCTTTGTCCACCCGGCTGCCATCGCCGAGCCCGGTTTGGCCGTGATCGCCGGCCTTCGTGTAGATGCGTGAGAGAAAGACCATAGGTGAAATTCGGAATGCGGAATTCGGAATGCGGAATAGCAGACTGAATTCGCGAGTTGGTAAAGTTGCCCCGCTTACCATTTTTACCGCGGCGGACCGAATCATGCCACAGATTCTTGGATTCCGCATTCCGAATTCCGCATTCCGGGTTTTTCTCAATCCGAAATCGGAAATCCGCCATTCCAAAGTAAAGTCTGCGCGCCGGCACAACCGATACACACCAAAGATTCAGCATTTTCGGTGCGGAACGACTAAGCCGAAACGGCCCGGTGGACGGGGATCTCTGCGCGGGCGTTGGCAGGGGAACAAACAGGGGGGACGGGGATGGCCAGGTTGCGAACCGGACTCTTGCTGGCGGGATTGCTTCTGCCGTTGGCCGGCAGCGGCTGCATTCAGCCCTGGGTCACCGAACGGATGGAAGAGAAGTACCAGTTCACCAACGACTACCGGACGCCGATCTTGCCGCCGCTCCGGGACGGCTTCCCGCCGCCCTTGTGCGTGGATGAGCCGAGCGAGCAGGAAGTCTTGCGGGCCATGCCGCATGTGAAGAACGGCATCCCGTTTGTGTACGAAGAGTTCCGCGACGACATCGAGATCGTTTGCGAGAAGCTCGTGGACAAAATCGATCCGCCGCGCTTCTTCCCGCTGGTCGGCCCGGCCCAGTTGCACCATTGCCACTGGAAGTGCACGATTTATTACACCGAAACTGTGCAGTCGACCATGCCGTACCCGGTGCAGGTCAAGAAGCGCCGCATCGAAGTGGTGTATATCGACAAGGATCACCTGCACGCCTATGTCGGCTGCGACCCGGAGGCTCAGAAGAAAACCGCCAAGGACCTCAGCGGGCCCTGAGCCAAGCGAAACAATGCGACCCCGTATCGCGGGTGGTGTGTTGCCGAAAGGCCACGCCACCCGTTGATTCTTTTAAGGCCCAGGGAGTTCCGTCCCTGGGCCTTCATTTTTTCGACCTTTGCATGAATTACATGCTAGATTGGTGCAGGCGGAATACATGGAGGATTCCGCGCATCCTGCCGAATGCATCCTGCCGAATGCTCGTCCACCCGATTGGAGAATCGCGCCATGTCGCCGTCGTCGAACGCGAATTCTCGTTTATTGCGCCGTGATTTGCTGGCGAGCAAAGCCAGCGCGGAAACCGTGGCGAATGCGCAGCGCGAACCTGGTGGCGACTACCAGATCGCGGTGTTTTTTCCCCACGCGCTCTCCATTCAAAAAGTGGAGACGATCCGGGTCCAGGTGGCGCCGTTGCAACCACTCGCGTCCGGCCTGACGGCGAACCGGAAGAAATGCGACATCATTCCCTTGCGGCTCCACGTGCCGGGCGCTCTGGTGGTTCCCGCCGAGCAAGGAATCGAACCCACGCCGATGGGCCCGGCCCAGGCCGTTTTTTACGTCACACCGCTCGCCACAGGAGCGCTGCCGGCCGCTCATCTGGAAGTCTTGTATCCAACCCGGTCGCAAGCCATCGCCGTGCCGCTGCGCGTGCGTTCGACACAATTCTGGTTGCGTGCCCTGCTGCTGGTCATGGTGCCAATACTGCTGTGGCTGCCGACATGCTGGCCGGAGCCGGCCGGCGGCGCGGTCGAACGGGGCATGCTGGAATGGTTGCCAAAAGATATCGCCATCGCTCGGGCGGTGGCCCATTGGGGGCAAGCCTGCTATTCGTTTCTGGCGCATCCGCCATTTGCTCTTAGTTTCTGGTCCTTACTTCTTGTCGTGACGGCCGTTTGCCTGTGGCGATTGTCCCAGCGGGTGCGCGAGTTGGCCGTGCATGGCGAAGTCTTCCGGCTGCAATCGGCCGCGAAAACGGCAACGCCGCCGCCCTTCCTCACGCCGCTCACCGAGCATGAGTTGGCGGAAATACAGCAGCGCAAATAGTCGTTCCGCAATTCCACGCCATTGACCGCCGTTTTCCGGCAGGCTAGCATGAGATTGCCCCGCTGGAGGAACGGGCCGTACCTCGGCAAGAGCTATCGAAAACCAAGAAGAGTGCAGCAAGTCTGAACGGCACTGTCGCGCGATCGCGCACCGGGTAACCCATGACATGAGCGTTCGCCTCGGGAAAGCATGCTGTCTGTTGGGAGGTTTCGCGGCCATTGTGGCGATGGCAATCGGCTTTTTCGCCCGGCAACAGCAACGAGCTCCCGCGCAGGGATCGCCGGACCATGCCGTGCCGTCGCTGTCCGTGCCGGCCTACTCCGCGAGCAAGTATCGGAACACAGCTCCTAATGCTCGCTACGTT
>Ga0070732_10002302_pt1 | contig 10348 bp, 6 predicted proteins | sample Coa_R1_5_FD_66449 | JGI IMG/M metagenome (GOLD analysis project Ga0070732, IMG submission 66449) | Surface soil microbial communities from Centralia Pennsylvania, which are recovering from an underground coalmine fire - Coalmine... | ecosystem: Environmental > Terrestrial > Soil > Unclassified ...
AAGTCGTTGATTCTAAATTGGCTGCCCCCCAGGGATTCGAACCCCGATATGCTGATCCAGAGGCAAGAGACTTTTGATTCCGCGGAATTCCTGCGGTTGTACTGAGTTCCCAGGAAATTCCTTTCTTTTCAGTGGATTTGCGATGCACTGAAGCACCGCATGACATCGATTGATATCACATGACAGCTGTGGAAAACAGATGAAAAAGGAAAAATTGGTACCGGTTCTTGGTACCGATTTTCAGGGCCGACATGCTGATTTCTGGTACCGATTTTTGCCCAGATATGCTGATGGTGGTTCAGCAGTTCGGGCCAGCGGAAGTTTCGCGGTGTGCTCGACATGCTGTTCTCGCAACAGCTATCTCCGAACCAATAGTGCGCGAGAACAAACTTCTATCAATCCGCATGGCGTTCTGCGCAAAAATTTGCCCGCTTGAACACTGGGCGAAATGACCGGTACCAAAAATCGGTACCAATTCTCGCTGCGCTGCCACCAGGGAAGCGTGCTATTCGTGTCGGTTTTTCCGAATTGCTGATTTTTGTCAGCTTGCCCCGGCCATTTCGCCCGCATAAACATCGGGCAGAATTCTCCACCGGTACCAAAATCGGTACCAACCAACGGCTTAGCCGCCGCTTGGCATCAGGCATACAACCTCCCGTGAGATTTGACGACAACACGCAAAAAACTTGCTCCTGTACTCTGCCTTCGAGGGGGCCAGTAGCTCATCAACACTCATGGCTGTAAGGCCCACGTCATAGCCACACTTCAGGCCAGGGCGCTCGAGACGAGCCGCAACTCCTGCACAAATGTATTCAGCACGCGGTCATTTCACCCCGAGCTTGCTGAAGTCAATGTCAGCGTGCAGTATGTCTTTGTTGTTCACACGGGTTTTCAAAAGCGTTCCTGCTCGATCTTTCGACCTTGTTCTAGGAGTACCTCGATAACTTCGCGAGCTGATGCGGCATCATTGTCTGGCATCGGCTCCAGTTCTGCTCGAAGGCGCCGAAGTGCCACCTTTTCCATCACAGACAATCGTTTCCCTCCACGACACGATTCGGAGGCTACCCACGCCGCCGTCGTCCGAAACAACTGAACTGGCCGCTGCAGTCGTTGCCGGATGAACCACCAGATGCGAACTCCGCCTACATCGGCATCCCCCCAGTGTCGAAACTCCAAGTCATTCTTCCCTTTGTTGAGGCGTGACAACAGTGAAACAAGCGCCGGTGTAGGAAAGCCTGATGTAAATACGGCGATCTCATGTCGAGCTCCAAGACCGCTAGGTCCACCGGCATCCTCGACATAAGATAGAAAGGGATATTCATTCTCAATCGTCGTAATCAGTCTCACACCCGATTGCAGCACTGCATCAACCCAAGCGTCTCCCCAACCATCCGGAATATGCGCTACTGGAACAAAGTCTTCCAAATAATAAACGCGACCGCCAATATTTATAGCCGCAGTCCCCGCGCAGCGAATCAACCCCGGCTTGCGTCGTACTCCATAAACCTCGAGAAGATCTGCCGCCTCTTCCAGGGGCACCCCGTTCCAACGAGGATCAGCGTTCAAAAGTATCGAGACTACGTGGGGCCTGATTCGCGCGAGCAATTTGGAGTCATCCAAGATCCGTTCACTGATAACACGCTCCCAGTTAGGAGTTATGCCGCGTGCCAGCGCTGCAGCCAAAGTTAGAGCAGCTGAGAGTTCTCGCCATTCTCGTTTGAACCGTTCACGTTGCATCCCGATCAAAGTCAGCTGGGCTTGGCGCATGTCCGTTGCCAGCCTTTCGAGAAAGTTGTTCATCCAGTGCGGCCCGCTGTTTGCAAGTTCGAGAGCGTGTTTTGAGACGGCTGTTAGACCCACGGCAAGAGGCTCAAACCCCAGCTGCTGAGCATGGCTGTAAGCCAACTCGACATTGGCATGCCCTAAGCGGATTTCATTAGGTTCACCTGAAAGAGGTCCTCGCGTGTGATACACAATGCGAACACAGCCCAGCGACTCGAGCTCCTTGGCCGCAGCGACAATGGATCCCCGTCTCTCACGTCCGTCCGGGGCGAATGCGTCTGGAAATGTCTTTGGGTTTAATTTGAGGATTACGTCTCGAGGCCACGGGGCGGGCCGCCCATACGAGACGCTACGCTCGTGGGCTCGCAGCAGTTCGCTGAGCAATTCCAGCATTGGCGGCGTCTTCCCGCTCATCAGTAGTAAGCTCCTTCGTGAAATCCAGAATGGTCGGCGTACCGCTCATGGGGTCCTTGTAAATTAGGATGCTTCTCTCAACGGCGGGAGCGACCATGTCACTGCGCTCCTTGGGCGTTGCAAGAACAAGTTGGAGGCCGAGCTTTCTAGCAAAAGTTAAAGTGGCCGAAATCCTCGATTCATCCATCTTTCCAAACGCCTCATCGAGTAAGACAATTCCACATGTCGGCCTCGTATCCAGCGACCGACTGCGGTAAAGCCTGTACATCGACGCAAGAATAGCGATGTAATACGGTGTCTGCGTTTCACCGCCTGATTTATCCCCCGAAACTCTGTCATAAAGGGAGTAGCGACCGTCTGCATGAAGAATCTTCAGGTCATAACGGAAATACTCACGATAATCAGCCTTCGCTTCGAGTTCTGTCTTGACCTCTCTAGCCTCAGCTTCTACCAGGCGATCCAATAATCCGCCGAGGGTCTCTTTGAGCTCCGGAGCTATTAGCGCAGCAGCGCCAAACAAAGATTCTTTTTCGAATCTTCCCGCATCCATCACAAGGTTGTAAAAGTCGCGATGCTCGGGATCCACTTCCACCGTAAATTGATAACGTTCTGAACCGAATGGTACATCTTGAAGTGCACGATTTAGCTCGTCGATTTGGCGCCTCACCAAAAGCAAATTTTCCCGCAGTCGAAATACAACGTCTTCGGCGAGTTGTTGCAATGCCTTTGTCTTTGCTTCTGCAATTTTCTCGCGGTAAGCAGGAAGTTTGCTTTCAGACCACGCCTCCAGTTCGTGCACAAACTCTTGATATTCCGATGCTGCCGCAGATGCAAGAAAGCCGTAACGCTCTACATACCGTGTTTTGAGCTCAACCAGTTTCGTTGTAAGGTTCGTAATTTTTGTCTCAACGCCACGACGCTGGCGCTCAAACACCTCGTAGATCTGTGCTGGAGAGCGTCCCCGTCTTTCATCTTCATATCGCTGTTCATACGGCTCGCGCAACGAAGGATCCAGATGGTTTGAGAACTCGACCATTTCCTCCCACGCTGCAGTTGCTGTCTTCTGCTTTTGCTCAATCTCACGAGTGATTTGTTCGATTTCACCTTCTGCTTTGCCAACTTTCTTATCTACTTCCGACTGCTCGCCGGCGAGAGCCGTGCGACTCGCACTCAAAGCATCTCGAGTGCTTTCGAGTGTCTGAATTTCTCTGCGGTCAATTTTGGCCTTTTGATCGGCTAGCCGCTTCGCTTGCAGTTTCAACCATTGCAGGTTTTCAGCTCGCAAGATCAAGTCAGGCAATCTTCTTGCTTCCGCCCTCGCCTGGTCCAGAACTGCAACTGTGCTGTCAAGCCACTTGAGATGCTTGGCGACGATCAGCACCTCTTGATGAAGTTCCGCCAAGCGGGTAGCAATTTCTGAAAGCCTGCGCTGACGAGCGGCTTCACCGATGAAGTGTCGAGAGAATATTTCTCGGGGAGTCTGCCGTGCTACATGATTGCGGTACACCATAACCGTATCCGTGATTGCGGCTTTGTATTTTCGGAGAGACTGCTCATCATCGACACAAACTACGTCTCCCAGAACGAAATCACAGTAAGCGCGGGCGTAAGAGTCAGCTGTGTCCACCTGCTCGGCGAGTGAATGCGGTTCGCAACGGAGTGCTATTCGAAGGACACGCTCCATATCGACAAGACCAACACCACCAATGAAAACGTTTCCACGCCCCGGGAGAGAGTAGCTGTACTTGTGTTTTTCATAGAGGGCAAGCGCACGTGGGTAGTCTTCGGGAGCGACGATCACGTCAAAGCGTCGTGAACTGAGGTAACCTTCCACAGCATTTCGCCAGCGGGCATTCGGCACCTCAATCAATTCGCACAGGGGGTTGGGTTCTCGTCGCCCTTTAAGCCGCGTTGCAAGCAGGTGCAGGAGCGCTGCGGCACCGTCCGGATATCGCTGACGTCCAGCCTCAAGCATCTTCTGTTCTTCTTGTAGCGAGTTGCCCTCTTTCTTGATGTCCGCCATTTCTGTATTGAGCAGCAACCGCGCTTGACGCGCCTGATCTGCAACTCGATCAAGATGCCTCTCCCAAGTAGAAAGATCGCGACCGCTCAGAACTCCCTCTGCGGCCAATCCGGACTTGATTCTCGCAAGGGGATCCGTAACTTCCTGGAGTCCAAGAAGGCCTTCCCGATCAAAATACTTTGGGCGCACTCTCCGCAGTTCACGAGCTTCTTGCGAAAATACCGCGTCGAAAGATGTACTTTGAAGGGCAAGAAGTCTACGAGCTTCTCGGTCAGCGTCGTCGCATTCGCGCAAGCGGCGTTCAGTGTCGCTAAGATCGCGCTCCAAATCATTGAGCTGACGATAGACTTCGTGTCCCTCAAGCATCTTCAGAATGCGATCCCACTCACGGGCTGTTGATTCGAGTTCGCCGGCAATTGCACTCTTGCGCGCGGCCAGAGCCTCAAGCGCTGCCTTCGTACTCGCCAGCCGAACCTCGAGATCATCCACTGCCGCCCGGGAACTCTCCTGGTTAGCTCTTAGTTGAAGATAGCGGTGACTCTCCAGAGTGCGCTGTTCTGCAGTAATCCGCGCACCCTCTCGAACAATCTCTTGGAGGTTTTCGATTCGCAGTTCGGCAGCTTTCGCCTCTTCCTCCAATCTCTTGTAATGATCAAGATTTGCTTGTAGAGCAGCAGTGTCAACTGGGCGAGGATCGAGCAGGTAATCGAAAACGAATTGCCGTACCTGGCCAATTGGTTTGAATGCAAGAGCCTTCACAATTAGTCGATGGAAGGAATCAGGAAGAGCGCCAAGCCGTTGCCGGACCTCTTCTCGATAAGTACCGGAGTCTTGCCAATATTTACCATCATTGCTCCGGAGCCAAGTTCGAAACTCCCTTAAAGGCCGCACGATCCTTTGTTTGTCAATCAAAGGAACGACCGCTTCGATGTCACAGGCTTTTTTCCCTGGCGCCACAAAATGGAGCTTGGCGACGTCGGAATCACTCTCAGTTGCTTCAAAGCCCACGCCACAGGTGAAAGTGGAGTTTGGAATCTCATCATCACAGAATTGGAGCATCACATATGAAGTACATGCTCCACGCCCATACCGAATTGCACCGGGTCGAGATTCGTCTTCCGATCCGATTTTCCACCGTACATATCCGTAGAGAGTACGGCGGCTTTTTTCGTTCGCCGCACGGTTTAACAGCACTTCTGAGAGGTCGGCTACAAGCGCAATCTGAATGGCATCCAGAATAGTGGTCTTTCCGCTTCCGTTATCTCCAAGGAGAAGACAGCTGCCCGCGATAGGCAAAATCTCATCTTGAAAGTGGTACCACTGTATGAGTCTTACAACTTCGAGGCGCCTCATGCAGACTCCTCTTCGGCTTCTTCCTCCCCAGCCTCTTCAGTCGACTGGACCGCCGATGGTGCTGCATCATTTCCCATGTACGCCTTAATTCTCTCTTCGATGTCTTGAATACGGTCTGGAGGTAGCACTTTCTCGACAAGAGGAGTGACGACTACCGATTCGTCGTCGTGCCCCTCGAATCCGCGCTCGATTTGGACTAGGGAGTGACGTGCGAGGCGGCGCAGCGCGGTTGCAAGAACACGCGCAGAAAGTTGAACTGCTGGCTTGCCCGCGTGTACCAGCCTCTCGCGCAGCAGTCCGACATTTATTTCGCACCGTTCTTCTTCGGAGGCGATCCTCATCTGTTCGTGGTAATACAGTCGTAAAAAACACAAGAGGAGACTCTCCAATTTCAAAAATCTAACTCTTTGTGCACCGGTTTCATGTACAGCACGGCCAATCCGGAACGTCAAGTCAATGTCAAAGCGCCACCCGCCAATCCGGAGATAGGAATCAATCAGATCCCGATATCGCTCGGCGAAGCGCCAGTCGGGGTCAGGTTTAAGGGGCGAGCCGGGATTGAGTACTTCTCCTCCCAATAGGCGTGTAACCACATGCTGGAACCGGTCTCTCTGGGCGGGCTCTAAATTTGCGTAATCTTCGAGAAACTCCATTTATTCCCTCAGCAGCCCAGATCCCAGCAAATATTACCGTCCAGTTCGCCTACGACTTATCGTTCCGGCTGGGTACCCATAACGATCGTTGCGAATCCTTTCGGCGGACGGCGAAAAAGCAAATGGTGAGCGTCCGTCAAGTCCATATGAAGTCAAATAGAACAGCCTAATGTAATCGTCGTCTGATTCAACAGGTAATTCCTGCATCTCGGCGGAGGCACGGTAATTGAGGAGAGCCTCAATAAAGTCTTCGACCCTCTTACGAGAAAAACGTCGCCGCACCTGGTTAGCAGCCTGTCTCCGAATATCATCGGAATCGGGATTGACCTGTGGCCGCAACGCCTGCGGCTGCAATCTTGGCCTTTCTGTCGGAGGAGTGTAGAGAAATCCATCCGCTAAGAGTTCGCACTTGTACACGTCAAACTGAAGCTCCGGCGCCCCATCTCGCGCAAGTGCATCGACGATAAATTGCAATTGTCCTTCTGTGCGGCGATCCTGACGAAGCAGGTAGCGAAGTTTGCGAAGTGCGACACCTGAAAACCGTGCATTCCTAGTGTCGATTTCATCGATAATCCCCGGAATGGCATCAAAGCGCGAGCGAATGATTGCAAGATCGGCGCTGACTCTAATCCTCGCCGGTTCGTCGCTGGCCTGCGCGGCGTACCAGTCCACAGCAGCGGCAATCGCCATTTCATCACGTTCAATCGCATCGAGTCGTTCCAGTATGGCTGTGCGCTGACGATGGACGTTGTCGACTGTCTTGAGGCGGTGATAGTTCGCCATCACTGCATGCTCGTACCTTTCGAGTCCTTCCTCCAGAACTTTGGCGGCGGTCGCTGCCTCGGCCAGAATCCTTTCCGTGAAAATGTGAATATTTCGCTCAAGTATTTTTAGTTCTCTGACTAATTCCAAAGTGTGTCGCTTTGCTTCGGAGAGAGACAATCCCGGCTTGGATGCAAACGCTTTCGCCTCAAGCAATGCTGCGATCGAATGAACATAGCCTTGAAATAATGGTTGATCATCGCGAGCAACTTTGAGTAGTGTTTCGAGTATTCGGGCTGCATAAGGATGAAAGCTCATGATTTCGCCTGAGCCGCTGCGATACTGGAAATGAATCCAACCGCTGTCTTCAAGCCTTCCCAAGATCCGTCGCGCTAGCGACCTAATTAATGTGCCGTCCTCCGGTGTTCTGGTGCCTCTCGAATCCGCTCGACTGTGGGTGCCAGCGCCATTAGAAGTCGTTTGATCAATTGCGATCAAAGTCTCCAGATCTTGTTTTCGAAGTGCCCAAAGCGGACTTTCCAGGATTATCCGTTCAGCGACTTCCATCGCTGTTTGCCGTAGGACCAAAAACGGTTCTCGCTCAAATTCGTGCAGATACAAATTTGCGAGAAGATCCCAATAGAGCTCCGCGTAAGGATCTCCTAACGGGCCAAAAAGACCTCTGGGAATTCTCTCGAAAAGCCTTGACTGAGCACTCTGCATTCAAGCTCAAAATAGCAGAAGAAACCCTCTAAAACCATTGCAAAATCAAAGGCTTATTTGGCGTTTTATGCCGACTCATTGCACACAGTCCAGAGTGCAAGATAACCCATTCCGTACGAGAGAAAAATGCCGTTAAATCCAATGGGAGTTATGGCTTATGGGATAAGGCTATTCGCTTGAATGTATCGATGGTTTCGTCCAGTTGCCGAAGTTTCAGCTGATCTGGACCGCAAGCATTTTGGAGCGCTAATAGACCCTGCAAACGGTAAAAGCTATGAATCGGGCTGCGCGGCTTTTGCGAAGGCCATTGTGTCCTCCCCAGCCGAAGATGTGGGATCTGTATCAGTTGTCGCGATGCTTGGTTGTAGCGGTACATCGGTCGCATCCTTCCACGCGGAGAGGCGCAGAGTGAAATTGTGTCTTCCATCTCTAGGTAGTTGGGCGACGGTCTCAATGAAATCCTGCTGATGAGGCTGTCCCAGCGCAAGTCTGTACAGCCAACGCATCCGGCTAAGGTGGTCGAACCGGCTCGTCTGGCGCGACTGAGGAAGCACGACGAAAAGCCGGTCAATCTTTTCTCCAGGGCAAGTCCACCAAGGGCTGCGACCGGAAGCATCGTGCCGGAATTCATCCTCTGCGTGTTTTGCGAGCACTTCCCAGGGGCTCTTCTCCGAAGTGTCGTCAAGAGTTCTCTGGCGCAGGCTTGCCGACAAGGCTGACCGGACGGAAAGCCCGCCGAACCGCTGAATCCGTCCCTCACGTTGTTCAAGATCGAGCGGGCTCGGGCACAAATCCCAATGCAAGAGCTGTTGGCATCAAACGTGAAAATCCAACCCTTCCTGGCCGAGCGATGTGGTCGCCAGAACATGCGGCCAAAATGGTGTATTGAGCACAGCCGGAAGGAGGTCGATTGCGGCCAGTTGCGTCGGGGGACGGTACAGAACTGCATCGGCATCCAATTGGATCGCGGTCGGAGCATCGTGAAAAACACTGTCATTGCCGAATACAAGCCAGATACTCCCGTCTTGGACGGCTTTTGAAAGGGTCTTTTTAACGAGGGTGTAGTCTGCTCGTGGAATCGGTCGAGACTCCGGTGGATATCCCGGCTGAGTCTCCTCTTCATGCGCATGGTTTCCGTCGAACCACGAGTAGAGATCTGCCAGCTTGACTCCCTGGTCGCCTTTGGGCCACAGACCACCGAGCGCGTCGGGTAGAACTGCGGCGGAACTCAGCGCATTTAAGGTAGCTTGTGCGGGAAGCCAGGCCTCTGCACTTTTCTCCCAATCCGCAATGTCAATTCCAGAGCGCCAGAACCACTGCTCCGATCGTTCGTTATCTGCTGCCAAATGATTGTCGCTAACCTTCATCGTTGTCGGCTTTGTCCGGAGCTAAAAAGGCTTGGACAGCGGCAGTTTCATCGGTTGGACCAGGAATCTTTCCTCGCTGAGACAGAGGAGCCAGTGAATCCACGATCGATGCATCGTTCACAAGATTTTGGGTAAGTCCTATGATTGCGTCAAAGATGTACTCAGTTCGCTTCTCGTCAGCGCTTAACACACGAATTGTGGAAATCGGCCCTAGGTAATCGACTTCATGTGTTTCTGCGTACGTATTGCCGAACAGAACCGACTTCAAAGCTACGCGTTTGCACCCAAATTTTAGACGCGAGAAAAGAAGCAATTGAGTAGCACCCTTCTTGATATCGTCTGTTCTATCAAGCCCGGGAAGTTCCTTGGTATTTGCGACGCGCTTTTCCACCCGCTCAGTATTCTCTCTAACGTGAAAATTCCCGCAGCCAAATCGCACCCAACGCAACAAGTCAGGCTCGTTCTTCCATTGCCGATAAGCACTCAAATGCTGATACCACGCCTCTTCGATAATTTTGACCAATTCGGGATCGCTACTGATCTTGAGCAAACGATTCAAAGGCCAGAGGCGACTGTCCGGCATTCCGAGGGGGACGCGCTTATTCGTGGCAGCAATGTAAAGTGAACATTCACCACCCTCCGGCGTGATCCACTCGTGGGAAGCATACGCGGAAGCGTTTTCAACCACCAAAGGGAAGCAAACAAGGGGCTTCGCCTTAGCCTCTCCAAAGACCAAGAATTCGGTGCTCGCGAGAGTTACGTCAAACTCTCCTCGCCTACCTCCACCAGCGCAAATTCGGATGTTCGGTTTATCGCTCAATACTGCCTTGACTATGGCGAGTAAGGTTTTGAAACCGGCGTCCCCAATGGCCCTAGCGCGAGGTTTCGCCAAAAGCTCTTTGTCCGGAAAATCACGGACGTTTCCTTGTGGGTCGCGTTTGCGCGCGGCATTCGGAAGATAAGCATCGCTTGGTTTCCCGCCATTCCCAATGCACATGGGGCAAATCCAGGTGTAAGGAAAGATCAAGAAATTATCATGTGTGATACCAGGCTGAGCGAACCGGTATTTTGCGCCTTCGACATGCACCAAATCCATCGCATACTGCAAGCTGACAGCAAAATCAAAAAACGCGCTCAGGCGAACGGTTGTGGGGCGGCCACCGGGAGTCAGGGCACCTGGCGCCTGGAGCCATCGCCGACAGGCTTCGATAATTATGTCATCGATCTCATCCGTCTTGTCCCCGCGCTGGAAGTTGCTTCGGTTGAAGAGA
>Ga0070732_10002304_pt1 | contig 10345 bp, 26 predicted proteins | sample Coa_R1_5_FD_66449 | JGI IMG/M metagenome (GOLD analysis project Ga0070732, IMG submission 66449) | Surface soil microbial communities from Centralia Pennsylvania, which are recovering from an underground coalmine fire - Coalmine... | ecosystem: Environmental > Terrestrial > Soil > Unclassified ...
GGGCCGGGATGCCCGAGCCGCTCCAGCCAGCCGGTGAGCCGGGCCGCGATCTTCTCCACGTAGGACACGTCACCGGACTTCACCGCGTTCTCCGCAGCCTCCACCAGGTCATCGGCCAGGCCGAGCGCGGCGGTGTGGTCGGTGCCCGGCGCCATCGACGCATGGATCTTCAGGAGGTTCCGCAGCGACACCGCGGTGTTCACCAGCGGCTCACCCGGCGGCTCCGCACCCGCGGCCCGCAGCGCGGCGGCCACCTGGGCGCGGACCTGCGCCTCGATGTACGCGCGGATCGCATCCTCGTCGATCACGGTCCCGCCCATGTCAACCCCGGCGGCAGCCTGCCCGGCGGCCAGCTGCGCGGCCACGTCAGCGTCCGGCACCCCCGCAGACGGCGGGCCGAGCCCGGTCGTCTGGCCTGCGATCTGCTCGCGGGCGGCGGCCAGCTGCTCCGGGGTGAACTGCTCGGTCATAGCCGGTCCTTTCCTGTTTCACGTGCAACGCGCCTGTCCCGCAGTCTACGCCCGGCCTTGGCAAGCTCAATGTCCCCGTCGAGGATGAGCTCCACGTCATCCTCCAGGACTGCCACGCGCTTCTTGAGCATGCCGATCGCCATGCCGAACAGGCTGGCCAGGATCACGATCCACGCGACATCGCTGTCGCTCATCATGGCCTCCCGGCCGCTCGCAGCTGACCCCACGACCCGGGCGCCGTCGCCGGGATCGGCTCCCCGTTCGGACCCCACATCGTCGTCACATCCTGGTACCGCACCCCGGATACGCCCCCGCCCGGATCACCGAACGCATCACTGATCCGATAGGCGGCGGCAGCATCGGCGTTGCCGTACCCGCCGGGCGACGGGACCACCTCCACCACGGCGAGCGGCATCACGTGCGGGGTCGCCGCGGTGCCGACCGGATGGTAGGCGCCCATCGCCCGCGTACTGTTCGTCCCCACGTTCGCGATCCGCCGGGCGAGGCGCTTCACCGGGGCCTCCGCGCGGGCCGGACCGAGGCCAGCCGGTCACGCCACGCGGGCAGCCCCCACACCGCGCCCATCTCCGTCTCACCCTGCACCTGGGCGCCGTCGAAGTTCAGCCGCCCGACCATGCCCGGCTGGGGGTTCCACGTCCGCACATAGGTGGACGGGTCGGACGGGTCCATGCCCGCGAACACCAGCCCGGAACCGGCCTCCTGGGGCCGGAACCACGGCGCCATCAGCGGGGCCATGCCGTTGCCGGGCCGCACCGGATGCTCATCGGACACAGTGACCAGCGGGTGGGTCTCAGACCAGGTGCGGCGGAACGGGCGCGTCAGGGTCCTCATGGTCAGCTCTTGGTCGTGAAGTGGACGTTATCGCCCGGTCCGCCGGGCAGCGCCTGGACGCCGAAGTTGTACTCCCAGCCCGCGTGCAGGCCGGACAGGCTGACGGTGGTCGCGTGCGTATTACCGGACTTGACGAGCTTCCCGTTCATCTGCTTCACCTGGTAGGCATACCCGCCGGTCGCGTTCGCCGCCGGGTTCCACCGGACGGTCGCCGTCGTCTTGCCGGTCGCGGTCGCGCTGAGGTTGGAGATCGCCCCGGCCGTCTTCGTCCCGGTCGCGGTCGCCGTGCTGCCCGTCGAGGTCGCCGGGGTCGTGTCCGCCGCCGGGGTCGTGCCGGTCGTGTCGGCCGGGATGCTGCCGTTGCCGCCGCCCGCCGACCCGGACGCGCCCGAACCGCCGGACCCGGCGCCCTGCGCCAGCAGCTGCTCGAGCTCCGACTGGATGGCGGCCAGGTCCCCGGACGTGTCCGTCCCGGTCGTGTCTGCCGTGCCCGCCGCGGCAGAGCTGCCAGCCGCCGCGGCGGACGCCTTCCGCCGCCGGTACAGGAAATAGCCGCCTGCCGCGGCCAGGGCAACGATGAAGACGATGGCCGTGGTCCGGTTGATGCCGAGGATCTTCCTGCCCCCGCCCTTCGGCGGCGGCCCGGCGCTGCTGGTCGTCGGCTCAGACATGGGTCGTCCCCAGTACCTGGCGCTGGTGCCGGTCACGGGTCCGCTCATCAAGCAAGCCGAGCACCGCATTCAGGTGGTTTATGATCTCCCGGTTCTGCGGGCACGGCAGCGTAGCGTTCAGGTCCTCGATCCGGTGCAGCAGCGCGCGGACAGGCTGCTCAAGCATCGACCCGTTCTTGCCGACCTCGACAAACGGACCCTCCTGCCACACGATCCGCATGCCCTCCCCGGTGCTGATCTTCTGGCCGTTCTCCACGACGTAGCTCGGGTACATGTGCATGGTCAGCCGCCACCCTGGTTAGCCCACCGGGGCAGCAGCGGAAACGCCTGAATCTGACGCTGACCCCGCTGGTTGACCAGCGCCGACAGCGTAGACGGGACACCCCGCGGGTCCGCCGCAGGGACCGGCATCAGGTTGTCGCTGTACACCGACACCGGAGCCACCGGCCCCATCGTCCCGTCACCATCCAGGGACCGCTCGTAATACTGGTTGGGGTAGAACACATCCGGCGCATCCGACGTGCGAGACAGGCCCATCAGCGCGATATCACCCTGATCCGGCGACGGGATCGTGTTCCTCGGCGTGACCGGGATCGGCCGGGTACCCGGCTGCCCCTCCACCGCCCCCTTGTACATCTGCGCACCCGACCCGGCGTGACGGTTGAAATGCGGCATCAGCGCCGGATGACCCGCCACCCCGGCAGGCCACCCCGAATGGGAGCCCGGCGCCTCGGTGACCTGGTAGCGGATACCCATGAGGGCAGCCTACCGGGTGGTCTGGCCGAGCTCGGCGTTCAGCGCGGTCTTCTCCGCCGACACGCCCGCGTTGGCGAGCGCCTTGGTCCCGTTGGGGTGGATGAGGAAGTCCGCGGCGACGACGGCCAGGACGACGGCGCCGACCGCCGACCAGAACCCGGTAACCCGCACGTCAGCCCGCCGGGGACTTCTTGCCGGTGTTGCCCATGCCGGTGAAATGCTGGAACGCCCAGTACCCGGCCACGCCGAAGGCGAAGCCCCACAACCATGAACGGTTCACGTTCGCCTCCTCAGCGAGGTAGAGACCACCACATGAAACCCAGCAGCAGCAGCGCACCGACCCCGGCGGCCATCAGCGCATACCCGGACGTGCCCGGATTGCCCTGGTTGCCGGTCACCACCCCGAACGCCTTCTGCCCGATCGTCGTCGGACCCTGCGGGGACGCGTTCGCCGCCGCCGGGGTAGCCGCGCCGGGATACCCCTGGCCGAAGACACTCGACCCGAGGCCCATATTCAGCGACAGCCCGGCCACCGGCTCAGACCTCCGGCAATCCCTGGACGATCGTGCCCGAGGGCACGACCTGGCCCACCGTCGCGTTCAGCGTGTGCGGGTTCGACCCGTCACCAGCCGCCCACGGGAACCCCGCCAGCTCCAGCTGCGTCCCCGGGTTCGTGGACAGGAAGATCTCCCCGGTGTCCAGCAGGCCCAGGTCACGCTGGGATAGCGAGGTCTTGCGGGAGAAGAAGATGGTTCCGGCCGGACGGGGGACCGGGATGGTGCCGGACTGGGTGCCGGACGCCGCGCTGGTCACGAACGCCGCGCCAGCGCCGATCCCCGAGTTGATCGCCACATCCTCCTGCAGCGTCGTGAACAGCGTGTCCAGCAGGGGCACCCCGTCCACGAGGAGCTTGGGGCGGACCGGCCACAGCGTGTCGTCCCGCAGGCCGGCCGCGTCCCGCATCTCGAGGATGAGCGCGGTGAGGTAGCCGCCCATCCTCGGGAGCTGCACCAGCTGGGACGCCGACGCGGGGATGGTGGGGTTGGACGGCTGGTAGATCCACTGGCACGTGGTCCCGAGGCCGGGCGGGTCGGTCGGCGCGCTGGGGAGCCAGTAGAAGTCCGAGTCCAGCGTCTCCGTCCAGGCCATCGCCGTCGTCGGGGCGTTCGCGGTGAACAGGGCCGACTGGGCGGCCATGTTGATCTGGAGCACGGGGAGCAGGGCCGCGTTGGCACCGGAGATGACCCCGTATGCCTTGGCGAACTCGAATGGCAGGTAGGTGGCGAAGTTCCACGTCAGCGCCGTAGCGCTCGCGGTCGTGTTGTACACCGACTGCTGCGGGGAGTTGGCCGGGGACCGCAGCAGGTCCAGGCCGAACTGCCCGGAGTACAGGGGGACCTCGAACAGGATCACGTACCCCGGTCCGACCAGCAACTGGGTGCCGAAAGCATCCTTCATCTGGACGAGCTGCGCGAAGTTCCACGGCGCGTCCGCGGCCACGGTCGGGCCGGTCGCCGCGTTGACGCCACCCGACCCGGCGAAGAAGATCCGGTATCCCTTGGCGTAGCCGGGCATGGAGACGGTGGGCCTGGACATGAACCCGCCGTAGCCCTGGGTGTCCACGTACTGGGCGCGGCGGCCGTCCGGGGCGTGCCGGATGAACGGCCCGCCGACGGGTTCGGTGGTGGTCTGCGGCTGCGGCCTTCCGGCAACGGTGCCGGTGGGCGATGGCATGGTCATTCGAGGGCCTCGCTCTCGGTCGCCAGGTCGCGCGGATCGCCGACGAAGCCATTGCCGCTGAAGCTCGCGTAGCTGACGAGCGGGCCAGCGTCCTTCAGCACCTGGCCGAGGCTGGCCGCGAGGATCTTCTCATCTGCCGGATCGGTCGCGTGACCGGAGACGCTCAGGGAGAAGCTCATTGGAGCACCGTCACGATTACCTCACCGACCCCGTGCATGAATGATCCGGGCTGCGTGGCCGTCAGCTGCTTGCGGCCCCAGTGCAAGACCGTGGCCTTGGCGGGCCATAGGAGCACGGAGACGACGACGATGCCCTCGAAGATCCGGCGCGTCATCATCGGCCCTGCACGGCTCCTTAGCACGCATCGCTAACGATATGCCCGCAGCATACTACTGCCATGGTGGCGAAACGCGATCCGGTGTCGGAACTTTTCGACGGCCCCGCCCGCAGGCTGCTGGAGCGGGCCTACCGGCAGCGGGGCGCCTGGGTGTCCACGCGGGTGGCTGATCCGGGGCCGCGGCACGTCGCGTGGGCGGCCGGGCTGGGGATCAACGTGCTCGGCCCGGACAACGCGGCCACGCTGAGCGGGCGGCGGCAGGACATGCGGTCCCGGTGGATGCGCGGCTACGTGCGGGCGCTGCACTACCAGCTGAAATGGTACGGACCCACCTCGGGGCCGCAGTTGCGGACGGCCAGGCGGACGGCGCCGATGCACACGGGCGCGCTCAGGGTGCGGGTCGGGCCGCGGCTGACCAGGCTGGGGGTGATCCCGGCCGGGCGGAAGCTTGAGGTCATGATCGACCGGGGCGGGTCGGTGGCGGCGCGGGCGGTGGCGCGGATGGATGACGGTGCGCGGATCTGGACGGATGACGGGGGGGCGGGTGGCCGGTTCTCGCTGGTGGAGGGCCGGGACTGGTGAGCCCGCCTGGCCGGGGGGTCCGCGGGCACGGATGGGAGGGCCAGGCGGGCTCGACCGAGAGGGTTACTCGTCGTCGGGGCCTATGCCGACCCCGCTAGGTTACAACGTTCGGCCCGGGGAGGGTAGACACCCTCGACCCGGGCCGAGTACGCTGCACTTCACCAGGATGCATACCCAATATACAGCGTAAAGCCATCCGTGCCACGCTCTATTTGCCGTGCTCTTGGTGCCGTACAGATGCACTAGAAGGCGGCTGCATTGTGGCTGACCTCTGCATCCAGGCAGAGTGGGTTAGCCGTTAAAAGCAGCGGCGTTTCCGCGAAAGCGGAGGGTACGCAGGGTCACCCCCAGTGGGGGGAGGGGGGGCCTGCGTGGGACAGAGAGGAAACGGCCACGAGCGACGGAAAATGGTCAGGCGGCGCAGTAAACCGGAAGTGGACACGACCCGGCTCACGACTCAGGCTGGTCAACCCCGAACGCGACGCCCGCCTGTACGAGCTGATGAAGCACGAACGGTTCCTGTGCGAGGCGTGCGGGCAGATGCATGAGCTGATCGAGCACCAGGCGTGCCGGGAGCTAGAGGCTGCGCGCCCGAACCCTGGCCGCTAGCCACAGCAGCCCGGCCAGCGGCAGGCACCCCCGCTTACGATGCCGCCCCCGATCCGACCGCCGCCGCCCGTGGCTGCCCTTGCGCTTCGACTTCCGCCGCCCGGAAGCGGGCTTGTCTCCCCACGTGTTCATTACGGTTCGTAATCCTTCCTTTATGCCGCGTAAACGGGACCATTAACCACGCTACACCGCTTGCACTCCCCTGTAAACATGCGGTATCGTGGCCGTATCAGCACCGCACACCAGGAGACGCACATGCAGGAGCACGGATACACCGAGAGCTGCAAGGACTGCGGCAAGACGATCTACTGGGTTCAGGACCTCGGCGTCTGGTATCACTGGAACCAAGCCGACATGCTCACCTGCCCTTCCGAGCGCATCACGCCCGCCGATCGCGCGGAGGTCTGACGTGTTCGACATGCTCACCGAAGACGAAACCCGCGCCCTCGACGACAAGCTCTTCAGCGCGGGCCGCAAGTTCGCCGACGTCAGCCACGCCCTGGCTGGCGTCTCGCTGGCCAACCGCGGCCAGCTGGGATTCAGCTGGGACGACCCGATCTGGCAGCAGCGGAACCGCTACAACGAGGCCATGTCCGAGATGCACGCGCTGAGGGCGGCCCGGTGATGGGCCGCCACGAGGCGCAGCCCGCCACGTTCGATGCCGTCGTCTCCGACTACGTGACCGGCCGCGCCAGGGAGCTAGTCCGCCAGTTCGACTACATGGAAGCCCAGCCCGTCGAACTTCAGGAGCTGTTCGACCTGAACACGTGGTGCGGGCAGGCCGTGGAGATCCTGCGGGAGCTGACCCGCGATGCCTGAGATTGCCCCGCGCAACCCTTACGTCCGCGAGGTCGGCCGGGTCGAGGACATTGACGAGATGGTCATGGTGATCGGCGTGGACTATGACACCGTGACCGTGGGCGACTGCAAGTTCGGCGCCGAGCAGATCGAGCACTTCGCGCAGCTATTCTCCGCCGCGTGCTGGGAAGCCGGGGCCAACGCCGAGAGGATGCGCGCCGATGCCTGAGCCGGTGCCCGGCACGCTCGCCGAAGCCCTCGCCCAGCTCCAAGGCCGACTCCCCCGCGTCGCCAAGGCGGTGGCCGATGCGTGAGGTCAACGTGATCATCACGAAGCGCTACCGGGTAGAAGCCCATGACACGCTGCATGCCATCGTGATGTGCGTCCAAGAGGAAATCGAGCCCTACCTAACGAGCGCCGAAGTGGAAGAGCCAGAACCTGCAACCGATTGCAAGCGTGTCGCGGGAATAGGCAATCGAAACGCAGAGCGTTGGTCTAACACTGACCGTCCCGCGCTGGTAGAAGAGCATCGGGCAAACGAGGCGGGTGTAGGGGACCTGGCACAGGTGCCTCACTACAGGGCCGCAGATTACGGGCCGTTCGCTGGCGCTTCCCATGTCGGCGTGGGTCCGTAGACATGCCAGAATCGCGCGCTGGCCGCCTGCCCAGCACAAATATCCGGGTCACCCTGGAACCCGAGACTCGCAATCCTGCCGCTGCGCGGCGCCGCCAGCGTGCCGGTCGGCCAGGCTATGGCAGCAAAGGCGCAGTAGCGGTCGAGATCCGCAACGGGCTGCCGTTCAGGCCGTACATCTACCGGGGCCTCGGCTACGACCAGATGGAGGCAAGTGATGCCTGAGCCGGTCTCGCCGCGCCAGGATGCGGCGTGGATCTCCGAGGTTCCCGCGTCCTGCACCTGCACGTGGTCGTGGGGGCCGCCGTCGTTCCGGTGGGAGCGCATCGGGGTCAAGGAGGACTGCCCGTGGCACCGGGTCGGGGATGCGCTGATGGCGAAAGTGAGGCAGCGATGACCGAGCCGAAGCGCGGCCAGGCCGAGGCCAAGAGGCCGCTGATCCGCGTGTCGCGGCCCATCTATGACTGGCTGGTCGGGCTCACCGCCGAGCGCGGGCAGCTGCTCAACCGGGATGTGTCGTTTACTGAGGTGCTGGAGTGGCTGCGATCGCAGGTCACCCCATGAGACACACCTTCTACGTGATCATGATGAGCCGCACCGTGGTCGAAGGCCACTTCATCATGGGCGAAGAGGATCAGTCGCCGGAAGACTTCGCCCGGTCCTACTACGAAGATCCGTGGGTGTTGTCGGTTCACGTGCTGACCAGGATCGCGCCGTGATCACGATTGAGGTTCGGGGCCTGCCCGCCCCCCAGGGCAGCAAACGCCACGTGGGCCGGGGGGTCATGGTGGAGTCGTCGCGGGCGGTGGGTCCGTGGCGGGAAGCGGTCAGGGCCGAAACCCAGCGGGCCATGAACGGCACCCCGTTCAGCGGTGCGGTCGTCGTCGTCGTCCTGTTCAGCCTGCCCCGGCCGAAAGGCCACTATGGCACCGGGAAGAACGCGGGCAAGGTCCGCGAGTCGGCGCCGCGCTGGCCAGCCTGGAGACCCGATCTGGACAAGCTCTCGCGTGCCGTGCTCGACGGGCTCACGGCGGGAGGCGCATGGGTCGATGATGCCCAGGTGATCTCCCTCCGCGCGCTGAAGAAGTACGGGCCGCCCGGCTGCCTGATCAGCATCAGCGGAATGGAGGAGGAGAGATGAGCGGGTTCTGGGCGGGCACTGTCCCGTCGTGGGCGCTGGTGTGCGGCGGGTGCCTGTGTGTCCTGTTCCTGCTGCTCGGCGCGTGGTTCGGGGTGGGGCGCCGTGACCGGGCGTACGACGAGGGCTACGACGACGGCCAGGCCGACATGCGCGACGAGTACGCGCAGTCGGTGAAGGCGCGGCAGCTGGCCGAGGAGGCGGGTGTGGCGATGGTGAAGGCGGCGGGAATGCGGGCGTGGGAGCTGACCCACCCGGCCCCGCTGGCCGAGCTGCCCCCGCCGCTCGCGGAAATCCCTACCGTCCGGGAGGAATGGGCGGTGCCGCTGGAGTACCCGCCAGGGCACAGCGAACCGCGCAAGCCCGTACCAAGCGCGGGCCGCTGTGCCGACCTAGGAACCCTGATTCAGTATGGCGCACCCGCGTACGCCTACGAGCCGTGGTCGCTGTCGGCGGGGACGACGGTGGAGGAGGCGGTGCGGGCGATGATCGCGAACGCGGATGCGGCCCCTTCGGTGCGGTGGCTGGCCGCACTGGAGACCGGCCAGTGAGCGTCAACATCACCGCCGAGGGCCGCCGCCTGGTCACGCCCGAACTGGAGTGGTTCCCGCGGCCGGACGGCACGGAGCGCGCGGTCGTCTTCATCCCCGGCTACAACGGTGACCCGGACGCCCCGCCCGCGCGCAACTACGGCGTTCACGGCATGGAGATCTGGTGGTACCTGCGCGGCCCGCGCGGCGCGGCCCATTTCGGGATCTTCACCGAGTGGACACCGGGCGAGCTGCGCCCCGGTCACGGCCGGTCGCCGCTCGGCTATCCGGTGCGCGAGGCATCGCAGTACCCGAGCGGCGCGGATCTGGGCTATCACGCCCGCGTGCCGCAGTGGGACGGCCAGGAAATCTACGCCCGCAAGGAGTGCGGCATCATCGGCGGCCGGTGCTACTGCGACGGCTCGGGACTCCAGGCCGATAGCCTGGCCAGGGAGTTCACCCAGTATGGCGAGTCCGTGATCTGGGCCGCCCTGGAAGCGGAGTACGCAACCCTGAAAACGGAGGAATCATGATCAAGCTCAGGACTGTCGGTCTCGGCCTGGCCGCCGCCGCGCTCGCCGTCGAGTGCGTGTTCATCCCGTCCGAGGCCAGCGCGCTCGTGCGGGCGTTCGACCCGCCCACCACGAGCGTGCCGGGCCCGTACTACGACCAGGGGGCGTTCGTGGGGATCTGCGCCGCGGTGGCCCCGGGCACGAGTTCGTACGTGGAGGTTCATACGAACTTCGGGACGCTGGCGAACAGGAATGCGGGGGCGTTGGGGAATTGCGCGGCGGGTCATGTGCAGTTGGTGGTGCCTGCTGATCCGTCGCTGTTCCCGGTCCCGTCCGCGTCGGCCAGCAGCGGGATCTAGCCGTGAGCCTTGAGGGTGAGCTGGCCGAGGCCGACATCGCGCGGGATGCCTACCGCGAGTTCACGAGCCATCTTCGGATAGTTGGCTGGTACGGGGAGGATGACTGCCCGACGTGCCAGCGGTGGCGCGAGGTCAGAGAGCAGGTGCGGCGCGCGGTCGAGCGGAGCCCCCGCCCGGGGCATAGCTCTGCCTTAACAGGTGACGAGGGAGCGGTGCGGTCCCCGAGCTTCACCCTCCGGGCTCAGGGACCTCCCGGCGGCTTGCAGCGGACGCAGGAGCAACGTTATCCACAGGCCCGTCTATGCCCGGTGAGCGAAAGTCTGGAGGTTCCTCCAAATGCCGATGCTGGACCTCTA
>Ga0070732_10002305_pt1 | contig 10345 bp, 12 predicted proteins | sample Coa_R1_5_FD_66449 | JGI IMG/M metagenome (GOLD analysis project Ga0070732, IMG submission 66449) | Surface soil microbial communities from Centralia Pennsylvania, which are recovering from an underground coalmine fire - Coalmine... | ecosystem: Environmental > Terrestrial > Soil > Unclassified ...
GGCCATCGACGCGCCCATCGATTTCTACGTGGAAGCGCCCGATAACATCGGCGGGTTCCTGCGTTACTACGAGATTCCCGAGCTGATCCGCGTGGCTTCGCCGATCTACTTGAAGTTCGGATTGCGAAACGCGCCGGATGTCTACCCCAGCGGCTCGCACCTGGAGAGCACGGTGGTGGCGCTTTCGCGCGAGCGCGTGCGGCGCGCGGAGATGGCGCGGGAGATCATCGCGCGCTATTGTCCCGAAGCTGCCATGTCGCCTCTGAAAGCCAAGAGCCTGGGAGTGCCGACGGCGGTGTGATCACCTGAATCTAATCCGAGCCCGCCAGTTTCAGCCACTTTCCGCGATAGAAATAGTGGACGGAAGACCCTTTCTCGAAGATGCCATCGTCGATTCCGTCATGGTCGAGAATGGCTGGCGGCCGGTCCATGTCAGATGCTGAAGCATCGGCGTGGCGTCGAATGAATTCCTCACCTGCAACCTGGAGAACGCGATAGTAGCCGTCCTTGTCCGGGGCGATCGTTTCGTCCATCGGCGCGAGCTGCACTGGCTTGCTCCCGGACGCCTCCGTGTACACGAGAATGGTCGATGTTTCGCCCTTTAAGCACAGCACTGCCCAATCGCGCTGGCCCCGCTTCTGAAACTCTCCTCGTATGACGTTTTGGCGTCTCGATATTCCCTTCACTTGAGGGATCAGGCATCCGCGATTCGTGAGGTCATGCGCAATCGCCGCAGGCAACTCGGTGAACTCGCTCACCGGCGCTAACCGGCCGACGACGCCCTGTGCCTGTGCGACGAATAAAATCGGCGCCAACACAATGACGCGCGCCGCCCGGTGTCTCATGACAAGCTTCCAAGTTGCCATCCTACGGACATGGTAATCGCTCCTGATCCAATCTTGCGTACGCCTTCCATACCGGCCGAGATGTATTTACACGTGTTTCCGCACGCGAGGTGAAAGCATAGACGAGAGAGTTGTGCGAACGCGCGATCAGGAAACCGTAGTCGCCACCGGCATTTGCCGCACGATCGCCTGCACCTCGTGAATCGTCAACTCCAACTCTTCGTCGGTCGAGTAGAAGTGCGGCGCTACGCGTATGCCTGCGCCCGGCCGGTAGTCCACCAGAAAGTTGCGGCGCAGCAATTCCCTGGTCACGTCCGCGCCGTTCGGGACATCGATCACCACGGTGCCGCCGCGCTCGGCTGCCTTACGCGGTGAGTTGAGACAAAAACCGGCGTCCTGAGCCAATTCGATCAGCCGCGCAGTCTGCCGCATCGACTTTTGCCGGATGCGCTCAACCCCGACCTCCGCAATGATCTCGTACCCCGACCGCGCCGCGTAGAGCGCGGGAATACCGGGCGTGCCGTTCAGAAATCGGAACGCGTCATCGGCATACTCGATCGGCCCGCAATCAAAGGCGAACGGCTGCTTGTGGGCCATCCAGCCGGTCACGCGTGGCTCGAGCCTGTCCCACAGGTCGCGGCGCACGTAAAGATAGCCCGCGCCCGGCCCACCGCATAACCACTTCACCGAACCGCCGGTGGCGAAATCCACTTCCAGCGCGCGCACGTCGACGGGTACCGTTCCCGCGGATTGATAAATGTCAGCCAATACCAGGGCGCCCATTTCGTGCGCGCGGCGCGTAATCGCCGCAAGATCCTGAATAAACGAGCTGCGGAACAGCACGTGGGACACGAAGACAAGTTGCGTCTCGCCGTCGATCGCCTGAAGCATCCGATCGAGAGGCACGCCGATGGCATCGTCCGATGGAACCGTCTGGACGCGCGCCCCAAGCTTCTCGAGCGCGTGGCACTGATAAAGGTTCGAGGGAAAATTGTACGCTTCGGAAACGATCTTGTTCCGCCGGCCGGACCAGTTGAAGCAGGAAAGCACCGTGGCCACCGAAGTGGAAACGTTCTGCTGCATGACGACTTCTCCCGGTCCGGCGCCAATAATGCGTCCGACCAGATCGCCGACCGTCATCGGCATCTCCCACCATCCTTCTTCCCAGGCGCGGATGCCGCGCGTCGACCAGGCTTCGGCGTACTCCCGCATGCGCTCGTACGCGCGCCGCGGCATGGCGCCGAGCGAATGGCTGATCATGTGGATGGTGGTTTCGAGAATCGGAAACTCTTTGCGCCAGTCGAGCAGCTCGTCCATGTTAATCACCAGCGTTATTTCACCAGCGAGAACGTCATGATGGATGACCCCGTGGCGATGGCGATCTGTTGCTTTCCGTTCAGCGTATAAGTAATGGGCGGCGCGATGATGCCGCCGCCCGTCTGAAAGTGCCAGACCGGTTTTCCGATGCGCGCGTCGAGCGCAACGAAGTAGCCCTGGCCATCCCCGGTGAACACCAGGCCACCGGCAGTCGCGAGCATGCCGGCCGAGGCCGGCGACACCATTTCCCACTTCCACTTCGTCTCGCCGGTTGCCGGATCGACTGCCACCACGCTGCCCGCTGGCGGCTCATTCGGAAGCGCCCCGTCGGTGCTGGCCTGGTACCACTGACCCTCGTGATATTCCTGCTTCTGTTTGTAGAAGAGCGCGCAACCATCCGTCGAGTGGAAATAGAAAAGCTGGGTCTGTGGGCTGTACGCCGTAGCCGACCAGTTGTGGCCGCCGCCCAGGCCCGGGCATGCACGGGTGCCCTCATCGCTGGGTTCCTTGCCGGGCACCATCACCGGACGGCCGTCCGCACCGATGCCGGTAGCCCAATCGATCTTGGTGTACGGCCGGGCGTGCAACAGTTTGCCGCTGGCACGATCGATCGCATAGAAAAACCCGTTGCGGTCCGCCTGCACCACGGCCTTGACCTTGCGGCCCTTCACCATGAGGTCGATTAGCACCGGGTCGGCAATCGAGTCCCAATCGTGGGTGTCGTGCGGGGTGAACTGGTAATACCATTTCAGCTTGCCGGTGTCGGCGTCGAGCGCCACCACACTGCACGTGTAGAGGTTGTCGCCCTGGCGGCCCTCGCCATCCAGGCCGGGGCCGGGATTGCCCGTGCCCCAGTAGGTCAGGTTCAGCTCCGGATCGTACGTTCCGGTGATCCAAGTGGAACCGCCGCCGCGCTGCCACGAATCGCCGGCCCACGTGTCGCCGCCCGGCTCACCCTGGGCGGCGACCGTGTAGAAGCGCCAGAGCCGCTCGCCCGTGTTGGCATCGTACGCATCGATGAATCCGCGCGTGCCGAATTCCGCCCCCGCCATACCGACCAGCACTTTGCCCTTGATCACCAACGGCGCACCCGTGGCCGAGAAGCCTTTTTTGTGATCGGCGATCTGTTTCTCCCAGAGCACCGCACCCGTCCGCGCATCGAGCGCCACCAGCGTGGCTTCGACATTCACCTTGAAAAGCTTGTCGCCCAATGCCGCGAAGCCCCGGTTCGGCTGGCCGCAACACAAGTTCAGCCCCGACGGGGGAGCTTTGTGGTATTGCCAGAGCGTTTTTCCGGTCAGCAGGTCGAGCGCACTAGCATGGTTCGACGGCCCAGTGATGAACATGATGCCGCCGAACACCAGCGGCGTGGTCTCATGCGAGCCATCCACGCCTGTCTGGGAGATCCACTGCGTCGCGAGGCGTGAAACCGTGGCGGTGTTGATTTCGCTCAAATCGCTGTAGCGCCACCCGCGATAGTTTTTTCCGTAGGTCAGCCAGGTGGCCGGATCGCCCTGGGCATCGCGCAGTTGCTGCTCGGTTACGGTAGTCGCCGCCCAGGCTGCAATGATCACCACGAACAACAGGACCAGCCGTCTCATTGCTTTCCCTCCGCGCCGCGCAGGCTCGTTAAGTACGCCAGCAGGTCGTCCATCTCCACCGGTGTGAAAAGCCGACCGTAGTTGTCGGGCATGAGGGAGCGAAATTCGCGTTTCACCGATGCGACATCGTTTCTCAAAAACGAATGGTAGTTCTCGCCGCTGTCCAGGATCTGCACGGAGAAATTATCGTAGCCGCGCTCGACTCCCACTAGTTTTGTGCCATCGCGCCGGACGACGGTAATGGTAGCGTATCCAGGCGTCACGTCTTTGTTGGGTTCAATGACCGATTGCTTCAGATACTCCAGGCTCCGCTCCCGGCCGATCTTTGTTAGCTCCGGCCCCAGATGTCCGCCTTTGCCATTCACCAGGTGGCATTGCCCGCAAGCGCCCTTTCCCCAGAACAGTTTTGCTCCGGCTGCGCGGTCGCCGGGAACATCGGTGGTATCGTGCCGCGCGATGGTCCGCAGATAGGTCACGATGCGCCACACGTTCTCATCGCCCAGTTCGCCGCCCAAGCCGGCCATTTCCGTTCCGGGCAGGCCGCTAGAGATGGTGCGGAACAGGTCCTCATCGCGATCGCCGTGCGGATAAACGCCGCGCGTGAGGTCCGGACCACGCCCGCCCTGCGCGCGAATTCCGTGGCAAGGGGAGCAGTAGATGCGGAACACCAGGTGCCCGCCTTCAGCCGCGCCCGCGTCGCCGGGAAACGGGTTCTTCAGCGGCTGAGCACCGGCTACCGCGCACGTGAGCAACACAATAAACAGTCTGAGATGCACCCGATGAGAATAGCCGCCCGCCCCGAGCGCTGTCAAACCAACGCGAAATTACCTCGCACTTCGACTAAACTGGTAATAGCGATGCCTCGACCAGGAAACATGATCCCAATCCGTACGGCTTTGCCCGCCGCTCTGTTCCTGCTGGCAATTGAGATGCCTTTTCCGGCTGCCGCGCAGACCGATGCTGCGTCCTGGCAGAAGGAGACGCAATTCGCCGGACTCGACCAGAACGGGCTTTCGCCCGCGCAAAAGAGTACGTTGCTGAACGTGCTACGGACCGGATCGTGCAACTGCGGTTGCACCATGAAAGTGGCCGAATGCCGGGTGAAGGACCCGCGATGCGGGCGCAGCCGGGGCCTGTCGGCGACGGTCGTACGGGAATTGCGTGAGGGAAAGTCTGCCGACGCCATACTCGCGGACCTCGCCAAGCGCATGAACGAAGCTCCGCCACTGCTCGAAGAGCCCGTGCCGATCCCCATCAACGGAGCGCCGGTGAAAGGCGCGGCGAACGCGAAGATCACGCTGGTCGAGTTCTCGGACTTTCAGTGACCGTACTGTGCGGCGGCCGTCGGCCGCCTCAACGAAGTTCTGGCACGGCACCCGGCCGACGTCCGCCTGGTGTTCAAGGAGTTTCCGCTCGACACCCACTCGCGGGCCGAGTTAGCCGCCGAAGCCGCGCTGGCGGCCCATGCGCAAGGCAAGTTCTGGCCCATGCACGACAAGCTGTATGCCAATTTTCACCAGCTTTCGCAAGAAAATATTTTTAAGTGGGCGCAGGAAATCGGCCTGGACGTGATCCGGTTTACACGCGACTTGAATTCCGGCAAGTACAAAACGGCGGTCGAAAAAGATATCACCGAAGGCGAGCAGGCGGGTGTCGCGGGCACGCCGACCATTTTCGTGAACGGCAAGCGCTTCAACGGATCGCTCGAAACCGACGAATTTGAGCGCGTGCTGGCGGCGGAGATGGCGCCGGCGGCTAAACCTTCACTGCAATCGCGATAATCGAAGTCGGCGGCCAGGGCAAGTGCGCGTCAATGCGCCGCCACAGCCACACCATCTGATCGAATAGCTTCATCTGCATCGGGCTCAGCGTCGTCTTTTTCAATAATCTTCCGCTCACGTACCAGCCCGGCCGCGAGATGCGGTTGAAGTTCAGAATCTTTTCCACACGGAACCCCACTTGCTCCATCTTCTCCTCGAGCTCCTGGTGCGAGTAGCGCCGGTAGTGACCCAGAGCAGTATCGAGAGTTCCGAAAATTTCCTGGCCGTGCGGCACCAGCACGATCGCGCGCCCGTCCTTCTGCAACGTGGAGTGGATGTTGCGCAGCCCCTGGATGTCGTCTTCGATGTGCTCCAGCACGTTCAGGCATACCACGGTGTCCATGCTTCCGGCGAGCTCAGCGAAGTCTGCCGGATTCGCCAGGTCGCAGTGGCACACGTGCAGGTTGTGGCGGTGCTGAAACCGCGTAGTCAGGCGCGCCATGTGCTCCTGATCGATGTCCGCCGCTACATAGCACTTCACTCGCGGGATCAGCACGCGCGTCAGATTTCCGATGCCCGCGCCGATCTCGAGCACCCGGTCGCCGATGTACGGCCGGATGGTCTCGCCCATCCACTTGTTGAACCGCGGGGCTTTGGACAGAGCGTGCAGGATGTCCGGGCCGGAATCTTTGTATAGATCGTTGGTGAATGCGTATCGCAGGATCACGAAGACAGCCTCGATCGCATCCCAAAACCCGATCTTTTTGCCCTCTTCGTAGGTGCGGCCGTGATAGCTGATGGGCGTCTCGTAGACACGCACCTGGCGGCGCGCGACCTTGATGGTCAGCTCCGGCTCCACACCGAAGCGCTCGCTGCGGATGGGAATGCTTTTCAAAAACGATGTGCGGAAGGCCTTGTAGCAGGTCTCCATGTCGGTTAGGTTGAGATCGGCCACCAGATTGCAGAATTCGGTCAGCAGCCGGTTGGCCACCGAGTGCCAGAAATACAGCACCCGGCGCTCGCCGACGATCATGAAGCGCGAGCCGTACACCACGTCGGCCTTGCCTTCCAGTAATGGCCGCAGCAGATTTCCGTATTCGCGCGGATCGTATTCGAGGTCGGCGTCCTGGATGATCGAAAAGTCACCGGTGGCGTGCTCGATGGCGAGCCTGATGGCCGCGCCTTTCCCACGGTTGCGATCCTGCCGAACCAGACGGATCTGGGGGTGCCGCGACGCCATCTCGGCGACGATCTCCGCCGAGCCATCGGTCGAGCCGTCGTCCACCACGACCAGCTCTTTCTCCAAACCGTTCGGAAGCTGCGCCGCCAGCACGCGCTCGAGGAGCGGAGCGATGAACTCTTCTTCGTTGTAAAGAGGGATCAGAACCGAGAGCAGCGGCCGCCCGCCAGATTCATTCACCAGCTACTTCCTTTTGGCCTTGGCTTTCAATTTCTTTGCAGGGGTAGCCGGCGCGGCGGTTGCGGGCGGATCGGCTGCGGGCGGATCTGGAGGCTGCGGCAGTTTGGCCAACACCTGGCTGAACAGTGCCGCCTTCCGCGGATCGACCTTGGGCGGCGGCGCCTGCTCGTGGCGGTAATCGTGATCGTTGTAACACGTGCGGCACCGGACTTTGGCCGGCTCGCGGTTCAGCATGGAGACCACAGAGTGGTTCATGACGCGCTTGCACTTCACGCAGTAGTCATCGATCACGTCCCCCAAGCGGACTTCAGGCATCCTACTCTCCAGCGGGCCGATCAGTATATCGAATTTCAGGTCCGGCCGGGGCAGGCGCCTGCTCTTCCGTTGCGGCCGTTGGTTCCACCGGTGGCATCCACCACGCCGCCGCTTCGAACCCGATGTACTTGCAGATGTGTAATTCGCCGGTATCGGTCTCGAGCAGATCGCCCACTTCGAGCGGCCGCTCGGAGGCGCGCATGCGATCCCAGGCGGCGTATTGATTGCCCGCCTTGATGTGGCCGTCCTCCTCGTAGTCCTTGCGCTTGACGTTCGCCGCGCCGGAGACGTGCGGCGCCCAGCGAAAATGCTGGCGCGGCGCGTCCTTCATACGGTAGATCCGATAGACGGGCATAGAAGGTTTATTGTAATGGAGCGCGCGTCGTTTGCGCCAAGCTCGATCCAGCGGTCGATGCGGTTTTTCTCCCATCGCGTCGAATCCATCAGACTGCCGAGCGGCGCGCGGGGCGCGATCATCGTCACGCTCAGCCGGCCGGCATAGCGGTGCTCCGGGCTCAACCAACGCACGATCTGCACCAGGCCTCGCAACACACGCGAAGGCAGCAGCGGTAGAGCATGGATGGCCACTGCGTGAGTGGCGCCCATCTCCGCAGCAGCCCACAGCGGCAGCGCACCGAGCAGCCCGCCATCCACACACCACCGGCCATCGACGCGCACCGGCGGCAATCCGAAGGGGATCGCGCACGCGGCGGCCAGATGGTTGCAGGTGAGATCGGGGGTCGCAACCAGCCGCGATCGCAGCCGCGTCAGATCCGTGATGACCACCCCGAACGGCAGGCGCGGCGAGTATGACGTACATAACCGTTCGAGGTGCGCGCGGAAAGTGGCAGCATCGAAAAATCCCCGCCACGGGACTAGGGGAACGCGCCACCGGAGGAATCCTGCCGACACCGGATTGCGCCACTGGTCGATCAATTCTTCCGGCGGGCAGCCACCCGCGATGGCCCAGCCGTTGAGCGCACCGACCGAGGTGGCGACCACCATATCGGGCCGGAAGCGCGTGGCCAATTCCCTCCACGCCCCAGCCTGATAGGCGCCGAACAAGCCTCCTGCTGAGAGCACCAGTGCAGTTTTTTCGGCCATCGCTCTGTACGATCCTAAGATCCATGTTAGACAATAGCTCTTGGCCCTTGCCTAAGCGCTCCTGTACCGGCCTGGTTTCGCTAGGCTGGATGGGCCGCGCGTGTTGGCAGCCAATTCTAGCGAAACGAAACCGGCACGCATGCAGTGGAATCCAGGAGATTATGGAGAACTCGTGGCAGACCTTCTTGCTCTCGCGGAAAGCGGCGAGCGTCTGATGCCGCTCGCCGGAGGCTCGTGCTGTTCCGACGAAGCGCGGAGGCGGCTGCGGAATCTCAGCGGCGAGAAATTGTTTCCCCCCGCGCGAGCGCCGCGTGCAGCGTTGAGCGGTCTCTATCTCTACTTTGGGTGCCGCGACGAGGCGCATGAAGCTGCCCAGTCCGACCCGTCGGTTGAGGGCAGCTACTGGCATGCGATTATCCACCGACAGGAGCCTGACGCCGGCAACGCTTCCTACTGGTTTCATCAGGTGGGTGCACATCCTGTTTTTCCCAGCCTGCTTGAGGCCGGACAGCGCATCGCGGCATTACACCTTGAGGCTGGTCTGAAATTCTTGAAGGCCTGGAACCCGTTCACGTTTCTGGACACTTGCGAAGAGGCCCGCCGGCATCCCGGCTCGGAACTCGAGGCCGCGGCGCTCGAGATCCAGCGCGCCGAATGGCAACTGCTGTTCGATTACTGCGCTCGACGGAGTTCCGGTTGAAAAAGCGATACGTCCTGCTCATCCTGGCCGTCCCGCTGGCGGCCCTCGGCTTCTGGCTGTACTCGAAGAAGAGCCAGCCGCCCACCGTTCCGTTCACCAAAGTGAAGCGCGAGACGCTGGTGAGTTCTTTGATCACCAACGGTAAGGTGGAGCCGCTCGAGTACGCCGTCGTGCGCGTGGATATGCGCGGCCTGGTCACCCAGCTCCCGGTGAAAGAAGGGCAGACTGTGGCTCGGGGAGCAGTTCTGGCGGAACTACGCGCGACCGACCTGGAGGCGCAGCTTGCCACGGCCCAGGCTCGCGTGGAACAGGCAAAAGCCGAACTCGCCAATATCGAGCGCGGAGGCCGCAAGAGCGAACTGGCCGAAATCGACAGCAGTCTGGATCGTGCGAAGCTGGACCGCGACGCCGCGCAGCGCGAATACAATGCGCTTCGCCGCCTGGAAGAAAAGCAGGCAGCCACGCGTGAGGAAGCAGAGAACGCGCGCGGCAAGCTGCGCCAGGCAGAGCTGGAAATCGAAGGTCTGGTGCGCAAGCGCGCCGCGCTGGTCACGAACTCCGATCGCTCCGTGGCTGAAGCCAATCTCCGGCAAGCCGAGGCCGACGTGCAGCTCGCGCGCCGGCGCATGGCGGACGCCGTGGTGCGCTCGCCGATTGCGGGCGTGGTATACAGTTTGCCGATCCGGCTCGGAAGCTATTTGAACGCAGGCGATCCGGTGGCCAATGTCGGCTCGCTCGACCATGTGCGCGTGCGTGTTTATGTCGATGAGCCGGAACTGGGCCGCGTCGCCAAAGGCCTGCCCGTCACCATCACCTGGGACGCTCTACCCGGCAAGCAGTGGCACGGCTTCGTGCAACAGTTGCCCACTGAGATTGAGCCGCTCGGAACCCGGCAAGTGGGCGAGGTTTTGTGCACCACCGAAAATCCCGGACATGAGCTGGTGCCGGGAACTAACGTGAATGCCGAGATTCGCGCACAGGTGGTGACGGATGCGCTCACCATTCCCACCGAAGCCCTGCGGCGCGATGCCAGTGGCACCGGCGTTTTCGTGCTCGCCGGCGACACCGTTCACCGGCGGCCGGTGAAGCCCGGCGCTACCAGCATCAACCGCGTGCAGATCGTCGAGGGCCTGGCCGAGGGCGATGCGGTAGCTCTGCCGACGGACCTCGCGATCCGCGATGGCATGACCGTAACACCGATGTACCCGTAGCGGTCGGTTGTGGTGCCGCAACCATGAAGCACTTCGTCTACAAGTCGCTCGCTGAACTTCGCGGCGCAGCCA
>Ga0070732_10002306_pt1 | contig 10344 bp, 6 predicted proteins | sample Coa_R1_5_FD_66449 | JGI IMG/M metagenome (GOLD analysis project Ga0070732, IMG submission 66449) | Surface soil microbial communities from Centralia Pennsylvania, which are recovering from an underground coalmine fire - Coalmine... | ecosystem: Environmental > Terrestrial > Soil > Unclassified ...
ACCGGGGGTGCCGCTTTGCCGACTATCTCCACCGTGCAGAAACACTCGGGAAGCTTTAGCGCGCTGGACGGAGCCAGTTCCGGCAGCGAGCCGAATGGTGATGACTTCCTGTATCAGACCATCACCATTCCGAGTACGGCGACGAAGGCCACGCTGACCTTCTGGTACTGGCCTTCAACGACCGACACCATCACATATGACTGGCAGGAGGCCCAGGTGCAAAACACTGCGGGCACGATGCTGGCCCAGATTATGAAAGTATGCTCGAACGCGCAGGCGTGGACGCAGGTGACATACGATCTGACCTCGTACAAGGGACAGACCATTCGCATATACTTCAACGATCACCAGGATGGGTTTGGTGATTTGACGTATATGTACCTGGACGATATCAACGTGAATGTACAGTAGCTGTCTTTGCTGAATTGAGCGGCGCCGCGATATGCGGCGCCGTTTTCATTGTGAGAGAGGCCTTCAAGTATTCTGAGGCGAGCCGAAGTCCGCGTAATCTTTTGGAAAAGGTGCTCCATCAAAACGGTCAATTTGAAAACGGACATGCCTTCGGTGGATGAGTCCTTGCGAAGACTCAACCGGGAAATCGCTTCAGCGCGGCGCGAGAAGGCTATTCTGCTCAAGATCATTCATGGCTATGGTTCTAGCGGCGTGGGCGGAGACATTCGCATTGCCGTGCAAAGGCGGTTGCTCGAGCTTGCGGAATCGGGGGAGATTCGCGGTTGCATCTTTGGAGAAGACTGGTCGAAGAGCCGCGACGAAACTTGGCGACTCATGCAGTCGCAACCGTGGCTCAAGGACGACCCCGACCTTGGCCGACGAAATCTTGGAATCACAATTGTGTTGCTCTAGGACCAGACGGAAATTCGGGTCTCACGATTGCGGCGTTTCCGTGGGCGGGGTTGAGGGGCTGGATACCACGGCAGCAGGGTCCGGAACCGGAGCAATTGGAGCTGTGGTTACTGGCAGCGGAGCGGGTTCGATCGGCTGGACTGCGATCACGGGTGCCAGCAGTTGTTGCCAATACGAGACCGCGATCGCGCGCTGCCAGAAGCGTGGTATCAGCAAAAGGAAGAGCGTGATCTGTGCAATGACAAAGGCGCCGAACACGCTTTCAGCGGGCACGAACTTCATCCATATCCAAAGTCCGCCGACCAACAGAATGGCAGCGACGATGGTGACGACCACATAGCTGGTGAGGAGACGTGCAAGGCTGCGGAATGTATGCCGGAAAGCTGCTGCGATGGACTTGCGCACCGCGCGCTGGTCGTCCAGAACAGTATCGACCTCGGCCAGATCGAACCAGATGCGGAGGGTGGTCATGATCAGGAACGTCACCGCAAGTCCGGCCATCTGCAATTCGAAGGGAAGCTTCTCTCTGGTGCTGTCGTCCGCCTTTTTGGCAATGGCGTCAGTCGCCACGTAGAGAAGCCCGGCAACGATGCCCATTACAATTCCGGCAACGATCATGATGCGTATGAAACGCCAGAGGTTTCGGCCGCAGGCGCGGAAGAATTCCTCGCGCGGGAGGCGATAGTTTGAAGCGTATCCGGAGAAAATACCCGGAAGAAAAAGGGCGGTGGCGAGAAAAAATGTGAAGGCAAAATAGAGGGCGGGGAACCTCATAGAGTTCAGGTTTCCGAATTCTGGCTTGGACAGCAGCTCTACGAAAACACCCCTGTCGAAGCCCCTGACGAGACGTTGAGCCAATAGAGTATTGTCGAGAATCGCGTGAGTGCTTCGTCGGAATGCGGCCGTGCCAAATTCGGCGAGGGTAAGATTCAGGAGCCAGAACCAGAAGATATATCGTTTGTTGTGCGCAACCTTGCCTAGGCCGGTAGTTAACAGGCTTTTGTTGGTCATTCGTCTTCCATATCCTGGTTGATCACGTTCTCAGGGGCTAAAGCCTGAATCTTTTTAGCTCGGGGCGGTGTGGCCGAAGCCGGCGCCCTTTCGACCCCACTTCTTTCAAACCACTTCCTTCAAGCCATTCTTCTAACCTGCTTTGTTCAACATACCTCGGTCCAGTCCACTACGCGCTAATCCGCTTCGTTCACTTTACTTTTTTGCGGCCCATTTCTTCGAAAACAATTGATGAGGCTCTACACAGCCCACCAGGCCATCGCTTGACTGGCCCATTGCGTGAGGAACAGCCAGTACGTCGAAAGCTTACGCGTTGGCTTGGGATTAGGCTCAACGAGCAGGCTGTTGTTGAAGTTGTCGCGATCGATGTGGATCGTGTGATCGGGGTCAATTTCCACCGAGACAACCTTTGCCTTTTTCTGATAACTGAATCTGGTCCAGCGGTTTTGGCCGTCCCAGTGCTCGCGAACTTTTTCATTGTTGTCGAATCTTATCTCGACCTCAATAGGCATCACGAAATCGCCTTTGCGATGGACGGTCACGTACGACTGATAAACCGTGGCGCTGTCTTTCAAATCCTTGCCGTCCTTTTTATCTTTCTTCTTTTCTTCAAACCAATCTGTCGGGTAGGAATTTGCGCTGAGGACTTCGTAGTCCAGGACCTGCGTCCCATAGACCGCCTGGTTGAAATACCAGCGCAGGTCTTTTCCCGAAACCTCCTCGATCGTCTTCAAGAAATCTTCTTTCGTGGGGTGAGTGAAGCGATACTTCATGAAGTACGTGTGCATCGCCTTCGCCATGGTGTCTTCGCCGATAACGCCTTCGAGAGTGAGCAGAACGCTGGCGGTCTTCCCGTAGGTGACACCCCCGTAGGAAAAGGAGTTGACGTATGCGTAGGCGTTTTGGGCCATGGCGTCGCGATCAGGAGCACTGATGTAGAAATCCCGTTGTTGCTCACGCTCGCCGTAGGTCTCGCCGGCCAGATCCCGGACGGAAGTGTCTTTTCCCAGGATCGAGTCCAAGACCTTTACTTCCGTGTAGCTGTTGATACCTTCGTCCAACCAGGCATCTTCAAACTCATTGGTAGCAACCATGCCATACCAGTACTGGTGTCCGAATTCATGCTCGACTACGCCTTCGACCTCGTGGAGGCCGTCCGGCATCCACCAGGTTGTGCCCGCGGTGATGAAGGTGGGATATTCCATGCCTCCGGCGGCGGAGTCGGGCTCGGGATCGACCACGGTCAGTGTCTTATAAGGATACGGGCCGTACCATTTCTCGAAGTGGTCGAGAGTCTCGCGCGTGATGCGTTCGTGTCGGTCGACTTGGTCCCAGTGCGCGGGTTGCATCAGGAAACGGAGTTTAACGGGGCCCATTTGGGCCTGATAGTCGGCTTCCTTGATCTTGAAGCGCGGGCTGGCGGTCCAGGCGAAATCGTGAATGTCGTCGCCGTGATAGGTCACCGTCTTCGTCTTGTCGGAGTTCGTCACATTGCTGACCTCAATGCCGCTCGCGCCCATGACTTCATCCTGCGGGACGGTCAGCTTCACGTCGTAGACGCCAAAGTCGGCAAAGAACTCCGTCGTGTTGTGATACTGGTGAGCGTTCCAGGCTCCGTGCCACCAGACTCCGACTTTGGGGAACCATTGGCCGCCGAGAACGAAATCGCGTTTCCATCCGGAGCGCGCCTGGGTTTCGGGGAACTTGGTCTGGAAGGCGATCTTGAACTGAACAAATGCGCCGGCGGGAATGGGCTTGGCGAGGTGTAAATCGGCTACGGTCTTGTCGTCCTTGTTATTGTCGTCCGGGGCGATGAACTGCAAATTCCGGGTGAGGTCGCCCTGCCCTTCGACTTCAATGCTCTTGATGTCCTCCGAACCGTAGTACTTCGCTTTCCATTCTTCGTACCCGGTATCGCGGCTGCCCATGAGTTTGGAGTCGCGTACGAAGGTGGCGTTGGGCTGGAAAGCGTTCTGATACAGATGGAAAGGGAAGTGGTCGAGCGCCTGTCCGGTGAGATTGTGATAGGTGAGGACCTCGGTCGCGTCCACGGTGCGGCTCGAAGCGTCGTACCTTGCGTCGATCTCATAATGGACAACCCGCTGCGACAACGGAGCTGGCGAGTTGATGGCCAGCGTCGTGTCGGGAATTGTCAGAGATTGGCTTGTGGGCAATGAGGAGGCGGCGGTTTTCGCAGGTGCCGGGGATTGCGCAGCGGCAGTCACGGGCCTTCGCTCGATCAACACAACAAGGCTTAAGACGAACGTGGCGAGAACGGCAATCAATCTCCAGCGAATCTTCATGAGTCCCTCTTGGGGGCGCTGCGGCTTTGAATCATATCGTAGAGCGAGTGGCACAGTCATGTGCGAAGGCGTCGATCCGGTGATGCCGGGATTTAAGTGCCGCGTGAGGCTTGCGAACGCAAGGAACCGGAGTAGAATGCGACCGACGATGTGTTGAAACAGTAGGTAACAGGAGAGGAGGTAGCATGCTCGCGGTTAAACAAGGTGATCTGAGCTTGTTGCAGCATCCGGCGTCCCAAGAGCTGTTACATTCGAAAATTCCGGCGCGACTGGCCTATATCTCGACCGATGGAACGCCGCGGGTGATTCCTATCTGGTTTCATTGGAACGGGCGCGAGATTGTGATGGCCACTCCGCCCAAGGCTCCCAAGCTGAAGGCGCTGGCAAAAAATCCGAGAGTTTCGCTCACGATCGACGACAACACTTTTCCGCACAAGGTGCTATTGATCCGCGGGAGTGCCCGGCTTGAACCGGTGGAAGGAATCGTTCCCGAATACGAGGCTGCCGCCGCGCGATATTTTGATGCGGAGTTGGCCAAGGGCTGGCTGGGACAATTGCGCACTCTGGTCTCTTCGATGGTGCGCATTACGATCACGCCGGATTGGGTTGGACTACTCGATTTTCAAACCCGTTTCCCCAGCGCGCTTGCGGGATGAGTGTGAATAGTTCGCTCGGACTGCGCGTAAAGTGGCTCACGGCAGTGGAACATTCCTTAAGTCTGGGGAGAGCTGATACGCCTTTTCGAGTTCCTGTTGTGAGTCCGCTGTCTTACCTTCCTGACGAAGAGCGAGCGCGAGGTTGTAATGCGCTTCGGCGTAGCCCGGCTTCAGCCGCGTTGCCATTTTGAATTCAGTTTCTGCCTTCTGCGTATTCCCTGACTGCAGCAGCACGAGCCCGAGATTGTTGTGCCCTTCGGCAAATTCCGGATTCTGGCGGACAAGGTCACGAAAGATATTGATTGCCGCCGCGGTATCGTTGTTTTGGCTCAGGACCAGCCCCAGTTGCACTCGCGCATCGATGTTGTGAGGATCGAGGCTGGCAGCGTCCGTCAACTCCCGGATGGCTTCTGGCACGCGCTGTAGCTGTGCCAGTGCCGTTCCGAGATTGTAGTGTGCATCGGCCAGATCGGGATCGGACATCACGGCGCGTTGAAATTCCTCCAGACCCTTCGTTTGATCGCCGGTCTTCCAAAGCAGCAATCCAAGGCTGGCGTGCGCCTGCGCGTAGTCTGGCTTGAGTGCAAGCGCCTTTTCGTAGTTTTCTCTGGCTCGCACCAGGTCGTTCTTGCCCTCCCAGGTCACGCCTAGATAGAAGAAGCTGGTTGGGAGCTCAGGGGATTGTTCCGCGGATTTTTGGAACAGCGCCAGGGCGTCGTCGAATTTCTGTTTCTTCAACGCGTCTACGCCTTGCAGGATCAGCATTTTTGATTGTGCCAGGCGGGACCGGAATTCATGCAGCCCCGAGAGTTCATCCAACTCTTTTTTGGCGGTGCCGGCGTCCCCCTGGCTGCGCAAGGCAAGGGCGAGACTGTAGTGTGCTTGCTCGAAGTCGGGTTTGAGTTCGATCGCGCGACGAAAGGCCGCAATGGCGCCCGCCGTGTCGCCGTCGGCTTTCAGTTCGCGGCCGAGGTTGTACTGGGCGTCTACATTATCGGGATTGAGAGCGGCGGCTTTGCGAAATTGATCGAGCGCGCCCTTATGGTCTGCCTGGCGACGCAGAACTATGCCCAGCATGAGGTGCGCGGGCGCAAGACCGGCATCAAGTTGGATCGCGCGACGAAACTGGGCGGCGGCTTCACTCAGATTGCCTAGTTGTCCTTCGACTACGCCAAGTTCCAGATGGACATCAGCCGAGGGCTTCAGGCGGAGGGCAAGCTTCAGTTCGCGCTCGGCATCTGCAAGATTGTTTTGCTGCGAGAAGATGCGTGCCAGCAAGCGATGAGTAGCGGCATGGGCTGGATCGAGCGACTCGGCAGTGCGGAGTTCGCTGACCGCCTCAGACTGATCTTGCAGGGTGTACCAGGTTGCGCCCAATCCGTAATGCGCCTCGGCCCATTTCGGCCTGAGCCTTGTTGCCGCTTGAAATTCTTTCAGGGCCTCGCGGTTGTTTCCCTTGTACTTCAGCGCCAATGCGAGGTCGTAGTGCGTGACTGCGTCGTTGGGTTCGATCTCGAGCGCCTTGCGGTAGTTCGTGATCGCGTCATCCCAAGACTTGGCCTGGGAGAGCGCGGTTGCACGGTGGCGATAGGTGTCCGCAGTCTGCGCCGAGGCCTTCGCTGGGAGGATCAGTAATAAAAAACAAACAGATATCAAACCGGCACTCATCCGGCAATGAGGTCCGACGACTCTACAATCACGAATCGGCGTATTGCGCGGCATGCATACAATTTATCCCAAACATAGTAGAGAGAACGGCATGCAAAACCGTTCTCTCCGCATGTGGTTAAGCTGTCTTGCTACCAGAAGAACTTCGCACTCAACTGGCCGATTCTGGCGCCAAGATCCTGTCGCACACTGGTTATCTGGCCGAAATTACCGCTATTGATATTGCCGTTAGGGTTGTTGAACAGGGCGTGATTGAAAATATTGAAGAACTCAGCCCGGATCTCAAACGCGATGGACTCGGTAATCCTGGTTCTCTTGGTAAGTCCCAAATCGGTGTTGTCCAATCCCGGGCCGTGAAAGAACTGGCGACTGGAATTTCCGAACTGGCCGAAAGGACCCGGTGCAAATGCACTGGGCACGAAGAAGCATCCCTGGTTGTTTGAGTAAGGACAATTCGGATCTGCCTTGCGCGGATTCAACTTGACGACTTTGCCTACCACATCCGGCACATCTGTGTTTGGGCTACCGGTTAAGGATTGATCGTCGCTTTCACTCAGCGGCACGGGCAACCCGCCGGTAAAGCGAGTGATGCCGTTGAAAGTCCAGCCTTGCGTCAGGCGCCTGGGCGCCCCACTGAAAAGTCGGTCAAAAGGCAGAGCCCAGATGTAACTCACGACAAAGTTATGGGTGACATCGTAGGCCGAAAGTGAGCGAGTCCTGTGGAAGTCTGCGAAATTTACCCATTGTCCAAACCCGGACGAATTATCGATTCCCTTCGAATAGGTGTAAGCCGCCAACAATGTGAGGTCGGAAGCTTTACGCTCCACCGTAATCTCCCCGGCATTGTAATTCGAATTGGCGATGTTTGCAGTGAAGCTGTTGTTCTGACTGAATGCTGGTCCGAGCTTATCCCTTGTGCCATTGAAGACGGTTCCATCGGCGCGAGTATATGTCTGCTGTTCGCCATTCGGCCCACAGGTTGGACTTCCAGGAGCTACCTCACTCGTCTGGCTGAGCGACAAACAAAGTGCCTGGTCCCCCGGATTTGCGTCGTACTGGGCGATGAGCCGGTGCCCTTGCGTTCCTACGTACGACAGGGTAAGAACCGTCGATTTCGTCAACTCTCGCTGCAGAGACAGGTTGTAGTGCTCCGCGTATGGCAACTGATTGTGGATGTCATATCCGGGAGAAAACGAAATCGGGAGGTATCGGGAATAGTCGAGCGTCTTGTTTGCGGGCGAACCGGGAACGGGAAACACAAATGGGAAACGCTGTACCTGCGAACTTCCGTCAGATCGGGTCAAGAATGGTTGATCGAACGTCGTCGGGTTGGGCGACACCCAATACAGACCAAACGGCGCGTCGCCGACTTCGTAGAAGAGGTTCAAGTCCTCAATCGAGGTGTAATACAGTCCGTACGACGCTCGGATGCTCGATTTGCCTTCCCCAAATACCTTCCCCAAAACCCCTCCCTTGAAATCTGGGGAGTAGGCCAACCCTAACCGCGGTCCGAAGTTTTTGTAACGCGTGGGAGCAAGAGTGCTGGGGATGCCGGGATCTCCGGGTACGACCCAACCCCTTGGGGCGGTCGGAAATTGAGTCGACTGTAATCCCGGCACAATGGTTTCGATCTTGCCCTGAGTGTCATACCACGGCATGCTGACTTCCCACCGTAAACCGAGGTTTAGTGTCAGGTTCGACTTGACCTTGAATGTATCCTGCGCGTATGCGCCACCATAGCGGCTGCGGCTGTCGAGAAGCTGCTGGCTGCACTGGTTGTATTGGCTTGGCGCTCCAAGCAGGAAATCAGCGAAGTCGCTGCCGGTCTCGCCATTCGAGGCCAAATTGAAATTGAAGTCTCCATTCGGTGCACAGGTATTGCGCTCGTTGATTTGGAGATAGCGAAATTCACCGCCGACCTTGAGGGCGTGACGTCCGATAATTTTCGACAATCCTTCTGATAAGTGCCACGTGTTGTTGGGCTGAAAAGTTGTCAGCGTGGCAGGTCCCAGGGTGAAGTTCGAAAAATAGAGAGGCGGAACGGTCTCAGGAAATCCCGCTGGGCCGGAGGGTATTATTCCCAGAGTTCCCACACCAGTCACAAATCCCAGATCGGCCAATTTAGCGAAGCCCGATTGGGGCTTGTCTTTGACGAGTGCCGTCCGGAAGAAACTGATCCGCCACTCGTTGACGGTGTTCGATCCGAACGTCTTATTGTTGCTCATCACAAACTCTTGGGCGCGGCTCGGGGTAACGCTTGAGAACCCCGGCACGGCGTTACTTCCACCGGGCAAAGCATTTACCGAGGACGCGTCGTCGAAGGCATAGTAGAAATACCAGTTCCCTGTCTTCCGATTGTAGAAATCGATTCGCTCCCCGATTTTGTCGTCTCGAACCGTATCTTTCTGACTATTGTTCGAATAGCTTCCAGTAACTGGGTCGCCCTGCGGGATAAATGGAAGGATTCCAACGGATGGTTTTGCCCAGGCAGTTTGGGGGATCACTCCGTTGGGAAAAAGAGTGGAATAAAGTTCCCCATTGGTTACTGGCTGGTTTAGGCGCGCCGAGAGGGTTTGAGCCCAGAAAGTCCCTTTTACGGCAGTTGGATTGCCGTTGCTGTCGAAGAACACACTGGGATCGAAAATGCCGCTTCGCTCGTTGGCAGTAGGCAACGTCAGTTGACCGGTGCTGGCCCCCAATACCTGGCGTGTCCCCTGGTAATCCGAAAACCAGAAGATTTTGTCCTTCCAGATAGGCCCGCCGATGGCGTAGCCAAACTGGTTCCGCCGGAGTTCCGCTTTGCTTGTGTCGAAGTATTTTGTGGCATCGAATTTTTCATTGCGGACGTACCAAAACGCGTCCCCGTGGAAGCCGTTCGTCCCTGATTTTGTGATCGAGTTCATCACCGCACCGCTGAATTTGCCGTACTCGGCATCGAAACTGTTGGTGATTAGACGAAACTCTTCGACTGAGTCCAGATTGGGAACCAGGCCCGCACCTAGATTGCGTCCTTCACTGACATCGCCACCGTTCACCAGGAACGCGTTGGCTGTTTCCCGTTGACCATTGACTGACAGGTTTCCAGCCGATTGGTTATACCCTCCAGAAACCTGCCGGTCCTGCTGAATGGAGCCCGAGGTGACTGGAACAACGCCTGCTTGCAGCCCTAGCAGGTCGAGGTAGCTGCGGCCATTGAGCGGTAAAGCCAGCATCTTCTTCGAGTCGATCACATCACCCAGTTGCGTGCTTTCGGTTTCGACTTGGACTGAGTCGGCGGAGATCGTCATCTGTTCGTTCACATTGCCGACTTTAAGAGAGATATCGACGCGCAGTTGATCATTCACCTGTAGCACGATGCCGGTTGCGTTGAATTGCTGGAAACCAGCCACCGTTGCATTCAGCTGGTAGGTCCCGACGGGCAAGGACAGGAAACGATAGGAACCATCGTCCGCAGAGACCGCCTCTTGGGAGAGGTTGGTCTGTGTGTTCGTGATCCTGATATGAACTCCTTTGACCACGGCCTGTGAGGGATCGCGCACTACCCCGAGAATGGAGCCGGTGACATCGGCGAGCAGCTTACTGGGGAGCAACAGCATCGACACGGCGACGAAAATCGGGACGAAAAGCCTGTGAGTATTTCGCATCACCATCTCCCGGGACGGCAGTCTGTTTCGACGGTCTTCCCTTGTGCGCTAGATTTTCTGGAACCCCATCTACAGATCGCGCCGCCCTCTTTCCCACGTTGAGGCAGACTCAGCGCGACACGAACACCACTCCCATGGCGCGAAAACATATTCCACTGCATGGAAATCTGTCAAGCACGGAATTAGTCCTTGTCCATC
>Ga0070732_10002307_pt1 | contig 10344 bp, 1 predicted proteins | sample Coa_R1_5_FD_66449 | JGI IMG/M metagenome (GOLD analysis project Ga0070732, IMG submission 66449) | Surface soil microbial communities from Centralia Pennsylvania, which are recovering from an underground coalmine fire - Coalmine... | ecosystem: Environmental > Terrestrial > Soil > Unclassified ...
CCACTCCTGAGCGTCAATTCGATCGGGCCGAGCGAGAAGCCGCCGTCCTGGGGCCGACACTCATAGGAAAACATCACGCCTGTCAGTTGCAGCGAGTCGTGGAAAACCGCGAAGCCAGGGACCGGCGCTGCGATTTCTTCGACAACGTGGTCTTCGAGCGGCGGAATCAAGCCCTCAATCCTGAGCAAGGATGCCCGCGCCCGGCCCAGCAACGGGATCCACGTCACAACGACGTCAAGGGGCGACATGACGTAGAGCACGACGAGGATCGAGCCGCTCAGAACCGGCCGGCTCAACTCCACGAAGAGAGGGAGAACGAAGAGGAGAATTCCCATGAAGCCGAAGAACGCCGCCAGGCTCCAACTTCCCGCCGCGGCGTAGAGAGTGAGGCCGGCCGTGGTGCGGTCGCGCACCGACGCGGCAGAGGCCTCGAGACAATCAGCAAGGAACGCGGCGCGCCGGCGACGATGGACCTTGAGCTCGCGGAAACCTTCAATCAGCGAGCGGAAATGTCCTACCAGAGCATCTTGCTCCGCGCGTGCGGCCATGAGGTGGCGCAGGCCCTTGGCCGCAAGGACCTGATAGATGAAGATCGCCGTCGCGGCGACTCCGAGCGCGCACAGGAGAACGGACGGCGAGAGCCATCCAATGTAGGCGAAACACGCGATCACGACTGGCAAATTGATGCAAAGGAGCGGGATGCCGACCAGCGCATGCGCGACGATCACAACATCTTCCGTGAGAATGGCGAGCAAGCCGGCGGAGTTGATCGTTTCGAACTGCCGCAACGGCAGAGCCAGAATCTTCTCGCAGAGGTAGAGACATAAGTGCGTGACAGACCGTTGTGCCAGCCGGATCAGAGCCGATTGGGCGACGAACCGCATCAAGGCCGACAGCAGCCAGAGCCCGACAAATGCCCAGGCCAGCGGCAGGGCCGAGCCCCCCGTTCGGCCCAGCTCGGTGTGCACGAGGGCAATCAACCCGACGCCTGCCACGCCGGCGATCGCGCCCGCCGAGATCGACAAGACGACCGTGCCCTTCGATGCCTTGAGCAGGAATGAAAGAAGATTCATCTCTCAGCGCTTCCCAGGTCTTGTGCGTGGATCACGACATTCGCGACCTCAGGATTTCGGCCAGCTTCTCAACCGCGGGTTGCTTGAGCAGGGCGTAGTGGTCGCCGTGAAGCACATGAGTCGACACGCCACCGGCGGCCAGCGCGTTCCATCCGAGCGCCGGGTCGACAACGCCTTCGACGAGCCTGTGGCCGGCGCGGAACAGAGTCAAACGCCCCGGATAGAGCCGCGGCGTGTAAGTCGCCAAGGCCAGGTAGTTGGCCCTGAAGACCTTCCAGAGCCGCTGCAAGCGGTCCGGCCCAATGTCCGCGCGCATGCGCACGCCGAGCCCCATTGTCTCGAGGTGGGAGAGCACATCACTCTCGGGATCGAAATCGCTTGTCAGACTGATCGGAATGCGCACGTCCGTGTCGAGTCCCTGTGCGAGGTCGGTCGCGAAGGCGATCAGGATCTCCGCGTCGTCGATCGGCCTCCCTGTGAGACCAGGCGCCGGTGCGTGGCAGTCAATGAGGGCGAGCGTGGCGACGTCGTGGCCTTGCGCTCGGACCTGACAGGCTATCTCGAACGCGATCACTCCGCCCAGGGACCATCCTGCGAGATGATAGGGGCCTGCCGGCTGCGCAGCGCGGATGGCCTCGGCGTAGCGCGCGGCCATTTCGTCGAGGCGCGTCGCGGGCTCTTGCTCGCCGTCGAGGCCAGCGGCTTGCAGCCCGTAAACTGGGCGCTCGGAGCCCAAGAGGCGCGCGAGCTCATGGTACGCGAGCACGTGGCCACCGATCGGGTGCACGCAGAAGAATGGAGGCAGCGAGCCGGAAGTGCGCATCGCGACGAGCGGCGACCATGATTGGGGAGCCGGGTGCTCGCGCAGCAGGGCCGCGAGCTCCTCGATTGTCGCCCCTTGGAAGAGCGTGGACAGCGACAACCTGCGCCCGAAGCGAGACTCAACGTTGGACGCGAGCCGCACTGCAAGCAGCGAGTGTCCGCCCAGGTCGAAGAAATTGTCGGTTACTCCCACCGGGCGAATTCCCAGCACGTCTTCCCAAATCTCCGCGAGCTCAGCTTCGACAGTGTCGCGCGGCGGGACGGCAGCTTCTTGCCGTTTCGAGGGCACCCGCTGAGGAGGCGGCAGCGCCTGGCGGTCGACCTTCCCCGACGGTGTCAGCGGCAAGGCTTCGAGCGTCGCGAACAACGACGGGATCATGTACCGGGGCAGCCTCTCCTTGAGGAAGCGACGCAACTCGGTCTCATCCAGAGTGCTACGCGCCCGGGGCACGAAATAAGCCGCCAGGTGCTTGTCGCCGGCATCGTCTTCTCGCACGACGGCAACCGCGTCACGCACGCCGGTGTGCTGCAAGAGCGCAGCCTCGACTTCGGCCAGCTCAACGCGAAATCCACGGATCTTGACCTGGTGATCGATGCGTCCGAGCAATTCGATATTGCCGTCGGGCAGCCAGCGCGCAAGGTCGCCGCTCTTGTAGAGCTGTGCACCCGGAACGCCGCTGAATGGGTCGGGAATGAACTTCTCGGCGGTCAGACGCGGCCGGCGATGATAGCCCCGCGCCAGTCCCATGCCCCCGACATATACCTCGCCCGGAACTCCGACCGGAACCGGCTGCAAACTGCGGTCGAGCAGGTAGACGCGTGTGCGGGCGAACGGCCGTCCGACCGGGACCGGCCGACTCGGCTGCCTCTCCGAGAGAGAGCCTTCGAAGTAGAGGCTGTCAATCGTGGCCTCCGTGAGCCCGTACGAGTTCACGACACGTGTCTTCACGCCGCATAGCCTGCGCAGGCGTTCGTACGCGCCGGCGTGCCACTGGTCGGACCCGACGACCACGAGGCGCATCGACTCGAGAGTTCCCCGCGTCTGTTCCAGATACGCGATCAGGCTCTCGACGACCGCCGGCACGAATTCCGCGCAGTCGACACGCTCACTGAGTATCAATCGGTGGAGCTCTCTCGGATCGAGTAATATGTCGCGCGGGCATGCGACCAGTGTCGCGCCCGAACAGAGAGCGCGGACCCAGTCGCCCGTGAAGACGTCGAACGCGAAATTGGCCATCTGAAGGTGGCAGCTCGTCTCCGAGCGGAGCTCGTAGGCCTGCTCCCAGGCCTGATACGCGTTGGCCAGGCTGGCATGCGTGATCGATACGCCCTTGGGTGTGCCCACACTACCTGAGGTATAGATGAGGTAAGCGAGATTGTCGGGCAACGCGACGTTCGCGAGGTTTTCAGTTCCCTGTTCGGCGATCGCGGCCCACTGGCTGTCGAGGCAGACGACAGCCGCCCCATGTTCGGGCAGAAGAGTGCTCACTTGATCCTCGGTGAGCAGCACGGTCAGGCCAGCCTCGCTCATCATGTATTTGAGGCGCTGCGCGGGCAGATCGGGGTCGAGGGGAACATAGGCCCCTCCAGCCTTGAGAACGGCGAGAAGCCCCGAGATCATATCGAGGGGGTTTCGCACACAGATGCCCACGAGCGACTCGGGTCCCACGCCCAGCCAGCGCAGGTGCCGGGCGATCTGATTCGCGCGCTGGTTCAGGTCTCCATACGCGAGTCGTTCGCCCGCTGAGACAAGCGCAATGGCCTCGGGCGTCCGAGCCGCTTGAGCTTCGAAGCGCTGATGGACGCAAACGGCGCGCGTGCGATCTGAGGGCGTGTGGCTCCAGCCCGGCAGGAGTTGCTGCCGTTCGGTCTCGGTCAAAATCGGCAATAGCGAGAGCGGCGTATCGGGATTCGCAACGATGCCGCTCAGCAAGGTCTGGAAGTGGCCGATCATCCGTGCGGCGGTGTCGGCATCGAACAGGTCGGTGTTATATTCGAGCGAGCCAGCCAGTCCGCGCTCGGTCTCCGACATGGCGAGGCTAAGGTCGAACTTCGCGGTTCCATTGCCGGCATCGTCATGGAGGGGACCCAGAGTCAGGTCGCGGCGCCCGACATCGGGAAGCTGGTTGTTCTGGAACACGAACATCACCTGGAACAGCGGCGAGCGGCTCACGTCGCGCACGAGTTGCAACGTCTCGACGAGCTTCTCGAGGGGGAAGTCTTGATGTTCGAAGGCGCCCAGTGACACGTCGCGCACGCGGGCGAGCAACTCTCGAAAGCTCGGGTCGCCAGACAGGTCGGTGCGCAGGGCGAGCATGTTGACGAAGTAACCGATGAGCCCTTCGGTCTCGGTGCGGTTCCGGTTCGCAACCGGTGAACCGACCGTGATGTCGTCCTGGCCGCTGTAACGATGGAGCAGGGTTTGGAAGGCTGCGAGCAAGGTCATGAACATTGTAGACCCCGCGCGCTGACTCAACTCTTGCAGGTTCCGGCTGAGAGTCTCGCGGAGCTCGAAAGAGACGAGCGCTCCACGCGAAGTGCGCGCTGCCGGCCTGGGCCTGTCGGTGGGCAATTCCAGAGGGGTCACTCCGCTGAGCTGCCGTTTCCAGTAGCCAAGGAGCTTCTCGAACACTTTGCCCTGGAGCCACTGCCTCTGCCAGCACGCGAAGTCAGCGTACTGGATGGGCAACTCCGGCAGGGGCGAGGGCTTTCCGCCGCGGAAGGCATCATAGAGCGCGCCGAGTTCCCGCGCGGCGATGCCAAGCGACCAGCCATCCGTGACAATGTGGTGCATCGTCATGAGCACGGCATTGTCGTTGCCGGCCAGCCGGATCAAGCTGGCGCGCATGAGTGGCCCTCGAGCCAGGTCGAAGGGGCGCCGCGCTTCTTCGCTCGCGAGGCGCTCGGTTTCTGCCTGGCGCGTCTCCGCGGGCCACTCGCGCAAATCGATCACCGTGAGCGGCAAGTCGAGCGCGGGCGCGACGACCTGGATGGGCCGCCCCTCGACGGCGCCGAACGTCGTGCGGAGCGCCTCGTGGCGCCTTACGATCTCGGAGAAGCTCTGCTGGAGCGCGCCTGTGTCGAGCGCACCCAAGATGCGCACGGCGCCGGTGACGTTGAAGGTCGGCTGGCCGGGCGACAACTGCTCGAGGAACCAGAGCGCTTCCTGAGCGTACGAGAGCGGCAGCTCACGATCGCGCGGCACGCGCTCGATCCGCGTGGCGCTCGCGCTGCGGCTGCCCTGCCGCGCGCTCTCGATGCGCTCGGCCAGCCCCGATACGGTCGGAGCTTCGAAGAGCGCGCGGAGGGGCACCTCCACGCCGAGGGACTCGCGCAGCCGGGAGACGACCTGAGTCGCCAGCAGAGAATGCCCGCCCAGCTCGAAGAAGTTGTCGTCAATGCCCACTCGCTCCAGGTCGAGGACCGCCATCAAGATCGACGCAACGACCTCTTCGATCGCGTTCCGAGGCGGCGTGAACGTGACGCCAGGCAGCGGGCGTTGCCCTTCGAGGGACGGCAAAGCGCGCCGGTCTACCTTGCCGTTGGGAGTGAGCGGCAACGACTCCAGAAACATCACGGCCGAGGGCACCATGAACTCAGGCAGGCTCTCCTTCAACCACTGGCGCAGCTCAAGCGCCGAGGGCCCCTGCCCGTCTCGAACCACCACGTAACCCGCAAGCTGCTTCTCGCCGGAGCCGTCCTCGCGCGCAACGACGACCGCCTCGCGCACGTTTGGATGACGCGCCAGGGCCGATTCGACCTCGCCAAGCTCGACCCGGAACCCGCGAATTTTCACCTGCTCGTCGCTCCGGCCCAGGAACTCGAGCGTGCCGTCAGCGCGCCATCGGCCCAGGTCGCCCGTCTTGTAGAGCCGGCCGCCTGGCACGTGTCCCAGAGAGTCCGGCAGGAAGCGTTCCGCCGTTAATCCAGGATGGTTCATGTACCCTCGCGCCACCCCGGCTCCGCCGATGTAAAGCTCGCCGGCGACTCCGACAGGGACCGGACGCAGGCGTGAGTCCAACACATAAATCTGTGTATTGGCGATCGGGCTGCCGATCGGCACCGCTCCTTCTTCCAGCTTCACCTTCGCAGTGGAAGACCAGATGGTCGTCTCGGTCGGGCCATACAGATTCCACAGGCGCTGACCTCGACTGAGCAAGCGGTTCGCCAGTTCGCGGGGAAGGGCTTCTCCGCCGCAGAGCATGTTCAGTTTCGGGCTGCCGGTCCAGCCGGCCTCGAGGAGCAGCCGCCACGTCGCCGGCGTTGCCTGCAAGAACGTGGCGCTCGAGCGATGCAACTGCTCGATGAGCTGGGCCCCGTCGGCGGCCGCGTCACGGCTGATCAGCCAGAGCCGCGCTCCCATCGTGAGGGGCAAGAAAAGCTCGAGGGCCGCGATATCGAACGACAGCGTCGTGACCGAAAGCAGCACGTCGCGCGGCGTCATCCCCAACTGCCTGCGCATCGACGCGAGGAAGTTCGCAAGCGCGCCATGCGATATCTGCACCCCCTTTGGTTTACCGGTCGACCCGGACGTGTAGATGACATACGACAGATCTGACGACGTGACCGCGACGCTCAGATTGTCTTCGCTGTATGCCGCGATCTCCGCCCAATCTCCGTCCAGGCTGACCACTCGTGCGTTCGACTTCGGCAAGTGCTCCCGCACGCTCTCTTCCGTCACCAGGACCGGCACCTGAGCATCGTCGAGCATGTGCCGCAGGCGCGCCTCCGGGTACGCGGGGTCCATCGGCACGTAGGCTCCGCCGGCCTTCAAAATCGCGAGCAGGGCGACGAGCATCTCCGGCGACCGCTCCACACAGATGCCCACCAGCGACTCGCGCCCGACACCTAACGACTGCAAGCGATGCGCGAGCTGATTGGCGGACGCATTAAGCTCTGCGTACGTCAGTTCGCGTCCCTCGAACGACATGGCGATCGCGCGCGGAGTCCGCAGTGATGCCGCCTCGAAGTCTTGTGGGACGAAGCCCTGCGCCGGATGTTCCGCGCGCGCCTGCTTGCGGATCAACCGCGCAATCATTGCCCGCTTCTCGGCGGCGGTGAGGTTGGCCCGCCTGCTGAGCGTGTCACTCATCACTGGCCTCTTCGTGAACGAGGCGATCGAGCAAGGCGTCGAGCTCCGCGTCCGAGAGATGCTCGAGCTCGCCCAGTGTCTTGTGCGCGCCATTTTCACTGGGCGCGCTGCGCTCGGGCGCCAGGCCGTTCGAGTGCCAGAGAAGCTGCTCTTGCTCGGCGGGCGTCAGGAGCGACAGGTCCGCCAGCCGGCAACCGGGCCGCGCGACGAACTCCTCGAGCAATGCTTGTATGTGTCCCAGCATGCGCTCAATCGTTTCTGGGTCGAAGCGGTGGACGTCGTAGCAAATCTTGAGGAGCAGCTCCGGGCCGGGCGTCACCATCACGGTCAAAGGATAGTGGTTCCGCTCGAACACCTGTGCTGACTCGACTCCCAGGCTGCTTGCTTGTTCTATGAGCGCGGTGTCGACCGGGTAGTTTTCGAACACGAGGATGCTCTCGAACACGGGCCGACCCCGTGGCACGTCGCTCCAGCCCTGCACGTGCACCAGGGGGCTGAATTCGTGCTCGCGCAGTTCAACCTGATGCGCTTGCAGCTCGTGCAGCCACCCGAAGAGCGGCATCTCTTCAGTCACCCGCACGCGGAACGGCAAAGTGTTGATGAACAGCCCCACCATCGATTCGACACCCGCGAGCGCTGCCGGCCGGCCCGCGAGCGTGACTCCGAAAACGACGTCATCCTGTCCGCTATAACGGCTCAGCAGCATCGCCCACGCGCCTTGCACCAACGTGCTCAGGGTCAACTGATTCGTGCGCGCCAACGATTGCAGCGCGGCCGTGGCGTGGGCAGAGAGTCGCGACTCGCGCTCGGCGCATGCATCTGGCTCAGCCGTCGCGCTTTGCTCCACCCGGTCCACGCCCAGCGGCGTCGGCGCGCGGAAGCCTCTCAGCTTGTTTTGCCAGAACGTCTCCGCGGTCTTCAGATCTTGCTCGCGCAGCCAGGCGATGTAATCTCGGAACGGGCGGCAGGGTGCCAGATGAAACTCATGACTCTGGCATGCTGCCTCATACGAGGCGAGCACTTCCCGCAACAGAATCGGCAGGCACCAACCATCCATAATCAGGTGGTGATAGCTCCAGACGAGCCGGAAGCAGTCGTCTGCCAGTCGAATCAGCGCGAGGCGCATGAGCGGTGCCCACGACGGCACGAAACCCTGTGCGCGATCGGTCCGGAGGAAGGAGGCGAGTTGCTCCGCGCGTTCCGAGTCGTCAAGGGCTCGCCAGTCGTGCTCGACCATCGGAAAGTCGATGTGCCGGCAGACCACTTGCAGCGACCGATCGGCCTCGAACCAGTGGAATGCGGTGCGCAGGGCGGCATGACGCCCGACCACCCTCTGCCACGCACTCTCGAACGCGCGGCGCTCGAGGACCCCGCGCAGGAGGCATGTGAACTGTTGCACATACACGCCCGACTCGGGTGCGTACATCGTGTGGAAGAGCATCCCCTCCTGCACGGGCGAAAGCGGATAGATGTCTTCGATGTCGCGCTCGCCCAAAAACGTTTGATCGAGCGTTTCCTGGTCGAGGCCGGCCAGTGGAAAGTCGGAGGGCGTGTAGCCGCGCACTTCGGTCGACTGGCAGTGAGCGATGATTAGCCGGAGATATCGCAGGTAGTTCCGGGCTATCTGTTCGATTGTGCCACGCCGGTGCACGCGCGTGCTGAATGTCCACACGAGCTGGAGGCGGCCGCCGAGGATGCTGCCGTCGATCTCGAGCAGGTGACAGCGTTTTCCCGCGGGGCTGTGCATTGCGCCGACCGACTCGCGCGCAAGCGCGACCCCCATTGCGCGGGGCAGGGTCTGGTCGAGCTGGCCCAGGTAGTTGAAGCGGATCTCCGCCTGCGGCATCGCTCTCAGACTATGGGCCACGGCGGGATCCTGCCGCAGGTATCGCAGCATGCCGTATCCAATCCCGCGCAGGGGGATTTGCCGGAGCTGCTCCTTGACCGCTCTGAGTGCATCGCCGGGACTGGAGGAGCCGTCGCACTGAACGAGCACCGGGAATGCCGAGGTGAACCAGCCGGCCGTGCGCGAAATATCCACACCCGCGACGAAGTCCTCGCGGCCGTGTCCCTCAACGTCGACGAGCACCGCGCTTTGCCGGCTCCAGCCTGCCACTGCCTGCGCCAGAGCGGCGAGAAGGGCGTCGTTGATTTGCGTGCCGTAGGCTTGCGGAACGTCCTGGAGCAGCGCGCGTGTCTCTTCCGAGCCGAGCGAGACCGACAGAGTTTCAGCCTCGGCCTCGGTGCCGGGATCTCGACCCGAATCGAGATCGACGGGAAGCGGTTCGACGCGCTTCCGTGTCTCGTCCAGCCAGTATGAGGTCTCGCGCGCGAGCGTTTCTGATTCGGCGTAACTCCTCAGGCCCTCGGCCCACTGCTTGAGCGACGACGTCTTGGGCGGCAGCACAGGCTCTGCGCCGCGGGCGAGTTGGTGATACGCCGCGACCAGATCTTCAAGCAGGATCCGCCATGACACGCCATCGACGGCCAGGTGATGAATGATGATGAGCAACCGGCTGGACCGCCCTGCCCCGAGATCGAAGAGGGCCACTCTCAGGAGCGGGCCGTTCGCGAGGTCGAGGGTGCCTTGCAGGCGCGCTGACTCCGTTTCAATTGCTCGTCTTTGCTCGGCCTCCGAGAGGGCTCTGAGATCGAGATGCGAGAAGGGCGCCGGCACAGCCAAGTCGGCGCCGGCGATGCGCTGGTGCCACCCGGATTCCTCGCGTGTGAACCGCAAGCGCAGCGCATCGTGATGGCTGATGAGAATCTCGACCGCGCGCGCCAGGTGGTCTGGGTGCGGCTGCGGGCTGATCTCGAGCATGACGGCCTGATTGAAGTGGTGCGGCTCCGGCAGTTCTTGCTCGAAAAACCAGCCTTGGATCGGAGTGAGAGGCACCGCGCCGACGACCAGCTCCTGCACGGCTTCGACCGGCGCAGCCGTGCCGGCCATCGGAGCCAGCTCGGCGATCGTCTGGTACTGGAACATCTGACCCGGTTTCAAATTCAGCCCCGCCTGCCGGGCGCGCGACACGATCTGTATGCTGATGATCGAGTCGATGCCGAGGTCGAAGAAATTCGAGTGCACGCCGACGCGCGCGAGCCCGAGCACCTCGGCCGTAACGCTCGCGAGAGTTTCCTCGACGTGTCCTCGTGGAGGGACGTAAGTGTCAGGGGATTCGGTCGCTCCTTCCTCGGGAGCCGGCAGCGCCTTGCGGTCAATTTTGCCATTGGGGGTCAGCGGGAACGCCGAGAGGATCACGAGAGCCGCGGGTACCATCGGCTCCGGCAGTCGCTCCTTCAACCAGCGCCGCAACTCAAGCGGCGCGGGCGATGATCCCTCGCGCGGCACGACGTAGC